>Ga0114931_10001307_pt1 | contig 31763 bp, 27 predicted proteins | sample 2SBtaG_FD_89579 | JGI IMG/M metagenome (GOLD analysis project Ga0114931, IMG submission 89579) | Deep subsurface microbial communities from Kolumbo volcano to uncover new lineages of life (NeLLi) - 2SBTROV14_V59a metaG | ecosystem: Environmental > Aquatic > Marine > Volcanic | place: Kolumbo...
CCAGCCGGTATGCACCATGTTCTGGCCGATGTCGAAGCCGTCGCCGGTGCAGGTGGCGACATTGCGGCCCTCGGCGCTGCGCACTGGCGGGTCGCAAGCCACGCTGACCCCGGTGATCAGGTCGAGCAGGGCGTCGCGGGCGAGCACGCCGCAGGGGATCGATTTTTTCCCCCAGGTGCAATGCTGGTCCATTTCCGGGGCGTCAATGCCGTAAAGGTCGATCGTTACCCCGCCGACCATGAGGGTGTCGCCATCGATGGCGCGCACCACCGGCGCGGCGCTGGCGATGCCGGATATGAAGCACAGAAGGGCGAGCAGTCCGGGAAAGGACCGGGTCATGTTCCCTCTCCGAGGCGGCGGGCGGTATGCTGGATTTTCTCCCAGGCGGCCTCGACATGGCGCGCCTCGGTGAGCACCGCGCCGATGGCAAAACGGATGACATAGGCGCCATCAAGCCGGGTCTGGGTGAGATAGAGCGCGCCACTGTCGTTGAGCGTCTCCAGCAGGGTTTCGTTGAGCGCGTCCAGCTTCGCCGGGTCGTCGAGCCCGGGTGGGTGATAGCGAAAACACACCAGGGCCAGCGGGCTGGGGGCCAGCACCTCGAAATCCGGCTGGGCGGCGATCCGGGCGGCCAGGTCCTGCGCCAGGGCGATATGGCGCCGGACATGGGCCTGAAGCCCGGTGCGGCCATAGGAGCGCAGCACAAACCACAGCTTGAGGGCGCGAAAGCGGCGGCCGAGCTGCACCCCCCAGTCGCGGTAATTGGTCACCTGGTCGCCCTCGCGGGTCTTGAGATATTCTGGCAGGATCTCGAAGGTGCGGATCAGCGCCGCCTTGTCACGCACATAAAAAGCCGAGCATTCAAGTTGGGTCAGCAGCCACTTGTGGGGGTTGAACACCAGGCTGTCGGCGGCCTCGATGCCGTCGATCATCCAGCGCATTTCCGGCAGCACCAGGGCGCTGCCCGCCCAGGCGGCATCGACATGCAGCCACACCCCGTGGCGCCGGCAGACCGCGCCGATGGCGCGCAAGGGGTCAACCGCCGACTGGCTGGTGCTGCCCAGGGTGGCGACCACGCAGACCGGCCGAAGACCGGCGGCGGCGTCGGCGGCAATTGCGGCGTCGAGCGCCGCCGGGTCCATGGCGGAGTGCTGGTCAACCGCGATCTTGCGCAACTGGTCCGAGCCCAGCCCGGCGATGCGCACCGCCTTGTCGATCGATGAATGGCCCTCGCTGGAGCAATAGGTGGTCATCCTCGGGCCACCGGACAGCCCGGTGTGGTTGGTGGCGAAGTCGCTCGCCCGTTCGCGGGCGGCCAGAATGGCGCACAGGGTGGCGGTCGAGGCGGTGTCCTGAATGGCGCCGATGAAATCAGCCGGCAGGCCGACCAGCTCGCGTAGCCATTCCATAACCCGGCCTTCCAGCTCAGTCGCCGCCGGCGAGGTTTGCCAGCTCATGCATTGGGTGGCCAGCACCGCGGCGAGCATTTCGGCCAGAATCGACGGCGGGCTGGCGTTGGCCGGAAAATAGGCGAAAAACCCCGGGTGCTGCCAGTGAGTGAGGCCGGGGACGATGATATCGTTGAAATCGGCCATGATGGCTTCGAACGGCTCGCCGTCCTCCGGCGCGCTGGCCGGCAGCCGGGCGGTGATCTCCCCCGGCCTGGCGCGTGATTTGACCGGGCGCTCGCCGACAGTTTCCAGATAGTCGGCCATCCAGTCAGCCACCTGATGGGCATGGGCGCGAAAATCATCCGGGGTCATGACGGTTTTCCGTTAGTTGCCGCCATCGTCAAAATCCTCGAAATCCCCGAAGTCCTGGAAGTCGGTCGATTTTTTCTCTGGCGGCGGGGCGCCATCATAAATTTTGCCCCGGCGATGCTGGCGATAGGCGCTGCGCATGGCGGCGTAGAGATCGACCGAGCTTTTCTTCAGATCATCGATCTCTTCCATATGGCGTTCGCGAAAGTCGATGCCCTCCATGCCGCGCTGGGCGAAGCTCAGGGAGCTTTGGTGGATATCCTTGAGGAACCAGCCGAAGGGGTCGAGCAGGAAATCGGCGACAAAACCGACGCCGTCGCGCACGCTGTAGGGGCCCAAGACCGGCAACATTACAAAAGCGCCTTCATTGGTCCCCCACACCGCCAGAGTCTGGCCGAAGTCCTCGTTATATTCCTTGATCCCCATGCCGGTTGCCGGGTCAAAGAAACCCGCCAGACCAATGGTGGTGTTGATGACAAGACGCCCCAGGGTCGTGCCGGCGGGGCTGATTTTGCCCTGGAGAATCTGATTGATGAACACCAGCGGCAGGCGCAGGTTTTTAAGGAAATGATAGATCGAGACCCGCACCGGTTTGGGGAAAATGGCGCGATATCCCTTGGCCGTCGGTTTGATCAACACCACATCGAGCGCGTTGTTGAACCCCAGGGTGGCCCGGTTCATCGGCTCGAACGGGTCGTTGAGCTGGCGGTAGTGGGCGCGCGCCTGTACATCGCTGGCCGGTGGACGGGTGGCGCAGCCGCCCAACGCAAGTATCAAGGCGACCAGCATCATCCGGCCTATCATGCCCCTGTGCATCGGCTCCGCTCCCCTTTCAATCCACTTTTCGCCCGTTAATCCACTTTTATACGCGCTGTGCTATATCACACAATTTCGCAGGTTTGCCATGGTCAGCTTAAACTTGTATTAAACAAGCTAGACTATATAAAAACATGTTTATATTGTTATGTGCGCAATGATCAACGCAGGTGAGGCCCCATGGACGCATTGCTGACAGCGCTGAAAGCAGCGGCGGAGCCGACGAGGCTGCGCATTCTGGCCTTGCTGCGGCGCGGTGAGCTTGCGGTAAGTGAGTTAACACAAATCCTGGGTCAGAGCCAGCCGCGCGTTTCGCGCCATTTAAAACTGTTGTGCGATGCCGGGCTGGTGGATCGTCTGCGGGAAGGAACATGGGCGTTTTATCGTCTGCACGAGGGGCGGTTGAGTGCGCGTCTGGTCAACACGATCATGATGCTGTTGGAAAATGAAGACAAAACACTGTTGCGTGATAGCGCTCGCCTCGATGAGGTCAAACAGGCGCGCACGGCGACGGCGGCAGATTATTTTCGCCGGGTGGCCGCGACTTGGGATCAGATCCGCTCGCTTTATATCGCCGAGGAGGAGGTCGAGCGCGCCATGCTCGAGCTGGCCGGCGCCCGGCCGATCGGCACCCTGCTCGATATCGGCACCGGCACCGGGCGCATTCTCGAACTTTTCGCCCCCCATATCACACGTGGGGTGGGCATTGACCTCAGCCACGACATGCTGTCGGTGGCGCGCGCCAATCTCGACCGGGCGGGGATCGACCATTGCCACGTCCGCCAGGGCGATATGTATCATCCCGACTTTCCCGCCGGCAGCTTCGATATGGCGATCTTCCACCAGGTGCTGCATTTCGCCGATGACCCGGGCCGCGCGGTAATCGAAGCGGCGCGCCTGCTGGCCCCCGGCGGGCGCATGATTATCGCCGATTTTGCCCCCCACACGCTGGAATTTTTGCGCAGTGAGCATGCCCACCGCCGGCTGGGCTTCAGCGATGACGAGGTTGCCGGCTGGCTGCGCGGCGCCGGGCTGGCGCTGGCGCAGACCAAACGGTTGAAGGGAAGCGAATTGACCGTGTGTTTGTGGCTGGCTGAAGAACAAGATGGGAGAGCGCGATGATCGGAATTTTGCTGCCGGCCGAAGAGGCGACGGCCCATTCCCTGTTCCAGCGGATGCCCGCCGGGGTGGCGGTGTCGTTCGAGTTTTTTCCGCCCAGGACCGCCGAGATGGAAAAAACCCTGTGGCGGGCGATCGAGCGGCTGGTTCCCCTGCGGCCGCGCTTTGTGTCGGTGACCTATGGCGCCGGCGGCACCACTCGCGAGCGCACCCACACCACGGTCACGCGGATTTTGCGCGAGACCGATGTGGCGCCGGCGGCGCATCTGACCTGCGTGGGCGCCAGCCGGGGCGAGATTGATGATATCGCCCGGCGCTACTGGGACGAAGGGGTGCGCCACATCGTCGCCCTGCGCGGCGACCCGCCCGAGGGCGAGACCACCTACTGCCCGCGCGCCGATGGCTACGCCTATGCGGTTGATCTGGTTGCCGGGCTGAAAAAAATTGCCGATTTTGAGATCAGCGTCGCCGCCTATCCCGAGGTTCACCCCCAGGCGCCCAGCGCCCAGTTTGATCTCGACAACCTGAAGCGCAAGATTGACGCCGGGGCGAGCCGGGCGATCACCCAGTATTTCTTCGATCCGGCGGTCTATCTGCGCTTCATGGAAAGGGCCGCAGCGGCCGGCATCACCGTGCCGATCGTGCCCGGGCTGATGCCGGTGACCAATTATGTCCAGGCCAAACGGTTCAGCGACATGTGCGGCGCCTCGATGCCGGACTGGATGGGCCGGCTGTTCGCCGGGCTCGACGAGGACGTGGGAACCCGCCGGCTGGTGGGGGCTGCGATCGTCGCCGAACAGGTGCGCCAGTTGCTTGCCGCCGGGGTGCGCGATTTTCATTTCTACACCTTGAACCGGGCCGAGCTGACCTATGCGATCTGCCACATTCTGGGTTTTCGTCCCGCCGGGGAGACATCGTCATGACCGACAAGACCGAGCAATTGCGCGCCCTTTTGGCCCAGCGTATTCTGGTGCTCGATGGCGCCATGGGCACCATGATTCAGGCCCACAGGCTGACGGAAGCCGATTTTCGCGGCCAGCGGTTCGCCGACTGGCCGTGCGATCTTAAAGGTAACAACGACCTTTTAAGCCTCACCCGGCCCGATATCATCGCCGGGGTTCATCGCGCCTTTCTCGATGTCGGGGCCGACATCGTGGAGACCAACACGTTCAATTCCACCGCTATTTCCCAGGCCGACTATGGCATGGAGGAGCTGGTCTATGAGCTGAATTTTGCCGGCGCGCGGCTGGCCCGTGCCGCGGCCGACGAAAAAACCGCCCAGACCCCGGACCGTCCGCGCTTTGTCGCCGGCTCGCTGGGGCCGACCAACCGCACCGCCTCGCTGTCGCCCGATGTTAACGATCCGGGCCTGCGCAACATCAGCTTCGATGAACTGGTGGAGGCCTACGGCGAGGCGATCCGCGGGCTCGACGAGGGCGGCGCCGACATTTTGCTGATCGAGACCGTGTTTGATACGCTCAATTGCAAGGCGGCGATCTTTGCCGCGCTCGATTATTTCGAGACCAGCGGCCATCGCCTGCCGATCATGATTTCCGGCACCATCACCGACGCTTCGGGCCGCACTCTGTCGGGCCAGACCGCCGATGCCTTCTGGATTTCGGTGGCCCACGCCCGGCCCTTGAGCATCGGGCTGAACTGCGCCCTGGGCTGCGCCGAATTGCGCCCCCATATTCAAGTGCTGGCCAAACTGGCCGATAGCTTTGTCTCGGTCCATCCCAATGCCGGCCTGCCCAATGAAATGGGCGGCTATGACGAAACCCCGGAGATGATGGCCAAACATATCGGCGAGTGGGCGCGCGCCGGCCTGGTCAATATCGTCGGCGGCTGCTGCGGCACCACGCCGGAGCATATCCGCGCCATCGCCGAGGCGGTCGAGGGGGTGCCCCCCCGGGTGCCGCCGGTGCTGCCCGAACGGCTGCGGCTGGCCGGGCTGGAAGCTTTCGAGAGGGTATGATGAGTACAGCGCAATTCATCAATATCGGCGAGCGCACCAATGTTGCCGGCTCGGCGAAATTCAAGAAGCTGATTCTGGCCGGGGCCTATGAAGAGGCCCTGGCGATCGCCCGCCAGCAGGTCGAGAACGGCGCCCAGATCATCGATGTGAACATGGACGAGGCGATGCTCGACAGTAAGACCGCCATGGTCACCTTTTTGCACCTGATCGGCTCGGAACCGGACATCTGCCGGGTGCCGATCATGATCGACAGCTCGAAATGGTCGGTGATTGAGGCCGGGCTGAAATGCGTTCAGGGCAAGGCGATCGTCAATTCGATCAGCCTGAAGGAGGGCGAGGAGCCTTTTCTGGCTCAGGCTCGCCGGCTGCGCCGCTATGGCGCGGCGGTGGTGGCGATGGCGTTTGACGAAGAAGGCCAGGCCGACACTGCGGCACGCAAGGTCGAGATCTGCCGGCGTTCTTACGATCTGCTGGTGACCCGGGCGGGGTTTTCGCCCGGCGACATCATTTTCGATCGCAATATTTTCGCGGTGGCCACCGGCATTCCCGAACATGACAACTATGCGGTCGATTTCATCACCGCCACCCGGCGCATCAAGGCCGAGCTGCCCGGGGTTCATGTCTCGGGCGGGGTGTCGAATATCTCCTTTTCGTTTCGCGGCAATAATCCGGTGCGCGAAGCGATGCATTCGGTGTTTCTCTATCACGCCATTCAGGCCGGGCTCGATATGGGCATCGTCAATGCCGGCCAGCTTGCGGTCTATGCCGATATCGACCCGGTGCTGCGCGAGCGGGTCGAGGATGTAATCCTCAACCGCCGGCCCGACGCCACCGACCGCCTGCTTGAGGTTGCCGGCGACTATTAGGGCGCCCGGGTGGAGAAAAAGCAGGATCTGGCGTGGCGCAAGGGAACGGTGGGCGAGCGGCTGACCCATGCGCTGGTCAAGGGGATTACCGACTTTATCATCGAGGACACCGAGGAGGCGCGGCTGGCCGCCGGCAAACCGATCGAGGTGATCGAGGGGCCGCTGATGGACGGCATGAATGTGGTCGGCGATCTGTTCGGCTCGGGCCAGATGTTCCTGCCCCAGGTGGTCAAGAGCGCACGGGTGATGAAACAGGCGGTGGCCTATCTGCTGCCCTTCATCGAGGCGCAAAAGGAGGCCGCCGGCGATACCAGCGCCAAGGGCCGGGTACTGATGGCCACCGTCAAGGGCGATGTTCACGATATCGGCAAGAATATTGTCGGCGTGGTGCTGCAATGCAACGGCTTCGAGGTGATCGACCTCGGGGTCATGGTGCCTTACGCCAAGATTCTCGAGGTGGCGGCGGCTGAACGGGTTGATGTTATCGGCCTGAGCGGGCTGATCACCCCCTCACTCGAGGAAATGACCGGAGTGGCCGGCGAGTTACAGCGCGCCGGCCTCAAAACCCCGCTGTTGATCGGCGGGGCGACCACCTCGAAGGTGCACACCGCGGTCAAGATCGCGCCCAATTATAACGCCCCGACGGTCCATGTGCTCGACGCCTCGCGCGCGGTGGGGGTGGTCGGCTCACTCCTCAGCGAAACCATGCGCGATAAATTCGTCGCCGAGGTGAGCGCCGACTATGACCAGGTGCGCGCCCGTTACGCCCGGCGCGATGTCGCCGGCAAGCAACTCGGCCTGGCCGAGGCGCGCGCCCGCCGGTTCGAAATTGACTGGGCCGGCTACCGGCCGCCGCGCCCGGTCCGGCCCGGTCTGACCGCCTTGCATGACTATGACCTGGCCCGATTGACCGACTATATCGACTGGACGCCGTTTTTCCGTACCTGGGAGTTGGCGGGCAATTTTCCGGCGATTCTCAAGGATGACAAGGTGGGCGAGGCGGCGCGCTCCCTCTATGATGATGCCCAAACCATGCTGGGGCGGATTATCGATGAAAAATGGCTGCGCGCCGAGGGGGTCGTCGGCCTGTTTCCGGCCAATGCGGTGGGCGATGATGTCGAGATTTACACCGACGAGCGCCGCACCGAAGTGCGGACCACGGCGCATTTCCTGCGCCAGCAGATCAACAAGCGCACCGGCCGCCCGGCGATGTGCCTGGCCGATTTTATCGCCCCGCGCGACAGCGGCCTGGCCGATTATCTCGGCGGTTTCGTGGTCACCACCGGTCTGGGTATCGAGGAAAAACTGGCCGCGTTCAACGCCGCGCATGATGATTACAGCGCCATTCTCCTCAAGGCGCTGGCCGACCGGCTGGCCGAGGCCTTTGCCGAACATCTGCATCACCGGGTGCGCGCCGAATTCTGGGGCTATGCCAGCGGCGAGGCGCTGTCCAACGAGGAACTTATCAAGGAGCGCTACGCCGGCATCCGCCCGGCGCCGGGCTATCCGGCCTGTCCCGATCATTCCGAAAAAACCGGCCTGTTCGAGCTGCTGAAGGCCACCAAAACCACCGGCGTGCATCTGACCGAGGGCTTCGCCATGATGCCGGCGGCCAGCGTGTCGGGCTATTATTTCAGCCATCCCGAAAGCCGTTATTTCGGGGTCGCCAGGATTAACCGCGATCAGGTTGAGGATTACGCCGCCCGCAAGGGGGTGGATGTGGCCCAGGTGGAGCGCTGGCTGGCGGCCAATCTGGCCTATCAGCCATGATAGCCCGGCAACCATGATTTTGGCGGCCAGCCTCATAACGCTTTTTCTCGGGCCGGCGCTTTACGCCCTGTTTCAGCTTGATGCGCGCCTGCGCGCCGCGGTCGAGGGCTTTATTTTTGTCGCCATCGTCGGCATCATCAGTGTTGCGGTGGTGCCCGATGCGCTGAAATTCGGCGGCGCTGGGGCGATCCCCTTTCTGGCGATCGGGCTGGTCTTTCCGGTTTTACTGGAGCGCCTGTTCGCCCGGGCGCGCCACAGCGCTCATCTCGCCATCCTGATTTTCGCCGCCCTCGGGCTGGCGGTGCATGCCGCCATTGACGGGGTGGCGATCTTTTCCGGGCCGGACGAGCCGGTCAGCCGGCTGGCGATCTCGATTGTCCTGCACCGCCTGTCGGTGGGGCTGGCGATCTGGTGGCTGCTGCGCCCGCGGTTCGGGCCGGCGGTGGCGCTGGCGCTCTATCTCATGGTCGCGCTGGCCACCACCGCCGGCTATTTTTCCGCCCAGGAGGTGCTGTCGGTGATGCGCGGCCAGACGGTGGCCTGGTTTCAGGCCTTTGTCGCCGGCTCGCTGTTGCATGTCGTGCTGTTTGGCGCCGATCACGACCATGCCGATGCCGCGCCCGACACCCAGGCGATGCTGGAGCGCTGGCCGGAGCGTCTGGGCATTCTCGCCGGGATGATTTTTGTCTTTATCCTGCTCACCTAACGACGCAGCATAAAAAAGACAAACGCCAGATAGGCGGCCGACCAGGCAAGGGCGGCGGCGATCAACAGGCCGCCGGCATGATCGGATAGCGGAACGGCGAGGCGCAGGGCCGCGGCGATGGTCACCAGGGCGACCGGCGTCAGCCCGGCGGCCCCAACCGTGATCGGGTGGCGGGCGCGCTGAAGCATGATCCGGGTCATGATGGTCAGTGACAGGGTGCCCAGCGCGCCGACGGTAAGGGCGTGCAGAATATCGGTGGTGGTGATAACGGCCAGCAAGGGACGGGCCGCCAGCAGGACGAAACCGATGGCCAGCCAGGCAAAGCCGAGATGCAGGCCGGAGACCGAGCCATCGCGGATCGCCCAGAACCGCCAGCGCCACAACCGCACCCCGATGATAATGGCCAGGGCCGCCGAAAGCAGGGGGGCGAGCGGGGCGGCGGCGTTGATAAGCTGGCTTGCGATCAGCGCGGCGAGCGCCAGCAGACCGGCTTTTTCCAGCCCCGGGTGGGCGGGATGACGGATTTCGATGCCGCGTTTCCTCAGCGCCCCCGAGGTTGCTGCCGCGCTGATCCGCCCGCCCATGGTGAACATCATCAAGGTGAGCAGCAAAACCCCGGTCAGGGCCAGGGAGGCTTCTCGCGACGGCTCGGCCGGGGCGGCGGCGAGGGCCAGCTCGGCCAGCGGAAACAGCGCCAGAATGACGGCGAAAATCCGGTTGCGCCAGGTTTTGGCGGCGCGCAGCAGGGGCGCGCCGGCATAAAGGAACAACAGCAAGGGATAGGCGGCCAGCCCGGCGGGCAACAGCCCGGGGGCCTCGGGCTGGAGCAGATAAACCACCCGGCCCAGCCCCCAGGCAACAAGCAAAAGCATGATGCTCCGTCGCGGGATGGTGGCCGAGAAATAGCCGCCCATGATTGCCAGGGCGAAGCCGAAGATCATCTCATGGCCATGCCAGCGTGCGATCGGCAGCCCCGCCGGGTCGAGAAAGCCGGCGTAAACGGCGGTGGTGCGCCAGACCACCACGATCGAGAACAGGGCAGCGGTGGCAAAGAACAGCCGATGCGCCCGCAGTGGTTCGAGGAGCGACCACATGGCGTTACGGCCGGGGTAGCATTTTGGCGAGATAGCGCCCGGTGTAGCTCTTTTTCGTGGCGGCGATTTTTTCCGGCGGTCCCTCGGCGACGATCCGGCCGCCGCCGTCGCCGCCCTCGGGGCCGAGGTCGATAATCCAGTCGGCGGTTTTAATCACATCCAGATTATGTTCAATCACCAGCACCGTATTGCCGGTGTCGACCAGGGCGTGCAGCACCTCGAGCAGTTTGCGCACATCCTCGAAATGCAGGCCGGTGGTCGGCTCGTCGAGAATGTAAAGGGTCTTGCCGGTGGCGCGGCGCGACAGCTCCTTGGCCAGCTTGACCCGCTGCGCCTCGCCGCCCGACAGGGTGGTGGCCTGCTGGCCGACCTTGATATAGCTCAGGCCGACCTTCTCCAGCATTGCCAGCTTGTCGCGCACCGCCGGCACCGCCTTGAAAAAGCGGTGGGCTTCCTCGACCGTCATGTCGAGCACATCGGCGATCGATTTGCCCTTGAAGGTGATCTCCAGGGTTTCGCGATTATAGCGATGGCCGGCGCAGACGTCGCACTGGACGTAAACATCGGGCAAAAAGTGCATCTCGATCTTGATCACCCCGTCGCCCTGGCAGGCCTCGCAGCGCCCGCCCTTTACGTTGAATGAAAAGCGCCCCGGCTTGTAGCCGCGCGCGCTGGCCTCGGGCAGGCCGGCAAACCAGTCGCGGATCGGGCCGAAAGCGCCGGTATAGGTCGCCGGGTTGGAGCGCGGCGTGCGCCCGATTGGCGACTGGTCGATGTCGACCACCTTGTCGATGAACTCCAGCCCCTCGATGCGCTCGTAAGATCCCGGGTGGGCGCGGGCGCGGTGCAGTTTCTTGGCCAGCGCCTTATAGAGCGTATCGATGATCAGGCTCGATTTGCCGCCGCCCGAGACCCCGGTTACGCAGGCAAAGGTGCCCAGCGGAATATGAGCGGTAACATTCTTCAGGTTGTTCTCGCGCGCCCCGACAATGGTCAGCCGTTTGCGTTTGGGCGGGGTGCGCCGCCTGTCGGGCAGGGGAATCTGGCGCGTCCCGGTAAGATACTGCCCGGTCAGGCTGGCGGCGCTGGCCATGATGTCCTCCGGGCGGCCCTGGGCGACCACCTTGCCGCCATGCTCACCGGCGCCGGGCCCCATGTCGATCACATGGTCGGCCTGGCGGATGGCGTCCTCGTCATGTTCGACCACAATCACCGTATTGCCCATGTCGCGCAGGTTGCGCAGGGTCTCCAGCAGGCGGGCGTTGTCGCGCTGATGCAGGCCGATCGAGGGCTCATCGAGCACGTAAAGCACCCCGGTTAGCCCTGAGCCGATCTGCGAGGCCAGCCGGATGCGCTGGGATTCCCCGCCCGACAGGGTGCCGGCGTTACGCGACAAGGTGAGATAGTCGAGCCCGACATTATTGAGAAAACCCAGCCGGTCGACAATCTCGCGCAGGATGCGCCTGGCAATCTGTTTTTGCTTGCGGTTAAGGGTTTTGGGCAGTTTTTTGAACCAGTCATGCGCCTCGGCGATCGACAGCTCGGTGACCTCGCCGATGTGACGGCCAGCCAGCTTGACCGCCAGCGCTTCCGGCTTGAGCCGGGCGCCGCCGCAGGCCTCGCAGGGGGCAGCAGACTGATATTTCGCCAGTTCATCGCGCGCCCAGGCGCTGTCGGTCTCGCGCCAGCGCCGCTCCATGTTGGAGATCACTCCCTCGAACGGCCGCTCGGTGATATAGCTCCGGCGGCCGTCATCATAGGACATGGCGACCGGCTCGCCGGCCGAGCCGTAAAGGACCACCTTACGGGCCGTCTCCGGCAGCTCGGCCCAGGGGGTGGTGGTGGAAAAGCCATAGTGGCGGGCGAGCGATTCCAGGGTCTGGCCGTAATAGGGCGAGGAGGATTTCGCCCACGGCGCGATCGCCCCGCGGCGCAGGCTGAGGCTCTCATCGGGCACCACCAGCGAAGCGTCGATATAAAGCTTCTGGCCCAGCCCGTCGCAGCTCGGGCAGGCGCCGAACGGATTGTTGAACGAAAACAGCCGCGGCTCGATCTCGTCGATGGTGAAGCCGGATACCGGACAGGCGAATTTGGCCGAAAAGATCAGCCGTTCCGCCGGCTCGTCGTCGCCGACCAGTTCAACCACCGCGATGCCGTCGGCCAGCGCCAGGGCGGTCTCGAAACTGTCGGCCAGGCGGGCGGCGATGTTGCCGCGCACCACCAGCCGGTCGACCACCACATCGATGTCGTGCTTGAGTTTTTTGTTGAGCGCCGGGATGTCTTCGATCTCGTACATTTCGCCGTCGATTTTGACCCGCTGGAAGCCGCGCTTGAGCAGATCGGCGAATTCCTTGCGATATTCGCCCTTGCGGCCGCGCACCATGGGGGCCAGCAGATAGGCCCGGGTGCCCTCGGGCAGGGCCAGCACCTTGTCGACCATCTGGCTGACGGTCTGGCTTTCGATCGGCAGGCCGGTGGCCGGCGAATAGGGCACCCCGACGCGAGCGAACAACAGGCGCATATAGTCGTAGATCTCGGTCACCGTGCTGACGATGGAGCGCGGGTTGCGCGAGGTGGTTTTCTGCTCGATCGAGATCGCCGGCGACAGCCCCTCGATATGGTCGACATCGGGCTTTTGCATCAACTCGAGAAACTGGCGGGCATAGGCCGACAGGCTTTCAACATAACGCCGCTGCCCCTCGGCATAGAGGGTGTCGAAGGCCAGCGATGATTTGCCCGAGCCGGACAGCCCGGTGATCACCACCAGCGCGTCGCGGGGCAGCTCGACGGTGATGTTCTTCAGGTTGTGCTCACGGGCGCCGCGAATGCTGATGGTCTTGTGCATGGTGGGAGGCAGGCCGAATGTTCTTGTTTTGGTCCAGAGTGGCGGACAGAGTGGCGAAAGCGCGCCGTGGCGTCAAGCATAAGCAGTCAATTTGACAAAACAAGCCGCCTGAAGGCATCCGTCACCAAGGAGGACGGGGGTATGACACGAGGGGTAAAGGCGCGCCGCGCCATGGTCAGGGCGTGCGGGCGGGCAGTTTTTATTATATTTTGTGCGGTCTTTCCTGACGCCGATGCGCTGGCGCAGGAGCGGATGGTCACGCCTGAGGTGAGCCAGGCGATGCAGGGCCTGTGGGCCGGCAGGGCGACCCCCAAGCAGGTCAAGCAGATGCAGGCCTCCTACAACCGGCAGATCAATGATTATCTCAAGCAGGAGGGGGTTCTGGACGCGCCCAGCGACACCTGGCACAACAAGCTCGACACCAATTTCATGGCCGATCCCGCGCATGATGCAGTCCTGCCTTACGCAAACCCGGGTGAGAAAAACATAGGTCCCCGGCCTGGCCGAGTGCGGAATGAGCTAGGTAAGGGAGGTCAGATGCCGGCCGCTGCCCCGGGCTTGGCGTTTTTCTTTCGGATAGCCGGCAACACCTTGCCGCCCTGGGACAGGGTGACGCTTTGCTCCGTCTCCACCGGGCCGTAGGGGCCGGATTTGACCTCGAATTGGGTGGACAGGCGAACCTGGGCGCCGAGCGGTACGCGCGCCGGCGTGGCGACGCTGGCCAGAAGATCGGCGCGCAGCACCACCTCGCGCCCGGTAAAGGCGGCCTGCAATGCGGCGGCGATTTGCAGCGATAGTTTATTGTGCCGTTTCAGATTGGGCGCATCGGGAATGTCAAAACGGGTTTTTTCGCCTAGGCCGGCGCATTGCCGGCTATCGCCAGACACAGCACAAGCCATATTTTTACACACCGCATCCCCATCATTCCCCCCTGTTTTCGGTCCGCTCTGGCTCACGCCGGTTTGATCGGGCTTGATTTGCGTCACCCGGTGGCAGGGATGATTTTAGGTCGGTCATGATGATCCGTATAGGGCGAAATGATATGCGCGCCATTCTGATGGTGCTGGTCGCAGGTGTCATGTTTTGGATAACGGCTGCTGTGGCTGGCGCGCCGCCACGGCGCTGGGTGAAAGCCTGGCCGCAGACCGATTTTTCCCGAACCAGCGTCGATTTTGACGAGATTCAGTCGGGCGGCGTGCCGCGTGACGGCATTCCGGCGATCGATGATCCGGTGTTTCTGCCAGTCTCCGAGGTGACCCATCTCGCCGACAGCGAGCCGGTGATCAGCCTGGTGATCGAGGGCGATGCCCGGGCCTATCCGTTGCAAGTTCTGATCTGGCACGAGATTGTCAATGATCTGGTTGGCGGCGTGCCGGTAAGCGTGACCTTTTGTCCGCTGTGCAATGCCGCGGTGGCGTTCGACCGGCGGGTGGGGCCGCGGGTGCTCGATTTCGGCACCACCGGCAAGCTGCGCAAGTCCGATCTGGTGATGTATGACCGCCAGACCGAAAGCTGGTGGCAACAGTTTACCGGCACGGCGATTGTCGGCGCGCTGACCGGCAAGATGCTGAAAATTCTGCCGGCGCGGCTGGAATCCTTCGCCCGCTTTCGCGCCCGCTTCGCCACAGGCTATGTGCTGGTGCCGCGCAACCCCCGGGGCCGCGCCTATGGGCGCAATCCCTATCAGGGCTATGACCGGTCGCGACGGCCGTTTCTCTATCAGGGCTCGATGCCAGACGCGGTGGCGCCGCTGGCGCGGGTGGTCAGCGTTGGCGGGCGGGCTTGGAGCCTCAATTATATCCGCAAGCGCGGCCGGCTCGATATCGGGGACGGGGTGACCATTACCTGGACGGCGGGGCAGAACTCGGCGCTTGACGCCGCGCGCATCAAGAGCGGGCGCGATGTCGGCAATGTCGTGGTCACCCGACGCGCCGGCGGACGTGATGTCGATGTGCCCTATGGGGTCGACTTCGCTTTCGCCTTTCACGCCTTTCATCCCGAGGTGGCGATCATCGCGGATTAACAGACCGTTAATTGTTTGGAATTATTTTAGATTCCCGAGTAGTATTAGCGCGCCCAAGCGGGGTGGAGGCGGCATGACAGGTCTGGGATCGCGGCATTCCAGCGATGAGGGACGGCAAGACAGCGGAGACCAGGGGTTTCCGGTGGCGGTCGGTGAACGCTTTTACAAGGTCGGCGTTCATGAATCCGTCTGGGTGGTCAAGCGCATCTTCAACCCGCGGGCCAGCGATATCCCCCATGCCGTAATCGAACAGGTCGGTGGCGGCTCGGGCTCCGGCCTTATTTCACTCACCGCTCTGCTCGATACCCGGGTTTACCGGCCCGACCGGCGCGGGCAGGCCGACCGGGGCGGACCGGGACAGGATGAGCCAACCCCCTATCATCGTCGCCGCTGGGATACGCTGTCCCGGCTGCTGCAACGCGCCCGGCGCTGATTCCCGACTTTTCCATCCTCTTTTCAAAAAAGCCTTTGCCTGGCGTCGCTCTCATGATGCAATCATCAAGAGGGTGCGACGGATAGCGACAGGAAGAGGCGATGAGAGTTTCTGTAATGATAATGGCGGCCACCCTGGTCCTTGGGGCGGCGGCCTCCGCGTGGGCGCAGGCGCAGAACGAGGCGGATGGGGCGCAAAAATTTCGCCAGCTTGACGATGTTCTTGCGCCACCCTCGCCCGAGCGCACGGCGACCGGCGCGCCGGGGCCGGCCTATTGGCAGCAGCGCGCCGACTATCACATCAAGGCTCGGCTCGATGAAAAAAAGCGTCGGCTGATCGGCTCCGAGGTGGTTACCTATCACAATAACTCACCGCTGGCCCTGCCCTATGTCTGGCTTTATCTGGAGCAGAATCGCTTCCGGCCGGATTCCCTGTGGTATCGCGCCCGGCCCTCGAATGGTGCGGATCGGATCAGCTTTACCGCCTTTCGCCAATATATCGAGGGCGCGCGCTCGCGCGGCGGGTTTCATATTACCGCGGTGCGCGATAAATCCGGCGCTGATCTGCCCTATAAAATCGTACAGACCGCCATGCGGGTTGATCTGCCCCGGCCGCTCCAGCCGGGCGAGAGCCTGACCCTGGCGGTTGACTGGTGGTATAATGTTATCGACTCCAAGGCCTTCAACGCCCGCTCGGGCTATGAATTTTTTGCCGATGACGGCAATGATATTTTTGAGATCGCGCAGTGGTATCCGCGGATGGCGGCGTTTACCGATGTGCGCGGCTGGCGTAACAAGCAGTTTCTGGAGCGCGGCGAATTCACCCTCGAATTTGGTGATTTCCAGGTTGAGCTGACCGTACCGGCCGATCATATCGTCTCGGCCACCGGGGTGTTGCAGAACCCGCAAAGCGTGCTCAGTCCGGCGCAGCGGGCGCGGCTGAAGGCGGCCCAGACGGCTAAAAAACCGGTATTTGTGGTCACTCCGCAAGAAGCGCTCGAAAACCAGAAGAAAAAAACCGGGGCGGAAAAAACCTGGATCTTTGCGGCGAAAAATGTGCGTGATTTCGCTTTTGCCTCGTCGCGCAAATTTATCTGGGACGCCCAGGGTTATCACCCGCCGCAAAGCGGGAAAGCGGTGATGGCGATGTCGTTCTATCCTCCCGAGGGAGAAGTGCTGTGGCGGCGCTATGCGACCCCGGCGATTATCCATACGCTGGATGTCTACAGCCGCTTTACTTTTCCCTATCCCTATCCGGTCGCCCAGGCGGTCAACGGGCCGGCTGGCGGCATGGAATATCCCATGCTGGCCTTTGCCGCCCAGCGTCCGCAAAAGGACGCCAAGGGCGCGGTGAGCTATTCGCGTCAGGACAAATACCAGATGATTTCGGTGGTCATCCACGAGGTTGGCCACAATTATTTTCCGATGATCGTCAATTCGGACGAGCGTCAGTGGAGCTGGATGGACGAGGGACTGAACACTTTTTTACAGCACTATGCGGAACAGGAGTGGGAAGAGAATTATCCTTCGCAGCGCGCCGACGCCGAGGTGGTGGCCGCCTATATGACCAGCAAGAACCAGCAGCCGATCATGACCGCCGCCGATTCAGTGCGCAATCCGGGGGGCAGCCAGTATATGAAGCCGGCGGCCGCCCTTACGGTGCTGCGCGAGGTTGTGCTGGGGCGCGAGCTGTTCGATTTCGCCTTTCGCAACTATGCCCGCCAATGGATGTTCAAACGCCCCATGCCGGCCGACTTCTTTCGCGCCATGGAGGATGCCGCCGGGGTTGATCTCGACTGGTTTTGGCGCGGCTGGTTCTACACCCGGGACCATGTCGACATCGCCCTTGAGGCGATCACCCGCCTGCGCATCGATACGGCCAATCCGGACGATGAAGCCAAATGGGAAAAACGCCAGGACAAAAAAGCGCCCAAGCCGCTGTCTCATCGCTTGCCGACGGGGGTTAAACCACGGGTCGATCGCCAGCCGTTCCTGCGTGATTTCTACAATAAATATGACAAATATACGGTCACCGAGAAATCACGCCGGGATTATCGCGAACTGATGAAAAACCTCGAGCCGTTCGAGCGCGACCTGCTCAAGACCAGGGCCAGGGTTTACGATCTGCATTTTGTCAACAAGGGCGGTCTGGTCATGCCCATCGTGCTGGAGCTGACCTTTTCTGGCGGCCGCACGCAGCGGCTGGTTCTGCCGGCCGAGATCTGGCGGCTGAACAGCCGCGAAGTCCATAAGTTACTGGTTCTCGACAAGCCGCTGGCCAAGCTCGTCGTCGACCCTGACCGGGCGACCATTGATAGTCTGTGGCGCAATAACAGCTATCCCCGCCCCATCGAGCCGATGCGGGTGCAATTAACCACGGTCAAAAAAGGCCGCAATCTGATGCGGGAAATCAAGGCCGAGAATGAGGCGGCGAAAAAAGTCGGCAAGCCATAAAACGCCGGCTGGTCATAAAATCGACCCGCAGGTGGACCGGATATGACATCCGGAACCGCCTGCGGGCCGAGAAACGAGGCCCCCAAGGGCCGCCGGGCGCTTAGCCCAGTTTCTTTTTATGATCGGAATGAACCGCGGCCGACAACGCATAGCCGGTCTTGCTGGCGATGAAAGTGCCGGTTTTTTCCAGTCGCGTCAGATATTTCGAGAGATTGCTGCCAATCGTCTTGGTGTAGACGCTGGTCATGTTTTTCATGGTGCCCAGCAGATCCTTACGGCTGAAGATTTTCTTCTTGTCAACCACCGCGAGGTGAGCGGCGGCGGCCATGACCAGGTCCGGGCCGCTTTTCGCGCCGAGTTTTTTCGCCGTGGCGTTCGCCGCGTTGATGGCGGCTTTTGATGCGGCGGGCGCGGCCTTAGTCTTGGCGGCCGGTTTGCGTCCTGCCGGTTTGGCGGCTGGCTTGCGGCCCGCTGGCTTTGCCTTGGCGGCCGGCTTACGGCCCGCTGTCTTGACGGCTGGCTTGGCCTTGGCCGCCGGCTTACGACCTGCCGGCTTGGCTTTGGCAGCTGGCTTACGACCTGCCGGCTTGGCGGCCGGCTTGGCCTTGGCGGCCGGCTTGCGACCTGTCGCTTTGGCCACAGGCTTGGCCTTGGGGGCAGCTTTGGCGCGGGTTGCCGCTTTGGGCTTGCCTTTGGATAGCTTTGTCAGAGCGTCGATAAGCCCCGGCAGTTCGGTTTTGATCGATCTCGCTGGGCCTTCGTACTCAACCGTAGCGGAGCCCACCTTGAGTATGATCTTACTCTCGGTATTTGCCATTGTGTCCTGATCTCCTGACTTTCTCTGGTGTGTGATCAACTTGATACTGTGCAATAGGGCGCATAATTAACGGAAATCTCTTGAGATTCCACTGTTATTTTTTACTCATCCCAACAAATTGATGAGAAATCTTCTATCAGCGAATTCTTAAAGTAGTGTTGTCAAGCCTGAAATGGCTGGAAAATCCATAGGCGCAGAGCTGGTCTGGCCCCCGAAAAGCTCTGGGAAAGAGGTTTAGTAAATTGAAAAAAAAGAATAATTTATACTTTTACCAGGCAGTAGGCCAAAAGTTGGACAAAAGGGGCTCTTTGCCAATTCAGGGCCTTAGCGGGGCGAACTTCCTTGGCGCAGCATGCCGCCCGGCAGATAAAACCGGTTGGCGCAGGGGCGGGTCGAGGGGGAATGGGGCGGGAAAATGGTCGGGAAGAGAGGATTCGAACCTCCGGCCCCTACGTCCCGAACGTAGTGCTCTACCAGGCTGAGCTACTTCCCGACAGGGTGGCCGCGCAATCGCTCACGCCGCCGAGCGCCCTTATAGCGCCCGATGCGCCGCTCTGCAAGCCTGCAATTCAATAGGCCCGCTCGATACAGAAATCAACCACCGCGGCCAGCGCTTCGCGTTCCGGGCTCTCGTTGAAAATGCCCAGGGCGTCGCGGGCGATGGCGCCATAATGGCGGGCGCGCTCTACTGTGTCGGTGAGGGTGCCATGGTTGTCCATCATGGTGATGGCGCGCTCCAGATCTTCCGGCTTTTGCTTACAGTCTTCCAGGGTGCGTTGCCAGAAGCGGCGCTCATCGGCCGAGCCGCGGCGATAGGCCAGCACCACCGGCAGGGTGATCTTGCCTTCGCGGAAATCATCGCCGACGGTCTTGCCCAGGGTGGCCTGGCGGGCGGAATAATCCAGCGCGTCGTCAACCAGCTGGAAGGCCACGCCAAGGTTTTTGCCATAGCTTTCCAGCGCCTTTTCCTCGACCGTTGGCCGGTCGGCGACCACTGCGCCGATCTGGCAGGCGGCCTCGAACAGGGCCGCCGTCTTGGCGGTGATCACGCGCAGATAGTCCTCTTCGGTGGTATCGAGGTCGTTCGAGGTGGTCAATTGCAGCACTTCGCCCTCGGCGATAATCGCCGAAGCCCCGGACAGAATGCGCAGCACATCGAGCGATCCGTCAGCGACCATAAGTTGGAAGGCGCGGCTGAACAGAAAATCGCCAACCAGCACGCTAGCCTTGTTGCCCCACAGGGTATTGGCGGTTTCATTGCCGCGCCGCAGGGCGCTTTCATCGACCACGTCATCGTGCAGCAGGGTTGCGGTATGGATGAATTCGACACAGGCGGCCAGCTTGACATGGCGCTCGCCGCGATAGCCGCACATGCGCGCCGCCGCCAGGGTCAAGAGCGGGCGCAGGCGTTTGCCGCCCGAGGCGATCAGATGGCCGGCGAGTTGCGGAATCAGCGCCACCGGGCTTTCCATATGATGGAGGATGGTCGCATTGACATTGGCCAGGTCATCGCTGACCAGTTCATGGAGCACATCCAGCGCATTGCTCTTGCGCTTGCGCTTGCGCTTATCCTTGCTCTTGCTCTTTTTTTCCAGAGAGACGACGATACCCACCATGTTATTCCTTGCTTTCTGGTCTTGTGCCGGTGTTTTACACTCTGGGCATCTTGACCTTGGAATCCCCCGGGGAAAGCATAGAAGGCTGGTGGTTTTGCGGTCAAGCCGCGTGTTGGACAGGACGGTGACTTTAAGATGCAGGAATATCGCTTGTGAAGGAGGTATTGCGCAGTGTTGACCCGGTTTTCCTCTCCTGGGCATGCGACATTCTTACGCAGGCGGGGATGGAGCCGCATGTCTTTGACCAGAATATCAGCCTGACTGAAGCCGGCTTGGCGATTTTCCCCCGCCGCCTGATGGTCGCCGACAGCCAGGCCGGGCGCGCCGCCCGCTTGTTGCGTGAGGCGGAGGCGGCGCTTGACTGAACGCCCGGTAAGCCATGATGCGCTGCTGGGCGGCCGGGTGAGTCTGCGTCAGCCGGCGGCCGGCTATCGGGTGGCGATCGACCCGGTGCTGCTGGCCGCCGCCACTCCGGCCCGGGCCGGGCAACGGGTGCTTGATGCCGGCGCCGGGGTCGGGGCGGCGGGCCTGTGTCTGGCGGCGCGGCTGGCGGAGGTGCGAATCACCGGGCTTGAGCTTGACCCCGGCCTGGCTGAACTGGCCACCTTCAATGCCGTCCAAAACGGTTTTGCCGACCGGCTCGAGGTGATCGCGGGCGATGTAGCGCGCCCGCCGGCCGAGGTGGTGGCGGGCGGTTTCGATCATGTGATGACCAATCCGCCCTTTCTGGCCGCCGGCGGCGCGCCGTCTCCTGACCGCACCAAACGCCGTGCCACCGTCGAGAGCCATATGCCGCTTGCATTATGGATCGATCACTGCCTTAAAATGACGCGCCCGCGCGGAACGCTCACCCTCATTCATCGCGCCGACCGGCTCGACGAGATTCTGGCCGCGCTGGCGGGGCGCGCCGGGCAGGCGGTCATTTTTCCACTGTGGCCCCGGGCCGGACAGGCGGCCAAACGAGTGATCATACAGGCGCGCAAGGCGGTGGCCGGTCCCTGCCGGGTTCTGCCGGGGCTGGCGCTGCATCAGGAGGATGGCGCCTATAGCGCCGCGGCGCAGACGGTTTTACGTGACGGGCAGGGCCTGCAAGGTCTGAACGGGAAAGGATGAGAATGACGCGACGGGAAAAAGTTGCAGATTGGGCGCAAAAACTGGTACGTCGCCGGCCGCTGGTGGCGGTGGTGCCGCTGGTTGGCGCCATCGGCGTGGGCGGGCGGCTGCATCACGGGCTGACCCTGGCCGGGCTGGAGCCGCGCCTCGATCAGGCTTTTGCTCTCAAGGGGCTCAAGGCGGTGGCGCTGGCGATCAATTCGCCGGGTGGCGCGCCGGTGCAATCAATGCTGATCGCCGCGCGCATCCGGGCGCTGGCGGCGGAAAAAAAGCTTCCAGTTATCGCCTTTTGCGAGGATGTTGCCGCTTCGGGCGGCTATATCCTGGCCCTCGCCGGCGATGAGATCATCGCCCATCCGTCCTCTCTCGTTGGCAGTATTGGCGTGGTGTCGGCCGGCTTCGGCTTTCCCGGTCTGCTCGAAAAGCTGGGGGTTGAGCGCCGGGTTCACGCCGCCGGTGACAGAAAGGCCATGCTCGATCCGTTCCAGCCGGAAAAAAAGGCGGATGTCGCGCGGCTCGAGGCGATCCAGAAAATGCTCCATGACCAGTTCAAGGCGCTGGTGGTCGAGCGCCGGGGCGAGAAACTGCCGCGGGCGAAAAAGCCGCTGTTTTCCGGTGATGTCTGGCTGGGGGAAAAGGCGCTCGATCTGGGGCTGGTCGACGGGCTGGGCGATCTGCGCACGGTGATGCGGGCGCGCTTTGGCGACAAGACCCGCTTCAAGGTGCTGGGCGGCGAGCGCAACTGGCTGCGCCGCCGGCTTGGCCTCGCGGGCGGCGGCGGACTTGCCGCCGGTTTGATCGGCGATGCCGAGGAGCGCGCCCTGTGGGCCCGCTTCGGATTATAGGGGCTTGCCCGGGCGCGCGGGCATCACATCGACTGGGAGGCGTACCCGGAGAATTGCGACGGGGCTTGCCCGGGCGCGCGGGCATCGCCCTTGACCCTTATCGGGCGCGCGGCTACCTTGCGCGCGACACGTCTGTAGTTCCACCAGAAACGGCCCGATAAAATGGCGAAAGCGCCACCCTCCTTTCAGGACTTGATCCTTGGCTTGCAACGGTTCTGGGCCGACCGGGGCTGCGTGATTCTGCAACCCTACGATCTGGAGATGGGCGCCGGCACCTTTCATCCGGCGACCACCCTGCGGGCGCTGGGCAAAAAGCCATGGAAAGCGGCTTATGTTCAGCCGTCGCGCCGGCCGAGCGACGGGCGCTATGGCGAAAACCCCAACCGGTTGCAGCATTATTACCAGTTCCAGGTGATCCTCAAACCCTCGCCCGACGATATCCAGGAGCTTTATCTGGCCAGTCTGGAAGCGCTGGGGATCGTGGTGGCCGAGCACGATATCCGCTTTGTCGAGGACGACTGGGAAAGTCCCACTCTGGGCGCCTGGGGGCTGGGCTGGGAGGTATGGTGCGACGGCATGGAGGTCACCCAGTTCACCTATTTCCAGCAGGTCGGCGGTATCGATTGCGCGCCGGTATCGGGCGAGATCACCTATGGGCTGGAGCGGCTGGCGATGTATGTCCAGGGGGTCGACAATGTCTATGAGCTCGACTGGAACGGCGCCGGGGTGACTTATGGCGAGGTGTTTTTGCAGTCCGAGCGCGAATTTTCCGCCTATAATTTCGAACGGGCCGATACCGACATGTTGTTTCGTCATTTCGCCGATGCCGAACGCCAGTGCGCCGCCCTGATCGAAGGCGGTCTGGCGCTGCCCGCCTATGAGCACTGCATCAAGGCCAGCCATCTGTTCAATCTGCTTGATGCGCGCGGAGTGATCAGCGTGACCGAACGGGCCGCCTATATCGGCCGTATCCGGGCGCTGGCCAAGCAGTGCTGCGAGGCCTGGCTGCTCACGCAGGAGGACGGCTGAGCCATGGCGGAACTTTTGCTCGAGATTTTCAGCGAGGAAATCCCGTCGCGCATGCAGGCCCGCGCCGCCGCCGATATGGAACGGCTGCTGGGCGAGGCGCTGGCCCGCCAGGGCCTGGACTTTGAGCGCGCCGCCGCCGAGGTGACGCCGCGCCGGCTGGCGGTGGCGGTTGAGGGCTTGCCGCTGGCTCAGCCCGATCTGACCAAGGAGCGTAAGGGCCCGCGCGCCGATGCGCCGCCAAAGGCGATCGAGGGTTTTTTGCGCGCCGCCGGCATCACCCGCGAGCAGGCGATCACCCGCCAGACCCCCAAGGGAACCTTCCTGTTCGCCCAGAGCCACAAAAAGGGCCGGCCGACGGCCCAGGTGCTGGGTGAGATAATCCCGGCGCTGATCGACAAATTTCCCTGGCCCAAGTCGATGCGCTGGGGGACGGGAAGCCTGCGCTGGGTGCGCCCGCTCCAGGGCCTGCTGTGTGTGCTGGATGGCAAGGTGGCGCCGGTTGAGGTGGCCGGGCTGCGCGCCGGCAATGTCACCCGGGGGCACCGCTTCATGGCACCGGGGCCCATAACGGTGTCTGGCTTTGCCGACTATCGCGACAAATTACGCGCCGCCCGCGTGATTCTGTCGGCAACTGAGCGGCGCGAGATCATTGCCCACCAGGCGGATAAGCTGGCGGCGACCGACGGGATCGAGCGGGTGGCGGACGAGGCGCTACTGGCCGAGGTCGCCGGGCTGGTGGAATGGCCGGTGGCGCTGATGGGCCACTTTGACAAGGGCTTCCTGGCGGTGCCCGACGAAGTGCTGATTGCCGCCATGCGCGGCCATCAGAAGTATTTTTCACTGCGCGATCCGGCCACCGGCCGGCTGGCGCCACGCTTTATCGTGGTCGCCAATCTGGAGACCGCCGATAAGGGGGCGAAAATCATCGCCGGCAACGAGCGGGTGCTGCGCGCCCGGCTGGCCGATGCCAAATTTTTCTGGGATCAGGACAACAGGCACAGCCTGGAGGATATGGCCGGCCGGCTGGGCGGAGTGGTGTTTCATGCCCGGCTGGGCTCGATGGGTGAAAAAGTGGCGCGCCTGCGCCGGCTGGCGGGGCATCTGGCGGCTTTCATTCCCGGCGCCGATGAACAGCAGGCCAGCCGGGCGGCGGCCCTGTGCAAGGCCGATCTGATGAGCGGCATGGTCGGCGAGTTTCCCGAGCTTCAGGGGATCATGGGCGGCTATTACGCCGGCAAGGATGGCGAGACGGCCGAGGTGGCTGGGGCGATCGCCGAACATTACGCGCCCCAGGGGCCGGATGACGGCTGCCCGAGCACCCCGCTCAGCGTCGCTGTGGCGCTGGCTGACAAGCTCGACACTTTGGTGGGCTTTTTCGGCATCGATGAACGGCCCACCGGCTCGAAAGACCCCTTTGCGCTGCGCCGTGCCGCGCTGGGGGTGATCCGGCTGATCCTGGAGAATGGCCTGCGGCTTGCGCTGCTCGATGTTTTGCGCGTGGCGGCGACGGATTTCGTGCCCTTCAAGGCGGAGCTGCTCGACTTTTTCGCCGATCGCCTCAAGGCCCATCTGCGTGAAAAAGGCACCCGCCACGATCTGGTCAGCGCGGTGTTTGCCCTGGGCGGCGAGGACGATCTGGTGCGCCTGCTGGCCCGGGTGACGGCGCTAGAGACATTCCTGGCCAGCGAGGACGGGGAAAACCTGCTGGCCGGCTACAAGCGGGCCACCAATATCGTGCGTATCGAGGAGAAAAAGGACAATACCCGCTATGACGGTGCGGCCGACCCGGCGCTGCTGGTCGAGCCGGCGGAACGGGCGCTTTACGACGGCCTGACGGCGGCAGCCGAAAAGCTGCGCGCGGCGGTGGCCGGTGAGCGTTTCGGCGAGGCCATGGCGGCGCTGGCGGTTTTGCGCGGACCGGTCGATGAGTTTTTCGACAAGGTAACGGTGAACTGCCCGGACGCCGAACGCCGGCGCAACCGGTTGTTGCTGCTTTCGCAAATGCGCTCGGCCCTGGGACTGGTGGCGGATTTTTCCCATATCGAAGGATAAGGATGATGTCATGACGAAATGGGTTTACGGCTTTGGCGGCGGGTCGGCGCAGGGGGGTGCTGACATGCGCGACTTGCTGGGCGGCAAGGGCGCCAATCTTGCCGAAATGAGCAGTCTTGGCCTGCCGGTGCCACCGGGGTTCACCATTACGACCCAGGTTTGCGCCGCCTTTTACGAAAACGACCGCAAGTTTCCCGATGATCTCGAAGCCCAGTTGCGCGAAGCCCTGACCGAGGTGGAAAAAATCGTCGGGGCGCGCTTCGGTGACGCCGAAAATCCGCTTCTGGTGTCGGTGCGCTCGGGCGCGCGGGCCTCGATGCCGGGAATGATGGATACGGTGCTCAACCTCGGGCTCAACGACGTCACGGTGCAGGGCCTCGCCCGGCTCAGCGGCGACGAGCGCTTTGCCTATGACAGCTACCGGCGGTTCATCCAGATGTACGCCGATGTGGTGCTGGGGGTGGATCATTATCATTTCGAGGAACTGCTGGAGCTGCACAAGGAAGAGCGCGGCCTGACCCTGGATACCGAGCTGACCGCCGATGATTGGCGGGTGATGGTCGCGGCCTATAAGGAAAAGGTCATGGAAGAGCGCGGTGCGCCCTTTCCCGAGGCGGTCGAGGAACAGCTCTGGGGCGCGATCGGCGCGGTATTCTCATCGTGGCGTAACGATCGGGCCAGGACCTATCGCCGGCTGCATCATATTCCCGAAAGCTGGGGTACGGCGGTAAATGTCCAGGCCATGGTCTATGGAAATATGGGCGACAGCTCGGCGACCGGGGTGTGTTTTACGCGCAATCCATCGACCGGGGCGCGCGAGATTTATGGCGAGTTCCTGATCAACGCCCAGGGCGAGGATGTGGTGGCCGGCATTAGCACGCCGCAATATCTGACCCGCAAGGCGCGCCAGGAGGCCGGGGCCAAACTGGCGTCGATGGAAGAGGCCATGCCCGAGACCTTCAAGGAGCTGAGCGCCATCATGGCGACCCTGGAGGGCCATTACCGCGACATGCAGGACCTTGAGTTCACCGTACAGCGCGGCCGGCTGTGGATGCTTCAGACCCGCACCGGCAAACGCACCGCCCGGGCGGCGCTCAAGATCGCCGTCGACATGGCGGGCGAGGGGCTGATCGATCATCGCGAAGCCTTGATGCGCATTGATCCCGGGGCGCTCGACCAGTTGCTGCACCCCACCCTCGACCCGGCGGCGCCGCGCGACGTGGTGGCGCGCGGTCTGCCGGCCTCGCCGGGGGCGGCGTCGGGCATGATCGTGTTCAATTCCGACGAGGCCGACCATCTGGCCAATGAGGGGCGCGACGTTATTCTGGTGCGGGTGGAGACCAGCCCGGAGGACATCCACGGCATGTATGCCGCCCGCGGTATTTTGACCAGCCGGGGGGGCATGACCAGCCATGCCGCGGTGGTCGCTCGCGGTATGGGCCGGCCCTGTGTCTCGGGGGCGGGCTCGCTGGCCATCGATATGGCTGCCGGCACATTCAAGGCGCTGGGCCGGACCTTCAAAAAGGGCGACATCATTACCCTGGATGGCAGCACTGGCGAGGTCATGGCTGGCAAGGTGGAAACCATCAACCCGGAGCTGTCGGGCGATTTCGCCACCCTGATGGGCTGGGCCGACAAGGTGCGCCGCATGGCGGTGCGCACCAATGCCGAAACCCCGCTCGATGCGCGCACCGCGCGCGACTTCGGCGCCGAAGGCATCGGCCTGTGCCGCACCGAACACATGTTTTTCGATTCCGGGCGCATTGTCACGGTGCGCGAGATGATCCTGGCCGACAGCGCCGACGAGCGCCGCGCCGCCCTCGACAAGATCTTGCCCATGCAGCGCGATGATTTTGTCGAGTTGTTAACCATCATGCGCGGCCTGCCGGTGACCATCCGGCTGCTGGACCCGCCGCTGCACGAATTTCTGCCTAAGTCGGACAAAGAATTGCAGGAGGTCGCCGAGGTGATGGGCATCGGCGTGGCGTCGCTGCGCGCCCGGGCGGATGACCTCAGGGAGTTCAACCCGATGCTCGGCCATCGCGGTTGCCGGCTGGGAATTTCCTATCCCGAGATCTATGAAATGCAGGCCCGCGCGATTATCGAGGGCGCGGCCGCGGTGCGCCGCGAGACCGGCGATACGGTGGTGCCCGAGATCATGATCCCGCTGGTTTCCAGCCGCGCCGAGCTGGATATTTTGAAAGCCAAGATCGATGCCGTCGCCCGGGCGGTGATCGAGGAAAGCGGGGTTGAGGTGGACTATCTGGTGGGCACCATGATCGAGCTGCCGCGCGCCGCCCTGCGCGCCGGCGATATCGCGCAGACTGCACAGTTTTTCAGCTTTGGCACCAATGATCTCACCCAGACCACCTTCGGTTTGAGCCGCGATGACGCCTCGCGCTTCCTCGATGATTATCTGCGCGCCGGGATTTTCGAGCGCGACCCCTTTGTCACCCTCGATGTCGACGGAGTGGGCGAGCTGGTGCGGCTGGCGGCCGAGCGCGGCCGGGCGGCGCGCGGTAATATCAAGCTGGGCATTTGCGGCGAACATGGCGGCGACCCGGCCTCGATCGACTTTTGCGAGACAGTCGGGCTCGACTATGTGTCGTGCTCGCCCTACCGGGTGCCGATCGCCCGGCTGGCGGCGGCCCAGGCGGCGCTGAAAGCCCAAACGCAGGACGAGTGAAAAATAATGGCCAGCCTGCCCGACCTGGAAACCCTGAAAAGTGGCGACAAGCCGGCGGTGGCCGCCGCGCTGGCGGCAATCGAGCGCTCGGTTGACGGCGCCAATGTGCTGGCTCTGCTCGATGCCGCCTGGCGCGCGCCGCGGGCCCATGTGGTCGGCATGACCGGCCCGCCGGGGGTAGGCAAATCCACCCTGATGAGCGCGCTGATCGAAAAATGGCGCGCGGCGGGGCGGCGTGTGGGGGTGATCGCGGTCGATCCCTCGTCGCGGCGCACCGGCGGGGCGCTGCTCGGCGATCGCACCCGGCTGGTGACCGACCCCGATGACGAGGGGGTGTTCATCCGCTCGATGGCGGCGCGCGACCGCCTCGGTGGTCTGGCGGCGCTGACCATTTCGAGCACCGTCTTAATGCGCGCGATTTACGACATCGTGCTGGTTGAGACCGTCGGCGTCGGCCAGTCGGAAACTGATATCGTCACCCTGGCCGATACGGTGGTGTTCTGTGTCCAGCCCGGCTCGGGCGACAGCCTGCAATTCATGAAATCGGGCATCATGGAGGTGCCCCATCTGGTGGCGGTCACCAAGGCCGACATGGGCGCTGCCGCCCAGCGCGCCTGCAGCGATGTTCGTGGTGCGCTTAGCCTGTCGGGCCATCTGGCGGACGGCTGGGTGGTGCCGGTGCTCATGGTGTCGGCGGAAAAGGGCGAGGGGGTCGATGAGCTGATCAGTGAAATTGACCGCCACGCCGCCTGGCTGGCCGAGGACGGCCGGCGCGACCGGACGCGCGCCGCCCAGGCGCAAAGCTGGCTGGAACAGTGGATTGGCGAGCGCTTTGGCCGCGAGGGGCTCAAACGCGCCGGCGACCGGCTGCGCCTTGCTGCGGGCCAGTCACCCTTCAGCCGGGAAAGCGAAATCGCCGCCCAGTTACTCAAGAGCGTTAACGCAGGCTGAGCAGCACCAGAACAGCGATGACCGCCAGGCCGATCAGGACATAGGTCGCCTGCTCGCTTCCCTTTACCTTGCGTCTTTTGTGATGTGACATGACGCGGCCAGAATAGCACGGGGTAGCCGGCATCGGCAGGGATTATTTTGTTCTCGCCGCCAGCCGGGCGCGGACCTGGGCGCGGGCGGCCAGCGCCAGCTTGCGTTGCGGCCCTGCGGGCAGGCCGGCGATCGCCTTGTCGAGCCAGCCAAGGGCGGCGGGAAAATCGGGCCGGCTGGCGCCGCCGCGCATCAACAGGGCGGCCAGGCTGTATTGCGCCCGTGGCTCGCCGGCGGCCGCGCTGCGCTCGAGCCAGGGGCGGGCCTGTTCGGGCTGGCCGGCGGCCATGAGGGCGGCGCCGAGGTGATAGCCGGCTGCCGGATAGCCGGCTTCGGCGGCGCGCCGGTACCAGTCGGCCGCTTTGGCATCATCGGCCAGCACGCCGCGGCCATAATCGAACAATTGCGCCAGGTGATATTGCGCGCGGGCGTCGCCGGCCTCGGCCATTGGCCGCCAAATCTCATAGGCGCGCTGATAGTCTTGCAGGCTGTAGGCGGCCAGCCCGTCGCCAAAGGTCTCGGCGTGGGCGGTCAGGCTGGCCGAGACGAGGAAAAGAGCAAGGACAAGCTGTTTCATGCGCGGGCCTCCTTGGCGCTGCCGGCCGGCCGGGTGAACACCCAGCGGTCGGCGCTCGACATGTCAGGGCGGTAGTGATAACCGCCCAAGGTGAATTGTTTGAGCGCCTCGGGCTGTTCCAGCCGCTTTTGCACCATGTAACGGGCCATCATGCCGCGCGCCCGCTTGGCGAAAAACGACTGCACCCGCGGGTGGTCGGCGCGCTCTTCCATGAACACCGGGGTGATCACCGAGCCCCCCAGGCCTTCCAGAACATCCTGGCGCACCGCCTTGAAATATTCCTGCGAGGCCAGATTGACGACCACTTTGGCGGGATGGTCGCGCAAAATCTCGCCCAGCCGCTGGGCAATGGCGTCTGCCCAGAACTCATAGAGGGTATGGCCCCGTTCGGTGGCCAGCCGGATGCCCATTTCCAGCCGGTAGGGCTGGATGAGGTCGGCCGGGCGTAACACCCCGTAAAGCCCGGACAGAATGGCCACCCGGCTCTGGGCGTGCTCGAGGTCCTCCCGGCTCCAGCCGCCGGCGTCAAGCCCGACATAGGTGTCGCCGCTAAACATGAAGGCGGCCTGTTTGGCGTTGGCCAGGGTGAAGGGGGTGGTAAAGGCGGCAAAGCGCTCGGCGTTCAAGGTGCCCAGCCGTTCGCTGATTTTCATCAGCCGGCACAAGTCGCGCGCGCTCAGGGTGCGGGCGTGCTTGACCAGGGTTTGCGCCTGGTCGAGGAAAACCGGCTGACTGGCCAGATCGAGCGGCGCCGGCGACAGGGCGTCGAGCTTTTTGGCGGGCGAGAGAACAGCAAGCATGAAACCTTCCCGGTTGGTTGGAGCAAGGCGCCATTATAACGTTTAGACTCGTTCCAGTCTTGTCCAATCCCTCCGGCCACAACAATGGCTAAACTTCCAGGCCCTGAACCCGGGTGCGCAGGGCCTTTTCGAGCCGCTCCATGGCCTCGGCCATTTCTTCCTGGCGGGCGTCCCAGCCGGTCTCATCGCGCAAATCGCCAATATCAAGGGGGCTGCGGATCCAGCAGGTCTCGGCTTCGCCGTCGCCGGTCCATTCCAGCGCGCCGCCGAATTTTTCCTCGATAACCTCTTGCTGATGGCTGAGGGCGCGGAAAATCTGATGGTTGAGCGCCGGGCTGCCATTGGCGATATGCAGGCGGACATCGGCCTCTCCCTCGCCGAACACGAACTGGAAGTGAATGCCGGTGCGGCCCGAGCCGGCCGACAAGCGCTCGAAATCGTCACTTAGCGGGCGAAACAGCAGGTCCGATTTTTCATGGGTCTTTTCGGTCAGGCCAGCCCAGAAGCCGGCCAGATCGTCCGGCAGGCAAAAGCGGCCGGGGCTTGCCGCCATCGCCGGGGCGGGGGCGGCTTCTTCAAGAGGAGGGGGGCTGTCTTCGAGCGAGGGAGACGGTGCGGCGTCCTCGCCGGGGCCGGCGAGAATATAGAACATCGGCGCGATCTGCGAGGAATCGATCTGCACCGCTTCGAGCTGGAGCAGGAAAAAATCCCCGCATGACGAGCGGTTGAGCCATTCGACGGTGCGCAGATGCTCGGGCTGGGGCTTGCCGACAATCCAGATCGCGGCATCGGCCTGAACCGTGGCCAGGGTCATCAACAGCCCGCCCAGGGCCTGATTGTCGCTTTCCCCGAACTGGCTTTCGATAATCACCACCCGGCCGGCGTCGTCATGGGCGACGACGGCGCTGGGGGTTGGGGTCGCAAGATCCGTGGCGGGATCGAGTTTGAGGCCGACAGTCTCGTTCAGGATGTCGAGATTCCCGGCCAGCCAGACTTTGAACTCCGTGGTTTCTCCGCCCCAGATCTCATCAAGGGCGACTCGTTTTAACCTGCCAAACATTATGCTGTGTATACCCGGTGTTAATCGATACAAGAACTTTCCAGATGATTTAGCTTAGGCGTGTCGGGTTAAGATGTGGTGAATAAAGTATAGATTTAGAAAATTAATGTGGAACTTAAGAAAAATAGAGAATTCAATAAGTATTAGGGTGTGGACTCAATTGATCCACAATCTTATGGCGAAGATATGGACCATTGCGAGGAAGTTGTGGCTAAGTTTTTCGAAGCGTGTTGCGAGCCTGCGCATGTCCTTCATGGTGCAGAAGAA
>Ga0114931_10001308_pt1 | contig 31741 bp, 32 predicted proteins | sample 2SBtaG_FD_89579 | JGI IMG/M metagenome (GOLD analysis project Ga0114931, IMG submission 89579) | Deep subsurface microbial communities from Kolumbo volcano to uncover new lineages of life (NeLLi) - 2SBTROV14_V59a metaG | ecosystem: Environmental > Aquatic > Marine > Volcanic | place: Kolumbo...
ATGAACAACGTATTAATTGGGTTGAAACAATCCAGCATGTAGCAGATGAACATAGAATACCCAGCGTAAAAGTGAATATCAGGCAGCGTATAAAGCTTGATATGAGTGAATATCCTGATATGGCAAATGGTATAGATATTTATGCGAGTACTATGACACTGGATTTCGAACTGGTGCATGAAGGTGATTTATTTACCTTGTTGAAAGATCTGGATAATAAGGGTCTCGGTCTATACGGCATTAAATCATGCAACATCAAAAATAATTTCAAAGACCTGAACTCAGTTGTCGATAGCCGAACAGCAGCAAATTTTTCAGGTGAGTGTGAATTGACCTGGTACACCATTGAAAAAGAATCATTCCAGGATGAAAACCTGGATCAGGGTGGTGAGTCATGATCAGGCTGGTGTCAATCTCAATGCTTTTCCTGTTCCTGGTTCCTGCGCAATTTGTAAAAGCAGATACACCAGCCAATGTCACCAGTTTAAAACGCCTGTTTACTACCCCTTTTGAAAGAGCCCAGCTGGATGCAATGCGTAGACGCAACAGTTTTACCCAGCAGGGACAGCAACCGGATTCAAACAAGCCCGTGTTACCGCCACTAACAGTAGAAGTCAAAGGAGTGATGTTGCGAAAAGACGGGCCCAATGTTATCTGGGTTAATGATAAAAATAGTATGCAGGGAAACAAGCTGGGCCAGGATATCAAAGTCTCTCCCAGGCGTATATCGACAAAGACACTGAAAGTACCAGTGAGTGCGAGAGGAGACCATATCAAGCTCAAGCCGGGCCAGGTGTGGAACCAGGAAAATCGATCTATAAAAGATATTTATCAGACGAAAAAGGACAAGCCTCAGACGAGTGGGGTTCAAAATGGTGCAAATACGGACAATACTCTGGATAATGCCACTATGGATACGGAATCTCAGGATCATTGATGAATACCTATTCCACTAAAAACCAGCACGGTGTCGCATTAATTATGTTTGCAGTGGTGCTGGTGCTGATTATTACCACTGTATATATCTCTCGTTTTGAAGTGAACAGCACCAAACAGATGAAGAAAAATAGTGATACCGAAGTGCTGGCTCAAGCAAAGGAGGCACTACTGAATTTTGCTGCAACCTGGGGCTATACGAATGCAGCGACTCTTGGGGATCTCGGCTTTCTTCCATGCCCTGATGAAGCTGGGAATGGAGAAGGAAATTCCGCACTTAATTGTGGTAATAAACACCAAAGTATAATCGGTCAGTTACCGTGGCACACATTAAGAATTCAGCCTTTAAAAAATAGCAGTGGAGACTGTCTTTGGTATGCCGTATCGGGAGAATACAAGAACGCGAATACACGTACTGATATGCTCAATGAAGATACCAATGGTTCGTTTAATGTCTATGCCGAAGATGGTGTGACAATGCTGCACTCCAGTAACCCGGAAGATAGAATTGTTGCAATCGTTATAGATCCCGGTCTGCCTCTAACAGGTCAGGTGCGAAACCCTGTTGCAGGTACTATCTGTGGTGAAGACTTCAATGCGGCAGACTACCTGGATAACCACAATGGAATAAGTAATCAGTCAGTCACGCTGCTGGATGACATGCCGGATAATTTTATTACCACTACTGGCGAATCAGTGGCGGGTCTGAACGACCATATTATTACCATAAGTCAAAAAGAAGTATTCGACCGCATTACAAATACAACCCGGTTTAAGAATCTGATGCTGGATACTACATATGTCCTGGCTCAATGCCTGGCAGAATACGGAAAGAGTAATCCGGGAAACAACGGTACACCATGTCCTCAAGTATGTTCGGTATGTCGCAATCAATGTGATACGACCTATGATTGTAATTCATTGCCGCCTGGACCGGGTAGAGGACAATGTGCACAAAACCGTGCTCAATGTCGCCAAAGTTGTCGTAATAACGGTTGCGTGAATTCATTACCGCCTAACTGTGGAGTGGGTACTACCGATTATCGTCTGTCTTGGGCTGCTGCTCTGGATTTAAACAATTCTGATTATCGCGTTAGTAATAACTACGTGCAAGTGGCAAGTGTCTATTACGGTCGTTTTCCGCAAATAGGTCCGGGTGGTACGGACCTATTTGCGAATTGTACGAGTCTGACAGCAAGAAATGGTGTAACACCTGTAAATTTAAATGACACTAATGATCTTTATCGTGAATTATGGGAAAACTGGAAAGATCATTTCTTCCTGGCAGTCTCTCAGGATTTTGACCAAAACAAGGTCCCCCCTACGGTGTGCAGTGGAGACTGTATACGCGTTTCTGGTGATACAACTGATTATGCTGCAATGGTGATATATTCTGGTACGCGTTTATCTAACCAGGCCCAGTTACGCTATGCTGCTCCACCAGAGCAGACTGCGCCGGTCATTGCAGATAGTAAAGCAGATATTAGTAACTATCTTGAAGGAAGCAATGCAACTGTTTATCCGGATACGTCAGGTAATGGTACATATGGGGCAGCGGGTGTGGCTGGGGCAATAGGAAGAGATATCGCCTTTTGTATTGACCAAAATATGAATGTGTCTACAACGCAATGTCAATAAAACATATACACGGATTCTCGCTGATAGAGGTAGCCATAGTACTGGTTATTATGAGCATGTTGATCGGCTTCCTGGTGATCCCGTTATCAAAGCAGACTGACAATCGCGATATTGCCGATGCGAATAAGCAGCTGCAGGAAATCAAGGAAGCCATAATTGGCTTTGCCATGGCGAATGGGCGTTTGCCCTGCCCGGCACAACTAAATTCAAACGGGCTTGAGTCTCCAGTTGGTGGAGGGAATTGTACTAATGCTGGAAGAGGTTTTGTTCCTGCTGCTACCCTGGGATTGAGCGGACGTTTTAGCTGTGAGGGTTTATTGCTGGATCCATGGAATAATATTTATCGTTATAGCGTAACGCAAACGAATGCTGGTGGTGCTGTGTCTGCTGACTTCACAACGGCTGGTGATATGAGTAGCGTTACCATGGTAGCATTGAGCCCCAATTTATCGGTATGCAATGATACGGCATGTGCAACAACATATACAACCGGTGCAGTTGCGGTAGTGTTCTCTATGGGGAAAGACTGGCGAACTTATACCAGTAATATCCAGATGGAAAATGCTGGAGAAGGAGGTACGTCTGCAACGAGTAACTGCGGCAATAATACAGTTTATAATTTACCGAACAATAATACTTACATATATCATGAGGTTTCGGTGCAGAATAACCAGGAGTTTGACGACCAACTTATCTGGATACCCAGTACTATCATCTATTCCAAAATGGTGACGGCCGGTAAACTGCCCTGAGCTCAAATGGATAAACCTCTCGTTTCAATTGCAAAATATACTTTACTGGAATTGCTTAGGAACCGCATTATGTGGTTGCTGTTTATGGTGATCCTGACCGGCTTCCTACTGAGCCAGTTTGCCGCTGACCTTGCGATTACCGAGCATCGAAATATTCAATTGTCATTGCTAGCAGCTTTTTTGCGTGTGTCCGGTGTATTAATGATTTCATTACTGATCGTTAGCTCGTTAATTCGAGAAATTAACGATAAATCCATTGATATTGTTTTATCGACATCTGTCAGCCGTGGCGTGTATTTCGTAGCCAAGCTTGCTGCCTATTTACTGGTTGCTTTCGGGTTTGCAGCTCTATTTGGCGTTTGCCTTTCCTTTTATGGTGATTCTCTAAGTGTCATAGCATGGTCATTATCTTATTTCGCCGAGCTGGTGATCGTTACCTCATTATCGATTGCCATGGTATTTACTTTTAAACAGACACCCACTGCACTCATGGCGGTTTTAATATTTTATGCGGTCTCTCGAAATATCGGGTCTATGAGCTTGATTGCCTCGCATCCGGTATTTGAGCAGGTTGGAATAGCACAGCATTTTATGAGTGGGTTTGTTGCATTTCTCAGCTGGTTGTTACCCGATCTGGATCGTTTTTCTGATACCGCCTGGCTGGTATATGGCGTTCAGGATGGAAGCGTCTTCATCACTATCCTGTTTCAGTCAGTGATATATGCCTTGCTATTGTCCGGTGTGGCGCTGTTTGATTTTCATCGTAAAAACTTTAATACATGAATCAGAGACCAGTCGCACATATTCCCCGTTATGTTATCGCATTACTGGTTCTTGGTCTGGGATTGCAGTTAGCCTGGCATCAGGTGATGCGAGTTAATCAGGCAACAGCGCGCCAGCTGGATATTCCATTAAGTCCAACATATTACAGAATACTGTCTCTGAATGATCCAATCCTTGCAGCCAGGGGCCTGGATTTGTGGTTACAGTCGTTTGATACCCAGGCAGGTATCAGTATTCCGTTTAATCGGTTGAATTACGACAGGGTCGTGCTCTGGCTTGAACGGATACTGGCGCTGGATGACGGCGATAACTATCCCATGCTGGCAGCCGGAAATATTTACGCCAGGGTGAACGATAATCAGCGGGTCAAAAAAATGCTGGATTTTATCGAACAACGTTTTGATAAAGACCCTGGTCGAAACTGGCGCTGGTTAGCCGATGCCGCCATTATTGCCAAACATAAACTGCAAGATCTACCCCTGGCTCTGAAATATGCCAATAAACTGTCGTCACAGGCAGGTCAAAACATCCCTTATTGGGCAAAGGACTTGCGCCTGATCATCCTGGAAGACATGGGTGAGGTAGAGACACTTAAAACCCTGATTGGTGGTTTGTTGGCTCATGGTGAGATAAGCGATCCTTATGAAATCCGTTTCCTGGAGCATCGTCTGGAACAACTGAACGCGAAACCTGAACCCTAAGCACATTTTTGCTCTTCAAATGGGTAATTCCCAGGAATATAATGGCTTTTAGCTGGAATCTTAAGGAATATGTTCTATATATAGTGAAACTTGAATTTTGGAGTTCCAAATAATGAAAAAAACGCAATCCGGTTTCACGCTAATTGAAATAGCTATTGTTCTGGTCATTATCGGCTTACTGCTCGGCGGTGTACTGAAAGGCCAGGAACTAATAAATTCCGCTAAAGTACGCTCTCTAACAAATAAAGTGGATGGCATTACCGCTGCCTGGTTTGCTTTTCAAGACCGTTATCGTGCACTCCCTGGTGATATGAGTAATGCAACTACACAGATAGAAGCAGGCTTAACCGATGGTGGAGGCAATGGCCGGATCAATACGAATAATGAACGTGGCCAGGTTTGGGCACATTTGTCTGCAGCAGGGTTTGTTACAGGTAAATTTCTAGGTACTGGCGTTGGTAATACCTATAACTGTGATACAACTATCTGTCCTGAGAATGGTTTTGGCCAGGGCATGTTAATTACTTATGGAAACCGTGGTACAGGCAATACGGGTAATGCGAATGAAATGATCAGTGGTCGTAGTATCCCGGTAGGCATCCTTGCTGAAGTTGACCTGAAAATAGACGATGGTGATCCAAGTGCGGGCACAATGCGTCTTGCGACAGCCGGTGCTTTTAGTTCCTGTGCTAGTGGTACCGATTATAATGTGACTGGCAATAATACTGACTGCGCAGTTATATTCCGAAATTTCTAAGATCCATGAAGTTATTCGACTATTCGAGCCTGCCTAGCAGGCTCTTTTTTTGTATGATTCAAACATGCACGCTATTGAATGCCAGCAACTACAGGTGAGTTATAAGATCCCGCCGATTCTCGATCAGCTGGATCTCGTTGTCGAGACCGGCCAGTGTTTCGGTCTGGTAGGTGAAAACGGCGCCGGTAAATCTACCCTGATCAAATCCATCCTGGATTTAATAGCCATCGATGCGGGTGAAATACTGTTAGCGGGTAAATCTCATCGTGATACCAGTTCACGCCAGCAGCTGGCGTTTTTACCCGATCGCTTCGTACCGCCCTATTACCTCCGTGGAAAGGATTTCCTGCGCTATATGTCCGAGCTGTACCAGCATGAATACAATCCCTACGCGGTGGAAGAAATGCTGCGTCTGATTGGGCTTAAAACCGAGGCGCTGACAAAATCGGTACGTGCCCTGTCCAAGGGCATGACTCAGAAGCTGGGGCTGGCGGCGGTGTTTTTGAGCGGTAAACAGACCCTGATCCTGGATGAGCCTATGAGCGGTCTGGACCCTGGCGCACGGATATTAATCAAACAGCAGATACAGCGACTGCGAGAAGCGGGCGTGACGGTGTTTTTCAGTTCCCACATGCTGTCCGATGTGGAAGAAATGGCGGACCAGATGGCGGTGTTACATCAGGGAGTGATTCAATATAAAGGCACACCTGCAGGCTTCATGACGCAGTACGAGGCTTCTAGCATGGAACAGGCTTACATGCATTGTACTGGCGTTAGTTAGAACTAACGTACATTTAATCCTTTCAGTAAGACATCCACCACCTGTGCCGCCATAGCGCGAATTTGCTGCGGATCGCGGGGAATTTCCTGCAGTAGCCCTGAGGACGTCATCATGGCGAAACCCTGGATCATGGACAGGGTGGCCAGGGTCTGGCGAAAGCTGTTTTCACGGCTAAAACGTCCCTGTTGCTGTCCCAGGGCGATAATCTTCACCAGGCTTTGCAGGGTTTCCTGGGCCTCGCTGCGCAATTCCTCGCCACAGTCGAACAAAGACAGCTGGCCGCCAAACATCAAGCGGAACAGATTGTTCTGGCTGCTGGCCTGTTGTATCAGGTACAGGGCGCTTTCAAATAGCTGCGCCTCGGCATCATTGGCGTATTCTAGCTCCAGGCGCAGGTTATAGGCTTTTAACTGGCGAAAGCCGGTAGCGGCCATGGCTTCCAGCAGTTCATTCTTGTTTTTAAAGTGACGGTAGGGAGCATTGTGGCCAACACCAATTTCCCGTGCCAGTTCCCGCAGGCTCAGGCCTTCGGGTCCGCGGCTGTTGAGTAACGCCAGGCCTTTTAAAATCAGTGTGTTGCGCAGGTCGCCATAGTGATAGCTGCGTTCCTGTTGCTCTTGTGGGTCGCTGTGCTTCGGTTTGCTCATAGGGTGATTGTGGTGAATCCGGTTGACAAGATCAATCTCGTAGCATTTAATCGATATGTGGGCAGCGTCCACATATCATAATCATAACACGGGGGCAGGCATATGGAATCAGCATTACTCAAGCGTGTCATCGAGGCACATGGCGGCCTGGAGCGATGGAACCAGGTGGAATCCATCCAGGTGTCGCTGGATATTTTCGGGCCCATTCTCATTACCCGGTTTAAATCGCCGTGGTTGTCCAATATTTCCGCCTGTGTGTTTACCGAGAAACCCTATGTGAGTTTCCATCATTTTCCCGAACAAGGCATGACCAGCATTTTTGATGGTTTCAGTGTGTATATTTTCGACCAGCAGGACCGGATCGTATCCGAACGCAACTTCAAACACGACACCAGCCTGAAAACCAAACCCCGTTTATTGTGGGATCACCTGGACCTGGTGTATTTCCTCGGCTATGCCCTGTGGAATTACCTGTGTAGCCCGTTCATGTTTTCCAACAGTCAGTTTGAGTGTATGGAAGGGGATGACTGGCTGGAAAACGACGGTGCCCACCTGGCTAGCCTGCATGTGCATTATCCGGATTCCATTCCCACCCATTGCCGTGACCAGGTGTTCTATTTCAACCAGAAAGGCCTGTTACGCCGTAACGATTACACCTGCGAAATCATCAGTCCGGTCAGCTTCGGCGCCCATTTCTGTGACGAACACAAAACCATCGGCGGGCTGGTGTTCCCCACCCGGAGGCGGGTGTTTCCCCGTCTATGGAACGGCAAGGCATTGTGGCCACTGAAGGTGATGGACGGTCACATCCGCAATATCATGATCCAGTGGAAGTCGGTAATGTCGGTTTGAAAACGCAGTATTCGGCTTTTTTTCTGACGCAAAGCCGCAAAGAAAATATGAGTTGGTTTTGCACCGTTTTTAAGGGTAATGCTTAGAACAACTGAATATGACGCTTTTACCTCACAAAACTTTGTGGCTTAGCGTCTTTGCGTCAAATAAGTCCGTGTTTACAGGGTGCTGGTTTACGCCATCCCCAACTCTTTAATTTTGCGCGTCAGGGTATTGCGGCCCCAGCCCAGCAGGCGGGCGGCATCCTGGCGTTTGCCGCCGGTTTTCTTCAGGGCCGACTCGATCATGATGCGTTCGAACTTGGGCGTGGCATTTTCCAGGATCTGTTCCTTACCCATAGCCAGCTGCAGGTCAGCCCATTGCTGTAAGGCCTGCTCCCAGTTTTGCTTAGTGTTTTCCACCGGGGTTTCTGCGGAGGGCATGAGTTCCGGTGGCAGGTCGTTCATGTGCACGTCCTGGCTGGAGGCCATCACGGTCAACCAGCGACAGGTATTTTCCATTTGCCGCACATTACCCGGCCAGTTGAGACTGGAGAGGTAGGCTTCCACATCCGGTAGTAACTGTTTGGGCTCGACACCAATTTCCTTGGCGGCTTTTTGCATGAACATTGTCAGTAAGGCCGGGATATCTTCCTTGCGTTCCCGCAGTGGCGGAATATGGATACGTATGACATTCAGGCGATGAAACAGGTCTTCACGAAACATGCCTTGCTTGACCCGGTCTTCCAGGTTCTGGTGAGTGGCAGTGATAATGCGCACATCTGCCTTGATGGGTGTATGGCCACCAACACGATAGAACTGGCCGTCCGCCAGTACTCGCAATAAGCGGGTTTGCAGGTCGGAAGGCATATCACCGATTTCATCCAGGAACAGGGTACCGCCGTCGGCCTGTTCAAAACGGCCGCGACGCTGTGAGGTGGCGCCGGTGAAGGCGCCTCGTTCATGGCCAAACAGTTCGTATTCCAGCAGGTCCTTGGGAATAGCGGCGGTGTTGATAGCAATAAAGGGGCGGTCCGCACGTGGGCTGTGCTTGTGTAGTGCGCGTGCTACCAGTTCCTTGCCGGTTCCGGATTCACCATTGATGAGCACGGTAATATTGGAACGGGACAATCGGCCGATGGTGCGAAACACTTCCTGCATGGCTGGCGCTTCACCAATGATTTCCTGGGAAGACTGCAGGTCCATATTGGCACCGCTACTACTGTCCTGGTTTTTCTTCAGGGCACGGGTGGCAAGATCAACGGCTTCGTCAATATCGAAGGGTTTGGGTAGATACTCGAAAGCACCGCCCTGGTAGGCCGTAACGGCACTTTCCAGGTCCGAGTGGGCAGTCATGATAATGACAGGGATATCCGGATACTCAGTACTGAGATGTTCCAGGAATTCCAGTCCACTCATACCAGGCATGCGGATATCGGTGATGATGGCATCCGGCCGGGACTGGCTCAGGGCATCGACCGCCTCGTTGGCGGATTCGTAACCTTTAACCTGCATGCCGGCCTGGGCAAGAGCTTTTTCTAGTACCCAGCGTATCGACGTATCGTCGTCAATAATCCAGATAATGGGTTCAGACATCCTGTTTCTCCAAAGGTAAAAAGATAGAAAATCGGGTCTGGCCTGGACGACTGTCGCATTCGATCAGGCCACCATGTAAGTTGACCAGGTTCTAGGCGATAGAAAGCCCGAGTCCGGTGCCTTCCGGCCGGCCAGTGACCATGGGGAAAAAAATCTGTTCTCTGATGTTTTCCGGTATGCCGGGTCCGTTGTCGATAATGTCCAGTTGCAGCACCAGTCGATGGCATTTCTGGCCAATGGTGAAATGCCGTAGAGGCCGGGTGCGATAGGTGATTTCGCCGGCGTCACCCAGGACCGAGGCGGCATTGCGGGTGATATTCAGGATCACCTGTATCAGCAGTTCAGGGTCGGCATAGACTTCCGGCAGGCTGGGGTCATAGTCGATATGAAAATGCAGGCAATAGGCGGTTTCCACTTCCACCAGCTGGCGTACATGCTCGGTGACCTGATGAATGTTGGCCATTTCCATCCTGGGCACGACCTTGGGGCCCAGCATGCGGTCCACCAGGTTCTGCAATCGATCCGCTTCGCTAATGATGATGCGGGTGTATTCTTTCTGCTCGTCGCTCTCCAGTTCTCGCTCTAATAACTGCGCTGCGCCGCGCAAGCCTCCTAGCGGGTTCTTGATTTCGTGGGCCATGCCGCGGATCAGGTTCCGGGTAGCCAGCTGGTCCTGCATGATTTTTTCTTCCCGGGCGATTCGTACATGCCGATCCATGGGGGAGATTTCCAGTAATAGCAGTTGTTTGTTATCCAGTTCGACCGGATGAACGGAATAATCGATATGCACCTTTCTGGCACCTGTCAGGTGGGCAATGACTTCGTGTTCGGCGAAGGGGTGATTATTGTCCAGACAATTGATTAACCGTGGCACCAGTGCATCATCAATGAACACAATCTCATCCAGATGTCGGTTGAGGGCGCGTCTATCACTGATTTGCAGCAACTCTTCCGCTGCCGGATTCATATAGGTGATCGACATATTGGCGTCCAGGAGCACCAATGATGTCGACATATGGTCCAGCAAAGGATGGTCTTTGAATGGTTCGTCAGCGGGATGTATAGACATAGTGCAGCAGGTAGCAAAAACCGAACCACTAACAGGATTTGGGCCGGAAATAAAAAAAAACCTGTAGTAATTAATAAATACTAATGATTACAGGCGCTTACGAAGACGCATTTCATGCGATAGCGAATTTACCCAAATTATATAGGGTCTGAAACGTCAGGAATAAAGGCATTTATGCACCAATATAGCGCATTTGTAAAGGATGCTAGGGTTTGGGTTTATAAAGTGGTGCAGGTTTTTTCTGCAATTTGGAAAATTTTCGTAGATGCACTGTTATGGGCTGGCTGCTGATCAGTATCTGCCCGTTTTTGTCTTTGACGCGGACTTTGAGGTTATGGCTGCCGCGATCAATGTTGTTCAGGGTGACTGACGTGGTGGAGAGGTTCGGCATAATGACCTTACCATCCATCTCGACTTCCAGGGTATCTCCCGCTTTGGAATTCAATGTGGGTTGTAACTGGAAGCTCATGGGGATGTTTCCGGCATTATCGAAAATCACCGAATCATCGGTGGGACGACTGATGACCAGCATCTGGTATTCCGTCTTTTTCTCAGGCGCCGGGGCTGCGGTCTTTTTCGCTGCCGGTTTGACCTTGATGGCGGGGGTCACCATGATGGGAGGCAGGTCGAGGGGTTTGGCTTCGTCATTGGGTGGTTGATCGGAGTAGACGACTTCACCATTTTCATCAACCCATTTGTACAGGGCCGCCTGGCTGTGCAGGGGTAACAGGCAACATAACAGAATCGGCAGGTACCAATGAAAACGCATAATTAATAATCCTTCGAGTAATCATAGTATTTTAGCGTATGACAAAAAAAACGCCCTGCAGTGCAGGGCGTTTTTGCCAATGTAAAAGGGATTAATTTTACAGGCTGTAGTACATGTCGAACTCGACCGGATGAGTTGCCGTGCGCAGGCGCTCAACTTCTTCACCTTTCAGTTCAATGAAGGCATCAATGGTGTCATCACTGAATACACCTCCTGCAGTCAGGAAGGCACGGTCTGCATCCAGGGCTTCCAACGCTTCATCGAAGGAGAAGCAAACCTGTGGGATCTTGGCTTCTTCTTCAGGAGGCAGGTCATACAGGTTCTTGTCCATGGCATCGCCAGGGTGGATCTTGTTCTGGATACCGTCCAGGCCTGCCATCAGCATGGAAGCGAAGCACAGGTACGGATTGGCGGTATTGTCACCAAAGCGAACCTCGATACGGCGTCCCTTCGGATTGTTAACGAATGGAATACGGATAGAAGCAGAACGGTTACGGGCTGAGTAAGCCAGCATGACCGGGGCTTCGAAACCGGGCACCAGACGTTTGTAGGAGTTGGTGGAGGAATTGGCGAAAGCATTCAGAGCCTTGGCATGTTTGATGATACCGCCGATGTAGAACAGGGCCGTTTCAGACAGGCCGCCGTACAGGTCACCGGTGAACAGGTTAACGCCGTCTTTGGCCAGGGACTGATGCACGTGCATTCCATTACCATTGTCACCTACCAGTGGTTTGGGCATGAATGTGGCAGTCTTGCCATACGAATGTGCCACATTGTGGATGACATATTTCAGGATCTGAACTTCGTCAGCTTTGCGTGTAAGGGTGTTGAAGACAGCACCGATTTCACACTGGCCGGCAGTGGCTACTTCGTGGTGATGTACTTCGGTAACCACACCCATGTCTTCCATAACCAGGCACATGGCAGAACGCAGGTCCTGCAGGGAGTCAACCGGTGGTACAGGGAAATAACCGCCTTTAACGCCAGGACGGTGGCCCAGGTTACCGGTTTCTGTCTGTACACCGGAGCTCCACTCGGCTTCGTCAGAGTCGATCTTGTAGAAGGTTTCACCCATGCTGTCGCTCCAGCGAACTGAGTCGAAGACGAAAAATTCGTTTTCAGGACCGAAGTAAGCCGTGTCTGCGATACCGGTTGATTTCAGGTATTCTTCTGCGCGTTCGGCGATGGAGCGAGGATCGCGATCGTAACCGGTCATGGTAACCGGTTCGATAACATCACAGCGGATGTTCATGGTGAGTTCTTCGCAGAAAGGATCCATGACAGCGGATTCTGCATCCGGCATAAGAATCATGTCAGACTCGTTAATGCCTTTCCAGCCATCGATAGAAGAACCATCGAACATTTTACCTTCAGTGAAAGTATCTTCTTCAATAGTGTGGGTGGGAACGGATACATGCTGTTCCTTACCGCGGGTATCAGTGAAGCGAAAATCGACATATTTCACTTCATTGTCTTTGATTGTTTTTAATACATCGCTAGCAGACATGGAATTCCTCCAAAGTTTATAAATAAATGATCAAGCCACTCCGCTAACAACTGGCCTGATTGATTTTTAAATACGTAGCCGGTAATTCTGCACGAAATATGCCACAAGTTGAATGGGTCAAATGCCTGTTTTTGGGCTTATTTGATGCATAGAGCGCACTATTTTCGTGCGCGCGCATTAAAAATGCACATATCTGGTGCATTTACGTGAAGTGTACCGATAATGTTCGAATATACTCAACGGGCTTGATGGCAGTGACCAGTTTCTGTTTTACGGCCTCAGCTGTGTCATAGTTCGTCAGTACATCCAGCGGTAAAACGACATCCACATTTACCTTGCCGTCCAGATAATGCAGGGTGATGTCCAGTATGTGTTCGGCTTCAGGTATGTCCTGCCAATGAGCCTTGAGTTCCGCTGTAATATCACTTCGCAGCGGTAAATGTTTACAGCTGTTGGGAGCTTCTTCATCATCTTCAGGGTCGATGTGGACAGTGACGTCATTGATATCCTCAAACCGGTTAATTAACCCGTACTCAACGGCTTCGGAAATCTGGTGGCCTTCAGAAACACTGAGTTTGGAATTCACCAGGATATGCACATCCACCAGGGCGTTTTGCCCCATGCGCCGGGTGCGTAACATGTGTAATGCCTTGACACCATCTACCTGGCTGATGGTTTCCTTGATCTGTTCAACGATTTCCGGTTCCAGCGCCCGGTCCACCAGTTCCTGGACTGAGTGATAGCTCAGCTCCCAGCCGATGCGGGCAATCATCAGGGCCACGATGATGGCGGCAATGGAATCCAGGATCGGCCAGCCCATCATGGCCGCGCCGATACCGATGAATACCACCACGGAGGATACCGCGTCACTACGATGATGCCAGGCATTGGCGGCAAGCAATTTCGAGTTCACCTTGCGGGCGACGAACACCGTGTAGTGGTACAGCAGTTCCTTGCTCAGGATGGATACGGCGGCAATCCACAGGGTGATAGTGGCGGGCACGGCCATGGTTTCCTGGGAGATGATGCGCTTACTGGCATCGAAGCCTATGCCGACAGCCACAGCGATGAGCAAGACTCCCAGAATAATAGTACCCAGGGTCTCGAAGCGGGCATGGCCGTAGGGATGATCTTCGTCGGCATCATAGCTGGCATGTTGGGTAGCCATGAGGACTACGCCATCACTGATCAGGTCTGACAGGGAATGCAGGCCATCGGCAATCAGGGCCTGTGAATGGCCAATATAACCCACGATTAACTTGGCTACCGCCAGTACCAGGTTAATAACGGCGCCCCACCAGGTGGCTTTATCCATGGCGGATTTGCGTTGTTGTGCTGTTAGTTCCAAATTCGATACACCGTTCAATACAATTCGCTTATTTTCATGTCTGCATGGCAATCATGCAAGCTTACAGGTTTGTTTGAGAGTTGGGTATTGCACAATTAAACGGGATTCTTGTGAAGCTATGGGACGTCCTTTACAGGCTTTTTCTGTGTGCCACTGTGGCTCTGTGTCAAAGCCGTTATTCCTCACACACCTCAATCTTGACTACCACCTCGTCATCCAGCTCGGCGGTTTCCAGCACCTTGTGACCATTAATCCGGCACCAGGCCGGGATGTCGCTCAGGGCACCGGGATCGGTGCATATCACGGTGAGAATGTCACCAGGCTGTAGTTCCTTAACCCGGTCCTGGGTACGAATCACCGGCATGGGGCAGAACATGCGCCGTGCATCCAGTTCATATTCGCTCATACGTACCAGCTGTCCTGGATCTCACTGGCAGGCATAGGTGCGACCTGGATTTCACGGGTTTCGCCATTGGTGCGACGGGTTTCCACGGTAACGGATTCGGCGCTTTTGCCCTGTGAGAAACGAGCGGTTATACGCGCCGCCAGTTCCAGGTCGGCATCGTTGGCCACACCGTCCAGCAGGGTGAGGGGGCCGGCATGAGAAGTGGTTTTCAATGTGGTGAACTGTTTGGTATAACCCTGCAGGAATTTGTTTTCCCCTTCTTCGCGACCGACAATCAGCTTGAAACCGGATTTAGGCCGAATGTGGCGGCCTACTTTCAGCAGCATGATGTCGTCCATTTCGTATTCACGGCTGCCGCGAGCGTCCCACAGGTCCACCAGTTTCTTGGAATAGTTTTCATCGGTGAGAAAACAGCAGCCGCCGGCAGGACTTGCATAGTCGGTAAAACCGTATTTTGCTGCCAGGGCCATCTGGGGTTTGCGGTTACGACCGGAGAAGTCGTGCATGTCTTCCCGTTTGATCCAGCCTTCCCGTTCCGGCAGAGTCGCAGGCAGGTTTCTGGCGCTCAGGGGACGTAGCAGGCGATCCTGGGCCCCGGATTCACGTGCGATAACCGGCATGGTGTCCTTGCGCTGTGACATGGGGCGCTGGCCTACCACTTCACCGGTAATGATGAAATCGAAGCCGTTTTCGTCGGCCCATTGCTGCGCCTTGTGCACCATGAAAATTTTGCAGTCCAGGCAGGGGTTCATGTTGGCGCCGTAGCCGTATTTGGGATTGAGTAACACGTCCTTGTATTCTTCCACGATATCGATGATATGCAGTTTGATGCCCAGGGTTTCCGCCACCCAAAGGGCATTGTTGCGCTTGGGTTTCTGCTTATGTTTATCGCGGATGGCGTGGGTATGTCCCTCGACACAGAAACCGGTGAAAAAATTAATCCCTTCGACATGTACGCCCTGCTCCATGATGACCTTGGTCGCGAGCAGGGAATCCAGTCCACCGGAAATGAGGGATATGGCTTTGGGTTGGGTCATAACATCAAACTGCTAAAAAACGGCTATTTTAACAGCAGCAGGCGGTTTAGAAACCTCTGATTCACCCAGACATTTAATTAATGCCGGTATTTACCCGGATCGAGAGCAGCAAAGCCGGCATTTTCAGACAACTGGTGCCGAGCTGCCTGGCTACCGGTTTGTTGCCACAGGTCATAGGCCTGAAGCGGCATGAGGGCGGGTTCATCCCGCAGGTTCTGCAATACATCCATCATGGAAACAAAACAACTGGCCAGTTGCTGGTACAGGTTTGCCAGCGCTTCGCGCATCAGCTGGCTGAGGTGGTCATAAGCGGTCTGCCCCAGTTGCACATAATAGCTGGGCTGCACCAGGCGGCGTTGCGCTACCTGGGGGAACAGGCCGGACAGCAACAGGCATTCGTCACCCACGTCCCGCAGCTGGTTATGGCGTGCGGCGCCGGTAAGCTGGGCGCTGTTGAGAAATTCGGGAGCAAGAACCCGGCTGGCCAGCTGCGGTGACTGGGTAAAACGCATCAGGGTGAAGATGAGATAACTCTCCACATCCTCGTCCAGTGCCTGGTGGCAACGCTCTTCGGCCTGCTGGATCAGTTGTTTCCACTGGGCCAGGGCAGTCGGTTCTAGCAGTAGCTCGGATTTCATGCAGGACACCTCTCACAACAGCTATATGAAATTTATAGGCTAATTTCCAGCATAAAGCATGCCCCAAGTGACTGAGATTCGCTGAGCGTTTATACTTGCGGCCTTGTTTACAGCGGCAAATAATTTCTATGTCATACGATGTTTCTACCTTCTAGGGTCTGATCCTGGCATTACAGGACTACTGGAGCCAGCAGGGTTGCGCGGTATTGCAGCCGCTGGACATGGAGGTCGGTGCCGGCACCTTCCACCCGGCCACCTTTTTACGCGCTATCGGCCCGGAGCCCTGGCGCGCTGCCTATGTACAGCCATCTCGTCGTCCCACCGACGGACGCTTTGGCGAAAATCCCAATCGCCTGCAGCATTATTACCAGTTCCAGGTGGTACTGAAGCCAAATCCCGATGACATCCAGGCGCTGTATCTCGGTTCCCTCAAGGCGCTGGGTTTCGATCCGCTGGTACACGATATCCGCTTTGTGGAAGACAACTGGGAATCCCCTACCCTGGGCGCCTGGGGCCTGGGCTGGGAAATCTGGCTGAATGGTATGGAAGTCACCCAGTTCACCTATTTCCAGCAGGTGGGTGGGCTGGAATGCCGACCGGTGACAGGCGAGATCACCTATGGCCTGGAACGCCTGGCCATGTATCTGCAGAATGTCGCCAGTGTCTACGACCTGGTCTGGACCCGTGGTCCCCAGGGTGTGGTGACCTATGGTGATGTGTTCCACCAGAACGAAGTGGAAATGTCCCATTACAATTTTGAACAGGCGGATACGGAATCCCTGTTTGCCTGGTTCGATACCTGTGAAAAAGAAAGCAGCAAACTCATCGAGGCCGGTTTGCCATTACCGGCCTACGAGCAGGTACTGAAAGCATCCCATACCTTTAACCTGCTGGATGCGCGCCATGCCATTTCGGTCACTGAGCGGCAGGCCTATATACTGCGGGTGAGGACTTTGTCCCGTGCCGTGGCGCAGGCTTATTACGATGCCCGCGAAGCACTGGGTTTTCCTATCCTCAAAAATCCGCAGGAGGTGGGCGCATGAGCAAGCCTAGCCTGTTGATTGAAATTGGCACCGAAGAACTGCCACCCAAAGCCCTGAATCGCCTGAGCGATGCGTTTGCCCAGGGTGTATGCGACGGCTTAACCCAGGCCGAACTCTCATTTAAAAGTTCGACAGCCTATGCCAGCCCCCGACGCCTGGCGGTGGTGATCGAAGCATTACAGCTAACCCAGGCCGATCGCGATATGGAAAAACGGGGTCCGGCGGTGCAGGCGGCATTTGATAAAGACGGCAAGTCCACCAAAGCGGCGGAAGGTTTTGCCCGTTCCTGTGGTGTCACGGTGGATCAACTGGAACGCTTGAAAACGGATAAAGGTGAATGGCTGGCTTATCATGTGAAACAACAGGGTCAGCCTGCGTCTGAACTGTTGCCGGATATTATTCGCCAGAGCCTGCAACGCCTGCCCATACCCAAGCGAATGCGTTGGGGTAGTCGTGATGATGAATTTGTACGTCCGGTTCACTGGGTGGTCATTATGCTGGGTGAAGAAGTTATCACGGCAAATATTCTGGGTATCGAAAGCGGTAATCACACTCGCGGGCATCGATTCCATCACCCGGATGAAATTGAATTGAGCAGTGCGGACGAATATGTGGCCAAACTGGATCAACCGGGATTTGTTATCGTCGATCGTGAGCAACGCGCCAATGCCATTCGCGAACAGGCGGAAGGTCTGGCGGAAACCCTCGGTGGTCGTGCCATTATCGATGAAGAACTGTTGCGGGAAGTTTCGGCGCTGGTGGAATGGCCGGTAGCGATAGCGGGTTCCTTCGATGAACATTTCCTGGAAGTCCCTGCTGAAGCCCTGATCAGCTCCATGCAGGATCACCAGAAGTATTTTCCGCTTACCGACACCGAAAGTAATTTGCTGGCCAAGTTTATTACCATCAGCAATATCGAAAGTCATGATGTCAACAAGGTGATTGAAGGTAATGAACGGGTTATCCGCCCACGTTTGTCCGATGCTGCATTTTTCTGGGAGCAGGATCGCAAGAACCCGCTGGAAACCCGCATGGATGACCTGGATAAAGTTGTGTTCCAGAACAAGCTCGGATCCATTGGCGACAAGAGCCGGCGCATGATTCACCTGGCCCGTGAAATTGCGACGCAACTGGGTGCTAACACACAACACGCCGAACGTGCAGCACAGCTCAGTAAATGCGACCTGATGACAGAGATGGTATACGAGTTCACGGATCTACAGGGCATCATGGGCCGTTACTATGCCCTGCACGATGGTGAGCCGGAAGACGTTGCAGTGGCATTGGACGAACAGTACATGCCACGTTTTGCCGGTGATGAATTGCCAGAGAATATTATCGGGCAAACATTATCCATTGCCGACAGGCTGGACACCCTGCTGGGTATCTTCGCCATTGGCCAGAAACCCACGGGTGAAAAAGATCCGTTTGCCCTGCGGCGTGCCGCTCTGGGTATGCTGCGCATCATGATCGAGCGTGGCCTGATGCTGGACGTGCGTGAACTGTTGAAATTGTCCGCCAGTAGTTTTGCATCAGACATTAAAGCCGAGGCTGCTATTGAAGACACGCTGGACTTCATTCTTGAGCGATTAAAAGTGTATTACCATAACCAGGACATCCCTACGGATGTGTATGATTCCGTCGCCGAACTCAAACCCACCTGCCCGGTGGACTTCGATCGGCGCATCATGGCGGTGAATTCGTTCCGCAGTATGCCACAGGCAGAAAGCCTGGCCGCGGCGAACAAGCGCATCAGTAATATCCTGAAAAAAGTGGAAACACCCATCAGTAACACGGTTGCCGTTGAACGGTTACAGGAAGATGCAGAAAAGCAACTGTATGAGAATCTGCAGCAGTTCAGTCAGAGGGTGGAGCCTTTATTTAATCAAGGTGATTATCGTGAAGGGCTGAGTGTGCTGGCGGAATTAAAAGACAGTGTGGATCATTTCTTCGATACTGTTATGGTGATGGCGGATGATGAGGCACTCAAAAACAATCGCCTGACACTGCTGAACCAGCTCAGAAACCTGTTCCTGCAAACTGCCGACCTTTCACGACTACAATCATGAAGCTGGTTATTCTGGATCGGGATGGTGTCATCAATGAAGACTCCGATGAATACATAAAGTCGGTTGACGAATGGTGCCCCATACCCGGTAGTCTGCTGGCCATGGGTAAGTTGTGCCAGGCAGGTTATACCCTGGTGGTGGCAACCAACCAGTCCGGCATAGCCAGGGGATATTATGATTTGCAAACCCTGCACGCGATACATCGTAAAATGGACAATCTCCTGGAAGCGTATGGCGGTCGCGTGGATGCGGTATTTTTCTGTCCTCACGGTCCCAATGATCGATGTGACTGCCGTAAACCCAAAGACGGTTTATACAAAGACATTGCTCGCCGGTATCAGATGGATTTAACCGGGGTGCCGGCAATCGGTGATTCGTATCGCGATTTACAGGCTGCCAGGTCTGCTGGTGCCGAACCCATGTTGGTGAAAACCGGTAAGGGTATGCACACCCTGGAAGCATTGAGTGCACAGGAGAAGAGAACCACTCCCGTGTTTGAGAACCTGGTGGAAGTCGCTTAACACATTTTAAATAGTAACCATGTCGCCTGAAAAAATGCCATCCCGTCCTGTGCTTTATCTTCGTTCAGCTATCTACTGGATTTTGCAAATTCTGGCTTTAATCCCGGTAGTATTTCTTTTGCTGCTGTCCTTTCCGCTGTCTGTGCATACACGCTATAAAATCGGCGTGAACTATGCGAGGGCGAATATATTTTTACTCAAACACATCTGTAAACTGGAGCTGGAAGTTAAAGGTAAGGAAAATATTCCTGCCGGTGCTGCCATTGCGATGGCCAAGCATCAATCATCTTATGAAACATTTGCCCTGCAAGTTATTCTTCCTTCCCAGACCTGGGTGCTGAAAAAAGAATTGTTGCGCATACCCATTTTTGGCTGGGGTCTGGCAATGATCGAGCCTATTGCGATCAATCGTGCTGCAGGCCGCAAGGCGGTTGATCAGATGGTGGAGCAGGGACAGGTGAAGCTAGATGAAGGCCGCTGGATTATCATATTTCCGGAAGGTACCCGAGTTAACCCCGGCAAGAATAGCCGTTATAAATTAGGTGGTGCGATCATGGCGTCCAGGGTGGATCACCCGGTGGTGCCTATTGCCCATAATGCCGGCGAGTTCTGGCCCAGGCACAGTTTTATTAAATGGCCCGGCAAAGTCACATTTGTTATAGGCCCGGCTATTCATGGTTTTGGTCGTGACCCGGATGAAATTATTAATGAAGTGAAAACCTGGATAGAAACCAGCATGGAAGAGATCAGTGATCCGGCACGCTGGAACCGATAACTAACACCTCTTATCTAGGGAAGCTCTGATTCATTCATCCGTGAATGATCAGAGCACGAAAAAGGTAAAATGCGATTTTACCTTTTTCTTCATATTCACTGGCTTAACAGCCATTGAATATGGCAGCACAGCCTTGTGCTGCGAAAACTCTGAATTAATCAGAGTTTGCATAGAACACGTGGGATTGGCTGCACTGCCGGAGAACGGCCTGGTCCATGATTCATTTGCCAAAAGGGATGTGACTCATCAATGAAAAAAATCCTGTTGAATTATCTTCTGCCAGCGATAGCTGTGCCACTACTGACCTGGCTTGGCATCCTGGCGATTCAGTCAGGTTTCAAATCACTCCAGTCCATGCGCCAACTTGAGCGCATCGCTCCTACGGTGGTTGCAGCGGTTCTCCCGGGTGAAGTGAGTATCAATGCGCTAGCCAGGCAAGATGAAAAACTGGTCAAAAGTCGCTATACCCATACCCCCAGTATCTATTACCGATTTACCCATGAAGTCGAAGAACATGATTCCGATGGCGATACTCACTGGCGCACGGTAGAAGATGTGAGCGAAGCGACAGATTTCTGGCTGGAAGACGAAACCGGCCGTATCAGGGTGTCCGTGGCTAATAATATACAACAGCCCATCCAGTGGTCCATGCCATCCAGCTTCAGCGTGACTCGCGGCAAAGACCGCTACACCGAGTGGCGCCTGGAGCCTGGCCAGAAAGTATTCGTGTTTGCCAATGCGGTGGACGGTATTAACGGTATGCATGTGAATTTTACCCGCCCGGGCGAATATACCCCGATCATATCCCGCTATGGTGAAGCGTCGGAACGTGCGGACATGGGAGTCTCAACCATCCTGATGTTATGGCTGGGACTGGGTCTCATGGCCATGGTGACGTATGCCGCTTCAATGTTGCTGCGCTTGCATCGTTTACTGGTTTACCTGGGTCTCTTAACCCTGGTGTTATCAATCACGCTGGTGAACATGGCAGTAGAAATGATGCAACAGGACCTGGCCCATGGCGTGCAACGTTATCAGCATCAGCAAAAAGAATCGGTCCAGGCAATTACTGATGTGCTTGAGGATTTTCATCTGCGCTGGCAAGGCTGGGACCAGTTAGGCGACTTTGATAATTACAAACAATATGGACTGAATTACGTTAGCCGGGAAAAACTCAAACAGATACGCATTAACCTGGCCGTGGCGCAGAACAAATTGTTACGCCAGATGCAGGCAACCCCGGAGCGCTGGTTTTTGTCCAGCTGGAGCCTGAGAATACCTGTCGCTGTAACCGGGCTGACAGCAGAAGATCAATACGAAGTTGATAAACGCCTGCACGCCTTTGTGCCGACACGGCTGGATCCTTTCTGGGGCTGGATTATCAGCGGTATTGGTATTGTGTTCATGATTGTCCTGATGGGAGTGGGTTTACGTCGCGTTAAAACCAAGCGCCTGATCGAAAATGTACCTACCAGTAAGACCTCCGGGGTGGTGTATGGTATGGCGGAGGTCAAAGGTAATCTGGTACTGGCTGATGGAGTAGAGCACCTGGTTTCACCACTGTCTGCCAGCTTTTGCGGGTGGTATCACTATATCGTGAAAGAAAAACGCGGATCGGGTAAGAACAGTAGCTGGGTCACTATTGAGGATGATGAGTCGAGTGTTGATTTCGGCTGCAAGGATGAGGAAGGCTATTTACCCATTGAAACGGTGGGTGCTGAAGTCATTACCGAATATGTGGTTAGTAAATCCAGTGGTAACCGACGCTACACTGAAATGTCATTACGCATGGGAGATCCGCTGTACGCCCTGGGAACCGTGAACGTTGATGATCGTACCGGTGATCGATTAATTCTGGCCAGGGGTGTTAATGGCGATCCATTTATTCTTAGTAACCTGCCCGAAATGAGCGTCATGTTAAGAAAAGCCAGGGCGGGTATGTTGTACCTTAACCTGGCGTTTATAGCGACCTTGCTGGCGGCAATGTTCCTGTTCGGGATGAATGGCGGGTTTGCTGCAACTGATTTTCTGCTGGCGGCGTTGATTGCGCCGGTGTTCATGATATTTGTCATGATTATCCTGCATTACAATGACATTATATTTCTGAAGCAAAGGGCCGATCGTAACTGGTCCAACATCAAAGTCAGTTTACAGAAGCAGCATGAGCTGATTCCGAATATCGAAAAACTGGCGAAGCAGTATATGCAGTATGAGCAGCAGATACTGACATCGTTAACAGCTTTACGCAGTAGTTATAATCAGGCCCTGGCCAATTCATCGCAGTTGGGAGGGTTTATGCAGAATCAGCACACAACGCTAACGAATATAAAAATGCTCAGGGAGCAATACCCCGATCTGAAAGCCAGTGAATTAATGCAGCAGGTGACAGCAACTCTTATCAAACTGGAAAATGAACTGACCTTCATGCGTGAAGGTTATAATGATGCGGTACAGGTATATAATACTAGAATCAAATCGATTCCGGATATCCTGTTTACACTTGTGTTCAAGTTTAAAGAGCTCCCGCTGATCATAAGCTGAGGTAATCATGACACGCCAAACACTGAATATGACCGAAGCACTATACGCCTATCTGTTACAAACAGGCCTGCGAGAGCATGCCCTGTTACAGGAATTACGCCAGGCAACTTCCAGCCTGGAACTGGCTCGAATGCAGATTGCGCCAGAGCAGGGGCAGTTCATGTCCTTCCTGGTAAAACTCCTGGGTGTGAAGCGCATAATCGAAGTGGGCGTGTTTACCGGTTACAGTTCGCTGTCCATGGCAATGGCTTTACCCGAAGATGGTGAATTGATTGCCTGTGATGTGAACGAGGAATGGACCACCATGGCGCGCGAGTACTGGCTGAAAGCGGATGTCGATCATAAGATATCCCTCCGGCTGGCGCCGGCAGTGTCTACCCTGCAGGGATTGCTGGAAGATGGGGAGGCAGATCAGTTCGATCTTGCATTTATCGACGCCGATAAAGCAGCGTATGATGATTATTATGAATCTTGTCTGAAGCTGGTGCACAAAGGTGGGCTTATCCTGCTGGATAATACCCTGTGGGGAGGTTCGGTCGCTGATGTATCCGATCAGATGGAAGACACCTGCGCGATCCGTGAAATGAACGAGAAAATTCAGAATGATGCACGTGTGGATATGTGTTTACTGCCAGTGGCCGATGGCCTGACGCTGGTGCGTAAGCATTAGTCGACCGTTCTACAGTCGCTAGCGGTACAGCCGCCAATCACATTTTTTACCCGGCTCAGATGTTTGCACCTGATTACATTGCGAACGAGCTATCATATATACAAAGGGATTCAGAATGAAAATAGCAATATTATCACGCAACAAAAAGCTCTATTCCACCAGCGCCTGGTAGAAGCCTGTGAACAACGCGGCCATGAGCCCATGGTGCTGGATGTATTGCGTAGCTATATGGATATTGCGTCCAGTAAACCGGAAGTTCCTTAAAGCTGAAATAACCTGATCGCATTGTCACTAGTTACTTTGGCAATCTGTTGCTGCTGTGTCTGCCTGAGTTGTGCCAGTACTTCAATACATCGACTGATGTAGGCTGGTTCATTGCGCTGTTGCCCATGTCGATCATCCGGTTGATCCGGGGCATCGGTTTCGATAAGAATATTCTCCAGCGGGATTTTGCTAACCATGCTTCGCAGGCGAGTGGCACGATCCCAGGTTATGGCGCCGCCAAAGCTCATATAAAATCCCAGCTCTACCAGTTGCATGGCCTGTTCATAACTGCCGGAAAAACTGTGTACCATGCCGCGAACTCCGGGACGTTTCCTGATCTCGTTAATCACTTGTTCGGTCGCTTTGCGAGCATGGATGATAATGGGTAGTTGTGTTTCCAGCGCTAAATCCATTTGTGTGGAGAAGTAGTGCATCTGCAATTCACGGTCCAGGGATTTAATGTAATAATCCAGGCCGCATTCTCCGATACCGACAGGCTTGTGCTGTGATACCCATTGTTTGAGGTCTTGCAGGTGTTCCAGTCGATGTTGTTTGAGAAAATAAGGGTGCAGGCCGAAGGCCGGGATGGTTTCCGGGTACTGCTGGCAGATTTGTTGTTGTCTGTCCCAGGCATCGCGCATTACACCGGGTACGATAATACGGTTGATGCCGACAGCGCGGGCGCGCTCAATTACCTGGTCCCGATCTGCGTCGAAGGCATCGAAATCCAGGTGACAATGACTGTCGATGATCATCGGCGGGTTACAGGAATAGTGTGAGTACGCCGGTGAATCCGTACAGCAGGTTCCTGTGAATTTCGCCATTGGCGAAAAAACCCACCAAGGGGAATTCTCCCAGTACCGAATGGATCAGGCGTACTTCTTCGGAGTTGCTACCGAACTGCTCACGTCCACGACCGAGACAGGAAACATAGATGGCACCTTTGATGGGTTGTTTTAAGCGGGATTTAACCTGCAACAACATGCGTTGCATGTCTTCCAGTGCCGAGTTGCCATCGCGGCGACAGAAAATAAGATCCTGGTTGGCCTGGGGTACATCACCGATGGCAATGATTTTTGCGTTTTCATCCACACCCACCAGCTGGCGTACGGTGTAGTCGTCGGTATCGGAATTGGGATTCATGAGGCCGGCAAAAATAAATCCGGCGGCTCTTTCCCAATCTCGAGCAATCACCTCACCGGTTTCATCTGTTAGTACGTCCAGGGCGGGTTTATGGTCGAGGGAAAAAATAATGTTGCGATCCGACTGGGTAATGCGATGCCTGTTGCCGATGGGAATACAACCCTGGGTCAGGTTGCTGAGTATCGGTACCTGGTCGGAAAATACCACACCGGAAATGCCCCCGTGACAAACCTGGTCCGACACCTGCAGGTGCTGAGAGCGGGATGATGTGAGTCCACCTACCAGGAAGGATTCGGGTATTTCGTCAGCCAGTTGCGCCAGGATTTCCTGGGTGGCGGAATTTTCCGGATCAGCGTGTACCAGGCCGATATGGTACTGATGTTGTGACAGCCATTCGCGGAGCTCACCTGCCATCGGCTCGACATTCTGGGTCAGGTTCGGTAACAGGCGAAAATCACCTTCGTTGATATCGGCCAGCATCATTGCCAGTGCCGGTTGATCATAATATTCCTGGTCGGTAGCGATGACACCCATACCCAGGGATCCGACCCAGTGCTGGATACCGGTTTCCTGTTTCAGGGTTTCGATGATGCGGGGAAAGTCATCACTGAGGTGGTCGGTGGCGTAGATAAATCCCAGGCTGGCTTCCGGGGGAATATCGCCGAATTGTTCCAGGCATTGCTGCATCAGGTCATTGGCAGATGCGCCGGCGGCTTTGGCAATCAGGAATTGGTTCATGGTGCAATTGTAGTCATTTGTCAGGGATTAAAAAAGCCCGCGTACTGCGGGCTTAAATAAGTGCTGATCAAATCATGGATGATTATTTTATTTTCCGTGATTTTTCCAGCATGTCATGAATGATGGGCGTAAGAATCACTTCCATGGCCAGGCCCATTTTTCCACCAGGAACCACAATGGTATTGCGGCGAGACATGAACGAGTGATTGATCATGTTCAGCAGGTAAGGGAAATCGATGCCGAATTTGTTCGGTTCCTTGAAACGGATGACGACAAAGCTTTCATCCGGTGTGGGAATTTCACGGGCAATGAAAGGATTGGATGTATCCACGGTGGAGACGCGCTGGAAGTTGATGTCGGTTTCGGAGAACTGGGGCGTAATGACATTCACATAGTCCGGCATACGACGCAGGATGGTGTCGACGATTACTTCCGCGGAATAGCCGCGTTCTGCGCTGTCGCGTTGGATCTTCTGGATCCATTCCAGATTGACGATAGGTACCACACCGATACCCAGGTCCACGTGTTGAGCCACATTGGAATTTTCGGTTTTAATCAGGCCGTGGAGCCCTTCGTAGAACATCAGGTCAGTGCCGGTTTCGATATCTTCCCAGGGCGTAAACTGGCCGGGAGACAGGTCCGTATCCAGGCGGGCATTGTGTTCAGCGGCTTCCGGATCGGAGTGCAGGTAGTAACGTTTCTGACCGGTGCCGGTTTCGCTGTAGCTGTTGAACAGTTCTTCCAGCTTGTCAAACAGGTTGGCATTTTCACCAAAATGACTGAAATTCTTGTTACCGTTTTCTTCAGCTTCGGCCATGGCCTTTTTCATGGCAGCCCGATCGTAGCGGTGGAAGCTGTCGCCTTCGATGACGACCGGGTTGATTTTTTCACGGAAAAAAATATGTTCGAATGCTTTCTTAACCGTGGAAGTGCCAGCGCCGGATGAGCCCGTTACGGCAACGATGGGATGCTTCTGGGACATGATGTCTCCTCAACTCTATCAAATGAAATCGTTATTATCGGGCAGGATTGGCATAAGACGTGGCTGGCCTGCCCGGTTAAATTCTGTTTAGTCTGGAAAGGAGCCTGAATGCTGGAAATGCCTGTAATCGGTCCAGAGACTCTCTCTAACAGGGGCGCTATTTTAACGGTGTTTTGGGTTTGTGGCGAGTTTTTAAGTGTCGGGGTCTGGGCACAGATCCTGGCCCAGGAATCGAGAGCTTAAATAATTATCGGTTTTTCAATAGCTTATGATGGGAGAGAGGAAACGGGAGGCGCATCGAATAGTGCCCCCCATACAGTAATGGCCTCAATTGTTATGCAGGAATTCGCCGTAATTGACCCAGTAATGGGCTCCTATACTGGCGGCATAGCCCAGGGCAATCACCGGGGTCCATTTCAGGTGGCCGAAAAAGGTGTATTGGCCGCGCGCCTGTCCCATCAGGGCAACCCCTGCGGCGGAGCCGATTGACAGTAGCGAGCCACCGACACCGGCAGTCAGGGTGACCAGCAGCCATTGACCCATGTCCATGTCCGGATTCATGGTCAGCACCGCGAACATCACCGGGATATTATCCACAATCGCGGACATCAGGCCGATGGTGATATTGGCGTTGGTTGGGCCCCAGTCGCCATACATGGTTGCCGATGCATGGGCCAGGTAGCCCATAAAGCCAAGTCCGCCGACACACATCACCACGCCATAGAAGAACAGCAGGGTGTCCCATTCGGCCCTGGCCACTTTGGAGAAAATATCAAATGCTACCGGATTGCCGAATCGACCTTCGTTGCTATCAGATTCCAGGTGCATGGTCTTTTTCAGGTAAAAACCAAAGAACTGCAGGAAGGAAAGGCCGGTCAGCATGCCGATGACCGGCGGTAGGCTCAGGAAGTTATGGAAGCTGACGGCGGTGACAATGGTGATCAGGAACAGGAAAATAATCCGCTTGGCGCCACGCTTCATATAAACCAGATCGTTATCGCCAGTGGGCTTCTCATTGGGAACGGCAAAATGCATGATGGCCGCCGGTACCAGCCAGTTGATCAGGGCCGGGATGAACAGTGAGAAAAATGCCCAGAAATCCACCGGCCCGGTGGGTGTCTGAATGTTTTTCTGCCACACCATCAGAGTGGTGATGTCGCCAAACGGGCTGAAAGCACCACCGGCGTTGGCACCCACGACAATGTTGATACAGGCAAGCATGATGAACTTCTTGTTGTCGCCGCCCACGGCCATGGCTACGGCACACATGAGCAGGGCGGTAGTGAGGTTATCCGCCACCGGTGAAATCAGGAACGCCAGCAAACCGGTTACCCAGAACAGCGGGCGCAGTCCCAGGCCTTTTCTCACCAGCCAGGAACGCAGGGCTTCAAACACCAGGCGTTCGTCCATGGTGTTGATGTAAGTCATGGCCACCAGCAGGAAAAGCATCAATTCGGAGTATTCTTCCAGGTTATGACGTAAGGCTGCTTCTGCAACATGCCCCATATCGTGCTGCACGTACACAGAGGCAATCATGGCCCAGATGATACCTGCGGCCAGGATTACCGGTTTGGATTTACGTAAATGGGTGAATTCTTCTGCCATTACCAGAAGGTAGGCAACGACAAAAATGACCAGGCCGGCATAACCTAAACTGTGCTGGGTCAGGTCGAGGTGGTTGGCGGTGGATTCTGATGCCAGTCCAATACTGGGCAGGAATAGCATCATAAGCGCGGAAAGCAATTTCACAGTAGGCCCCTTTTTATTTGTTGTCGCCGTGAAGGTTTGTGGAATTTTCAAGTCGTGTCAAGCGATTGCTAATATACAAGATTCGGACCAGACAGGAAGACTCTATGCTCTGGTATATAGCAGATCCCAGACGCCATGGCCTTTTCTCTGGCCGCGTTGTTCAAATTTGGTCAGCGGACGCCAGTCCGGTCGTGTTACAAACTGGGCGTCCGCTGCAAGGTTACTGAAGTCGGGGTGTTGATTCAATATCTCGCGCATCTGCATGGCATAGTCTTCCCAGTCGGTTGCCAGGTGGAATTGCCCGCCGGGTTTGAGTTTCTGCTTGATCAGGTCCAGGAAGCCGGGCTGCACGAGTATGCGGCGTTTATGGTGCTTTTTTTTCGGCCAGGGATCGGGAAAATACAGCTGTACGCGATCCAGTGACTGATCCATGAGTTGATATTTGAGTACTTCAACGGCATCGTGACAGATAACACGGATGTTATTGATGTGTGCGGCGTGAATTCGATGCAGAAGATGGCCGACACCAGGGCGGTGTACTTCGATACCGAGATAATCCGTATCCGGATTGGCCACGGCCATTTGCAGCAGGGAGTCGCCATTACCAAAGCCGATCTCGAGGACTTTCTCACCATCACGGCCAAACAGGGCGGCCAGATCGAGGAGCTGTTCAGGACTGAAGTCGATCCCCAGCTCGGGCCAGAACTCTTGCAGGGCGCGCTCCTGGGTGGAGGTCATACGACCTTCACGGCGCACATAGCTCTTGATCTCGCGTTTGACGCAAGCGATCGGTTCAGGCATGACCTAGAAAATAGTACCGTCGATGGGGGACGAAGCCGAAGCAAAACGTTTGCGCGGCATACGCCCGGCAAGGTAGGCCTCGCGACCGGCCTGGATGCCTTTTTTCATGGCGGAGGCCATGAGTACCGGGTTTTGTGCTCCCGCGATGGCCGTATTCATTAATACGCCATCACAGCCCAGTTCCATGGCGATGGCCGCATCCGAAGCGGTACCGACACCGGCATCTACCAGCACCGGTACGCTGGCGTTTTCAACAATGGTGAGGATGTTATACGGGTTACGAATGCCCAACCCGGAACCAATCGGCGCCGCCAGCGGCATGACGGCGACACAGCCGATATCTTCCAGGCGTTTGGCCATGATGGGGTCGTCATTGGTGTATACCATCACCTTGAAGCCATCCTTAACCAGGGTTTGCGCCGCTTCTATGGTGGCGATGACATCCGGAAACAGGGTCTTCTCGTCCCCCAGTACTTCCAGTTTGACCAGCTCATGGCCATCCAGAAGTTCCCGTGCCAGGCGACAGGTGCGTATCGCATCTTCGGCGGTATAACAGCCGGCGGTGTTGGGCAGGATGGTGTATTTTTCCGGCGGCACCACCTCCAGCAGGTTTGGTTCATCCGGATTTTGCCCGATATTGGTGCGGCGAATAGCGACGGTAATAATCTCCGCGCCACTGGCTTCAGTCGCCATGCGGGTTTCTTTCAGGTCCCGGTATTTGCCCGAGCCCACCAGGAGGCGTGACTGATAGGTTTTTCCGGCAATAGTAAACGTGTCTTGCGTGTTGCTCATGGCCTGTTTTGCCCTGTATCTATTGAATGGCTTCGGGTTGTCCACCACCGATGGCGCGGACGATTTCAATTTTATCATTGGCACGGAGCTGGTGCTCGGCATGCTCGCTTCGAGGAATGATTTCTCGATTGATTTCCACCGCCAGGCGTTGACCTGTGAGTCCCAGTTGTTCGATTAGCTGGGACAGTGTCTGGCCATCGGCGATATCGCGGATTTCTCCATTGACCTGTATTTGCATAACTCCTCTCAAAATATGGGCCATTGTACACGATTTATTCCAGAACCAGTCTGTCGATTCGGCCTCTATAACTGGCAGAATCAGGGATATGATCTAGACTCCAGTTAATCTGCAGGGCCGGGCTCCTGTAGTTATTAATACACAGTCAGCAACAGATAACGATAAAGAATTCAAAATGGGTCAGTGATGCGTATCAAATTTAACTGCTTTCAAATGGTCTTTTTATGTTTTGCCCTGGTGATGCTAGGAAATGTTCAGGCATCCGTTAATCCTTTTAAAAAAGCCAAAGTGTACACCTTCGGCCAACAGGATCCCTGGTATTACAAAGATGGCAGCGTGACCAAATCCGGGAGTCGAAAGCAGAGTGGCGAGACACTTTACTATCATCTGAACATCACAGAAAACAGAATGCGACTGCGGTTCTCCAAAAACGATCCCAGTGGCGAAATTGAAAAAACCCGTGAGCTGCCCGGCCTGGAAATCCATGGGGTGGAAATCGATGGCAAGTCTATGCCCCGGTTTGAATGGTGTGTCGCTAACCAGGAATATATCTCCCGCATGCTAAAGCCTAATGCAGTGGTAGTGAACGATACCTGTAGTAATAACGGAGACGGGGATTTTGTTATTCTGCTGGATGGTCCTTCGCTGTATCAGATTCAACATGCCAGGAACATCGCCTTTGTGGTGGCGCCGTTCGGCCGACCAATCCGTCTGGAATTTACCATGGATGGATTCAGCAAAGCCATGTTTCAACTGGAACAGGCGCAACGCAGGACGCGTGTGGCGGAAACCCGCTCGGTCGCACCAGCGCCTGCAGTGGTAGCTCCCAGGCCTAAGCCAGTGCCTGTGAAAAAACCTGTCGCAAAGCCAAAACCCAAACCCAAACCTGTGGCTGTAAAAACCTGTGTTGCTAACCCACCCAATGAATTCAAGGGCCAGATCAAGCCCGAGACCTATCCGTGTAAAAAAAGTCGTAAGAAACTGGCCGCATACGAGAGCATCAACAACCAGGTAGACGCCATCCGTAAGAAACGCGCCGAAGAAGAGGAACGTAAGAAAGATCTGTAAGCCGTCAGGAAAGAAGAAACGAAAGTTGAGGCCCGTGAAAGAGAATGGCTGGCCAAGCAGAAGAAAATGTGGATTGAACGCTGTACGGTACACTGGAAAAAAGGCGTCAGTCCGTGTTTCTGCCAGAAATACCTGAATGAAGCGCCGCCGGG
>Ga0114931_10001309_pt1 | contig 31728 bp, 29 predicted proteins | sample 2SBtaG_FD_89579 | JGI IMG/M metagenome (GOLD analysis project Ga0114931, IMG submission 89579) | Deep subsurface microbial communities from Kolumbo volcano to uncover new lineages of life (NeLLi) - 2SBTROV14_V59a metaG | ecosystem: Environmental > Aquatic > Marine > Volcanic | place: Kolumbo...
AAAGCAGCCGTAGCAATGTAGAAACCCTGTGTCCGCACGCACTGCGTGTAGGCTAAAAAATAAATTATGGTAGTTGAATGATCCTTATAATGCCACCCGCACGTATAAGGTTCTTAACGCGGACACAGAGTGTCCATTCAAAGGGTTTCCGCTATAGAATTGTATAGCTCATAAGTATCTCTGTAGTAACTGAGAAATAGTTTGAGCGCAGGCCCTGCCCGCCGCTATTTATGTATGCCGGAAAAATTACGCCTTTCGGCAATCTCAGGGTGATAGTATTTATTTAGCGCCGCCTAGATTGGTAGGGATTACCGTACTCACTATATTCGTTTGTAATGACTCTATTGAATAGCCTTAGGATGAGCGGAAATACCAATTCCAGCATCCTAATAATAGCTTTACACATCATAAAGGAGAAAGATTCGGAAGCTCTTAATATGCAGTACGATGCATAAGTTTCCCGAATTCAGAATAACGGGTATAATTATTTTTCCATTTTAGTATTAAGTACTCCACACTATTGGTAAAAATCACACATTAATAAAAAGAGGTCTGTAAGATGAAAGTCGATATTGAGAATATAAGTGGGACAGAGAGGAAGATGAGCGTTATGCTTCCGCTTGAGCAGGTGCAGGAAACCAGGTCGAAAGTATTCGATGAGATAAGAAAGAGCGCGAAAATAAAGGGGTTCCGTCCGGGTAAGGCCCCTGTGAGCGTAATAGAGTCCGCATACAAGAACGAGATACTTTCTGAAGTAGCGACGAGGCTCGTGCATACCTCGCTGGAGAACGCGCTAAATGAGGTAGACGCGTCCCCCATCAGCAGGCCCCAGATAGATGCGCCTAAGGAGTTTACGACTGATAAGGACTTTGAATACACGGCTACTTTCGAAGTGCTTCCGGAATTGGAGCTGGCGGAGTATAAGGGGCTCGAGCTTAAAAAAGAAGTCGGGGAAGTGAGCGATGAAGACGTAGAGCACGCGCTTAAGCACCTACAGGAGCACAGGTCTGAAGTTAAGCCCTATGAAGATGAAAAAGCTATCGAAAAAGGTGACATTGCCGTCATCGACTTTGAAGGATCGCTCAACACAGAGCCTATTGAAGACCTTAAGAAACAGGACGTACCGTTCGTAGTGGGTGAGGAAAAGATGATCCCCGAGTTTGAGGAGAACGTGCTCGGGATGAAAAAGGGACAAGAAAAGGAATTTGATGTTTCTTATGGCGAGGATTTTCAGATAGAAGAGGCTGCGGGAAAGACGGTGAACTTTAAACTCACCGTAAAAGACGTACAGGACAGGATCTTGCCCGAGTTAACCGATGAGCTCGCAAAGGAGATAGGGGTAGACGACCTGAAGAGTCTTAAAGATAAGATAAAGGAAGACCTGGGAAACCAGCTGGAGCAGCAGTCGCAGACGAAGCTCAGAGCGGATCTCCTGGATGTACTGGTAGAGAAAAACCCGGTGGATGCGCCGCCGAGTCTCGTGCATGAAGAAGCAATGAGGTTAGCGCAGGGTATACAGCAGGGTATGCAGCAGCGCGGGCTCCCCGAGAGACAGCTCGACGAAGAGGCTCAGAGGATGGTCGCTGAGCGCGCAGTTAGAAACGTTAAGGCCTCTATTGTGTTAGGCGCGATCTCCAGAGCGGAAGGTATAAAGGTGTCGGAAGAGGATATAGATGAGAACCTCTCAGGCATAGCTCAGAGTTATAATATATCTGTCGATCAGGTGCGCGACATATACCGTGAGAATAAACTCCTGGAAGGTCTCGAAGCAAATCTTGCCGAGCAGAAAGTCATTGATTTTATTATAGAAAACGCCAAAATCGAGGAGGTAAAAACAGAGCGAAATCACGTTGACAATAATGACTGAACTCTGTATACTCAAAAACAATGTCCAGCTACGTTCCGATTGTAATTGAACAGACCAGCAGAGGCGAGAGGGCATATGACATTTTTTCCCGGTTATTAAAAGACAGGATTGTTTTTATCGGGTCCACAATTAATGACGCCGTTGCAGATACCGTTATAGCCCAGCTGCTGTTTTTGGAATCCGAAAATCCTGAAAAAGACATATATGTATATGTTAATTCGCCGGGCGGGCACGTCACGTCGGGGCTTGCGATTTACGACACTATACAGTACGTAAAACCCGATGTGGCGACGATGTGCATCGGACAGGCGGCGAGCATGGCGGCGGTGCTATTGGCCGCGGGGGCAAAGGAGAAGAGATACGCGCTTCCGCACGCGAGAGTAATGCTCCATCAGGTGCTCGGAGGAGTAGAGGGACAGGCGACGGATATAGAGATACATGCAAAAGAAATCCTCAGAATCCGTGAGGAACTGAACAACATACTGGCAAAGCATACGGGCCAGCCGATCGACAAGATATCAACGGACACGGAGCGTGATTTTTTCCTCCGACCAAAAGACGCCTTAGATTATGGGCTGGTAGATGCTATAATTACAAATAGAGAGGAGGCTGAAAAGTGACTTCAAGACGGGACGCAAAAGAGGGGAAGCTGTACTGCTCTTTTTGCGGAAAGAGCCAAAAAGAGGTAAGGAAGCTTATTGCTGGGCCTACCGTTTATATTTGTAACGAATGTATAGAGCTCTGCAACGAAATAATAGCTGACGAAGACGCCAAAGAGGGCGTCCTTAAAAAGAAATATTCCACGCTGCCCACGCCTTCACAGATAAAGAAGTTTCTGGACGAATATGTGATAGGTCAGGAAAGCGCTAAGAAAATACTTTCAGTAGCGGTTTATAACCACTATAAGCGCGTTGATCTCAACGCCTATACGAACTCGAAGAAAAACGCCGACATAGAGGTGCAGAAGAGCAACATCCTCATGATCGGTCCTACGGGCAGCGGTAAGACGCTGCTTGCTCAGACACTTGCCCGTCTGCTCGACGTGCCGTTTACAATTGTGGACGCCACATGCTACACCGAGGCCGGATATGTGGGAGAGGACGTGGAGAACATGATCGTAAGTCTTTTACAGGCAGCGGATTATGACCTTGAAAGGGCTTCTAAAGGTATTATATATATAGATGAGATTGACAAGCTTGCGCGCAAAACAGGGGACAGCCCTTCGATAACAAGGGACGTTTCCGGTGAGGGAGTGCAGCAGGCTTTATTGAAAATTATGGAAGGTACCAAGGCAAATGTACCGCCCAAAGGCGGAAGAAAGCATCCTCAGCAGGAGTTCCTGCAGATAGATACGACAAACATTCTGTTTGTCTGCGGCGGAGCGTTCTGCGGGCTTGAAGACTTGATCAAGCAGAGGATAGGTGAAAAATCGATAGGGTTTGAAGCTAATCTCGGGAATGTAGATGAAATGGATCTGGGAGCAGTTCTAAAAGAAGTTCAGCCGGAAGATCAGATACAGTTCGGGCTTATACCCGAGTTCGTAGGCCGTATTCCGGTCGTAGCCACCCTTGAGGAGCTTAGTGAAGAGTCTTTTGTCGAGATTCTTACAAAACCTAAAAACGCTATCATTAAGCAGTTCCAGAAACTCATGGAGCTTGAAGGAGTCGAGCTTGAAGTTACCGACGGCGCGCTTGTCGCAATCGCTCAGGAAGCGATCAAGAGAAGAACCGGCGCCCGCGGTCTAAGGGCTATAATTGAGACTGTTATGCTCGATATCTCCTACGAGGTTCCGTCACTGAAAGGGCTTACGCGTTGTGTAATAACGGAGGAAGTCATCAACGATACGGGCGAGCCTCTATTTATCTATGAAGAGGAAGCCCGCTTAGGTACTTAGGATGTAATTCCAGCAGTCAAGGAGAATGCCATGCCAATGTTCTTTAAGAATGAAGAGGGCAAGGGGCAAATCGAGACCTTACCGCTATTGCCGTTAAGGGATGTAGTCATATTCCCTTATATGGTGGCACCGCTATTTGTAGGGCGCGAGAAGTCCATACGCGCGCTCGAAGAGGCGATGAAAAAGAATAAGGAAATATTCCTTGTCGCCCAGAGGGATGCTAAGACGAATGATCCTTCGGAGAAGGATATTTATGAGATCGGAACGATTGGAACAATAGTGCAGATGCTCAGATTGCCCGATGGCACCGTGAAAGTGCTTGTTGAGGGCAAGAAGAGGGCGCGCATACACAACTACGTACCTCAGAAAAGCTATTTCCTCGTAGAGGCAGAGGAAGTGCCTGAACCCGATGAGCTGGGTGTTGAGACTGAAGCCCTTATACGCACGCTCATTACAGCGTTTGAAAACTATGTGAAACTGAACAAAAAAATTCCCTCAGAGGTGCTCGTTACCGTCTCTTCAATAGAAGAGGCAGGGCGCTTGTCTGACACAATTTCTTCTCACCTGGGCTTTAAGCTCGAGGACAAACAGGAGATACTTGAAACTCTGGACCCGGCTGAGAGACTCGAAAAGATATACGAGAAGATACAGGCCGAGGTCGAGATCCTGCAGATAGAGAAGAAAATACGCTCCCGCGTCAAAAAGCAAATGGAAAAGGCGCAGAAGGAGTACTATCTGACCGAGCAGATGAGGGCTATTCAGAAGGAGCTCGGAGAAAAGGACGACTTGAAATCGGAGCTTCAGGAGTTCGAAGAGAAACTCAAACAGAAGAACCTGCCTGAGGAGGCCGAAGAAAAGGTCAAGAAGGAGATAAAGAAGCTAAAGCAGATGTCGCCTATGTCGGCTGAAGCCACTGTGGTCAGAAACTACATTGACTGGCTTCTCGCGATCCCGTGGACTGACGAGATGACCGAGGACAGTATCGATATAGACGAGGCGCAGCGGATACTCGACGAAGACCACTTCGGTCTTGAAAAACCAAAAGAGCGAATACTGGAGTATTTGGCGGTTCAGGCCCTTACTTCCAAGATTAAGGGGCCGATACTCTGCTTTGTAGGCCCTCCAGGAGTGGGTAAGACCTCTCTTGCTAAGTCCATTGCGCGCTCCATGGGGCGTAAGTTCGTACGCGTTTCCCTGGGCGGCGTGAGAGACGAAGCGGAGATCCGCGGGCATCGCAGGACATACATCGGCGCCATGCCAGGAAAGATTATTCAGGGAATAAAAAAGGCAGGGACTACGAACCCGGTATTCCTGCTGGATGAAATAGACAAGCTTGGAATGGACTTCAGGGGAGACCCGGCCTCCGCATTGCTGGAGGCGCTCGACCCCGAGCAGAACAGTGCTTTTAACGACCATTATATTGAGCTTGACTATGATCTTTCAAACGTAATGTTTATAACGACAGCTAACGTTCTCCATACTATCCCCTGGGCGCTCCAGGACCGTATGGAGATAATAAGAATATCGGGTTACACCGAGGACGAAAAGCTCGAAATCGCGAAAAAATTCCTGATCCCCAAGCAGAGGGAGTCTCACGGGCTTAAGGAAGAGAATTTGAAGCTCTCTGACAACGCCGTGCTCGAGGTAATCAGGCGGTACACGAGAGAAGCGGGTGTAAGGACGCTTGAGCGAGAGATTGCAGCCCTTTGCAGGAAGGCCGCGCGTGATATCGTCAAGAAGGGCGCTGACCACACTGTGAAGATCAGCCCTTCGGTGCTTCAGAAGCAGAGTTATCTGGGCATACCGAAATTTAAGTACGGCGAAATTGAAGAAAAGGACCACATAGGGATGTCAACGGGGCTTGCCTGGACTGAAGTAGGCGGCGAGCTGCTTACGATCGAAGTGTCGATAGTGCCGGGTAAGGGGAACTTTACGGTGACCGGAAAGCTCGGTGAAGTGATGCAGGAGTCCACACAGGCGGCTATGAGCTACGTACGCTCACGGGCCGATAGGCTCGGGCTTGAGCGGAGCTTCCACCAGAAAGTGGATGTTCACATCCATGTCCCCGAAGGCGCGACGCCCAAGGACGGCCCTTCTGCCGGTATAGCCATATCGACGGCGATCGTGTCGGCGCTTATAAGGAAACCCGTCAAGCACGACGTCGCTATGACTGGGGAGATCACTCTCCGGGGAAGGGTGCTTCCGATAGGCGGGCTCAAGGAAAAGATTCTTGCCGCCCACCGGGGTAAGGTGAAGACGGTGATCATACCTCAGGAAAACGAGAAAGACCTTAAAGACATAAGGGACAACATCCTGAAGGACATAGACGTAATTCTTGTGGAGCACATGGACGACGTGCTGCAGGCGGCCATCGTTTCGGACGAGCCTGTGCTTCAGGACGTCGTGATTCCGCCTCCGACCATGACTATGGGCGACGAGGTGGGAGCCAACGTTAATTAGAAAAAGTTAATTTGAATACTGTAAAAGGGGGGCTTAGAAATAAGCCCCCCTTTTTTTGTATATAATACAAATCAACAGAGGGTTCACTCAAAATCACAGCGGGCCAGGATTGAAATAACAGAGTAGACAAGACGGTGAAATTCAGTTATATATTTATCCCTCTGTGCTACTCAGAACGTTAGGATTTAGGTGCCTGGGTGCATACACGGGCGGTTAGCTCAGCGGGAGAGCGCTTGCCTTACAAGCAAGATGTCACAGGTTCAAATCCTGTACCGCCCACCACGCGAAATCCTTCACTGCGGAGCCGTAGTTCAGCACGGTTAGAACGCTGGCCTGTCAAGCCAGAGGTCGCGAGTTCAAATCTCGTCGGCTCCGCCACTTTCCACACTTTAAGTTGAGCGCTTACCTGATACCTTTAATAAAAATAGCTGATATGAATAGTGCTATCGAAATGTATGAATAGGCTGCAGGCTCATACAGGGATGAGCTTTTACTTCAGCGCGTCCCACAGCACTTCGGCAGGATGGTATGCCCTACGGTGGGAGCCGTCTTTTATCTGGTGGCGGCAGCTTGTGCCGGGGGCGACCACAATAGTGTCCTCGCCGTGTTTTCTCACAGTCGGTAGGAGCACGAGCTCCCCTACCTTCATGGATACGTCGAAATGCTCGCTCTCGTATCCGAACGAGCCCGCCATACCACAGCAGCCAGAGGGGATCAGGTCGACGCTGTAGTTTTCGGGGATAGACATCATCTTTTTCGAATGATCGAGGGTGGACAGCGCTTTCTGCTGGCAATGGCCGTGGAAGATAAGCTTCCTCTCATCTTTAGTGAAGCTGTCGGGTGTGATATTCCCCTTATCTATCTCCTGCGAAATAAACTCGTCAATCAGAAATACGTTGGGCGCTATATTCTTTGCGGCTTCTTTAACGTCGCTGTCCGCAAGGTCCGGGTATTCGTCCCTGAAGCTCAGCACAGCGGAGGGCTCGATGCCCACAAGGGGAGTGTCCTCTGTTATCAGGTCTTTGAAAATCCGGAGGTTTTTGTTGGCAATCACTTTGGCTTCTCTGATAAGCCCCTTTGATATATGGGCGCGTCCGCTCTCATCGTGCTCAATGACTTCGGGATAGTACCCGAGTCTGTCCAGGAGCTTGATCATCGTAATGCCGATCTCGGCATCCAGATAGTTAGTGAACTCGTCACAGAACACGTATACTTTGCCGTTTTTGCCGGACTCAAGAGAGCCTCTATTCTTCTTGTACCAGTCCCTTACGGTCTGAAGTGAAAGGGGGGGGACGGAGCGCTTGAGCGCGAATCCGGTGAGCTTTTTGATAATAGGCGCAGTAACGGGATTTGAGAACATGAAGTTGTACGCCTGGGGGAAGACGGAGTTAAGCTTGGCGAATTTATTAAAGTTCGCTATCATGCGCGAGCGCATCGGGACGCCGTGCTTGTCGTAGTACTGCTGAAAGAACTCGGCCTTTAACTTTGCGATGTCAACGTCTGAAGGGCACTCGGACTTACAGCCCTTACAGGACAGGCAGAGGTCGAGCACCTGGTGTATCTCTTCACTCTGAAAGGGGTCTGCGCCTCTTTCGGAGCGGGTGAATATCTCCCGGAGCATATTGGCTCGGGCGCGTGTGACGTGTCTTTCGTCCCGGGTTGCCATGTAGGAAGGGCACATCGTGCCCCCCGCGTGCTCGGTCTTCCGGCACTCCGCAGTGCCGATACACCTCTCGGCGTGTCCGACGAACCCTTCGCTCCCCCAATCAAAAACCGTGTCGAGCCGCGGGAAGCGGGTGTCGGCGTCGTAGCGGAGATTCGTATTGTTCTGAGGGGCGTCTACAATCGTGGTGGGGTTGAAAATGTCCTCCGGATCCCATGTGTATTTAAGCTCTTTCATCAGGTCATAGATAGTCGAGCCAAGCATAAACTCTATGAACTCGCCCCTGAGCCAGCCGGTCCCGTGTTCACCAGAAAGGAAGCCTTTGTACTTTTTGACGATTGCCGCCGTGTCTCTGGTAATAATTCTGAAAAGCTCTCTACCCTCATCCGTTTTGGTGTTGAAATAGGGGGTAATATGTAGCTCCCCTGCGCTTGCGTGAGCGTAATACATGACGTGCAAATTGTTTTTCTTAAGCAGCGCATCGACTTCGGCGATGAAATCCGGGAGATCCACTATATCAACAGCGCAGTCGTCTATGTTAGTTGCGGGCTTTTCGTCCCCCTCGACGTTTGAGGCTACACCGAGCGCTGCGTTCCTGAGGTGCCACACGTGGTCGACGTCGCAGGAATCGACGATAGGGAAATGGTAGCCGTAACCCGTCTTCTTTACGTCCTCGATTATCTTCTCGGCGGCAGCCCTGGCTTCTTCCTCAGAATCACTGGTAACCTCTATCAAAAGCACTGCCCCCGGCTTGTCCTTTACGAAAAAAAGCTCGTCCCTGAGAAGCGCGTTTTCCCTAGCGCACTCGATCGTGTAGTCATCAATGAGCTCGCAGGCGGTGATACTATGCTTACAGACAGTGATGTTCGCTCTTAGCGAGTCGTCCAGGGTTTTAAAATTTATACAGGCCAGGTTTCTGTGTTCCGGGGGGTGGGGCTCGACATTCACCTTTAGCTCGTAAATGAATACGAGCGTGCCCGCCGAGCCTGCAATGAGCTTACAGAAATTAAAGGGCTCGCCGCCTTGGGTGAAAGGCTCCATCTTTGAGATAACATCGAGCGCATAACCCGTGTTACGTCTGAATATGCACTCTTTGGGGAAATTTTCATTTATAGCGTCTATGTTTTTCTTGTCCGACAGCATGTCGTTTATATGATTGTAGAGCTTGGTCTCTAAGAGGCTGCCGTCACCCCCGCACTTGGCCTTAAACTCATCCTGCGTAAGCTCAGAGAACGTTACTTCCGTACCGTCCGCCAGAAAGCCCTTTACTTCGAGCAGGTGCTTACGGCTGTCCCGGTATACGACAGAGTTGGCGCCGCAGGAGTTATTACCCATCATGCCCCCTATCATAGCGCGGTTCTGAGTAGAGGTCTCGGGACCGAAGAAGAGCCCCTCGGGATCGAGTGCTTCGTTGAGCTCGTTCCTGATTACTCCGGGCTCGAGCCTAACCCATCTTTCTTCTTTATTTATTTCGAGCACTTTGTTCATGTAGCGCCCGACGTCTACCACCAGTCCCCGTCCGATCGGCTGTCCCGAGAGCGATGTGCCCGCAGCCCTCGGGGTAATGGGTACATTGTTGTCCCTTGCAAACTCGACTATGAGCCTCATGTCCTCGCTGTCTCTGGGTAGGGCTACAGCTTGAGGGAGCATTCTGTAGGAAGAGGCGTCTGTAGCATAGAGCGTTCTCATACCATGGTCGTAGAACAGGTCGCCTTTAAGCTTCCCCTTTAATCCGTCCCATTGAGATGGACTTACAGTGCCCGGTTTGTCAGAGTTTGCGCTCATAATTATTGTGGACTCCCTAAGCTATATATACCCTTTTTTTAGTCCCCCTACAATACTTAAAGATAACACTTTATTTGTTCAGCGTTCGGACTCTATGTCTAATGAGATATTATTCTTCTGCTAAGGCCGCTATTAAGTAGAGACGCCTTGCTTTCCAGGCGCTAATACATGAAAATAGCTGTAGCTCTGATTCAAAGCAGGAGAGTGAGCATTGCCGGCGCAGGTGGGTGAGCTTGCAGGATAATTCAATATGAATTTAATAGATATATTTTCTTTTATAGTCATAATCGGAGCCGCTGTTTCAGGCGGGTTTTATCCTTTAACGAGAAGGGAGTCCGCAAGGAGCGACACGGGGTTCCCTTACGGCGAGGCGTTCACGGCGGGAGTGTTCCTGGCGCTCGCGCTTGTAATAATGCTCCCTGCGGGTCTTTATCTTTTCGAGAAGGCATATCCACACGAAGTCCTTCCCATTTCGGTGATAATTGCAATCCTTTCTTTCCTTATACTCCTTGGAATAGAGCACGCTGCCGTTAAATCCACGATCAAAGCAGGAGAGGGCGCGCTTACGCCCCGGTCTATCCCCGTAATAATGACTTTTATGATAGCAATACCCTCTTTCCTGCTCGGTACTGCGATCAGCTTGAGCGAGACTGAAAACGCTCTCTTTATACTGGCGGCGGTGCTCGCGCACAAGAGCTCTGCCGGGTTCGGCCTTGCGCTCTCTATGGTCAGGAGCAGACTCTCGGTCAAAGGGACATATGTTTTGTATAGTGTATTCGCGTTTTCGACCCCTATTGGCATATTGGCCGGGGTTGATGCGAGGCACTTTCTGAGGGTGGATACACTAGTAATTGTAAAGGCTTTTACACTGTCTATTGCGGCTGGGGTGTTCCTCTATATGGCAACGCTCCATGAATTTTCAAACGCGCCGTTTATACGCCACTGCGCAAAGCCCAAGTGCTTTCTGGCTATGCTCTTCGGACTCCTTCTGACCGTAGGCGTAAAGGTAATACTCAAGCTCGGCCATGCGGGCTGAGGTTTCAGTCGAAACTTCTTACCTTATAGATCTTTATAGTTGATTGCCACTGGAGACTATAAATTCTGTGAGTAACCGCCGTTCACGAGCTTCCATCTTACAGCAATGACCAAAATTATCCTTGATATTTCGAAGCTGTGACAAGAATTGTCGACGCAGAGTGTTATGTTGGTTCTTTGTATACAAAATTTACCGTGAGGAGGGGCGGTTAGGCAATATTGACCCGTATGGCATGGGATTTGCACAAATTGTACATAGGGGGACTTTATGTTTTATACGCCCCTTGGGACCAATATGGAAGCAGATGGACTAAAGAGTAGAGCACCTGATTCGGTATTCCCGAAATTATTGTTTATCGCTGTCACCGCTGTCAGCCTGGGAGCGCTTGCGCTTAGCGTGGCTGGGGATTTTTATGGATTTCTTCCACAAGGGACGCTGTCATACATTCCCGCACTTACGATTGTAGTGGTATCTACCGTTTTAATCTCAGGAATATTGTGCCTGGCCCATAGCTCGGTTGAGAGAAACGTATATACGCGAATACTGGGGGCTTCGCTTATAAGCGCAGCCGTGACAGGCGGTTTCAGGCTCTTTATAGCGGGAGGGTTAAACACTGCCGGGGCTTCAAAGGAAATCTATATTGCGCTTTCGACCTCGGCAGTTTGGCTGTTTCCTGCTGTGACTATTATGCTCGGGGCGGTGTTTCTCCTAAAAAACCACTTGACTGACAAAAAGCCGCGCAATGACGGATTATTTTTAGTAGCGGCTTCGGTTGCTCTGGGAATAGCGATTGGCGTAATTTACATAATTTCCAAAACGGCTTATGTGACTGAGGGCATAGACGGCTCACTATGGAAATACTGGCAGGAACTTCCCTTAATCTTTACTATAGCAGCGCTCGTACTTACCGTGTGGTTTGGCAGGCACGGGAGGTCTTTTTTCTATCATATAATTCTGTTGAGCTTTGTTCCACTCTTATGTTCGGAGCTTCTGATGGCTTTGGATTATTCTCACCCTACCGTGTATTTACTTAGAGCTCTTGCATTTTTGGTTCCCGTACCGGCGCTTGCAGTCGTGTACTCATATAACCTGCGGGGTCTCAGAGCGCTTAAGAAAGCTCTCGGCGAGAGTGATAAGATAATAGATAAGCTCAATGGGGAAGTCTTGAAGCTGAAAGAGCAAGAGGAGGTATATACAGCGGTCTCGGCAAATATAAGCGAAGGAACGTATGTAACCCAGGGAGACAGAATCGTATATGTTAATAAAGGGCTTCAAAAACTCACAGGTATGAAGCAGGATGAGCTGGTCGGTGTGAAGATAACTGATCTTATACATCCTTCGGACCACCATGATGTATCTCAAAAGTCTACGCAAATGCTAAAAGGTGAGCGAGTAAAACCCTACAGATACAGGATTAAAAATATAAACGGCGTCCCCGCGTGGGTGTCGGAGACGGTATCGAAAATCGTCTATGGGGACGGGGAAGCCGTTTTAGGAACACTAACGGATATAACCGAGACGCGCCGTGTGGAGGAGATGCTCGGAACGCTTTCACAGAGCTCTCCTATGGGTATATATATAGTGCAGGACGATGAACTAAAGTTTGTAAATTCCCAGTACTGCGTATACACAGGGTACAGCGAGGAGGAGCTGCTGGGCTCTTCGCCTGAAACCTATATATTCCCCCGGGACAAAGTGGAGGCGTCGTTCAATATGAGCCGGATGATTCAGAATGGAGATAAGTCCCCGTATGAGTACAGGCTCGCACGGAAGGACGGCGAGCTGAGGTGGGTAATGGAAACTGTCAAGAAGATCAAGTTTATGGACGCCCCCGCGGTGCTCGGGACTGTATCGGACATTACCGACAGGAGAAGGGTGGAAGCGATGCTAAGGACGCTTTCCAACAGCTCTCCGATAGGAATATATATCGTACAGGGAGGGGAATACAAATTCGTAAACCCGGAGTTTCAAAAGTACCTGGGCTATACTGAAGAGGACCTTACTGGCAGTGTATCGCTCACTTACGTTTACGCTGAGGACAGAGAGAAATCAAAAACATGCGCTTCACAGATGCTCGTGGCTGAGAACACTAACCCCTACCACTACAGAATGGTAAGAAGCGACGGGAGCCTCATGTGGGTGATGGAGGTAGTGAGATCGATCCGCTACCAGGGGGACACCGCGGTGCTCGGGACTGTTATGGACATATCTGAGAGAATACAGGCGGAGGAGCTGTTCGAGACTCTTTCTGAAGGCTCGCCCATCGGCGTATACATACTGCAGGACAAGAAGTTCCAGTTTATTAATCCCAAGCTTGAGAGGTTTCTCGGGTACAAGAGCAAGGAGCTCGTGCAGACGAATCAGTGGAAACTCGTGTACCCTCAAGACCGCTCGGATGTAAGGGAAAACAGCAGGCTTATGCTCAAAGGTGAGAGGCATAACCCCTATGAATACCGGATTATTAATAAAGAAGGCCAGATTAAGTGGGTGATGGAGACTGTTACCTCGATACAGTACAGGGGCAGGCGCGCAATATTGGGGAACTTTATGGACATAACCGAGCGTAAAAAATCTGAAGTAGAGCTGTATCAGGCGAAGGAAGCGGCTGAGGCCGCTAACCTGGCCAAGTCCGAATTCCTGGCAAACATGAGCCATGAGGTAAGGACTCCCTTAAACGCAATAGTCGGTATGACAGAGCTCACGCTGGAGACCGAGCTTTCGGGAGAGCAGAAAGAGACGTTAAGGGTGATCCAGAGCTCCTCTGAGTCGCTTCTCGGACTGATAAACGATATACTCGATTTTTCCAGAATAGAGGCTGGGCAAATGGAGATAGAGAAGGTCGATATGAGCCTGAGACAGCTTGTTGAGGACGTTGCCGAATCTCAGTCCCTAAGAGCGTTTAACAAGGGGGTAGAGCTTCTATGCTATATTGAGGACGAAGTGCCCGACAGACTTATGGGCGATTCAACCAGGATAATGCAGGTGCTGGTGAATCTTATTGTAAACGCCATAAAGTTTACCGACACCGGAGAGGTGATTATCAATGTTTCGATGGGAGATAAAGGGGCACCGGGCCGGAAGGAGCTTCACTTTAGCGTATCGGATACGGGGATAGGCGTGCCAGAGCATTATAGGAAGAGTATCTTTGAGAAATTTACACAGGTCGACAGCTCGACCAAAAGGACTGTCGGAGGCGTGGGGCTCGGGCTCAGCATATCTAAATCGCTGGTAGAGCTTATGGGTGGCCGGATTTGGTATGAGAGCCGTGAGGAGGGGGGATCGAAGTTCTGTTTTGCGCTGCCGTGGAGTTGCGTGTCGGAAGACCCCGAGAGGAGCGGCGGGTATGACGAAAGGTTTAAAGGTAAACTAGCTTTGATTGTGGAAATTAACAAATCGAGCAGGGAAATATTGCGGAGACTCGTTGCCCGCACGGGGCTGCAAGCGCAGCTTGCTCCCGGGGCAAAGGCGGCGCTTCAGATGCTAAAGAATGCGGAGGTCTCTCCCGATGTGGTGATTTTGGATTACGCCACCAGGGACAGGGGCGGCATCGAGCTTGCGGATTACGTGAATAAAGAGCCCAGTTTGTCCGACACAAAAGTCATACTGCTCTCTCCCCTTGGCGCGGTAAGCACAGAAGAGCTTAAGAAGCCTAAGATCGATGATTCAATAGTAAAACCCGTCCGTGCCGCTATGCTGACCAGAGTACTCGAGACCCAGCTGCTGGGTAAAGCGCCTGATGAAAGGGACGAGTATATAAACGAGGGAATGGAGGGTAATGCCAGCCCCCGCAACGGAAACGGCTCAGTGAATTATAATCCGAGGGTTCTGGTCGTGGACGATACCGACGACAATAAGAAGCTCGTAAAGAGGATGCTCGAGCTCGGAGGCTATTCGGTCGACCTGGCGGGAAGCGGGGAGGAGAGTATAACCGCAGTGTGCAGAAACGCCTACGATCTGATACTGATGGACCTTCAGATGCCTGTGATGGACGGCTTCGACGCTACCAAGGCTATAAGGACATGGGAAAACGGTAGGCAGAGGACCCCGATTATTGCGGTTACTGCGCACGCGATTGTGGGTTACAGGGAAAAGTGCATCGAAAACGATATGGACGACTATATTACAAAGCCTTTAAGAAAAAAGGAGCTTCTCGATATGGTCGGAAAATGGGTGGGCATGAGGGACGAAAAACCCCCGCCCGGCACTAGTCCGGGCATGGGTGCCGTGCTCTAGCCATATTTTTATCCGATTCTGCTAGACCACTTTATTCGTGAGACCGGTTTTCATCATACCTTCCATATTTATGCGCCCGCCGCCCCTTGGGAATATGTGAAATTACGTATAGAATATTCCCGGGCTGCATTAAACTGATTACGGGAGATCTTGAGGGTTGAGCACAGAGAATGATTGTTTTGACGAGAGCATAGAGGCGGAGATTCGCTCAAGGGGTCTTGACCCCGCTACGGTGAGATCACAGATAGAGGTGTTCAAGAAAGGTGTAAGGTATCAGGAGCTCGCACGGCCCTGTACTCTCGGGGATGGCATAGAATCGGTCGGCGATAGTCTCGAGCCGCTCTCATCTTTGTTCGATCAGTATTGCACGGACAAAAATATAATAAAATTCGTTCCGGCTTCAGGTGCTGCGAGCCGTATGTTCAGAGAGCTTCAGGCCGTACTGGCAAGGGGCGAAGTCACCCGGGACGAGCTTCAGGCGGCTTCTGACGCTGGGGATAAAGAGTCTTCAGCGGCGCTCAAATTTATAGAGGGCGTCAAGCGCTATGCCTTCTACTCGGATTTAGCATCATCCCTTGAGTCGGACGGGATCGATATAGAGATTCTTCTTAGGGAAGGCTGTTTTACAGAAATAATCAGCCATACTTTGAGTAAACCCGGTCTTAATTACTCGAACCTACCCAAGGGGATAATAAAATTTCATCTCTACGGTGATTACCCGCGGACGGCTTTTGAGGAGCACCTTGTAGAGGCCGCTCATTACTCACTCGGATCGGGCGGTATTGCCCGTTTGCATTTCACTCTGTCCCCGGAGCATACAGACGAGGTTAAATCCCTTATCTCCCGTACGAAATCTCTTTACGAAAAAGGTGGAGTGCATATAGAGGTTTCATACTCCGTACAAAAGCACACAACCGATACGATTGCCGTCGATATGGAGAACAGGCCTTTCATTGACTCAAGCGGCAGACTTCTCTTAAGGCCGGGCGGTCACGGTGCTCTCATTGAAAACCTAAACGACCTTGAGTGCGATATGGTTTTTATAAAGAATATAGATAACGTCGTGCCCGACAGGATAAAGGCAGAGACCTACAGCTATAAGAAGGCGCTTGGCGGATATCTGATTGAGCTTGAGAGAAAGGCGTTCGGGCTTCTCCGTGAGCTCGACAGGGGGTATTCGGAGAAAGCGGTACACGATGCGCTCGCCGAGCTGTCAGAGGCGGGGTTTGTGATCGAGCTTCCGGAATATTTAGCGGACGCTACCGAGACTGAGAAAGCTGTGTACGTAAGGGCCAGGTTGATGAGCCCCATAAGGGTGTGCGGCGTGGTGAGGAACCAGGGCGAGCCGGGGGGGGGACCGTTCTGGGTGAGGGGTTTAGACGGCACCCTCAGTAAGCAGATAGTGGAGTCGTCTCAGGTGGACATGGACGCCCCTTCGCAGAAGGCCGTTTGGGAGTCCACGACCCATTTCAACCCCGTTGACCTGGTGTGCTCTGTCAGAGATTACAAAGGAAATGCGTTTGACCTGACTCAGTACGTAGACAGAGACACCGGGTTTATATCTCATAAATCAAGCGGAGGCCGCGAGCTTAAAACGCTCGAGCTTCCGGGGCTCTGGAATGGGGCAATGGCTTATTGGAACACCGTGTTTGTTGAAGTCCCGCTGATCACATTCAACCCTGTTAAGACAGTTCTTGACCTTTTGCGTCCCGAGCACCAGAACCCCTAGAATAGCCGCTTCATAATTTCCTCCGTACCGGATCCGAAAACGGGTGTATTATTTATATGAGGGTTACTTCAATATGAGCGAGACTAACAGCGTGAATTACATAGTGCGTGTGGACCCCGATTACGCAGACCTTGTGCCCGGATTTCTGGAAAACAGGCGTTCTGAAATAGATATTATCAGGAATTCCGCGACCGGCGGGGATTTTAGAGAGATCAGAAGGCTCGGCCACGGTATGAAGGGTGCGGGCGCCGGATACGGCTTTCAGGTAATAACAGATATTGGGAAGAACCTTGAGGCCGCTGCTATCAATGAAGACGTTTCCGCAATTGAAGCCGAGCTGAAAAGGCTCGACAGTTATTTGTCAGAGGTCCGAGTAGTGGTCGGTGCCGACTGAGAATTCCTTGCTTTCATACCCCCCCCTCTTTCCATACTCTACTTTTACATGCTAATGTTTTAGCGGATGACTGAAAGTAAAAACACCGTCACGGTAATAGTAGAAGTTTTGGTGCCCCGGGATTTGAATGGAGCGGCTAAGGCATATCATAGAGCGCTTCAGCAGATTGGCAGGCTTTACAACATGCAGCTCGGTGGGCGCGCGGCCAGGGCCATAACCAGAGCGCGGGAAAACAGAGCGTGGAATGAAATCGTACGTATACTTGCCGGATGCGCCGACACGCTGCCGGAGCAATCTAAAGCGGCTTTTAAGGAATCGCTGCAGGTCCTGAAGGGCGGGATATACGACCTCTATCCCCTAAGCATCGCAAGCGCGGATGAGGGCCCGGGCGGGATAGAGCTTATTTTAGGTAAGGTGTTTCTTTCGTCCGGCGGAGGGGAGGGGTATTACTCAGGCGTTGCAGGAATCTGCAATAGAGAATACGAGCAGTTAGTTAGGGGCTATGACGACCATATGCCGCTATTTTCTGGACACCTGAGCTGGCTCGAGACTCAGGAGATAAAAGCGCCTGAATAGATGCCAGAGCTCAGGTGCCTGGACGTCTTCTCTCTTTCAGGAGGCCTGAACACGGAGCACAAGCCCATATGCGTCTTTTTCTCGGGCGGCGCAAGGGAAAACGTTTCCTCACTTTCTAATATGACAGTGTTCATTAACCTTTATCAATCCAGGTTCAAAGCAATAACGGAGAAGATTGCCGAGCGTTATATAATAGGCGCAGAGGGCTTGCTCTCAGAGCTAACAGTGGAAGATACCCTGCGGCTGCTGCTCACTTGGCTCAGGGGGCACGACGTGGGGCACTTCCTCGGGGCGGACAATTTAGGCTTAGTAATGACAGAGTTCGATATGGACTACATGATTCTTCACGAGCTTAAATCTGACCTTGTCTCGCTATACAACATGAGACATATCGATAGCGCTCTACTAAAGGGGTGTACGCTCGAGCAGGCGTATTTGGTAGCCCTGTCAGAGATGCTCCGCTATATCAGGCGGGGCGGTGTCTACAAGCACCCCGACTCGGGCTCCGCGTATCTTACTTATATGGCTCTTAAAGATAAGGGCGCGCTCATGTATGACGAAACTACCGGGAAGCTGTCCTATGATACCGGGCGTCTTGAAGAAGCGGTGAAAGAGTGCACGGCCACGCTTCTTGAGCTATTCTCAAATGGTGTGGCGTCCGATGCCCGCGCATATATAAACAGATGGGGAGAGCTTGCTGATACCGACGAGCAGGGCATTCCGAGGTCCTGCCCGGAGGAGCTTCGGATGGTTATTCTTGACACGGGAATAGCACGTTTCATAGATTACAATTTCGAGATTTAACCAGAGCTTCGGTATAATGCATTTACTCACAGTCGTATCGGAATATATGCGGGTAGTAAAATAAGGAACTCCTGAGGAGATTGAGAAGATATATTCAAATAAGACTTACAGGATAGCGGGAATACTATTTATATTCCTTTTTGCCTGCTACTTTTATTTCACTCAATATCCGTGGAACTGGAACGCCGTATCCAGGCTTACGCTTACGCTCGCGATGGTTGAGGAACAGAGTCTGAGCATAGACTCATATCATAGAGCGACCAGGGATAAAGCATATTACAACGGAAGGTATTATTCGGACAAAGCTCCGGGGATGTCATTTGCGGCTTACCCCTGTGTAGCCGCAGCGACTTTTGGATTAAAATCTCTTTCATCGCATATAGGCTGGGTTAAGCAACAAGGCGGGAAAATCATTTGGATAGACTCAAAAGGCGAGATTACAGAGCCCTACAGGTTCGTTAATCAGTTTGTTACTATAGCCACGTCGGGACTTATCGGGGTGCTGACGGCTTTGGCTATTTATTTTGTTGCTATAAGGCTGGGAGCGAGTTTAGGAGGAGCGGTGTTCGGGTCGTTGGCGTACGGATTAGCCACGCCTGCCTGGGGGTGGGCCACTGCATTCTTCGGTCACGCCTCAGCCGGAGGGTGTCTATTTTTGGGATTTGCTGGAGTTTTCCTTTTACTTCACTGCACGCCGGGTACTCGAAAGGAGATATTGTTGTCATTTGCGTCGGGAGCACTGCTCGCCTGGGCGGTAGTGATTGAATATACCTCTGCGCCCGCCTCTCTAATAATTGCCTTATACGGCATATATAATGCACGGACGTGGCAAAGGGGCAGGTTGTTGATAGTTTTTCTGAGTGCTTTTGCAGGAGCGCTGATTTTTATAACGCCTTTACTAATATATAACTACGAGATTTTGGGTCGGGTTTATGGGTCTCTTTACAAATACAATGTGCTGTACCCAAATATGAGTGAGGGGTTTTACGGTCTTACATACCTAGACTTTGATGTCTTAATAAAACTTCTTTTCAGCGGCAGGTACGGCATACTGTGGTTCTCACCGCTCCTTATAGCCGTACCCCCGGCTCTGATAACACTCTGGCGTTACCCTGAACACCGCTCACTTGTGATTACTTTGACAGTAATTCCCCTTTATTATCTTCTGTGGAATTCATCTTATTTAAATTGGACCGGCGGCGGTTCTACCGTGCCCCGGTTTCTTACTCCGATGCTGCCCTTTCTATGCCTGCCTCTTTCTGTATTGTGGACGAGGGCAGGAAAAAAGATTCGGGTCGTTCTACTTATATTGTTTACGATAAGCATGTTAATTTCACTTATGAGTGCAGCGGTCTCGATGACTCAAGGGCAGTACTCCGATAGCAATATAGTTATGGATTATCTGGTCCCCGAGTTTATGCATGGACGTATTCCCCAGCTGTCGCTTCCGGTGAAGCTGATATTCTCTGATCCGACCATAACAGGTTATAACGGGCAGCTGGCATTGATACCCCTATATCTTATAATCGCCGTGTGCGTGGTTTATATAATCCGTGAGGTTAGAAAAGACGATCAGATAAGCTGACTTAGAAGGTAAGGGCTTTCTCGATATCTGTGAGTTTATTTTCTAACTCTGCGCCTTTATAGAACTTGCGGAGATGCAAAAGAGCTGTTTGTCTCATAAGCTCACGGGCAAAATTGCCCGTGCCCGGGGTCTGGGAAAAGCTCTCAGTCTCTGAAGATACTGTATCTTCCGCCCCGTGCCAGGGTCTCGAAGCTAAATCCAAAAGCGTAAATGACTTTGCGGGGATGCGTTCTTCCTCCCTGTCAAACAATTGTGAAAGAGATATCTCTCCCAGTGCCAGTGAAAGTCGCTTTATGTATATGCTGAAAATATTTAAAGCCATCGAATATCGCTCGATCTGGCGCAGGTATTCCGAGACGCGCCGTGGTCTCTTTCGTAAGTAGTGGCCGTATCTCCTGATGGTTCATCCAGGGGTTTTAGCAGGTTCAGTGACGAAGCCCCTAAGGACCTGAGCCAGAAGCGGTAAAGACTTTGCGCAAAGCCCCGGGTTGCCGGGTCCGGGGGACGGCCGCAGAGGCGCTTTTTAAGTAATTCTCCCGCTATATTGAGCAGACTGAGCTCCTTGTGAGTATTCTCCAGGCGCCTTCTCATTAGCTCTGGGTCGGACGGAGGCTTGTATTCATAGGCAGTGCGCCTCTTGGAAGACGGCACCCAGATGCGCTCTCTCGTCGAGGCGTACTCTGCCCTGAGCTCCCTGAGTTTTTTGTCCTTTTCCCCGGTGCTTGTGATGGATTCGATAAGCTCGTCCAACTCTCGTATCCTTTCATCCAACGAGTCGGGTGGAGTATCCATTACCGAAGAGTCGAGTGCGCTCGTAATCTCTTCAGGAATTAACGGGTCATCTGAGAGGTGGGTGAGGAACAGCATAATATTGGCGTACTCCCAGTTCCCGAGATCCCGGCAGAGGCGGCGGACATCTTCCCTTACGCTCTCAAGACCCAGGTTCCGGGCAAGATGCATTGCGGCGAAGTAGTGATAAATGTAGTTGTACTTAAAGCTAAACCCCAACTCTGTCACGCCAAGAGTGCCTGCTTCAAGGAGTGTGTTTCTAATATCCTCCGGCCGGCCCGGCAGCCTGAGATCATCTGATTGCCCCTCAAAGAGTCCGCTTAGCTCAAGCGTTGTCACGGAGGATTTCCTCTCAATAAATATCAGGTATGCAAGCTTAGAGAGATAAAGCATGAAAGCCTCAAGCTCTTCTGAGCCCGTACTCTCTATTATAGGTTTTGTAATTAAGTGCTCTAAGTAATGGGCGTAGGAGCTTTCTGAGGGCGCTTCTTCTTTGCCGGGCTCTCCGATATTCAGGATTGTGAGTAATATCAGGGGATAAGAGGGCACGAGGTCCCGCCCGATTACTTCGTCCATAATGATAAGCGCAGATTCGACTCTGGTATCTGTTCCCCCGGTATCCTTCTCGCTCTCAGGGCCAAGACCCAGGCTATACCATTTCTGAGACAGCTCACGCCTTAAATCCAGACTGAATTCCATGAGCTCAAAATTTAGCGGGGCCTTATCTCCACCAAGCTCTGAGTAGATTACATCACCCAGGAATGGTGTGCTTGACGTAAGAATTAAGAATCCGAATTCATCAAGGAGCGCTCGAATCCGGTCTCTATCTAACCCCACGCCGTCTATATTGTCCAGGAGGCATACCTTTTTGTCTTTTTCCGAGGTGAGTATGAGATGGAGAGATTCCTCTGTGAATTGTTCTTCGTATGTACTACGTATTACCTCCCAGGGACCGTAGCCGCCGGTCTTGCCGACACGGTTTCCGTCCATGTATAGGGGATATAGCCCAAGCGCAGCGTAACGCTTGATAAGACTTTTAAGAAGCGTTGTCTTGCCCGAGTCCCCGGGGCCTGTAATCGATATGACAGTGGATAGATTGTCAACCTGTATTAAGTCCCTGGAGCTTATTATCACGCCGTCGCTCGAGCCCGGGCTCCGGACGCCGGCTATGGATAGCAAAAGGTCGGGAAATACAAAGAAGTCCTCAAGAACAAGCGGGTCTTTATGCGGGTGCCTCACACCGATTCCGGGGTCGTTTAAGAATTCCAGGAACTCTGATCTAAACTCTGATGGACGTCTTTCCAATTGTCGCTTCCTTGTGACCGTAGTTGCTCTGTATAATAGGCGTCTATAATTCAGGGGGTAATTATTTAGATTATACTGGATTTATAGAGGGCCATGCAAATTATAGGGGCCGCGAGTGAATGTTTTCTATGAGCGAGAGTAGGATAAAATCAGAACAGCGATGCCGGGGAATTAATAAGAATCGCTGTACTTCCAGACTGCGAGTCCCTGGCATACTACCGTGTACCAGTTGTCCGGGTACTCGTGCTCTAGTGTCCAGCTTAGATTTACCACGGCGTTTGCGCCGACGCAAACAGCCTGATTTTGGATTGTCGATACGCATTGGTTTACGTAGTTATCCTCGTTATAAACCTGTAGCCAGGCCTCTCTGTAATGACGCTCGCTTTTCCCCGAAAGGTATTTAATAGAGTCATAGTGCTCGATGGCTTGAGGGTCGCCCCGCTCTTCCATATAGAGTAGGTCCGAAAGTGACGCCGCCCCTGAGATTTGAGCGCCAGTGAGTACAATAAGTACAGCGACAATAAAATTTTTCATCTTCCGATCCTCCAGTAAGTTCTAAAGTTCGACCTATAACCATCACCCGGCTTTAAGTATTATATATCCATTATAGTAATTTGAGAATACCCCATATTAAATACTCCGGCATCGCTGTTCTGATTTTATCCTACTCTCGCTCATAGAAAACATTCACTCGCGGCCCCCACCGGCATCGCTCGGAAGCGCTTGCCTCTGTCCCCTTGATTTTATTCCTGCGCTCATTCTTAAGAGAGTCCCACCGCGGTTAGAATTTAAATACTGAATATATTTTAGCGAATTATTTGCTCATTCGCCGTGGGGATATTATATTATGCTGAGAGTGTAGTACTTAAATACAATCAAGCATCACTAAAGCAATCTTAACGGAGGAGAGGACTTGGACACAGAGACATTCGGGCCGCTGACCGATCTGTTCGGAAGCGATACGCAGGGTCGGTTAATTTTTGATCTCGTTAGGACGATAGTGGCCAACAGAATAAAATTGAAGGCGCTTGAAGGAGTGCTGATAGAAAAGGGCGTTATAAGCCCGGAGGAGCTAAACGGCATATATGAAAATGTTTTGTCCGTTAGCTCAGACGACATTATAAACGAAGTACTGCAGGAATTCGGCGGCTGCAATATGGATTATTGAGCCCTGATTAAGCTGATTCCAAACTGAAAAGCGATACCCGACGCCCAGAACCGGGTGTGGGTGCTTTGCTGTACTAAGCAGCGGGGTTATTTCTAAAAATTTTTCTTAAAACTCTTGAGTTGTGTTCGCAATTAATGTTAATACATGTATTTTATTACGTAATGGATTAAAAGTTCTAAGGACTCAGGCATGAAGAAACTTATCATTGTTCTACTATTCCCAGTGGTATCGATACTCGCTCTCGGATGCTCTATTGATGAAGAGTTAAAAAACAGTAGCGACAGATTTGATTTCAGGCAGGCGTTCTGGGGGATGACGCAAGAGAAGGTAAAGGAAACGGAGAGCGGAGTACCGACTGAAGAAATGCCCGACGTAATAACTTATGTAGGTGAGTTTGAAGGTATGCCTGTTCTCATTGGGTATTTATTCGAGGAAGATACGCTAACCCGTGCGGGTTATGTTATGACCGATAGCTACCCGGAACCCGAAGATTATGTGCGCGCCTTCAGTAAACTAAGAGATTTTTATACGATGAGCTACGGCAGGCCTTCGTACGATATGGTGAATTGGGAGGAGGGCGTGCAGTCTAATATCAAAACAGAAGCTTACGCTCAAGCGGCATGCGACGGGGAAGTACAGTATTTGGCAGGTTGGGGTACGCAAGGATCGATGGTAAGGCTAAAGCTCCATGGTAGAGACGGGAAATGTGAGCTTGGAGTAATGTACGAGAGTAAAAAATATTACGTCGGTCCTGAAATGAAACAAAAGGAATGGGAAAAGTACAGATCGAATATGAAAAGAGGAGGCGCCGAAGAGCAATAGAGAAGAAACTTCTGCCGGATAACGCAGCTCACAAACCCGAGATGAATACACAATGATTAATTATAAAGTCGATAATTTGACCCTGATGGAAGATGAGAAATCCTTTCTCGTCGATATTACGATTGAGCTTGAGGATTATGATCTCTCAAGTGAAAATGTTTATATCTCTATCACTTTTCCTCTCGCAAATGATTCAAACGATGTAGAGGATATTAAGGAAAAGGCGGTAATCCACGCAAAGAGCATACTTAAACGAGTGATTTTGGAAGACGCTCAGCAGGAGCTGTTCTAAAGGGGGTGCGGGCAGGACACCAGCCGCCGGGGGTAATTCAATTATGAAGCGTGTGCAGCTTCCACGCCCCGTTTATTTTCTCCAGAACAGGGGAGTGAAAAAGACGAGTACCGTGTAAATCTCGAGCCTCCCGAAAAGCATCAAAAAACACAGCCAGAGCTTTGAGAAGTCTGACAAAAATTTGTAGTGGGTAGCTGCGCCGACTTCTTCAAAACCCGGTCCTACGTTGCCAAGCGTTGCGGTACAGGCCGAAAGCGCACCGAGTATCGAGATATCTTCGACCGATAGTATTACAAATACCGAGATCGCCAATATCACAATAAATAGAAGAAAAAAGCTCGTCACACTTGAAACCACCTCTTCACTTACGGTCTTTTTATCTATCCTTACGGGAAGCACAGCTTTTGGCATAATGAGGTGGTTTATCTCTCTGATACTCTTTTTTAATAAAACGAGAATCCTGATTACTTTTATGGAGCCTGTGGTAGAACCTGCGCAACCGCCTATAAACATTACAGTCAATAATGCGAAAACGGCGAATTCCGGCCAGAGGCCGAAATCTGTAGAGCTGAAACCGGTACTCGTCAATAAGGAAACTACCTGAAATGATGCGTATTTGAGAGCCTCCAGATACCCCGGATATTCACGTAACCGGAGGTCGAGGCTGACTACCAGAATAAAGACAATAATCAGGGTTATGAAGAATCTGAACTCTGAGCTCTGTAAGAGCTTTGAAAATTTGCCTGTGAAAAATAAATAGAGAAGAAGGAAGTTCGTACCCCCGATAATCATAAATATAATTACTATAAATTCCACCATAGTGCTGCCGTAGGCGCCGATGCTCGCGTTGTATATCGAAAAGCCCCCTGTGGATATGGTGCTGAACGTCGTTGTTATCGACTCAAACGCGCTTAAGCCTGTAAAATAGAGAAGCACTATCAAGAGTGCAGAAAGGGCCACATATATGAGCCACAATTTTTTTGCGGTGTCCGCAATCTGCGGGGTAAATCTTTCAGACTTGGGTCCCCGGGCTTCGAAGCTCATTAGCTGCATGCCTCCCACAGAGAGCTTGGGCAAAACGGCAATGGCCAGCAGAATAATACCCATACCGCCGAGCCACTGTGTGAAGCTCCTGTAGAAAAGCAAGCCGTGCGGCAGGACCTCTATATCGGATATAATTGTAGCCCCCGTGGTAGTGTATCCGGAGATTGATTCGAATATCGCATCTATAGGGCTGAAAACTGAGGGCAGAAAAAGATACGGTAAAGAGCCAAGCAAGCTTGCCAGAATCCAGCACAAAAGTGCTATGAAGAACGCGTCCTTTCTATTGAGCTCTTTTATCTGTTTGGCTTTTTTAGCCGCTTTTTCTATTGCCAGGCCTAGGACTGAGATTATAAAGGCCGTAAGCAAAAAAATATACCAATCGCCGTCTCTGTAAATTATTGAGCAGATCGCCGGTAGTAGCTGTAGTAATCCAAAGAATTTAAGAAATGTGCCGACTACTTGGAGAGACGATTTAATGTTCATGTATTTTCACATTATACGCTACGCCGGCCGTGACTGTAGCCAGTTTTTGTGTTATGTAATCGGTTGTGAGCTATGTGTTTGCGCAATATTCACTTAGTCAGGTTACATGGGAATAATATAATAATATTCACCTATATCAATAATATCGCGTTGTCTGAGCGCACATATTCCAGAGCCCGGGTATTAAGAAAGGGGGTTGAGCCCACCTTTCTTTTCCACTTGTCATCTTTGGTAATGAATGTCGGCAGCAAGACTGTGTTACGTCTATCTTTGTTTTAAAAGGTCTCTGATTTCACTCAGTAGCTTTTCTTCGTTAGAGGGCTCGGGCGGCGCCTCGGGCTCCGCCTCTTTTTCTTTTCTCATATTGTTAATGCCGCGTATGAGAACAAAGACGACAAACGCCACTATTAAGAAGCTTATAACAGTGTTTATAAACGCGCCGTAATTTATTGTTACCGCCCCCGCGTCTCCGGCATCAGCAAGCGATGCATACGGGCCGATTGGGTCTCCTTGTTTAAGCAAAAAGAAGAGGTTTGAGAAATCCACGTTTCCCAGCATAAGCCCTATGGGCGGCATGATAACGTCGTTTACTAGTGACTGCACAATGGTTCCGAACGCGGCGCCGATTATGATGCCGACCGCCATGTCGACAACATTTCCCTTCATTGCGAACTCTTTGAATTCGTTTAGCATCCATCCCTCCTTTAGCCAGTGATACTGTATCTTGGAATTTCTGAGTGAGTATAACAAATATTAAGTAAAATCAAATAAAATTTTTTATCGGCCAATCAAGGATACGAATAGCCGCTCTTGATAACCGGCTGTAGAGATGAAGGTGGTTCTGAGGTGCGGCGATTTAGTTGGTATTACTTGTAGGACGTATCGTGGCTGTGAGGTGCGTATGAGCCGTTGGGGACGCATCTATCGTATAATCCCCCGTCCTGCGTACATGCCGCATCGCCGTCGCAGACGTACCCTTCCCAACAGTCAGCTTGGGGGTCTTCGGGATTATGGGAGCAGTCGCAGAGAGGCACTGCCATGATGACTTCATGTTGTTTTGAGCAGCCCGAAAATATTGCCGTACTTATGAGTAGAAGCGGGACTAGTAGAGCTGTGAGATAAATTCTGGGCATATGCGCCTCCTGTGGGTTCCGTAACACATATTATACCGATAAATCAGTGTAGAGCTAAAGCTTTATTATTATGGTGAAGGTACAGAGCGCACCGTATTATTTCAAAATTCTTGTAAGCAGCACTTAAAAGATTTATCCTGGGTGTGCGTATGAATATCGAAAAACCCTTCAGTGAACCGTGTGAGAGGAATAAGGAGCCTATACTCAGGGTGCTTAAAAGCGCGTTCTTCAACACAAAATCAGTACTCGAGGTTGGAAGCGGCACCGGGCAGCATGCTGTCCACTTTGCAAGCGGTATGCCTCACCTGGCATGGCAGCCCTCGGAGCTTAGTGAGAACTTGCCAGGCATCATGCTCTGGCTGGAAGGGGCCAGGCTTCCCAACATTAAAGAACCTATCGAACTTGATGTGAGCGAGCACCCATGGCAGGCCGGGAGTTTTGACGGCGTATTTACGGCCAATACGCTCCATATCATGTCTAAAGACCTGGTCGAGCAATTTTTTCTCGGCCTTTACTCGGCGCTCACAGGGGGCGGTACTCTGTGTGTGTACGGCCCGTTTAATTACAGAGGGGAGTATACGAGCGGGAGTAACGGTAAGTTCGACGCGTTTTTACGCACCAGAGACCCCAGGAGCGGTATAAGAGATTTCGAGTGGGTGAATTCCCTTGCCGAAGCTAGAGGACTCAAACTGTCTCATGACCATGAAATGCCCGCGAATAACCGGCTTCTTGAGTGGCGGAAAACATCTTGAATACAGTTATCTCTTTTATTGCACAAACATATTGTTTCATTAACCCGTAGCTGATATAATCGGAACTACCAGTAAAAGCTAAAGTCTAGGAGGTAGTTATATGTACTATTTCAGATACATGTGGAGTATTGTTGCGGTATTTCTCTTAATAGCCGCATCGTCAATGAGCAGCGGGGTTAGCGCTCAGGAAACGGAGGCAACTGTCGAAGATCAGGTAGCGGCAGAGATGCCGGTGCTTAAAGGGGACCTCTGGGTAACTATGACCCCCGAGTCAAAGCTCGCGTTTATATGGGGCGCGGGCCATGTGGTCACGATAGAGCAGGTTCTGATGCGGCAGTACCCCGAGCTTAAGAGGGATAGCTTCGTTTTAAAGGTAGCGGAAGCGAGTGCTAGCGGCACGGTCAGTATGCAGGATGTGGTTACGACAGTCGATAACTACTACGCGCAGAACCCGGACAAGCTCGGGACCCCCGTAATACACGTTATATGGGATACGATGATTAAGCCTAACATTAAGAGTGGTATTGCGGGACAGCCGCTTAATTAGCATGGGGACAGACCGGAGGGCGAAGCCCGATCGGGGGGAATAAATTAAAGCGAAGTGAGCGAGAGTGGGTATAAAACCAGCAATAAAAGCAAAAAATAGGAGAATACGCCATGAAAAATGTAAAATATTTGATAGTAGGACTTCTGCTGATAACGTGTCTCACAGGATGCTCGGGTATGTCGAGCACCGAGAAGAGCACTCTGGGAGGAGCCGCAATAGGCGCGGGCGCGGGGGCCGGTATTACGGCAATCGCCGGAGGCAACGCCTGGGTAGGCGCCGGGCTCGGAGCTGCAGCAGGCGGGCTGACGGGTTACCTTGTAGGGAAATAGCCAATTTGTTGTAAGTTGTTAGCTGATCTAATTACCTCTAGATGTAATTTTTCTATTAACTACGGAGTATCGTATAGGTGCTATAGGAGGGTAAGATATGAAACTTATAAAACTATTTATGTTTAGTTTTATATTTATGATTCTACCTGCAGGATTTTCATATGCCCAGAACATTTTATTCGGACTGGCCAATAACGGTCAGGACGGGGAAAGTAGTTTATATGGAATAAATTAAACAACAGGACAGGCTCATAGGATAGGGCCTACTGGGTTCGAGCGCTGCGGCGGAATGGATTGACCCGGTCTCACAAAGGCTCGTAGCGGCGTGCCAAAGACACGACTGATCGGATACAGGGGTTTTGGTACAGATAGACCCGGCAACAGGTGTGGGGACGGAAATAAATACTCTGGGGTGTGATTCGTCAACCGATATTTCCTACAGAAATTCGGATAACCAGTTTTTCGGCGCATTGTTCGATGATGAGCAAGCAGCAGATTTGTGTGGTTTTGGTCTTTATACGATTAACCCTGTAGCGGGAAATTCTAATTTCCTAGGTGGTTTCAATGCGAATGAATGTTGCGGCAACGGAATGGCCTTTTCACCGAATGATGTTCTCTACTTAATTGCAGGAGATTTCGGGCCGCCGAATACCCTTTATACCGTAAACCAAATGACTGGTAACAGTACGCCGGTAACAGCAGTAACCTATCCGAATAATCTTGATGAAGACGCCAGGGCAAACGCGATGGAGTTTCTTCCTAATACTGGTACTGCATTTATTTCAATAGTGACCGGTGAAGGCAAGAGTGGGACGAATCAAAATTTCCTCGGGACGGTAGATTTAAATAGCGGGAACATAGTAGTTCTGGGAAGTCTTCCTGATGGTATAGATGCTTTGGCTTTCGCGCCTGCTGTTGCAAGGCCAATCCCGACGCTTTCCGAGTATGGGGTGGTCATATCGGCTATAGCGCTTCTTGCGGGAGCGTTATACTTCCTAAGACGCAGATACAGGACAGCTTAGATTGTTCCAATAAATTGCAACTAAACTAAAGGGAGCTTCGGCTCCCTTTTCTATTCCCCGGGATGGAGGAGGCTCTCTGTGGAGAGCACGGCCGAGTAGGTCATATAGGAAGCCACGCCTCCTGCGAATGCCGCGACCAGAGGTATGACGATAGACGTTGAAATCTCGGCATAAGTGGGAAACAGCCCCCTCAATATAAATGCCAGGGCCAGGACGAAAATGAATGCCTGCACTGCTTTTACGAGGGCTTTTACGAGTGTTATTCTAATCCAGGGAATCTTGCCGATGCCTTCTTCGGAGTGGGCCTTCAGCGTAACCCAAACCGTAGTAAATGTTACGGCTATGCTTATTATCAGGGCTCTTGGTATCAGCGCTCCGATCAGCGAATGGTTCCATTTCTCAGCTACAAATGCAAAGAGCGGAACCTGTGACTTTCCCGATAGAGCGAGATAGAGAATAATTACATTTAAGATAGCTGCAACTATACCACTTATTATGGCCCGCCTTTTCGCAAACTTGGTCAATCGGTCTGTCATATCGCCAATTATCATACATTAGAAATCAGAGCTATATAAGCCGGTAGTCCGTAGCCCTGAGTACTCGTGGAGGCGCTGAAATTGTGAGTTTTGGGGATTCCTGGCGCGCCCGGAGGGAGTCGAACCCCCAACCTCTTGATCCGTAGTCAAGCACTCTGTCCAGTTGAGCTACGGGCGCGCGGGTGAGTGTAGTAATTGTACTTTAAATCGCTGGCACATCAAGCACTGAAGGATTGAATTTAGAAGAATAAAACTACAAATCCCCCTTTATTTCGGATTCAGTTGAATAACTGCCTTAATTAGTTGGCTCATGAGGCTTTGACCAACCTGGACCTGTTTCTCGCTTACTCGGTACGGTTTCCCTTTTTCGAAGGGAGGGGTGAAAAGATAAAAGTAAAAGAGGAAATCCCGGATCGAGTCCTGGATGACCCGACTTCGCTAAAGCTACCAGTCTTCGCACAAGGCTACGTCCCGGCAAGCATTGTTTGATCATACTCCTTTTGATTGATTACACGCGAAGTGTGAATTACTAGATGTTTCACCCTTTGACTGCACACTTCGTGTGCGCTCAGGATGAACGGTTTTAATTTCCAAAAATTCATATATTATATATGCCCGGTTATGGAAAGCTTGGAACAAAAATTAGATAAAGAGGTAGAGGATTACCTGGAAAGGGTAGAGGGGACGGCTGAAATCAGCGCTCTGCTCGGGGACGGGATCTCGCGAGAGGGCTATGTACGGCTCCTGAAGACCTGCTACGTTATAGAGTACGTAAGCCGTAAGGCAGTGCTTTTGGCAAGCGAGAAGACTGAGGATAATAACCCCTATCTGAGCCAGAGGCTCAGGTTCTGCTCCAAAGGTGAAGAGGGCCACGCTGAGATTGCGCTCCGGGACTTAAAAGAGATGGGTGTAGACAGGGTCGATATGTCGGATATTCCCATGGCGGATGACTACGATTCTATGCTCCGGGAGAATGCGGAAAATTTTCCCCTTGGAATACTCGGCCATTCATACCTTTTTGAGAACGCCTCGGGAATTATGTTCCCAAAACACAACGGCCACGACTATCCTTCCGAATTTATCCGTGTCCACGCCAAAGAGGACCCCGGGCACTCGATCGCTATAAAGAGGACTGTGAGGAATATCGAGCCCGGTCTCTCGGACGACGATATAGAAAATATCGCGAGATTCGCAAGGGAGAGCGGCGAGTACCTTCTCAGGATTTTTCAGGGAATTGAGGGCTGAATTCTAGATGTAATGAGTGAGCAAATTCCTGACTACACAATGTTACGTTGAAACTGTATGCCTGCACGCACTGCGTGTATGCTAAAAAATAAATTATAGTAGTTGAATAATCCACTGAGTTCAAAGAGGAAGTTCACCACCTGGGAGGATAATCTAGGTGGTTATGGGAAAGAAATACAATCAGCTGAAAATAGATGAGCGAGGGATGATAGCAGAGCTTAGAGCAGAGGGGAAA
>Ga0114931_10001310_pt1 | contig 31717 bp, 21 predicted proteins | sample 2SBtaG_FD_89579 | JGI IMG/M metagenome (GOLD analysis project Ga0114931, IMG submission 89579) | Deep subsurface microbial communities from Kolumbo volcano to uncover new lineages of life (NeLLi) - 2SBTROV14_V59a metaG | ecosystem: Environmental > Aquatic > Marine > Volcanic | place: Kolumbo...
AAAAAGACAAAAACCGTTTCCAGTTTTCTAAAGATGTTGATACGAAGATTCTAGATTCCTTAAAAGCTGAATGGCGAAGTACACTGACTGCGCCACAAGGTGGTATGTGGGAGACACTTACTAACTATGGCACTAACTGGGAGTTTAAAGATAATGACCAAACTATAGGCTACGCATCTGTGGATGATGAAAATCGTGTCTTGCAGTTTTATTTGTTGCCTGAATCGATGGGCGAAGGGGTTTCGGTTTTTAAGGAATTTATCCAACAACAAAAAATCAAGAAAGCACTTGTCGGCACAAACAATCCCTTTTTCCTATGGGTGGCAATGCATTTTCAAAAATCAGTAGCCATTGACACTTATTTGTTCACAAATTTATTGAATACAAATTCTGCGGAAAAAGAAGGTGTATTGAGATCAGCTGAAAATGAAGACCTTGAAAAACTTATCACCTTTTGTCATGAAAGCATGGGCGGACCAAAAGAATGGTTAAATGGGTATTTGGGTAACCTGATTGATAGGGAAGAACTCTTTATGTTTGAAAATGAAGGACAAATCTTAGGAACCTGCGAAGTGCGAAAAAGCGAAACTAATTCAGAAGTAGCCGATGTCGGAATGGTAGTTTCAAAAGATCATAGAAGAAAAGGTATTGGAACTTTTCTTTTGGGCAAAACAAAAGAAATTGCGGTTGAATGGAATAGAAAACCGATATGTTCGTGCGAAAAAGGAAATATTGGCTCGTTAAAATCTATTGAAAACAATGGGTTCAGAAGTTTACATCAGATGTTACTCATGGAATTTTAATATTTTGGTAATTAGGCTTGGCTGATTTCTGTATCCTCATCTCGAACGACCTTGAGATCGGTTTTTTGGTAATTGATATATGGCTCTTGGTTGACTAACCAAACAATACTTCCTAAGTTTTATATATGGAATTAACACAAGTAAGCCCTACGCCTGAACAAATGGCTCAGTTAATGGAGTATCCGCAAGATATCCCAATCGTGATGGTAAACATCATTAAGTTCAGACCCGAAACCGAAAATACGAACGAAACCGGAGCCGAAGCCTATGCACGTTATTTTGAAAATGTGCAGCCGTTTGTAGCTGAATCGGGAGCAAAATTAATTTGGAAAGGAGCAGTGGCAAATACCGTTATTGGAGATTCGGAAGATCAGCCCGACTCGATATTTTTGGTTGAATATCCTTCAGTTAGTCACTTTTTAACAATGGTTACAAACCCCGGATATCAAAAAGTTGCTCAAGACAGAACAATCGCACTCGAATATGGCGGGTTGATTGCTTGTAAGACAGAAAGTTTGTAAGTAGAAAACGAAACCATTCCTTGATCAAGGTAAGCGACATATCCTTGAGAAAGGTTGGTTAAATCGGTATAACGAACGATAGTGAGTAGCGTAGTCATTTTCAAACGGTAATACTGATTGGTTAAATTAGTATAATTAACGATAGTGAGCAGCGCAGTCATTTTCAAACAGCATTACTGCTAGATAACCTTGCTCACTATAGTTCGCTATACTGATTCTGACTTTGACTAAATCCGAAAAATCAAAAAATGGCTCGTATTAATCAAAACAAAAACCAAAACCATTATCGAAACTGCAATCTCTGCGAAGCCATGTGCGGTCTTGAGATCATACATAACGATAGAGAAATTATCTCAATCAGGGGCGATAAAAAGGATGTTTTGAGCAAGGGGCATATTTGTCCAAAAGCGGTTGGTCTAAAAGACCTTTATCACGATAAGGATCGCCTTAAAACTCCAATCAAAAGAACCGAAACAGGTTGGGAAGAAATATCTTGGAATGATGCCTTTGATGAAGTCGCAGAAAGAATAAAGAAAATTCAACAGAAGTATGGAACAAACTCCGTAAGCACTTATCAGGGTAACCCTAATGTACACAACTGGGGAATGATGCTTTACGGAACGCCTTTTATAAAAAGTCTCAAAACCAAACAAAAATTTACAGCTACCTCGGTCGATCAACTGCCGCATCACATAGCATCGCTCCTTATGTTTGGTCATCAGATGCTAATCCCGATTCCGGATATTGATCGAACCGATTTCCTACTGATTCTCGGTGCCAACCCCGTCGTTTCAAATGGCAGTATGCTTACCGCACCTGGGTTTGCAGAGAAAATAAAGTCCATAAACAAACGCGACGGAAAGGTAATAAATATTGACCCGCGATTTACCGAAACCTCTAAAATTGCAAGTGAGCATCATCATATTAATCCTGGAAAAGACGCGCTTCTTTTATTTTCTTTGATTCACACAATCTTGAAGAAAAACCTAAATAAGGAAAGTCACCTTCCAATTAAAGACTTGGATACTATCAAGGAAATAGCTAAGGATTTTTCGCCGCAAAAGACATCGGCTTCGATAGGGATTTCCATGGATGCGATAGAGAATATAGCTATTTCATTTGCTAAAGCCGACAAAGCTGTTTGCTATGGCAGGATTGGAGTTTCTACACAGGAGTTTGGCGGACTCTGTCAGTGGCTTGTAAATATACTCAACGTTATTACAAATAATACCGATCGGGTTGGCGGCGCTATGTTTACAAAACCGGCGGTTGATCTGGTAATGATGACCGGAATGCAGGGTAAAACGGGAACCTTCAACCGCTATCAAAGCCGCGTAAATAACCTACCGGAATATTCCGGTGAATTCCCGGTCGCAACTTTGTCTGATGAAATATTGACCGAAGGCGAAGATCAAATTAAAGCATTTGTGTGCATTGCGGGAAATCCTGTTTTATCAACACCAAATGGCAAAAGACTCGAAAAAGCTTTGTCACAATTGGAATTCATGGTTTCGATCGACATCTATCTAAATGAAACCAGCAAACACGCGGATATTATTCTACCCTCAACGACTGGATTAGAGACTTCGCATTATGATTTGGCGTTTCATCAATTGGCGATTAGAAATACCGCAAAATACAATCCGATTCTTTTTGAAAAAGGCGAAAATCAAAAACATGACTGGCAAATATTAAGTGCATTGACAGAAAGAATCACGGGTGTGAAGAATCCGGCTACTCCTGAAATGATGCTCGATATGATGTTAAAACTCTCATCCTATCAAAACGAGAATTTGTCGGTTGAGAAACTGAAACAGTATCCTCACGGAATTGACTTTGGCGCATTAAAACCGTGTTTAGAACAGCGCCTGTTCACAAAAGACAAGAGAATTAATCTTGCTCCGGAATGTTTTGTTAGAGACGTTGCTCGTTTAAGAAATTCGCTCGAAAAAGAAACCAAAAGCGAGTTTCCCTTTTACCTCATAGGAAGAAGACAACTTAGAAATAACAACTCCTGGATGCACAATTCGGAAATTTTGATCAAAGGAAAAAATAGATGTACCGTTTTAATGAACACCAAAGACGCGGAAAGATTAAATCTTAAAGATAAACAGGACATACGCGTAACATCAAATGTTTCCAGCGTAAAAATTCCTGTCGAAATAAGCAGTGAAATGATGGAAGGTGTTGTGAGCATTCCGCATGGATTTGGGCATCATAGAGATAATCTAAGAATGCAGTTAGCTCAAGAAAATGCGGGTGTCAGCATTAATGATTTAACCGATGATAAAAACTTTGACGCTTTGACGGGAAATGCAAATTTTAGTGGAACCAGAGTGCGAATTGAAGCTTAAATTAGTATTGGAATTTATCTGAATCTGGATACGGGTACTTAATAATAGACTCGATATGCGCGTTGCAGCTTTATACGATATTCACGGCAATCTACCCGCTTTAGAAGCGGTGCTGTCTGACGTTTTTCAATTGGGTGTTGGCAAAATTGTAGTTGGGGGCGATTTCGTACTTGGACCGATGACCCTAGAATGCCTTGAGTTGCTTTTAGAAATAGATATTCCCGTTCATTTCATTCGAGGTAATTGCGAAACCGCTGTTTTTGATGAGATTGAGGATAATCGTTTACCCATCCTTCCTGAAAGTGTTTTAGCCGACATACGTTGGACGGCACACCAGCATTTCTCAAAACACCGAGAGTTTTTAGCAAAACTACCTAAAACTGTAACTGTCAGAATAAACGGATTAGGCAATGTTCTTTTCTGCCACGCAACACCAAAAAGCGATACTGAAAATTTCACTCGTCTGACACCTCGAGAAAAGTTATTGCCAAGTTTTGATGGAATTAATGAAAGGCTAGTCATTTGCGGACACACACATATGCAATTCGACATAAATATTGGCGAGATTCGCGTGATTAATGCGGGAAGTGTTGGAATGCCTTTTGGAAAAACCGGTGCTGATTGGCTTTTACTCGGCGAGAAGGTGGAGTTCCGTCACACAAATTTTGAGCTGAACAAAGCCGCTGAACTAATACTAAAAACAGACTATCCGCACGCAGAGGATTTTGTGAAAAACAACGTTCTGAATGCTCCTTCGGAAGAAAAAATGCTCGAGATTTTAAGTTGAGGGTAGTTTAACTATCGCAGGAGTGAATTTTGATATCTTATCGCAAATCCAAAGCAAAATTCTCAAACTCAAAGCAAAATTCGGATTTTTATTACTGTCATTACCGTAAAGTCTAACTTCTGACTTCTCTAATTGTTCATTTCCGATTGGGAATCGACCTTTAGCTTTTCTTCTTTGCCCGGAGTAGCAACCAGAACCTTTTCCTTCTTATTTTTAACCGCATCCATAATCTTTCCCGCCGAACCGAGATTAACCCTATTTGTAATGACTCTAGAAACTCTTTGCGGCAATAATTTTGGAGCGATGCTCGCTATCGAACCGGATAAAGCAATAATATCTCCACCACCTTTCCAATGATCACGAACAACTTGTTCATCGGTATAATTAACAAGTCGGAGTAGAGTAAGCGCGATTAAATATAGGTCATCAATCTGCCCTATAAAGGGAAAAACATCGGGAATAAAATCTATCGGCGAAATCGCATAAACAATCGCCGCTGCAAATAAGGCTTTTTCCGCAATCGGCACCCGATTGTCAATAAGGAGATTTCCGCACAGGCGTACCATATTCGGCAAGAACATCAAAAAATTCCGCATACGACCCTTTGCGAGTTTCTTTTTCTTAACCCGTTTTACCTTAACCATTTTTTTCTTTGCCATTTCCTACGACCCCTCATTTGTCATTCAACATTTATCATTTATCATAAATCGAACCCAACGGATTCCAAATTGTTATGATGCAAAATAATGATTAAGGTTTTAATGGTAAATGGAAAATGGTAAATGTTCAATGTTATTGATAAATGATTGAATGGAAAATGAAAATATGATCCTACAAAACATTCGGGAAAGAGCGTCACGTAACCAAAAGCACATCGTTTTGCCGGAAGGTGAAGATTTGCGGACTGTCCAGGCTGCTGAAATGTGCGTTCGCGACCAAATCGCAAAAATTACGTTACTGGGACGAGAAGAGGTTATTCGTGAAGTTGCCAAAGAAACAGGCTCTAATCTAAACGGTGTTAATATTCTCAATCATAGAAAGTCGCCGGATTTCGTCGATATGGCACATTTATATCATCAGCTCAGGCGCGCAAAAGGTGTAACTCTCGAAGAATCTGAGCAGATTACAAAACAATCGCTTTTTTACGGTAATTTGATGGTTCATTTAGATAAGTCTAACGGATCGGTCGCTGGAGCGGTAAATTCAACGTCAAATGTCGTTCGCGCCGCTCTTCAATGCGTAGGGGTAAAACAAGGTTTTAAAACTGTTTCGTCATTTTTCCTTATGGTTGTGCCGGATAAACGATTCGGACACGAAGGCGCGATGATTTATGCCGATTGCGGCGTAGTTATAGATCCGGACACTACACAGCTTGCCGAAATTGCAATCGCTTCAGCCGACTCTTGCCGAGCCCTCATAGGAGTCGAGCCAAAAGTTGCAATGCTCTCATTCTCAACAAAAGGCAGCGCAAAACACGCCATGGCTGATAAGATGATTGAAGCCACAAAAACAATAAAAGTACGCAATCCTGATCTTGAAGTAGATGGAGAACTTCAAGCCGACGCCGCTTTAGTTCCCGCTGTCGCGAAAAAGAAAGCCGAAGGTTCAAATGTCGCAGGACACGCAAATGTACTTATTTTTCCCGATCTCAACGCCGGAAATATTGCTTATAAATTAACAGAAAGATTGACCGGAGGAACCGCCATCGGACCCATTCTTCAAGGACTTGCCAAACCTTGTAATGATCTTTCAAGAGGCTGCAAAGCAGAAGATATTGTAAATGCGGTTGCGATTACGGCAGTTCAAGCACAAGCAATTACCGCATAGTAATTGCCGTTTGTCAGATACATGAAAAGGTAGAAAAAAGAGTTGAAAATTTTATAACGAAAAATCAGAAAGACTTCAGATTTCTAAAGGATCTAAAGCTTTTAGCATTTCTATAATTTTAAACCTTATAATCCGTAAAAATACATGCAGCGGCTTTGATACATTGACTGTCTTCCGTTTTTGTATTCCCCTTTTTAGTTGACACAGGTTTATTTACGCTATTTAATGATTGCGTAGGTTATTCTTTTCGTCCCCCATTTACCTAAAAAATGGTTAAAATTAAACTTGGAAATTGGAGTTTCGCGTTTGGTTCCGGTATTGATGGCAAACAAAAACGTCCTTTGGCGCTGATTATTCTTGCGGGTTGGGGACATTTAAACCAAAAGGAAGGTAATGCGATTGCTTTGGCAAACACTCCAAATTATGATCGGCTTTGCGCAAAATATCCACGCACTTTGCTTGCCGCTTCCGGTACAAGAGTTGGTCTAGCACCGACGATGCCGGGAAATTCGAAAATTGGAAATCTTAATTTAGGAATGGGTCGCGTTGCTCAAACCAACTCAGCCCGGATCTCAAAAGAGATAAGATCGGGTGATTTTTTTACCAACAAAACCCTTAAGAAAGCCTTTTCAACAGCGAACAAAAGAAAATCATCTGTACATTTGATTGGTTTGATATCCGATGGAGATGTACATTCGTCAATGGGGTCAATCTTTGCGCTCCTTAAAATGGCGAAAGAAAGCGGAAATAAAGACCGCGTTTTTATTCACGGGATTTTGGACGGTCAGGATTCGTCCAAGCATCTTTCGGATGTTTACTTAGAAGCCTTACAAATTAAGATGGCTGAAATGGGATGCGGCGAAATCGCCACTCTTTGCGGACGCGATTATGCAATGGACAACGTGCAAAATTGGGAAAGAACCGCGAGAGCCTATACGATGCTTGTTCATTCAGATGGTGAGCGTGCGCTAGATCCTATAAGGGCGATTCAAGGCTCTTTTTTGCGCGGAAATAGTGATGAATCTATTCAACCGATTGTATTAGAACGCGAGTCAGGACAACCAATCGCGCAGATCCGAGACAAAGATATCGTTATCTTTTTCAATCACCGCGCAGACGGAATGAAACAGCTTGTTAAATCCTTAGCGGTTTCGGAGTTTACCCCAAATCCGGAAAAACCTCAGATCGATTCGGTTTGTTTAACGGAATATGACAAAGAGTTTAATCTTCCAGTCGCGTTTGAACCGGAAAAAGAAGCAAATGTTTTGACCGAAGTTTTTGCAAATAACGGTATTAAAAATTACCGTTTTGCCGAAACCGAAAAATATGCTGATGTCACTTCTCGGTTTGATGGTGGTAAAGGATCTATACATCCTGATGAAAAAACCTTCTTTGCCCCCTCGCTGAATATATCTAAAAATGGGGCAAAACCCGAATCGGCTTGTTTCAATGTAACGGACAAATTTATTGAGGCGGTAGAGCAAGATGAAAGCGATGTTTTTATTGTAAATCTAGCCGCTGCTGATCTTTTTGCAAACACAGGTAATCTGGAAAAAACGATCGAGGCAGTGCAGTTTGTTGATATTTGTCTTGGGGCGATCATTGCTAAAATAAATGAGGTTGATGGTGTTGCTTTGATTACCTCAGATCATAGCGCATGCGAAGAAATGTTATCAAAAGAGGTTTCCGAAACAGCTCAATCCTCTAACCCAGTTCCGTTTCATGTAGTGGCAAATGGCTTAAACGGGCTAAAACTTCGTGATGATGGTGCCCTTGAAGACGTTGCGCCGACGATACTTGGTATTCTCGGAATCGAAAAACCAAACGAAATGACTGGAGATGATTTGCGTAAAATCGGAACTTTCTAGTTGCCGCATCAGACATTACTCTTTTTCGTAAATGAATCTCGACCCCAAAAACATCTTAGTAATTCATTTTGGACAAATTGGCGATGTTATCATGAGCCTTCCTGCTCTCGAATCTATCCGCAAAAAATTTCCACAATCCAAAATTACAGCAATGATCGGAAAGTCCGCAATCAGCATTGTAGAGATGTCCGACCAGGCACACGAGATAATATCTGTCGATCGCGTAAAAATGCGCGATTATTATATAGTTTGGTCAATTAAGGAAATCATTAAACTGATCTTTGAAGTTCGCCGAAGAAAATTCGACTTCGTAATTGATTTGCATAGTTTATATGAAACTAATCTGATTGGGTTTTTGTCGGGCGCACGGCAAAGGCTCTTTGGAAATCGAGAGAATCGCTCGCTGGATATTCTCTCCAACTTTCGCCCAAAACCACCCGTTGAGGACAAAAGTCTGCATCTAGCTGATTATTATTTGAAGAGTTTGAAGCCGCTTGAAATTGAAGGGAACAAACATTCTTTCCGAATCCATCCATCGAAAACAGATATAAATAAAATAAAAACAAGATTGCAACGAGATACTTGCCTAGACAAAACGCTCATAGGCGTTAACTTAGGTGCCGGCAATCCTTCCAGAAACTGGGGATTGGACAAATTTGCAAGACTCACTCAAAAACTTGCTGCCAATGAAAATTCACAAATTATTGTTTTCTGCGGACCAGAAGAAAACCATTTACAAAATGAGATTAAGGAGAAGTTTCCATCGAATGCAATCGTTTATGATGATCTAAACCTTAAAGAAATTGCTGCCGCTTTTTCTTATCTAAAGCTTTTAGTTGGCAACGATACGGGACCAATCCATCTTGGTGCTATCGTCGGTGCATCAATCGTATTAATTATTGACAAAAATGCTACTCTGAAATATCTGCCATTAACGGAAAATATCTCGGTCGTAAAAAGCAAAGCGTTGAAAGAAATCAGTGTCGAAGAGGTTTATGAAGCATCGCTTGAATCGCTCAAAAATTAGGACAAATATTGTGAGAGCAAAATATCTTCAAAGTAGTTTAAGACTTGTTATATCTTTCGCCCTAGTATTTTTAACAATCTTCTATTCCTCATGCTTTGATAAATCGGGGCAAGATCAGCCGCTTTCTAGCACCGACCAAGATGTACCCGCGATTCCTAAACCTGAAATTGACCTCTTAAAACCTCTTGAGGTTTCACAAAACCCAAAGGATATTGCTCAATGTGACCAGATCAAAAACAAGATGAAACGTGGCGAATTTGCCAATGCTCGTTGGGGTTTCATCGCGATTGGTTTAAGTGACGGTCGGATAACCTGCGAGATCGAGGCGCAAAAATTGTTTAACCCCGCTTCAATACACAAACTCCTCACATCAATCGTTGCTTTGGACAAATTAGGAAAGGATTTTCGCATAAAAACTTCAGTTTTTAGTACAAAAAAAATTCAAGATGGAATTCTCGATGGAGATCTTATTTTGTACGGAAGAGGCGCACCGGATATAGACGATGTTGCTCTACAAAGCATGGTGATACAACTCAAACAAAAGGGTTTGAAAAAAGTCGAGGGAGATATAGTTGGCGATGAAAGTTATTTCAAAGGGGATAATCTGGGCGATGGATGGACGTGGAATGACGCCCAATGGTATTACGGTGCGGCAGCCTCTGCCCTTTCGATCAACAGGAATCAGGTTACTATTTCGCTGCAAAATGGAAAACCAAAATCGGATTCAAATTATGTAGAACTTTCCGGAGAACTAAAGCCAATTGAAGACATTGAAGCGATTGGCTTAAAACGCGAACTCGGAACCAACAAAGTTTATGTTTGGGGAAACGGGAAAAAACTCAAAGCGAGAATTGCGGTTCATAAACCGGCACTTTTTGCAGCCCGTATATTTAAGGAACTGTTAGAAAAAAATGGAATTATTGTAAATGGAAATGCTAAAGCCAACGACTGGAAATCGGATAAGAGATTAAAGACCGCAAATGCCATCGAACTAGTGTCAATTCAGAGCCAAACATTAGCTGAAACCCTAAAAATAATGAACAAAGACTCCGTTAATTTATACGCAGAATTGATCCTGCGGATTCTCGGAAAGAAATTTGGCAAAGAAGCACCCGATGAAAAACCCAAAATTCAAAAACTTCGCGGCGACGATATAGCTGGCACAGCGGTCTTAAAAAAATGGCTAAAAGATCATAATATTACCTCGGATGATATTGCGATTCATGACGGCTCCGGGCTTTCGCGTTTGGATCTCGTTTCTCCTGAAATCATAGCTCGCGCACTTGTTTATGCGGCTCAAAGTGAATTTGCAGAAACTTTTATGGCGACAATTCCCGTTTCGGGAAAAAGCGGTACTTTACGAAATCGATTGAAAAATATATCCGGAAAAATTTTGGCAAAAACAGGCTCGATAAGCTATGTAAACTCTCTTGCCGGTTACGCAAAAACCCCCGATGAAGTTATCGCTTTTGTGATTATTTTTAATAACCAAACGCACAAAACTAAAAGCATAAAAACGATTGACTCAATCGCAACGATTTTAGCTCAAAATAAGCTACCTTGACGGATCGGAAAATTTAACGCAGAGGTTTTGAGAACACAGAGATTTAATCTTATATTCCCCTTACTTTTACTTCACTCCCCTCAATGCCTTATGCGAACTTTGCTTTAAAACCGCTTCCTTTGTTACATATTTCTTTTGTGATAATCTTAGCGTTTTCAAACAGGGACAATAGTTAAATGATTGATGAATTTGCGTTCGACAACTCAGCAGAGCGTCGAAAGGACAGAAATAATGGAAAAGGCTGGATTGAGATAATTGTCGGCTCAATGTTTTCGGGCAAAAGCGAGGAATTGATTCGCAGACTAAACCGGGCAAAGATTGCGCGTCAAAAAGTACAGGTATTTAAGCCAAAAATCGACGACCGATATTCTGTTGAAGAAATCGCCTCTCACTCAGGAATGACACACATTTCAAAGCCCGTTATGACGGCTGAAGAATTGATTGCCCAGATCAATGATGATACGGAAGTCATCGGCATCGACGAAGGACAATTTTTCGACATGGAAGTGATCGAAGCCATCAATGATCTGGCTAACAAAGGCAAACGCGTGATAGTTGCCGGATTAGATCAGGATTATATGGGAAAACCCTTTGAACCGATGCCGCAGCTTCTTTCAATTGCCGAATTTATTACAAAAACTCATGCAATTTGCGTAAAATGCGGAAACACGGCGAATTATTCTCAACGCACATTTGAATCAGAAGAAAGAGTCGAAGTTGGAGCAGGCGGAAAATACGAAGCCCGTTGCAGAAGTTGTTTTATTCCTCATTCAGATAAACCGACCGCTTTATAACTACAAATCCGACACACTGATAATTTGCGGTTGTGACCTCCCTTACGGTTGGGCTACCGACGCTTGCTCCTGTATCATCCAAATATGAAATACCACTAAATCTATGGTGAATACTTCCGATGAAATCAAATAAAAAAATATTGATTGAGGATTTTCGATTGGCAAATGGACCGATCCTGGATGTTCGCAGTCCAGTCGAATTTAATCATGGACACATTCCAAACGCCATTAGCTTTCCTCTTTTTTCCGATGAGGAAAGGGCTGAAATCGGAACGCTTTACAAAAAAAAAGGGAGAGACAAAGCCGTAAAAAGGGGTTTTGATTTTGCCGGACCAAAACTCGGAAAAATGGTTCGCCGAGCAGAGGAAATATCCCCCGAAAAGACACTTCGCATCTATTGTGCACGAGGCGGAATGAGAAGCAGTAGCATCGTCGGGTGTCTCGAAACTGCCGGTTTTCGGGTTACGGTGCTTGAGGATGGTTATAAATCTTATCGACGGTTGGTGCGAAAAACCGTTTCCGCCCAACATCAAATCCATATCCTGGGAGGGCTAACGGGCACTGGTAAAACCCAAATACTTGAGGCTATGCGTGAGCAAGGCGAACAAGTGCTTGATTTGGAGGGGCTTGCAAATCACAGAGGCAGCAGCTTTGGCGGACTCGGAATGCAGCCGCAGCCGAGTACACAACATTTCGAGAATCTCATCGCCGAAGAACTTGAGCTATTCGATATTTCTCAGCCAGTTTGGATCGAATCTGAAAGTCGAAGGGTCGGAAGTTGCTTCGTGCCGGATGAACTTTTTTGCCTTATGAAAGAGGCACCAACTATTCAAATCATTCGCCCGATGGAAAAACGCTTGGACATTTTAACCGAGATGTATGGGCAGATTGATAAAAATGATTTGGTCGAAGCCACCAAACGAATCGCTCGAAATCTTGGAGGAGAACGCACCCAAACAGCGGTTGATTTGATTCAAAAAAACGAAATCCGCGAGGCATGTAGGATAATCCTTGACTATTACGACCGAAGTTACATGTCTCATATAAAACGCCGCCCAGTGAGGGTACCCGAATTGGATGTTGCTCGGCTTTCTGCTCAAGCGGCTGCAAAACTCCTGATTGAAAAAGCTCCGGTCTTTTTTACTTCCACTTCATAACACCAACCTTAACCATATCTGCCAAATAGTGTGCAGCAATATCCTGCTTGATTGGTCCAAATTCCGCTGAAAGCGCGTTTCGTATTTCGCTTACATTCTTTGTGCCGTCAATAAAATTTACGAGTTCAAATTTCACGCTTCTTGAAAGTTTATTTTTAGCCCGACCGTACCATGCAGAATCAGCTCCGTTGAGCCTGCTCTCCGGAAGGTCGAAGTCTAGGGGTCCACGGGTTACACGAACAGGAATGCGTCGATCTATTTTATGATCAAACACCGCTTTTTTGTATCCCATTGAATGCGCGTTTTGTCTTAGCATAGCGAGATGAGATTTATATTGGCGATCGATTTCATTTAAGGCGGAATCGATTATTTTGTTCGTTTCTGGTTTATCATTAAAAATTAAAACGGACGAAAGTGTTTTTTGTTCTCTGATAAGAGTTTGATTGATAATATTTTCGGCTTCAGCAAAAGTATTATTTTTTGACGCTTTCGATACTCCTTCAAAAAGCATAGTATTTGCTTTTCGAAGCCCCTCCGCCATTCTACCCTGAGAATTCGCGAGTACTAGATAAACGAGCTGATTGGCTTGGCGGCGATTAAGATTTGCAAGGAAAAGAGCCGTGCTTGTAGCCAATACTTCTGAGCGTTCAAGCTCAACCGGATCAACCTTATCGGGCGTATCTTCCGATGTATGATGAGTGTAATCGGGCTCGTGACCAAACATTACCGCCGGAATATCGCGGTCGATAAACATCATATGATCGCTTCCGCCCGAATATGGTGTTACTCGATAATTCATCGCAGATAAACTCCCGCGCGGTGTACGGATATTCATTTTATCGACCATCTCCGCCATGTTTTCGATCACGTCATTTAAGACCGAGGGAATTGAATCGGGCGAACGCGTGAGTATTAATTTAGAATGCAGCTTCTCTAAATTTTCCCCGACCATATCCATATTCAAGTTTGCAAGGAAATTTCCGCCCATGGCTTTTCCTTTAAGTTCGGGATGTTTATCAATATATGCCATCGTCCCAAAAAATTCGGGAACCCAGATAAATCTAATCGAGCGTTTTGGTCTTGGAATTCTCCCTGATTTAATCAAATCTTGGAGGGTTCCGGCTATATCGAGCAACGCAGCCGAACCGCTTGCATTATCGTTTGCGGATTCTTTTGGATGATCCAGATGTGCGCTAAAAACAATTTCTTCATCGGGTTTTTCTAAACCTCGTATATGAGCAACAACAACATCCATAAAATAAGGCTCGAGCCCAATTCCTTTTGCTTCCGCTCTTACGACAACCTTTTTACCCGACTCTAAAAGTTTCTTTAATTTCGTTCCTTGTCTATTTGTCAGGTTAAATCCAAATGTCACATTCGGAAACTCTTTGGTTTTTGACCACATTCCGGTGTAGCCAAGCATATCCGGATATTCTTTTGCGCGGTCATCATCCAAATAAACGACTACTGCTTTTGCGCCATATTTCAAAACCGCAAGCCTATGAACGCTGCCGCCGTAACCGGTTGCAAGCACAATCTTGTCTTTTACATCTTTGCCTTTATAATCAGCATCCTTTGTGCCGCTGCCGACAAATACAAGCTCCGCCTGCGCCAATCCCGGATTAGAGTAAGTAATCAAACTCATAGCGACTTCCGGATAGCCGACGATCCTTTCTTCATAAGGCTCAATCATCCGCAACTCCGCCCAATCCATATCAAAACCGGAAGGCGATTGCCATGTTTGATAATGAATTTTTCCGTCGGATTTAAATGATTCCGTGTAAGCGTCTTTTTTTGAAAAGCCAAATTTACGGAGCTGTCCCAAAACATACTTTCCCGAGTCGCGATATTGTCGAGAGCCTTGAATCCGACTGTACCTCGTAATTTGCATCACGTGATCTTTGGCGAGTTCACCGCTAAGCCCTTCGTGCAGAAGATCACGAAGTTTAGGGTCGAGTAATTGTTCCTGCGAAAGCGTTTGCAAAGAAAACAAAGCAATCAATAGAAAAGCCATTAGTTTGAGTTTCATAATAAATCTCCAATATAAATCTTCATGCGCCTGTTTTTACGTTCTTAGTTCTTCTCCAAAGCATCGATAAATTTCACCGGATTTATCAAAACTATATCTTTTCGTTTCCTAAGCTGGCGCAAAAACCAACCTTTATGACCGGCGCCATATGTGATCAAAAATCGTTTTCCTTCTCCGGTATGTTTATCAAGGGCTTTGGCAATATTTCTATAGTGCGCAGCGTTTATATTATCCCAACCTCCCGGTCCGATTTCGTCATTAAAAATTCTATTATAACCACCCAGCCCGATCTCCAGTGCCGCATCATATTTATCCGTATGAATCCACCGCGGATCATCGCTTGCGCCGCCGTTTAGCGCTTCATCCGATTTGCGCCCTGCTTCCAAAACTTTATCCCAATCGGCTTTTCGTTTCGGATCTTTATAGCTTCGCTTTACAGTATTTAGGCGAAAGATATTCATCGGAGAATTCCAGCCTGCGGTTGGGATGATCTTAAATTTCAATTCTTTTGTAAGCGGAAAAAGCACGTCCTTGTATTCAGGAAAAACTCGTGCGCGCGGTTCTGATAAAACGCCATTTTTCTTAAATACCGTCATAGCTTCCTCAAAACGATTTGGCGGAAGCTCAATAAGAGCATAATCGGGATCAATTTTTTTGATTAGTTTTCGGAGCATTTCAAGCCCGTAAATCTTGCTCTTGAGGTGTCCGCTATGAATCATTCCAAGCATAATTACTTCATTTTTTTTACCAGCATTTTTTCGAACGGGAGGTTTTGGCAATTCAATTATGGAAATAGTTCCGCTGACTTCATTTGAAACAAAAACTCTGCGACCATCGGGATGCATCCTAACGACAATCGGCTGTTTGCCGACTTTGATTTGACCGATAATTTTCCGTGCTCTGATATCAAGGATCGAGAGGGTGTCTCCAGCTGCATTATTTACAAGTCCAAACCGACCATCGAGCGTCATCGCAACCGAAAATGGTCTTGGTCCAACGCCCATTATTACCCGGGCAATTACCTTAAAAGACGCAGTGTTTATAAAAGCCAATTCATTAGATCCGCCGCAAGCGACTACATATGAAACATCATCAATCGTTAACGCGCCGCCTTCGGGTTTTTCGCAAACCGGAGTTGCTGCAAGTGTTTTTTTGTTTAATAAATCAATTACGCTAACCGTTCCATCTGTTCGATTTGGAACAAATGCAAGAACGCCGTCGCGGGTAACATCCGCCGGATATGGTCGTTTGCCCGTAGGAAACGTATCGAGAATTCTTCCGCTTTTAGTGTCAAAGACCGTGAGTGTATCGGCAAACTCCGAAACTAAATAGGTTTTTCCGTTTACCTTTGAAGGGTTAAACAAAGACGGTCCTTTACCAACTTTCCATTTTTGTTTCCCTCCGAGCAAAATCATTGAATCCTTCCGAAATTGCGAAACTGCCCAATGATCTTTACCTTTTAATTTAATGAGGTCTAGCGGAACTTTTCCGGCATCCCGTTTTTCAATTATCTTCATTGCAGCAAGATCAATAATTGCGATTTTCCCATCACCGCTCAAGGCAACATATGCACGTTTCCCGTCAGCACTAAACCTAATTCCATGAGGAGCTTTACCGACCTCCAAAGTTTTAATCACCTTGAATTCCGAAACAGAACGAGTGTTTTTATCCTGCGCCTGAAGTGCCCCGGCAATGATAAAAACAAAAATGACCGCCGCGACAATTTTTTTCGACCTGTTAATCAACTCAATTTCCATAATCATGATATTTACATAGCCCGATCAGATATTTCATCTGACCGGACTAATAGCGTTCGGCATGTAGCTGTTTTAGCGTATTTATTGGCAGAATCTTTCAGCTAATAGCAACATTACGCATGCCCTCAGCACAGCCGGGTTTCCGCCTTTCTCGATATTGACCACTATCTACGAGCTATTTATCGATCTTCATCGAATACATGATCGCAGCAAAAGTATCTTTCTTGCTATCAAACCGGCTTCCCTTTGTTGAAACCATGATGTTTAGCTGTTGATTTTGCCCTTGATAATTACGAAAACCAATCCATTGGTGTCTGCGTGCATCGCTCTTATCTTCCGGCATTGCTTCAATCCATTCGACGCCTTTTATACCATCGATTTCAAGCCATCGAACATTTTCATAATCGCCGTTCTTAAGTTTTTCGAGAGCGCTGGTGTGTGTAGCGTTCAAACTAGTTTCCGATGGAAAACTCGCGGGCATAACCGAAATAGTTCCGATCAAAAAGCCTACTGATGGCGAGCCGTAATTAAACATTGTCTTCCCAACAGACATTTTTTTCCACCCGCTCGGAACTGTCCATGTGATCCCCTGTTTATCCCACTTTACTTCGCTGCCGCCGTCAACAATGCTTTGCTGCGTAGGACTCAGGGTTGCTTTTTCAACACTACCGTTATCATTTGTTTTGTTTGGAGTGCTTCCATTAGGTTTTTCCGTTGTTGTGCCGGAATTGCCCGTTTTTTCCTTTATTTGTTTTGTGATTTTGTCAGTTATTCCGCAAAAAGAAAGTGCAAAAAATAGTACGCCAAATGCAAGCAAAGATTTCATTGTGATAGCTCCTTTAAATTTTAAGTTTATTAAAACAACCCTATTTTTACTCCAAACCGCTCAAAAAGCAACGAACCCAGAAAATCCGACTTTTCGGATTCATTTTGCGTCTTAAGTAAACGAAATGTTTTTCTTATATTTGTCGCCGTAATTAACCATAAAGGTTGGGAAAACTAAAATGCTGAAATATCTACCATTCGGATTCTATTTTCTTAAGTTCCGCGCCCGTGTATTTCTAGGTTTTTATAACACCGCAAATCCGACAAATCTAAAATGGCGTTGGAAACATTGGAATAGAATGAGATCAAACCAAATTAGAGGGTTATGGTAAAACCGAAAGGTTTTACAACCATAAAGAGCCGAGTGTTTTTTTCCACAATCCAGACTATGCAATTTGCTGATAAAGCCAAGCCTTTGCCATATTCCAATCTCTGCGAACTGTCACATTCGATATATTTAAAACTTCTGCTGTTTCGTCATTTGTCATTCCGCCGAAATATTTTAGTTCGACGACTTTTGCTTGGCGTTCGTCAAATTCGGCAAGTTCGTTTAAGGCATCATCAAGTGCAACCAAGTCAATAGATTTTTCGGTTTTGGAAATAAATCTTGCTTCTTCGAGAGGTAAGTTTTCATTTTTACCACCGCGTTTTTTACTTTTTTTTGCACGAGCATGATCGACCAAAATCCGACGCATTGCCTGTGCCGCAATGGCAAAAAAATGATTTCGATCTTCGTAATCAACCTCAACTTTATCAAGAAGTTTCATATAAGCTTCATTGACCAAAGCCGTTGTTTGCAGAGTATGACCGCTTCGCTCATTTCGCAAATAACTTGATGCACGCCGCCGCAATTCGTCATATATAAAAGGAAACAATTCATCAAATGCATTCTTCCTACCACTTTTCCATTCGTGAAGAAGTGCAGTTATTTGCTGTGAATTATTGAATTCATTGCCCATAAGTTTATTTGAATAGGAGGATATTCTCACAACTTTTTCCTGTCAACAAAAAAAATGAGCGTTTTTGCAAAAGGTTTTCGCTTTCATTATTGAGAAACAAAAAAGGAGAGAGAAAAATGACTGCGAATAGAACAAATAAAGCAAATGAAAATGAAAGCTTATTAACCACTTTAATGGCACTAATTTATGGATCAATCTTGGCGATGATAACTATTTCTATTTGGTCTGTTTATTCGCTTACTGTAAATTCAGAAGCTATTTCAAAAATCATTAACGGTGGTTATTTACGCTAAATTTCAAATAAGACACAGGAGAAAAAAAATGAAAAAACATATTTTTATTATTATGGCGATCCTAATCTTAATACCGGCATATTCAAATGCTCAGAGTGATTCAGAGTATGCAAAGGATGAAAAAGCAATTCGCCAAGTTATGAAAGATATTTCCAATGCGTGGTCGGCTGGTGATGGCAAAAAGTTTGCGGATAATTTTACGGATGATGTTGATTTTACGATTTGGAACGGAATGTATATCAATGGACGCGAAGCGAATATCAAAGGTCATCAACAGACATTCGACACATTTTACAAAGGAACGTCGCTCAAAGCAGAGATCAAAAAAATTCGTTTCCTGACAGATGACGTCGCGACCGTTCATCTGCAAAGCGAAATGTATCGAGACGGCAAGCGTGTCGAAGGCGTGCCGATGGTTGTGCCGCTGATGGTGTTGAAAAAAGAGAACGGCAAATGGCGAGTCGCTGTATTTCAGAATACACCGATCATCGAGCGTGAGGAATTAGTAGTCGGCGAAACGGCTGAAAGCAAGGAGGAAAAACAGAAATGAAAGAGGTTTTTGAAACAAAATTTAGTCGCAATGCTGCCGCGATTTGTTTGCTGACCGCACCGATCTTTCTTTTATCAACAGATTTTCTTAATCAAATTGAAGGATTTAGCTTTGCTGCTTATTTCTTGGCTGAGATTACGGTCGGATTACTAATGTTCTCAGTTCTGGCAATAATGCAGATTTTAAGACTGAAAGCTGAAAAATCGGGTTATATGGGCGGAGCAATTGCACTTTTAGGCACTTTGAAAGGAACTACGATCTTTGCGATCAACTATCTGAATGCAGAACTTGCACGGAGCGGACTTGATGCCGCGGCGATGCAGCGTTACTTAACAGCAGCCGAAGGCACTTTTGAAAAGATACTCTGGTTTGCTCTGCCAGGACCGCTTTTCCCGCTTGGATTATTAATTCTCGGAATTGTTTTATTGAAAACGAAGTCAGTTTCGCAGATTGCTTCGATAGCTTTAATTTTCTGTGCGATCGCTTTTCCCGTCGGAAGATTTTCAGGGGTTTTCGGTTTCGTTTTAGTAAGCGATATTTTGCTTGTCATTTCGTTTTGCCTAATCGGTTGGCAGGTATTCAATTCGACTTTAGTAGAACAGAGACAGCCGAAACTACAACACGCTTAACTTACTGGAAGAAAAGCATTAAGATGTTTGCGAAATTTTGAAGAAAAATCAGTATAGCGAATAATAGCGAGCAGGTTTGCAACAATTCAATTTGCGCATTTATAGCGGTACTCGCCATTGCTTGTTATACTGATTTGCTCAGACTACCTTTTCTTACGATGAATAAATGTCACCGATGTCTGAATGTTTTAATCGAATCGGCGGATGTGTGTGAAAAATGCGGTTTCTTGATCAAAGAGGACGTAACCAAAACTCTTACCGCTTTCGGTTTGGATAAAACTCAGGCGACAAGAATTTTATCGGATGAAAAAATGACACCTGAAAAATGGAAAAAAATCAAAAGTTTGTTTGAAACCGCAAGCGGTTTGACCTCGGAAGAACGCAAGCAATTTCTTAATGAAAATTGCGGCGATGATCTTGAATTGCGTCAGGAAGTTGAAAAATTACTGAACTCTTCTGAGGAAGCCGACACAGCATTTTTAGAAGAACCTGCCGTCAAAGAAGCAGTCAGTATGTTTGAAGAAGATAAGACTCTCGCTTTGAATCAAAAAATGGGCAAGACTCAAAATGGAAATTTTGTTGCGGGAACAATTTTAGATAACCGGTATCGAATCATCGGTTTGCTCGGCGAAGGCGGAATGGGCGAGGTTTATAAAGCCGAAGATATAAAACTTGATCAAACCGTTGCTTTGAAGTTTTTGCCCGATAGATTGGCAAAAAATGAAGATGCCTTACGAAGATTTATTGGCGAGGTCAAAACCGCACGGCAGGTGTCGCACGCGAATGTCTGTAAAGTTTTCGACATCGGTGAGGTCAAAGGCAAACATTATCTTTCGATGGAATTTATTGACGGCGATGACTTGTCGCAATTACTTCGCCGAATCGGTCGTTTGCCATCGGATAAAGCGGCGGAGATTTCAAGACAAATTTGTCTGGGACTAAATGCCATTCACAGTGCTGGAATTCTTCATCGTGATCTTAAGCCCGCGAACATCATTATTGATTCGAATGGAAAGGCGAGAATCACGGATTTTGGAATTGCGGGATTTGAGGAAGACGTGCAAGGTGCGGAATCGCGGGTCGGCACTCCCGCCTATATGTCGCCCGAACAAATTACGGGAAAAGAGGTTACAAACAAGAGCGATATTTATTCGCTCGGATTGCTTTTGTATGAAATCTACACCGGCAAACAGGCGTTCAAAGCCGATTCGTTTGAAGAATTACTTGAAAAACAAAAAAACACACAGCCGACGAATCCATCGGAATTTGTCGAAAATATTGAACCCGTCGTTGAAACGACCATCAATCGCTGTTTGGAAAAAAATCCCGAAGATCGTCCGACTTCGGCTTTGCACGTGGCAATGGCACTTCCTGGCGGGAATCCGTTGCAGGTCGCTCTCGAAGCGGGCGAAACACCGAGTCCCGAAATGGTTGCCGCCGCACCGAAAAAAGGGGCTTTGAAGCCGAAAAATGCTTTAGCTGTTTTGGCTTCGATCATCGTGCTTTTTATCTTGGTTGGCGTTTTGCATCAGACTTACAAAATGTACAATATGGCTCCGCTTGAGAGATCACCCGAATTTATGGCGGACCGTTCGAGGCAGATTCTGGAGAATTTCGGTTATACGGAAAAGCCAAACGACCGTGTTTTCAAATATTCTCGCGATGACACTTTTATTGATTATTACAGAAAAAACCGCGGTGATTTGCCCGCACCGAGAGAGATTTTCGGCACAGGTCAGCCCTATAATATTTATTTCTGGTATCGGCAGTCAACGAATTATTTAGAGGCTTTCGGGAAGGCATTGGTTACGGAAACCGATCCGCCTCTGATTATGGCAAAAATGGCGAATGTCAAACTCGACACACGCGGACGCTTGATCGAATTTATCTATGTTCCTGAACAGACGATCACTAATGAAAATATCGTCAAAGCGGTTGATTGGGAAAAAGTTTTTGAAGAAGCGGGACTCAATAAGAATAAATTTGAAGAGATCGAATCGGTCTGGAATTCGCCTGTTTTTGCCGAAGAGCAAAAGGCTTGGAAAGGAAGTCTAGCGGATTTTTCGGGCATACCGGTTCGCATCGAAGCCGCTTCATATCAGGGAAAACCAATCTATTTTCAAGTTATAAATTCGTGGGAAAAACCTCTGCGAGAAAATCCCGAAAGTAAAAACTATTTTGTTCGTCTGTCCGAGATATTGCTCGTCGTCGCCTTGTTCATAGTCATCATCGGTTCAATAATTCTTGCCCGTCATAATCTAAAGGTCGGTCGCGGCGATATCCGGGGAAGTTTGAAAATTTCACTCTTTCTCGTGTTGCTTTTATTCTTCGGACAGATCGTTTACGCTCATCACGTTCCCGATCTGAACGGCGAATTATATATTCTTTATCAGGCATTCGTTTATGCGGTTTCGCGGGCGATCTTTGTCGGTTTGATGTATCTCGCCCTCGAACCATTTGTCCGCCGTTACTGGTCGGAACTGGTTATTTCATGGAGTCGCCTTTTGAGCGGAGATTTCCGTGATCCGATGGTCGGACGCGATATTTTGATGGGAATTCTGCTCGGCATTTTTATGGGAAATTTAAACTCTCTGGTCAGTTTCGTGTCTGATTTGTTAGGATTTCCCCACAAAAGTTTTCCCGAGCATTATTATTCAACATCGCTGAATGGAATAGCCGGAAATATAAATGATCTGAGCGAAACGGTGGCAGTTTTTATCGGTATAAGTCTGATGATATTGTTTATGCTTTTGCTGTTTTACCTTTTAACCCGCCGAAAATGGTTGAGCATCCTGATACTTTATTCGCTGTTTGTCATTTTTCAAAGTCTGGAATTTGTTCTCTCGACGGAAAATATAATATTCGGGATATTAGCATTTCTACTTGCCATTTTCCCGGCACTTGCCATATCCAGATTCGGGTTGCTCGGGATTATTTCGATGTGGATATTTTTCTATCTCACAAATGTTTTTCCGATCACCTTCGATACCTCAAGTTTCTTCTTCTCAAGCACAGTTTTTACATTTATCGTAGTTCTCGGAACCGCCGCTTATGCATTCCACACTTCGATCGGCGGACAGCCGATCTTTGAAAATAATGTTCTGAAAAATATAAAAGAGAATTAAATTTAGTATCTGAGATAATGCAAAACGATATTGATTAGATTAACTATTATCTGTCTTCAAAAGTCATCGAAGATGACGAAATATTTGTAGCCCACTGCGAAGCTGTGGGTTGCAAATTGATAAAGCCAAAAAGCTGTCGAAGAGAAGCGGCATACAAAATAATATACCGCCCTTTTCAAGGGCTTTTCTCACTTACCAATCAAAACCTCAAGTTCCGCTTCGCTGCACTTGGGGCTACAAATATATCGTCGGTTTCACCGACTAAGAAAAGGTCAATTTCAAATAATATCTGCATACAAACCTTGTCAACAAATAAGTTAAACTCATTTGCATGATTTCAGTTAGTATGACGCAGCCGTATTTCTCGAGATTTTGCCTTTTGCATTATTTTCTTATCTGTTCGCTCTCAAGCTTTTTGATCGCCTCTATTCCGCTTTTACTTTTAGGATTAAGTTTGACCGATTTTTTATAGTTGACGAGTGCTAATTTTTTATTTCCGGCTTTTAAATACGCCTCGCCGAGACTGTCAAAGGGGTTAGATGATGTGGGATACATTTCGACGTTTAATTTGAAAATCTCGATCGCGTCTTTGGTTTTATTCATACCGAGTAGATCATAGCCGAGTTTATTGAGTAGATTTTCAAAAAAGTAATACTTACCCTCATATTTGCTTCTAAGTATCCGGTATTCGGCAACCGCCGCCACTCCGCCTTTCGACATTGCAGTTTTAGCAACGGTTTCAGCAATCGGCGGGACAAGATGTTTATCAGCGTAATAAAGAAAATCTCTGATTTGGTCGGTGAAATATTTTGGATCATGAGCACCGGGAAGTTCGCGGTATTCGTGTTTGATCTTCTTGTCTTTAAGTATCTTAAGAAAAATGACATTTCCAAGCGCCACCAGCTTATCCTCAGTCCCTGCGGATTGATAGATCATCGGCAACGCTTTGAGTTGCTCCGGCGTCATCTCGTTTATAATAACCTGTACGCTGTTTGCCTTTCGATGTTCGTCACCGACCGGACCAAATATTGAATCAAAAATCTTTCCTATTGGACCAAATTTTTTCTCGGTTACTTGTGAAACTCCGATCGCTCCGGCAAGCGAGCCGATCAGGGAAAATTTGTCGGGATGTTTTACGCCCAGTATAACTGCACCATATCCGCCCATCGAAGTGCCGAAAATAATCCGATGTTGGCGATCGACGATCACCCGAAAATTCTTTTCAACCGTCGGAATTATCTCTTTCATCAAATGGCTTTCATATTTGTCATTGGGGACGGTTGCACTATCAACCCAAAAACCCCTAGCTCCGTCGGGAATAACGATAATATAGTCGTGCCTTCCAAAATACTCTTTGGTAATATCGCCGAAATTCTTGTAGTTGCCTCCCATTCCGTGCAGAAGATAAACGACCGGATAACGGGTATCTTTATTTTTGGCATAACCGACGGGAAGTATCACCCGGTAATACATATCCCGTTTCATAAATTTGCTGGCAATTTTTTGTGTCCGATCCTCAGGTTTTGCATTGGCTGTTGTTTGTCCAAGCGCGCTGTGGGCGAAGACGCAGAGGGTTAGAAAAATAGCCAATTGCAAAAATTTGTGGTAACGCTTGGTTTTAAATTTCATTTTTCTCCTGTTATTGATTGAAATATTGTTTTTTTCAAATGACGTCCATGCAGTAAATAAATTACCGGGCAGCCGACGTCTTTGTTCTTATCATAGTCTTTTGGCAGTATCCCGCAACTCATCTCGGGTTTCATCAATTTGCTTGTAAACGTTAAAAGCCGATCATCCAGTTTTGTTACTTAGTTTGATTGCCCGAAAACGCTTCCAACAAAAACACAGAGCACAAAAGCAACAAATAATTCCGAAAGTTTGTGACGACAAATTGTCTTAAACTCTTTTTTTCCTCCCCAGTTTGAAGATTGAATCAAGCTGTCTATTCTGCTATTGGAACTAGTGTACCCAACGATATTTCCTCGCTTTTTGCTGCATTTCTTGTCGAGTTTCGCTCGGCATAAACGTCTGATTATCTCGCTCGAAGAAAAATGGCTGACGTTTTTTGTTGCTGCCAAGTTCGTTCATTGTTGCGGCTTTATAAACTCGACCGTTGAGTACTGTATATTTCACAAATTCGCTGCGGCGAAAATCTTTTAAGACATCCCCATCAATAACGACCAGGTCTGCCAATTTCCCAGCTTCTATACTGCCGATATGTTTGTCCATTCCCAGGTGTCGGGCACCGTCGATGGTTCCGCCGCGGATGGCTTCCCAAGGAGTAAAACCACCCTGCTTCATCATCCAGAGTTCCCAATGTGCGGCAAGACCGGCACGTTGCCCATGGGCGCCGATATGGACACTTACGCCATTATCAATTAAGGTTTTGGCATATTTAGCTACTTCAAAATGGTTATATTGATTGTCTGGAGCAGTTGGACGCCTAATAGATCGCGAGTCAACCAAAAAGCTCGGCGTGTAACGCATCAAACGTTTATTTCTCCAAACCTCTGTGCGGTCATACCAATATACTTCACCAGCAAGTCCACCATATGCCACAACAAAGGTCGGTGTATAACCAAACTTTGTTGCAGACCAAAGTTTAGTAAGATCGCCATATCCGCGCGCAATGGGAAGTGAATGCTCAAGCCCTGTATGCCCATCGACCAACATCGTAAGATTCTGATGAAACTTCCCGCCGCCTTCCGGTACAACCATCATTCTTAATTTTCTCGCCGCTGCCAAAATCTGCTGACGCTGAGAGCGAGCCGGCTGATTGTAACTCTTTACAGAAATCGCTCCTGTATCTTTCATCCGCTGAATATGAAACAGTGCATCTTCATAACTATTTATGATCGCTTTTGCTCCCAAAGATTCCGCCCCGTAAAGAATCGTTCCTGTAGAAAAAATACGCGGGGCGACTATCATTCCGGCACGCTGCATTTCTGCCGCTGAGAAAATCTCAGCTGTGTTATTCGAAGGATCGTGTATCGTCGTTACCCCAAAAGCGAGGTTTGCATACATGCCCCAATTCTGACGCGGGATGATCTGATTTCTACCTTGTCCTCCATGAGCATGAGCATCGACAAGTCCCGGAATAATTGTTTTACCGCTTGTATCGATTACCAAGGCACCCTTCGGAATCTTTACGGCATTTGCTTTGCCGACCTTTACAATTTTGTTGTCCTTGATAAGCACAGCACCGTTTTTAATCACTTCCTGACGGTTTTTTGAATCACGCATCGTCACAATATTTCCGCCGACGAGAGCTTTATATCCGCTTGGTTTATCTGCTTTTTTAGAGAAACTTAAGTTGATTCCTGTGCTGACTGGTTTTGGCAGTTTACTGGGAGCACCCGGGACAAACTTAAATGCATCCTTGAGCGCACGTTCATAGTATATTGGACCGTGGTACCAACTAATTGTTTTATTATCCGAATGCCATGTTAAATTCTCTCCGGCACGGCTCGAAATTTGCTTAACAGGAATCGATGCCTTTGGTCCAATCGCAACACGTTTTCCGGTTTCGATAAATGGAGCAACGTAGGCTTTATATTGATATGTAAAAGCGACCCATTTTTTGTCATGAGACAAACGGAATTCAACGACCTTATCTCCGCCATACAAATGCGATTTTCGATCCTTGCCGTTTAAATTAACACTCACAAGCTGTCGCTCCGGATAAGGTTTTCCGGGTACACCGGTAGTAAAATAAACTCGCTTGTTATCACCCGCAAAATGAGGGGCTACTCCCGATCTTGAAACGCGTAAGTGCTTCCCTGTGCTAAGATTCGCTACATAAATACCGGGGTCAATCGAATATTTTGGATCGAGCAAAAATCCACCCGTAAATTTCCGATAAGTGATTAATTTTCCATCGGTCGAAAAACTTGGCTCGATATAATGCCCAGGGGTTTTTGTGACGATTCGTCCGCGCCGAGTCCTTAAATTAAGAATTCTTACACTTCCCAAACTCTGGTCATTCCAGGTCGAATAAACAATTGATCTACCATCGTTTGAATAACGCGGATAATACTCGTCATGGGAATTTTGCTTTGTTAGGCGGCTCGTTTTTCCTGTTCTTAAGTTTCGAACATAAATCTTGCCAAGTGCTTGAAAGAGGATCGATTTCCGATCAGGCGATTTCTGCGCCCAACGCACCAACTTAATGTTAAATGTATCTGGGGCGACGTTCACAGGAAAACGTAAAGCATCGGCATATTTCAAATTTGCTTTTACCCTTACAGGAATCTTGGTTAAAACATTCCCGTTCAAATCAAGCTTGTGAAACTTGCCGCCAGTCCAAAAAACAATATTTTTTGAATCGGGTGTCCAGTCAAAATATGCATAGTATCCTTCTGAGCCAAAGCCTTCCTGCATATCACGTTCCATTTCTAGATAAAGTGGTTTTTCAAGCCCGGTATCCAATTGTTTTACAAAGAGACCGGTTCGATTTTTTACCCTTCGAATAAATGCGATCATTTTCCCATTTGGCGAAGGCGTCGGAACAATTGCGCCGCCCGTGCCGCTAATAAAACGTTCTTCAACGCCTTTCCGCATGTCGTAACGTGTGATGGCGAAGATTGATTTAAGTGGGTCGCGGTTATAACTAAATGTGCTGCCGGGAGTTATGTCCTTTGTGTAGTAAATGTATTTACCATCAGGTGAAAACGCAGGGTCAGCTATATTTTTTTGATCTCGTTTTCCATTTGCCCGCTTCTTAATTACCAATCCCCTACCGCCGGTGTGATGATAAAGCCAGATTTCTCCCGCCGGAATACTGCGACGTGACATAATACCTTTCGTTGCCGCAATATATTGTCCATCAGGACTCCATTTCGGGCTGTGTATTATGTTTTTCTTTTCTTTACTTACCTGTTTGAGATTTGTCCCGTCTATGTTCATCGTCCAAACATTAGAAATGCCGTCACGGTCAGAAATGAACGCGATTTTTTTACCATTTGGGCTAACAGCAGGTTGAATATTCCAGGCAAAGTCCTGAGTTAATGACTTCGCTTGACCGCCTTTAATATCCACGACGTACAAATCGCCGAGCATATCGAAAACAAACTTCTTGCCATCAGGGGTTATGTCCAGGCTTGACCAGGTCGTTTCATTAGTGTCAATTGAAACGTTATTGAGCTTAAACGGCGGTTTGAGAACATTCCATTTTGGCTTTTTCTTTACGTCCGCAGTTGGTTTCGTTTGTGCAATAGAAACCGAAAAAGTGCCTAAAAAAATGCTTATAATCGCGCCGAGAAAAATACTGATAACCTTTCTGTTCATAGTATGACCCCTTAAAATATCTGTTTTGTTAGATTTTGTAGGTTTACTATACGAAAAAGACTTCCATTAATCTAACGACGCGAAAATCGCAGTTTACATTTATCATCAAGTAAACGTAAGAAACAATAGCAATGACCCTCTTCTCAGTAAGCGAGACGAACGCGGAACGGTCATTTTACGTGAACTCTGATGGTTTCAGCGCAAACAAACGTGTCTTAAATGATCATGGGATCTTTGCGGGTTTGAAGGGGTTTACGATCCGAAAAATATAGTGAGACTCAACTCAAGGACACAAAAAAATTGGTTGCTGCAGTTGGATCAACTATTGGCAGAATCTCAGCTACTTCAAACAGTCGCTGATAATCCTAATACTTTCTTCTCTTGTTTCTTTTAACAGAGGTCCGAATGAAAATCTTATAAATCTTCCCATTTCGCCGTCATTTCCCCTTCGATACATGTCACACAAATGCCCGGGAAGAATCGCCGCCTTATGTTTAAAAAGCCTTTCATTAAAATCATTTGCCGTTAAAACACCCGGCAATTTCCCCCAATGATAAAAGCCTCCTTCGCCTGTAAAAAGTTTGATTCCAAGCTCCGTAAATTTTTCTCCGTACCAACTGCGCTGATCGTCATAAAACTCTTTGACCGCTTCACGCGCCCTCTCTACGCGATCAATTTTAAGCATTTCGGCAACACATATCTGAGAAGGACGCGAAACTCCGCCCATCGCTATAGACGAGAAGTTTCTAAAAATCTCAATAGTTTCTTTCGCAGCAATAACCCAGCCCGTACGCATTCCCGGTACCTGTAACCCTTTGGTTGCCGCGCCTACTACAAGCAAATTTGTATCGTCGATGTTTGGGACATATCTTAAAGCACTCTCAGCACCCGCAGCATTAAAAAACTCGTAAGCCTCATCAAATAAAGCTGCTTCCCCACGCTCTATCACGCCTTCTACAAAACTCTTTAGCTTCTCGCCATTTAAAACATGTCCCGTCGGATTACATGGATTGCTCTTAATAAAAAACGGCTGCTTGATTCCCATCGCCGCTTTATGACAATCGTCAGGAGTCGGCGCAAAACCATTCGCCTCATTACTTGGGATAATATGATATTTTCGATCCAACAACCTGAGAAGATCAAAATATGGCGTGTATTCCGTTTCCTCGATTAGAATTTCAAACTCTCGCGGCAAAAACGCAATCGATGCAAAAATCCCCGGTCTGCCCCCTGCAAAAACGCACACATTTTCAGTTGTGATATTCGCTTCATAAAAATTGTTGTAGTATTTTACGATTGCTTCAAGCAATTCAGGATTCCCCGTCGCCTGCGGATATTTGAGATCAAGACTCCCAAATTCAACTTTTGTCGGAAGCTCCGGACCATTCGGCAATTGCGTCGTAACCGGAAACCCCTGTGCCCAAGGATGCGTCCCTGCCTCCCCCATATAAACTCCGGTGGCATTCTGGAATTTAAAAAGGGTTTCATACACTCCCATCGGAGGGAAATATTTTAGTAATTTTGAAGAATTTGACATAGATTTTTAGATATTTATTAAATGGTAAAATTAGAATGATAGATTAATTATGCTGCGTTAAACAAATCCATATTTGTTACTTTCAGAACCTATTCCAACGCAAACAAAAAAGCACGAAATTGAAAACCTCCAATTCGTGCTTCTTACTAAACTTAATGCCAATTATTTATGCGGCAGCTAATAAATACTTAGGCTCTTCATTCCATTCCTTCCCTAAAAGAATTCTTCCATTTGCTTTTTTACTTCACCGCTGTCCGTCTTCTCCCCAAGCTCCCCATTGTTTAAAGAAAAATGAGACACTCTCTGCTCATCGCACTACCTTTGAACATCAACCCCCCCCATTTTTGTTTTATTGGTCTTGTTCTTTAACGGATGGTTTTTCAGGAGTTTTGTGTTTGTATTTTGCACCGGAACGCTCGCGCCCTCGCGGGCAAGATTGTGATAACAATCTAATACGATTATTTACTCTAAACTCTGTTACGGAATCAAGCGTTTTTGTGAAACGCTTTGCCGGCGGGGGCGCCGGCGTTCCGTTGGATCGCTCGCGCCCTCGCGGGCAAGATTGTGTTAACAATCTAATACGATTATTTACTCTAAACTCTATTGCGGAATCAAGCGTTTTTGCGAAACGCTTTGCCGGCGGGGGCGCCGGCGTTCCGTTGGATCGCACGCGCCCTCGCGGGCAGGATTGTGATAACAATCTAATACGGTTTTTTACTCTAAACTCTGTTACGGAATCAAGCGTTTTTGCGAAACGCTTTGCCGGCGGGGGCGCCGGCGTTCCGGCGGGTGTTTTGAAATTACACACTTCCTTTTACGGACGCGTTTCCGCCTTTTTTGCCAGATTCCTTTGCCTATTAAAATGTTCAAAAATCTCGGTCGCAGTTTTGATTCCGACTATTGGTTTTAATTCCTCAATTGTTGCCTTAGCAACTCTTTCGATTGAGCCTAATTTCTTGAGCAATTTCATCCTGCGCGTTTTACCGACACCCGGGATAGCGGTTAGTTCAGACGAGAAATCACGCATCTTGCGGCGTTTTCGATGATATTGAATTGCGACTCTATGAGTCTCATCTCTAATCTGCTGAACAAGCCGAAACATTGGCGAGGTTGGCTCAAATTCGATCGGTGTATCTTCGCGCCCTTTTACGAGCAAGTGCGATATTTCATTGTGTTTTCGAGGTGGTTTTACTAATCCAACAATTGGAATCGCTTCGAGATCAAGCTTACGCATCGCGGCAGCCGCGGCTGATATCTGTCCTTTTCCGCCATCAATAAAGATTAGATTCGGAAGAGGTGTTTTTTCCTCAACCGCCCTTCGATATCTGCGAAAAACAGCTTCATTCATCGAACCAAAATCATCTTGCCCCTCAATGGTTTTGATTTTGTAACGACGATATTGAGATCGATTTGGTTTGCCATTTTCAAAAGCTACGATTCCGGCAACATTTTCCGAGCCCTGTATATTTGAAATATCAAAGGAGTCAATCCTTTCGGGGAAATATGGAAGCTCGAGAATTTCCTGCATTTCGCCAAGTACGATTTCCATATCGGGTTTGAGCACTCGGAAACGCTGCTCAAATGAAATTTTCGCATTTGTTTCAACCAATGAAACGAGGTCGCGTTTTTGTCCGCGTTTAGGAACGCGAATATGAACTCGCCGACCACGCCGCTCTGTCAAAACCTTCTCCAAAACCTTTCGATCTTCAAAACCAACCGGAACATTTATTTCAAGCGGCACATAATCTGTTGTGTAATACTGGGTAAGAACCTCGCCAAGAAATTCGCCAGGGTCAAAATTATCCTTGTCCAAATCCTCCCAGAAAAATTCCCGTCGCCCGATGATTCTTCCTTCGCGCATCGTAAATAATTGGAGAGCAATTCTAGGCGTACCTTTTTCGCGATAAAATCCAAAAATATCTATATCTCGATCCGGCTTTGTTGCCATTTTTTGATTCTCATCAAGGGCAAGAACCGTCTTTTTCATATCGCGAAATTTTGCCGCAAGCTCATAGTTTTGATTAT
>Ga0114931_10001312_pt1 | contig 31703 bp, 26 predicted proteins | sample 2SBtaG_FD_89579 | JGI IMG/M metagenome (GOLD analysis project Ga0114931, IMG submission 89579) | Deep subsurface microbial communities from Kolumbo volcano to uncover new lineages of life (NeLLi) - 2SBTROV14_V59a metaG | ecosystem: Environmental > Aquatic > Marine > Volcanic | place: Kolumbo...
CGATCTCCTCGGGGATGGCACCAGCAGCCGTCAAGACATGCGCAGTCTACGCGAAGGGCCACCGTCGCTGGAACAAGCGTCCCGTCAACGAACCGCCGAGCGGGCTCGGTCCTTGGACAGCTCCGCCTTGACCAGCGCGTCGAACTGCTCGTAGGGCTGCGCCCCAGCGACGAAGATCCCGTTGATGAAGAAGGAGGGCGTGGCGCTCACCCCGGCGTCGTTGCCTTGCTGGGTGTCCCTGGCGATCGTGTCGTCGTACTTTCCGCTCTGCCGGCAGGTGGAGAAGGCGTCCATGTCCAGGCCGGCCTTCTTGCCGAGACGCTCGACCACGTCGCCGGTCGGCGCGCTCTCCTCGCCGAGCAGCGCGCCGTGCATCTCCCAGTACTTGCCCTGCTCGCCGGCGCAGTGCGCCGCGACCGCCGCGGGCTTGGCCTGCGAGTGCATGGGCAGCGGGTAGTCCTTGTACACCAGGCGGATCTTGCCCTCGTAGTTCGACATCAGCTTGTCAAGCGTCGGCTGGGCGCGCTTGCAGTAGGGACACTGGTAGTCGGCGAACTCGACGATCGTGACCGGGGCGTCGGCCGGCCCGGTGCTCGGATCGCCGTCGGCGATCGGCACGTCGACACGGGGCAGGTCGGGGTAGGGCAGGTCCGTCTGGACGTGCGCCTTCTCCTTCAGGTCGGAGACATAGGCCTGGAAGCGCTCCATCTGGGCACGCCGCTTCAGCTCCCGGACGAGCAGCGGCTTGGCCTGGTCGAGGCTGGCCCCCTGCAGCTGGGACTTGACCATCCGGTAGAAGGACGCGACGTCGGCGTCGCTCGGCTCGGGGACCTTCTGGGTGATCTCGGTGTCGAGCAGGTCGTCGACGGTGACCCCCTCCTTCTTGGCCTCGGCATCCAGAAGCTGCTGGGTGACCGCCTGGTCGAGGGCCTGGCTCATCGTGTCGTGGCGCTGCATCAGGTAGTCGACCCGCTGCTTGCGCAGGTCCTGCTCGACCTGCGGCTGCAGGTCGGACCAGGTGACCTGGCCACCGTCGAAGGTGGCGAGGACCGCGTCCGGAGCGAGGCCGACGTCGTCGGCGCCGGCACTCGCGCCACTCGCCGACTCCGAGGCCGGGGCGGCCGGCGCGGGCGCGGCCTGGCTCGGCGCGGGCGGCGCGTCGCTGGCGCAGGCCGGCGCGGCGAGGGTGAGCAGCAGGACGACGATGCGAACCATGGAACCTCCGACGAACAGGGCGCTGCATAACACGGGGTGCACCGTGCTCCATCGGCCCATGAAGGCTCGGGACGACCCGGAACCCACGGACTCCGCGGTAGGCTTCGCGCGTTCCGTACCGGAGCCCCCATGAACATCCTCTTCCTGGCGATGGTCCTCGTCGCGTTTCTCGCTGCCGCCTGGCGACAGCTCTGGTGGAACCCGCCCACGCCCGAGCAGCTCGAGGCGATGCGCCACGCCGCCGAGGCCGCCGGCAACAGCTTCACCGCGCCGGTCGGCCCCATGCAGGACCTCACCAACGCCACCCTGCAGGCCGCCGCCAACTCCGTGGACCTTGCGATCTCGCTGATCGGGGGCATGGCCCTGTTCCTAGGAGTGATGAAGGTGGCCGAGAAGGGCGGGATGATGCGAATGATCGCCCGCGCCATCAAGCCGCTGATGGTGCTGCTCTTTCCCGACGTCCCGCCCGAGCATCCCGCGATGGGCGCGATGATCCTGAACATCTCGGCCAACGCGCTGGGCCTGGGCAACGCCGCGACCCCCTTCGGGATCAAGGCGATGCAGGAGCTCGATACGCTCAACCCCGAGAAGGGGACCGCCACCAACGCGATGGTGCTGTTCCTCGCGATCAACACCTCCGCGGTCACCCTGCTCCCGACGGGGGTGATGGTGATCCGCGAGCGCCTCGGCTCCGCCGACCCGGGCGGGATCTTCGGCACGACGCTGGTCGCCACCGCGTGCTCCACCATCGTCGGCATCATCGCAGCCAAGCTGTACCAGCGCCTGGCTTCGCCGGTCGCGCCGCCCCTGGTGCCCGCGCCCGACGAGACCGAGGCGCCCCCTCCGGCGCCGCGCCCCGACGACGAGTCCACCCTCGCCGAGAGCTTCGAGGGCCTCGACGCCGAGCGGCAGACCGAGCCCTTCCGCTTCGACACGCGTACCGTGCTGCACCTCGCCCTCGTCCTCGGCGGCCTCGCGGCCCTCGTCGCCGTCGCGCTCCGGTGGGGCCCGGCGCTGTCTCCGTGGGTGATCCCCGGGCTGATCGCCGGGATGCTCGTCTTCGGTGCCGTGCGCGGGGTCAAGGTGTACGCCGCCCTCGTCGAGGGCGCGAAGGAGGGCTTCCAGGTCGCGGTCGTGATCATCCCCTACCTGGTCGCGATCCTCGTCGCGGTCGCGATGCTCCGCTCGAGCGGCGCCCTCGACTGGATCATCGGCGCGCTGACCTGGCCCGCGAGCTGGATCGGCATGCCCCCCGAGACGCTCCCGATGGCGCTGATGCGCCCGCTCTCCGGCTCGGGCGCCTACGGCCTGATGGTCTCGATCATGCAGGACAAGGGTCCGGACAGCCTCACCGGCTACATCGTCAGCACCCTGCAGGGCAGCACGGAAACGACGTTCTACGTGCTCGCCGTGTACTTCGGCGCGGTGCAGGTGCGGAAGTACCGCCACGCCCTGCCCGCCGCACTCACCGCCGACCTCGCCGGCATCCTCGCCAGCGTCGCCGCCGTGCACTGGTACCTGGGCCGCTGACGACACTGACCCCGCGCTTGACCCCGCGCTCAGGTCCCGTCGTGGAGCACCAGCTTCTCGAGGTTCGACTGGTCCATCGCGCCGATGTGCGTTGCCCGGATCTCGCCCTTCGGGTCCACCACGATCGTCGTGGGGAGGACGTCGACCTTGTACGCGCCCGTCGCGACGCCCCGCGGATCGTGCAGCACCTCGTAGGAGATGCCGAGGCGCTGGGCGATCTTGCCGATCCCCGAGGTGCTGAGCCGCTCGTCGACGCTGATCCCGAGCAGGACCACGTCCGGGTGGGCGTCGTGGAAGGCCGAGAGCTGCGGGATCTCCGCGCGACACGGGCCGCACCAGGTCGCCCAGAAGTTGAGCACGACCGGCTTGCCGCGCAGGTCGGACAGCGTGTAGTTCGTCCCGTCGAGCGCGCTCAGGGTGAAGTCCGGCGCGAGCCCGGAGGTGGGGGTGGAGGGCCTCGACAGGTTCCACCCGACGAAGACGAGCGCGGCCACGCCGAGCGCGATGCCCCAGTCCTTCATCATCCCGACGAGGAACCGTCGGTCCATCAGCGCACCACGAGCACGGGGCACGGAGCACGGCGCACGACCTGCTCGGCCACCGAGCCGAGGAGCACGTGCTGGAGACCGGTGCGCCCGTGGGTGCCGAGGACGACCAGCTCGTAGCCGCCCCGCGCCTCCTCGAGGATGTGCCCCCCCGGATCGCCGTGGCGCACGAGCAGGTCACCCCGCAGCTCCTCGGGGACGTGCTCCCACAGATCCTGGAGCCAGCGCCGCGACGCCGCGTCCTCGCGGTGCGCGAGGTCACCGAGGATCTCGCGCGCCGCCGGCAGGCCGTTGGTCGGGGTCGGCAGCGGCCCCGGCAGCACGTAGATCAGGTCGATCCGCCAGTGGTCGGCGCGCGCGTGGCGGATCGCAAACTGGAGCGTCCGCTGCGTCAGCTCGGAGTTGTCGACGGCGACGAGGATCCGCTCAGCACGGCTCATGGTGCCTCTCTGCAACGCACGGGACGTAACGCGCTCCGCTGGACGTGGGGCGCGCCGCGACGCAGGGCCCTATACTCGCCCCTATGCCCGTCCTTCGCGCCCGCGTGCTCACCGCCGTCTCCGCCGAACAGGTCCGCTACCTCGATGACGCCCTCGTAGTGATCGACGGCACCGGCCGCATCGCCGACATCCGCCCGCCCGGGGAGCTGGAGGTCGACGAGGACCTGCGCCCCGGCCTGCTCGTGCCGGGCTTCGTCGACGCCCACGTGCACTACCCGCAGACGCGCATCGTCGGCGCCGCGAGCGGGCCCCTGTTGCAGTGGCTCGAGCGCTCCGCATTCCCCGAGGAGGCGCGGTTCGCGGACGCCGACCACGCCGGGCGCGTCGCCGAGGAGTTCTGTGCCTGCCTCGCCGCTGCCGGCACGACGATGGCGATGATCTACGGGTCGGTGCACCCCGAGGCCGCCAACCTCCTGTTCCGCGCGCTGGACCGGTGGGGCCTGCGCGCGATCGCGGGCCCGGTGCTCATGGACGACCACAGCCCCGAGGCGCTGACCCTGCCCGCCGCCGAGGCCCTCCCCGCCCTCTCGAAGCTCGCCGACCGGTGGCACGGCCACGACGGCCGGCTCCAGGTCGCCGCGATCCCGCGCTTCGCGCTGTCCTGCTCGCGCGAGATGCTCGCCGGCGCGGGCAGCCTCGCCGCAGAGCGCCACCTGTGGGTCACCACCCACCTCGCCGAGAACCCGGCGGAGTGCGAGGAGGCCCTGCGCCGCTTCGACGCGCCCGACTACCTCTCGATCTACGAAGAAGCCGGCCTCGTCGGGCCGCGCTCGGTCTTCGCCCACTGCATCCACCTCTCCTCCTCCGAGTGGGATCGCTTCGCCGAGGCGGGCGCGATCGTCGCCCACTGCCCCGACTCCAACTTCTTCCTCGGGAGCGGCAACATGCCCGTCGACGCGGTCCGCTCCCGCCGGATCCCGATCACAATTGGCTCGGACGTGGCCGGCGGACGCAGCTTCCGGATCCCGCGGATCCTCTCCTCGGCCTGGGACAACGGCAAGACCATCGGCGCCCACCTCACCCCCACGGAGCTGCTGTGGTGGGGCACCCGCGGCGCCGCGCTCGCCCTCGGAGAGTCCCGCGTGGGCGCCCTCGAGGGGGGCCTCGACGCCGACATGGCCCTGTACGAGCTGCCCCACTGGGTGCGCTCCGAGCAAGACGCGCTCGGCTGGCTCCTCTTCGACCACGACGCCCCGCGCCCCCGCCGCACCTGGGTACGCGGACGGGTGATCTGGGAGCGAACGGGCGGGGGCTACCCCTGGCGGGGCGTGCGGTAGGGGCTACGGGCGGCGGCCGTCGGCGGCGGCGCGGGCGCCGACGAGGTCGACCTCCTCGACCAGACCGCCCCAGCGATCGACGACGCGCAGGGTGGCGCGGTCGGCGTCGAAGGTCCACTCGGTGAGGTGGGGGCGGTCGGAGAAGGCGCGGACCTGGCCAGCCCAGGCGGCGGGGGGCTGTCGGGTCGCGCGGGCGGTGGCCGCGCCGCCGGTGACGATGGACCACACCGACCCGTCCACCCCGGGGACCGTCTCGGGGCCGATCAGGGTCCGGCTGTAGGCGTGCTCGCCGCCCGAGACGTAGGCGAGCACGTGGTAGTGCGCGAGGAGCTTCCAGAATCGGGTGCGCATCGCGTTCACCTCGGGCTGGTCGCCGCCCCACCACATGCCCTGGGCACCCGCGACCGGGAACGCGGGCTCGCCGCCGAGCACCACGATGTGCACCGCGCCGGCCTTCCGCGCCTTCGCCAGGTCGGCTCCCAGCCAGGCGAGCTGGTGGTCCATCAACATCCCCGGTCGATTCCCCCGACCCTTCAGGCGCGGATCCCCCGCGGGCGCCGACCACCAGTAGTCCGTGTCGAGCATCACGAAGTGGACGTCCCCGACGTCCCAGGACCAGACCGCCTCGTCGTAGGGGGGGGCGCCCTCGGCCTCCGGCGCCGGCGCGCCCGGCGGGTTGACGACCGCACGGGCGAGGTGGGCTTCCGCCGAGTCCGGGCCCGTTCGGCCCAGGGCGAGGAGCGGGCCGGAGGTCCCGTCCACCAGGGCGTCGTGGCCGCCGAGGCCGACGTAGATCGGCAGCCCGCGGTGGACCGGGTCCAGGATGTGCAGCCAGGCCGCGAGCCGCAGATCGTACAGGTCTCCCCGGGACACCGGCCCGTCGGCGCGATCCCCGACGAAGAACAGCGCCTCGGCACCGTCGCGCGTGCCGCGCACCGCGAGGTCCCACAGGGCCGACGCGTCGATGCCCGCGGCGCTCTCGGGCCCTCCGTCCGCCTCCGAGTCCCCGAGGATGGCCACCACGACCGGGGCGTCGAGGCGCCGGGTGCGGAAGGAGGCCATGGGCGTCAGCGTGGTGTGGGCGCCGTCACTCGCCGCGACGCGGTACAGCCAGGTGTGCCCGGGCTGCAAGCCGTCCAGGGCGACCTCGTGGTGGGTCGAGGGGGGCCCCGGGGCGGCGACGGGCACCTGCCCGGCGAGCGCCACCGCCCCCACCGTCGGTGCGTCGGTGTCGAAGCGCACCACCGCCGAGGTCGTGGTCAGCAGGTCGACCGTGGGCCCGAGCACCACCGCGGGGGCCTGCACGAAGCCGTCGGCCGTGTGCTCGAAGGCGGTGCGGCCCTCCCAGGCCCGGGCGCGCCCGGTCGCCGGGTCGTAGGCCTCGACCCGCCACAGCGCGACCGCCGGGTCGTCCGCCTTCGCCCCCGGCGAGGCGGCGAGCAGCGCGGCGAGGTCGTGGGCGGCGACGTGACGCGTGTCCGGGCCCAGGAGGTCCTCGCGCTCGGCCGCGCCGTACCGGGGCGGAGCGAGTGGATCCGGATCGCCAGCGAGCCCCACGTACAGCGCGCCCGCGGGGGCCGGCTCCCGGGTCTCCCAGCGCACGACGAGACGGCCGTCCTCCACCCGCGCCCACGGCACCCGGCGCCAGGGGGTCTGGAACACGTCCACCGGGCCCGGCGCGCCGCTCGCGGGCACGTCGGCCAGCCGGTCCACCCGGAGGGCGCCCTCGGGAAGCTCCGCGAGCGACGGGGAAGGCGCGCGCTCGCCGGGATGCAGGCCCGCGTCGTGGGCCGCCGCCTCGACCGCGCGCACCAGCCCCGCGGCGTCCGGCTTGAACGCCGGCACGCTCGGCGCGACAGGCGGTACGGGCTTGCACGCGGCGAGCACCGCCACGACGACCAGCAGGACGCGTTGCACGCTCCCAAGATAGCCCGGCTCCGACCCTGCATCCCTCACCCCTTCGGCGGAGGCGTCGCCGCACCGATCCCGGTGCGCTACACTGGAGATCCTCCCCCGCGCGCCTACCCGTCCCTCCCCATGCGTCCCCCCTTCGCCCTCCTGCTGACCGGGTTCCTCGTCGCCTGTGCACGCGGCGGGCCTGCTCCTCCGCCGCCCGACCCGGCGCCGGTGGTCGCACGCGTGCTCGCCACCCTGAAGGAGGCCGCCCGGCTGGACCGCGACCACCGCACCTCCGAGGCCGACTCCGCCTGGCGCCGTGCCCACGCCGTGTTCGAGCGTGACCTCGAGCCCGCCCTGGCGCGCCTCGAGCCCGACCGGGAGCTCACCGAGACCGAGTACCTCTTCGCCCGGATCCGCGCCGAGATCGACCAGGCGCGTGGGGCGCCTGGCCCGGTGATCCGCCAGCTCGGCGAGCGCCTCGAGGACGAGATCGCCGCGCTACCCGAGGAGACCCCGGCCTCCTGACCCTCAGCGACCCCACCCCTGGGCGAGGGGCACCGGCAGGGCCGCGGAACGACGCCCCGCCGCCCCCGTGGTGAAGCTCGCCTCGAAGTCAGCCGGGTCGTGGGCGTTCCACGTGGCGCGGAGGCTGACCGTGTAGGTCGTGTTCGGCGCCAGGGGCCGCTGCGGCACGAGGCCGATCGAGTACAGGAAGGGCGAGGACGTGTTGTCCGGGGTGATCGACCAGGTGTGCACCGTGTTGCCGTCCTGGTCGACGACCGAGGCGTCCCGCAGCACCAGGTCGTAGGGGTTCGGGTTGTTCAGGCTCGAGCTCTGCTGGTCGGAGCCCACGGTGAAGGTGATCGGGTAGCCCACGGGCTGATCCGGCGGGACGATGCCGTCGTCGTAGCCGACCTGCCAGGTCGTCGGCACGTCGGTCTGCCCGTCGCGGGGCCAGAACACCGGGCGAAGGACGTTCGTGGCCGCCGGGAAGTCGTAGAGGATGGTCAGCACCGCGTAGTCGCCGTCGGTGCCGAAGCCGCCCGCGCGCCAGTCGGGCTGCACCACCCCCTGCCGGGTGTAGGGCGAGGGGATCAGCGCGTCCACGAGATCCGCCGGGGCGAGGTCCGGACTGTTCGGGAACACCCCCTCCCAGAACCCGAGGGACTCGTTGGCGGCGAGTTCGAAGCCGCGCACCTCCACCCGCTCGACCGGGTCGCGTCCGGTGAACCCCTGGGCGTTCGGGTCCTCGGCGAGCAGGTCGCCATTGTCGGGGAGGCCGTTGATCGTGAAGTACCGTGCGTGCGACGCTGCGGCCTGGCCCACGATGTCGTCGACGCGCGCTGGCGCCTGCCGCTCGAAGCGCCGGTAGCAGGTCACGCGCCGAAACACGTCGACCGCTTCGGCGCTCGCCTTCTTCTCACCGGGCACGTGGTCGACGCAGCCGTCATCGACGGTGTCGTACAGGGGGCGGCAGCCGGCGACGAGTAGTCCGACGGCGAGCAGGAAGTGTCTCATGTGCGCATCGTAGCGGAGAAGCGATAGGGTGTGCTCCATGACCGATCCGCGCGCGTTCACCCTTCCGCTGCCCACCCTGGGCGGCAAGCAGCTCTGGGCCGACGAGTTCGTCCACCGGCGCTATCGGATCCAGCGCAACACGATCCTGGGCTTCCACCGCCTGCTCGATCCCCGCAACCTGCGCCTCGACCGCGGCACCTACGAGGCGTGCGCGCGCGCCTTCGACGCGCTGGCCGAAGCGCAGGACCTCGCGCGGCACAGCGACGAGGTGGTGGTGCTCCTGCACGGGATCTTCCGGGCCAAGGAGGGCTGGACGCCGATGGCCCGGGCGCTGGAGGCCGCCGGGTTCGAGGCAGAGCCGGTGAACTACCCGAGCACCCAGACGGGCATCGAGGTCCACGCCGACCAGGTGGAGCGCCTGCTCGACCGCCTGCGCGGCGCACGCCGCGTGTCCTTCGTCACCCACAGCATGGGGGGACTCGTCGCCCGGGAGCTGCTCTCGCGCGACGCGCCCTGGCGCCAGCGCCTGACGGTCAACCGGCTGGTGATGATCGCGACCCCCAACCGCGGCGCGGAGATGGCCGATCGGCTGCTGCCCCTGTGGACCTTCCGCCGCCTCGCGGGTCCCGCCGCCTCGCAGCTCACCACCGACTACGTGCCGCACCTGCCCGTTCCAACCGTTCCCTTCGGCGTGATCGCGGGCGTCCGTGGCGACGGGCGCGGGTTCAACCCGCTGCTCGCCGGCGAGGACGACGTCACGGTCTCGCTGGCGTCCACCCACCTCGACGGTGCCGAGGACACCCTCGTCGTCCGCGCCGTGCACACCTTCATCTTGCAGGCGCCCGCGGTGATCGAGGCGACGGTGCGCTACCTGCGCACCGGCCGCTTCGCCGCACTGCCCACCGAGTGACTACGCCTCGTCGAGGTGCCCGGCGTCGCTGTCACCCATCTCGACGCCGCCTTCGGGGAAGTACTCGCTCCACCGCTCGGTCACCCGGCGCGCAGTGCCCGGGTCGGCGAAGAGCTCCTTCGGATAGGAGGGCTTCATCCGCGCGTCGATGACCACCGCGCCCTCGTAGACCAGGTGGTGGCGCTGCACGCGGGTGCGGGTGGCGTGCAGGTCCGCGGCGGGCTCGAAGCGGGTGAACACCGTCCACAGGAAGCGGGTGTCGGTGCTCGCGGCGCGCTCGGCGTCGTCGACGACGGCAATCAGCGGCCAGTCGGCCAGGGCCTTCGCGACCGTCTCGGCCCAGCCCGGGTCGTCGGCGAAGGAGGGTCCGGACACGCACAGCACCCCCGGCGTGTACACGGCGGCCCCGGTCGTCCCCGGCGGCAGGGTGGCCGGACGGGCCGCGGGTAGCTCCCGCCACGGCTCGCCGATGCCCAGCATCACGCCCTTGGAGCCGAGGTTCACCTCGGGCCCGCTGTAGTCCAGCGTATCCATGGACAGGTTGCTGAACACGTACAGGTCGGTCTCGGGGTGGAACCGCGGCAGCAGGTGCGCGAGGACCGCCTTCGGGTCGCGCAGGTCCAGGGGCCGGTCCACCGCCCACAGGAACTTCGTGAGCGAGAGCTGCCCCTCGCCGAGCACCCGGAAGGCCGCCTGCATGGCCTCGCGACGGTAGCGCTCCTGCACCACCGCTCCGGCGAGCGCGTGGTAGCCGGTCTCGCCGTAGGTCCACAGGTCGCGCACCGAGGGCATCACCAGGGGGAACAGCGGGCTCAGCAGCTCCTGGAGGTAGTCGCCGATGTAGACGTCCTCCTGGCGCGGCTTGCCGACGACCGTGGCCGGGTAGACGGGGCTGCGGCGGTGACACACCGCGTCCACGTGGAACACCGGGTAGTCGTGGCGCAGGCTGTAGTAGCCGTAGTGGTCGCCGAAGGGGCCCTCGGGAGCGACCTCGTCGGGCCTGACCCGGCCCACGAGCGCGTACTCGGCGGTCGCGACGAGCGGGTGGGGGCCCGCCGGATTGCGCGCCATCGGGAGCTTCTCGCCGAGCAGGAGCGAGGCCAGGAGGACCTCGGGGACGTTCTCGGGCAGCGGCGCCACCGCCGAGACGATCAGCGCCGGGGGCCCGCCGACGAGCACGGTGACCGGCAGATCCTCGCCGCGCTCCCGCGCGACCGCGTGGTGGAAGCCCCCGCCCTTGCCGATCTGCCAGTGCATCCCGGTGGTCGTCGGACCGTGCCGCTGGATCCGGTACATTCCGAGGTTCGGACCGAGCCCTTCGGGGTGCTCGGTGTACACGAGCGGCAGGGTGATGAACGCGCCGCCGTCCTCGGGCCACGAGGTGATCATCGGGATCCGCTCGAGATCCGCCGGGGTGTCCACGACCTCGGTGACCGGCCCGTGCCCGACCGAGCGGGTGCCCACCTTCAGCCCGCGCCAGAAGAAGTCCCGCTCGCCCCAGAGCTTGCCGAGGGTGGGCGGCACCAGCTCGTGCACCAGGCGCACCGCGCGCTCCACGAAGGCCTTCGGCTCCCGCCCGAAGGCGAGGTCGACGCGCCGCGCGGTGCCGAACAGGCTCGTCACCACCGGAACGTCGTGGCCCACCGGGTTGCGGAACAGGATCGCGGGCCCCCCCGCGGCGATCACGCGCCGATGCACCTCGGCGATCTCCAGGTCCGGGTCGACGGGCGCGTCGATCTCGACGAGGTCGCCCTCGGCGCGCAGCGCGCGCAGAAAGCTGGGGATGTCACGCATCGGCACTCTCCCGGCCGCCAAGGGCAACCGCGCTAAGCTGCGGGCAGGCAACCTATGGAGGATGCGCCGTGCCGCAAGCCGCTCTCGCCCGCCCGCGCCCCCCCGTGCTGCGCGCCCTGCTCGTCGCGGCGCTGATCGCGGTGGCCGGGTGCAGCCCGTTGTGGCGCCAGGGCAACCAGCTCGCCAACCAGGGCGACTACGTCAAGGCCACCCAGGTGTTCACCGACGCCCTGAAGGACGACCCGAAGAACAACACCGCCCGCGCCGGGCTGCGCAAGTACGGGGAGGCCGCCTACAAGCAGCTCCTCGACATCGCCCGCGAGCGCGAGGCCTCCGAGGACTACGCGTCCTCCCTGAAGGCCTACGGCGACGTGATCACCCTGGTCGCCACCCTGAAGAACGACGACGCGCTGCTGTTCACCCCCGACGAGCACCTCGGCGAGGAGCGCACGGGCGTTCGCCTGAAGCTGCTCGAGCAGCACTACCGCAAGGGCATGGCGAACGCGGACACGGGCCGGTGGGACGACGCCCTCACCGAGTTCCAGGCCGTAGCGAAGATCGACGCGAGCTACCTCGACCTGCCCGACCAGCTGGTGAAGACCTGGCGGGCGCTCGCCGAGCGGGCGCTGGACCAGCGGCGCTACGACGACGCGATCGCCGCGTTCCAGAAGGCCTACGAGCTGTCGAGCGACACCTCGCACCTCGCCTGGGCCTCCGCCATCCAGGCCGCCGAGGGACGCTACTACCTTCGCGAGGGCGGCTGCCGGCAGGCGGTCGACGCCTTCGAGGCCGCGCTCCCCCACGTGGTGAACGACCCGCGGATCGACGAGGATCTGTCTACCGCCCGGGACTGTGCGGAGGTGGAGCTGGTCGTCGAGCCGTTCTCCCTGGCCCGCGGCGCCCAGGCGCCCAAGGGCGTCGACCTGGGCACCCTGGCCGCCGACAAGCTCTCCGAGCAGCTCCAGCACCAGGGCAGCCGCTACGTCCAGCTCATCGATCCGACCGCGGCCCGCAGCCAGGTACTCACCAGCTTCCGCGGCGTCCGCTACACCGTCCAGGGCCAGGTGAGCCGGCTCGAGGTCGCTCGGCCCCCGCCCACCACGAGCACCGTGCAGACCAAGGGTACCCTGCGCGACCTGTGCCCCGGCCTCAACGGCTACTACACCAGCAAGGACAACTACTGCGACACCCAGGTCGATGTCTCCTACAAGCGCACCGAGCGCAAGGTCGACATGAAGATCTCGGCGGCGGTCAAGGTGGTCGACCCGGCCTCGGGCGAGCAGAAGCTCACCCAGACCCACGACGCGAAGGCCGAGAAGGTGGCCGCCCAGGTGAGCGACTTCAAGCGCGTCTACAATGGCGAGTGGGTGCCCACCCAGGTCGCGGTCCAGCCGGATCGCGAGACGGTCGCCCTGCCCGCGGAGATCCTCGCGCTACGCGCCCGCCCCGAGGCACTCCCGAGCGACGCCGATATGGTCTCGGCGGCCGCCGAGAACCTCGCGGTCATCGTCGCCACCGACATCCTGAAGGTCGTGGACGTGGGCCGGAAGGTCCCTCCGCCCAAGGTGCTCGCGAACATTCGGAAGCCGGTCACCGACGCGAGCCAGATCGAGCTGCTCCACGGCGACATCATCCAGCAGCCGACGCTCCCGCCGCCCTCCGCGACGCCACAGCCTACGCCACCGGCCCCCGCGCAGCCCGACCCGGCACCGGTCCAGCCCGCTCCGCCACGAGCGATCCCAGCACAGCCCCCGCCGGCTCCCGAGGGCACGAACCTCGACAAGGCGAACGAGTCCGCCGTCGGTCACTGATCAACCCGAGCCGAGGTGCGGGATCTCCTCGGTCTCGGTGGGTGGGCGATCCTCCAGGGACTCCACCGGCGTGACGCGAGACAGGAAGCGGTTCATCTCGTCGCCGTCGAGCACCTCGTGCTCGAGCAGGTACGCCGACATCTCCTCCAGGGCGCTCCGGTTGCGGCGCACGATGTCGCGCGCCCGCTGGTGGCACCGATCGAGGATCGCGCGCACCTCGCGCTCTATGGTCTCGGCAGTGACCGGCGAGCGCGCGGCGGGGACCCGGTTGTCCGGGGGGAAGCCGATCCCGAAGGCGTTGGACCGGTCCGCGCCGCTGTAGTCGACCGCGCCGACCTTCTTGGACATCCCGTACTCGACGACCATGCGCCGCGCGAGATCGGTGGCCTTGCGGATGTCGTCGCCGGCGCCGGTCGTGATGTCCCCGAAGATCAGCTCCTCGGCGGAGCGCCCGCCGTAGAGCACCGTGATCCGGTTCAGCAGCTCCGCCTTGGTCATCAGGTACCGATCTTCGAGCGGCATCTGGATCGTGTAGCCGAGGGCCGCGATCCCGCGGGGAATGATGCTGATCTTGCGCACCGGGTCGGCTCCGGGGCTCGCCGCGGCGCAGATCGCGTGCCCGGACTCGTGGAACGCCACGGTGCGCCGCTCGATGGGCGACAGGCGGCGGTTCTTCTTCTCGAGGCCCGCGATGATCCGCTCGATGGCCTCCTTGATGTCCGAGCTCGTGATCGACTGCGCGCCGCGACGAGCCGCGAGGAGCGCCGCCTCGTTCAGCGCGTTTGCGAGGTCGGCGCCGGCGAACCCCGAGGTGAACTGCGCGATCCCCTCGAGGTCGACGTCGGGATCGAGCTTCAGCTCCCGGGCGTGCACCTTCAGGATCGCGATGCGCCCCTTCAGATCGGGCCGATCGACGAGCACCTGCCGATCGAAGCGTCCCGGGCGCAGGAGCGCCGGGTCGAGGATCTCCGGCCGGTTGGTTGCGGCCATGACGATGATCCCGGCGCGGTTGTCGAAGCCGTCCATCTCGACGAGGAGCTGGTTCAGGGTCTGCTCGCGCTCCTCGTTGCCCGCCGGGCCGCCCACGCCGCGTGCCTTGCCCACCGCGTCGAGCTCGTCGACGAAGATGATGCACGGGGCGTGCTCCTGGGCGGTCTTGAACAGGTCGCGCACCCGCGCCGCGCCCACGCCGACGAACATCTCGACGAAGTCGCTGCCCGAGATGCTGAAGAAGGGCACCGCCGCCTCGCCCGCGACCGCCCGCGCGAGCAGGGTCTTGCCCGTCCCCGGAGGCCCCACGAGGAGCACGCCCTTGGGGGGCCGCCCGCCGAGCGAGGTGAACTTCTCCGGCGTCTTGAGGAACGCGACGATCTCCCGCAGCTCCTCGGCCGCCTCGTCGACCCCGGCCACGTCCTCGAAGGTGACCCCGGTGCCCTCCTCGGGCACGAGCCGGGCCGAGGAGCGGCCGAAGGCGGCGACCCCACGGCCGGTCGGGTCCCGTCGTGCGAGGAACAGCCACACCGCCCCGAGCAGCAGCATCGGCAGGAACAGGAGCGAGAGGCTCATGCTGCTGTCGCAGCCGCTGTTCGGCACCGCGCGGTAGGCGATGCCCTGGTCCTCGAGCAGCGGGATGAAGGAGTCGTCCCCCGGCACCCGGACGGCCTGGACCACGTTGTCGCCGCCGCCCTTGGCCGGCTCGGACAGCTTGGCGCGCACGTAGTCGCGGTCGAAGGTGACCTCCTCGACCTTGCCGTCGGTGATGTCCTGCTTGAGCTCCGACCACGAGATCGCGCGCCCGCCGGTGCCCATGGCGACCTGCGCCATCCACGCGACCACGGCGACGAACACGAGCAACGCCAGCACCGGTGGCCAGCGGCTCACCCCGTTGTTGTCGCCCGGCATCAGCGGCCTCGGCCGCGCACACCCGTCTCCTGGTCGAGCACCTGGAGGGTCTGCTTGTACAGGAACCGTGCCTGCTGCAGGTTGTCGCCGATAGCTACCACGCCTACCTTCCCGAACTCCGATAACGCCCCGATGAGGTGGAAGACGACCCCCCGTTCGGTCGGGGCGTGGAAGTGCAGGCCGTGGAACACGGCGATGTCGACGAGATCGTCGGGCAGCAAGCCGCGGTACCGCTCCTCCTGGATGGTGTCCGTGGCGAAGTAGTACTTGGTCTTGCCCGAAGGCGCGTAGAACAGCCCGTCACCCTGGCTGTACTCGCCCGCGGTCAGGAACTTCAGGGTGAGGAAGGGGTGGGTGGTCCCGCCCTTGCGCAGGTTGATCTCGATCGCCTGGTGCTTCCAGCCCGCATCCGTCTTCACCGAGACGTAGTCGATGCCGAAGCGCCCGATCACCCCGCGGTTCGCGAGCACCCGCGCCACCTTCGCCGCCGAGGCCTGGATGTCCATCCGGTAGGCGCCCGCGGCGGGAAAGGTGCACCCGAGGAAGACCTGGCCCGAGGGCCCACCGAGCACCTGGTCGTGGGTCGAGATCACCTGCGGCTCGCCGATGGCGTTCACCCGACACTGGGCCGACGGCGACATCTTGTGCGCCCCCTCGACAAAGGCCTCGACGACTCCACCCATCTCTCCGAACTTCGCGCCGAAGTGCTCCCAGGTCTCGCCCGCCGCCTCGAACTCCAGCAGGGGCAGCCGGTCCCGGATCGCGCCGGCAAGGCCCGGGTGCTTCACGTCGAGGCCGGCGAACCGGAACAGGGCGTTGCCCTCCCCCGAGAAGCCCTCGTTCAGCTTGACCACCGCCTTCTTCGCCAGCGGGTCGTGGCGCAACACCTCGGCGAGCGCCTCGGCGATGTCGGCGGCGGTCGACAGGCGCTCGAAGCCGAAGGGGAGATCGACCCCGGCCTCCCGGAACACCTCGCGACACCCGCTCTTGGTGCCGAGCCAGTTCAGCTCCGGGTCCACCGAGTTCAGGGGGATCCCGAGGCGCACCGCGAGGCTGCGCTCGAAGGGGGACGAGTTGAAGCACACCATGTGCGCGCGGGTCCGGTCGGCGATCTCGGCGCGGATCCGCTCGACGAGGCGTGGTCGCTCGAGGATCTTCTGGGTCAGCCCCTGGGTGCTGGAGCCGTCGTTGCAGTCCAGCATCACGAGCCGACCGCGCGCGTGGCTGCTCGGCACGCCGCTCAGCAGCGCGAGGTAGTAGTCGACGACCGTGGGGTGGAGCTGCCGGCTCGTGACGTACACGAGCTTGGTGCGTGGCTGCCGGAGCAGCATGAGGTTCACCAGCATGCGCTCCTCGTAGTGCACTACCCCCGCGACCTTCTGCAGCTCCCGCGGGTCCAGCGAGAGGGAGGGGACGATCACCACGGTCTGCGGCGTGCGCGAGTCGCTGGCCAGCGCCTCGTACAGCTCGGGTATCCGTGCCTGCAGCGCCTGGTAGACCTGCACTTCTTCGGGAGAGCCCGGCTCGGGCCAATCGGGACGGTCCATACCCGGCAGCATACCCGCTTGGCCGCCCGCACCGGTCCAAGGGGGAGGCACGAGGCGCCCGGGATCGCCGCTCCGAGCCACCGCGCGCTATGTACCGGCCCTGGAGGTCGCATGGTACGATCCGTCGAGTTCGCGGGGTTCTCCGTGGGTCCCGGTCACCCGCTGGCGATCCTCGCCGGGCCGTGCGTGCTCGAAGATCCCGAGATGGCGCTTCGGGCGGCCGACGGGTTGGCCCGTGCGTGCGCGGCGCAGGGCCTGCCCTACGTGTTCAAGGGCAGCTTCGACAAGGCCAACCGCACCCGCGCCGAGAGCTTTCGCGGTCCGGGCCTCCATGACGGCCTCGCCTGGCTGCAGCGGGTCCGCGAGCAGGTCGGGGTGCCCGTGACCACCAACGTGCACGAGCCCGGTCAGGCGGCCCCCGCCGCCGAGGTCGTCGACCTGCTCCAGGTGCCCGCCTTCCTGTGCCGCCAGACCGACCTGCTGCTGGCGTGCGGGCGCACCACACGCCCGGTGAACCTCAAGAAGGGCCCGTTCCTCGCCCCCGCGGACCTGCGACACGCCGCCGACAAGGTGCGCGGGGCCGGAAGCCCGGGGGTGCTCGCCACCGAGCGCGGCACCACCTTCGGCTACCATGACCTCGTCGCCGACCTGCGCGCGATCCCGTGGCTGCACGAGGTGGGCCTGCCCGTCGTGTTCGACGCGACCCACGCGGTGCAGCGCCCGGGCGCCGCCGACGGCCGCAGCGGCGGGGATCGCCGCCTGGCTCCGGTGCTGGCCCGCGCTGCGGTCGCGGCCGGCGCCGACGCGATCTTCCTCGAGGTGCACCCCGACCCGGACCGCGCGCTCTCCGACGCCGCGACGCAGCTTCCTCTGGACGCCGTCCCCGCGCTCCTCGCCGAGCTCTCCGCCCTGGCCGCCGTGGTCCGCCGCTGAGACCTCGCTTCACTCGTGGGCGAAGGCGTAGAACTCCGGGTCGCGCAGGGCCGGGAGCTCCCCCTTGGGGAGCAACAGGGTGCGGATCGCCCACAGGTCCTTGAACACGCGGTAGGCGCTCGTCTGGTCGAGGTAGTCGACCCCGCCCGAGCCACCCGTGCCGACGCGGCGGCCGATCAGGCGCTCGACCATCCGGGCGTGCCGGTGCCGCCAGAGCACGAACCGCTCCTCCATGGCGACGATCGCGTCGAGCAGCAGGCGCGGCCACGCGAGCAACGGCAGGTCGCGGTAGGACTCGATGAACAGCGCGGCGGCGCGGCACCGGCGGACGGTCGCGGCGTCGCCCTCGACGCCCTCGGCGTACAGGAACGATCGCGCCACGTCGAGCATCCCGTCGAAGCGGGTGGTCAGCTCGGGCCGGGTGCGCTCTCCCAGCCCCGCGACCAACTGCTCGAGCTGGCGGTGCCGCGAGCCGTCTAGCGCCTCCAGGTAGGCATCGAGGAACTCCCGCACCGCGGCGGCATCCCCCGGCTCGCCCGGAGGGCTACCGTGGATCGGGGTGCGGTACAGCCAGGCGTTCAGGGCCTCGAGCATCGTCGACTCGCCGCGGGCCTGCCGCACCCGCTCCGCCGCCAGCCGCCCGGCCGGCGTCCCCTGTCCCAGCGCCTCGATGTGCTCGATCGGGTCGACCCGCCCGTACTGGAGGCGCTCGCTCTCCGACAGGCCCATGAGGATCTCGATCTCCCGCATCTGGAAGCTCTGGAAGCCACTCGAGGGCACGAGCTTGTCGCGGAAGGCCAGGAAGTCCTGGGGCGTGAGGGTCTCCATCACGTCGAACTGGTCCACCGCCAGGCCCAGGATCGCGGTGACCCGCCGCAGGTGGTGGGTCACGAAGGGGATCGTCTCCTCGGCCACGCTCGGCGCCGCGAGGCGGTCCCGTGCGAGGCGGAGCGAGCGGATCACGAGCTTGAACCAGAGCTCGTAGACCTGGTGCACGATGATGAAGTGCAGCTCGTCCGGCCGCAGGTCGTCCTCGTCCGCCTCGAACCCGGTCTGCAGGTCGAGCAGGCGGTCGAGCTTCAGGTAGTCCCAGTAGGTCGGCGTGCTCGGCACGGTGCCCCCTTGCGGCAGGGCAGGATCCTAGCTCGGCGAGCCCCTGAGCGAGGACACCCCCGGAGCAGAGGCTCCGGGGGCGTCACAGAAGGATGGCAGGGGCGCCAGGGCTCGAACCCGGGACCTGTGGATTTGGAATCCACTGCTCTACCAGCTGAGCTACACCCCTGCAGGCCCCCCGGAGGTAACCGGTGTGCGGCGCACGGGTCAAGGCGCCGGTGCCGCCGGGCCGATCCACTGCTCATTCTGCCGGCGCAGGGCGACCGGGAACGGATTGGCCAGCTCCGAGGCGAGGTGCTCGGCTTGGCCGTGGCCTTGGCCCGCACCCATCGTGATCCGCACGGCGCCGCCCTCGATCGGGTCCATCACGAGCGGCGCGGACTCGACGATGTCGTCGATCACGATCAGCAGCACCTCGTGGACGTGGCTGCGGGTGAGATCGGCGAAGGCCCGCGTGCCCTCGGCGTCGAGGTGGAGCAGTACCGCCGAGCCCCTGCGATCGAGCGTCGCCTCGGCGTCCTGCACGTGGGTACCCGACAGGGCGGTCGACCGGTCGAGCCAGCGCACGCGCCAGCCCCGGGGCGAGGAGGGGTCGCCGTCCAGCCACTCGAAGACCGGCCGCACCGCATCGTCACCCGCCCCCGCCACCACCGCCTTCAGGGCCTCGAGGGCCGCCTGCTTGGCGTCCCCACCCGGCCCCGCCGACGCGATCAGGCGTCCGTACGCCTCGTGAACCGGGCTGCCGGAGGGCAGGTCCCGTCCGATCCGCGCGACGATCCGGGCGGTCGCGTCCCGGGGCGCCTCGGCCCCGATCCACAGCACCCCCGGGGCGTCGAGCAGCACGCGCGCGACGGCTGGCGACCCGCCGTTCCCCTCGACCACGAGCACGTCGTCCCGGGTGTGCACCTGCACGCACTTCAGCCCGGCCCGCTCGAGGCGCGCTCGCGCCACCTGCGATCGCCTGCGGGTCCGCGGGGGCCTCGGGCGCGTACTCGAGGCGGTAGCCCCCGACCTCGAAGGGATCGGGGCACCGGTGCCCCAGAGGCCACCCCGCGCACCCGAGCACCGCGCCCGCGAGCAGGACGAGCGCTCCCCGGGACACCGCGCCCACTCAGTTCCCCGCGTCGTCGCCGGGGGAGTCGTCGTCGGACGCCGGCTCGGGCTCCGCGGGAGGCGGCGCCTTGGGCGGGCTGCCGACCTTGGCCATGTACCGGAGGGTGCGCCGGGCGTCGTATTTGTCGAAGCTCTGGACGAAGCTCGGCATCGCGCCCTTCCCGTCGAGTACCTCGCGCACGTCGGCGTCGAGCCTGTCCGGCGTCAGCTTGCCGCTCAAGTCGGGCACCTTGGCCACGAGCGCGGCCGTGGCCGGCCCGTTCCCCGCCGCGGCGTCGCCGTGGCACTGGACGCAGTGGCGCTCGTAGAGCTGCCGGCCGCGCTCGATGTCCGGGAGCCGGTGGGTGGGCTGTTTGCCCCATGCGACCCCTGCGACGGGGACGAGCACGAGCGCGAGCAGCAGGCCGTGGCTTCGGTTCACCGGGATCCTCCCGCGGGACACCGCGGCATAACGCAACGACGAAGAAGCCCGCACGGCGTGGACCGTGCGGGCTGTTCAAGGTGGCGGGATGGACGGGACTCGAACCCGCGGCCTCCGGCGTGACAGGCCGGCGTTATAACCAACTTAACTACCACCCCATGAAAGAACGGCTCTCTGGGTGAGTGGGCGGAACAGGACTCGAACCTGCAACCGTCGACGTGTAAAGCCGAAGCTCTCCCATTGAGCTATCCGCCCGAGGGTTCCCCCCCGCAGCGCCACAATAAGTAGCGCCCCCCCTCGAACACGTCAAGGCGGGGCGTGACGGCGATCGCCGATTCCTCGGAACCGGCGACCACCAAAGTCGAGAAGCCTAGTTGACGGCTTCCTTCATCGCCTTGCCCGGCTTGAACTTCACGGTGTTGCTGGCCGGGATGCGGATCGGGCGCTTGGTCTGCGGGTCGCGGCCCATGCGCTCGGCACGGTGGGATACCTGGAAGGTCCCGAAGCCGACGAGCGTGACCTTCTTGCCGCCAACGAGCGCCAACTGGATGGCGTTCGTGGTGGCCTTCAGGGCGCGCTCGGCCTCGACCTTCTTCAGGCCCGCCTCGGACGCGATGGACGCAACGAGATCAGCCTTCGTGACGGATTTAGCCATGGTGTTCTCCCCATTAGCTCGGTTGTTGGTGGTTTCTACGTGGGTAGTGGGATGCCGTTCCACGCGCTCGGGGGCAGCGAAGTGGGATCGCTGTCATTCCCCATGGACGCCGGGTCCGGCAGGCCTTTCGGCCTGCGCCGAGTCTACAGCAATTTCGCGATCTGGCCCAAAGCCACCGAAGATTTCCTCTGCGGCCGCTCCCGCGAGGGCTTCCTTGAGAACCCGATCCATGTGCGAAACTGGAATGATTTCCATGGCTTCCGTAACGTGCGAGGGGACGTCCTCCAGATCCTTCCGGTTGGCCTCCGGGATCAGGACCCGGGTGATGCCCCCGCGGTGCGCGGCGAGCAACTTCTCCTTCAGACCTCCGATCGGGAGCACTCGACCCCGGAGGGTGATCTCACCGGTCATCGCCGTGTCGCTCCGGACCGGGAAGCCGGTCAGCGCGCTCACGATGGCGGTGCCCATGGAGATTCCGGCGCTCGGACCGTCCGTCTTGAGCGCGTTGCCCGGGTAGTGGACGTGGAAGTCCTGGGTCTCGTGGAAGTCCGGGTCGAGGCGTAGCGCCTCGGCGCGGGAGCGAATGTAGGTGAACGCGGCGGTGGCCGACTCCTTGAGCCAGTCGCCAAGCCGCCCGGTGAGGATCAGCTGGCCCTTGCCCGGGACCGTCGCGACCTCGATGTTCAGCAGCTCCCCACCCCACGGAGACACGGCGAGGCCCTTGACCACGCCGACGGCGTCCTCGTCCTCCCGGCGTCCGAAGTAGAAGCGGGGCACCCCGAGGAGCTTGGGCAGGTTCCGCGAGGTCACGCGCACCCGCGTCTCGGTGCCGAAGCGGACGACCCGGCGAGCCACCTTGCGGCAGATCCGCGCGAGCTGCCGCTCCAGCTCTCGAACCCCGGACTCCTTGGTGTACTCGCGGATGATCCGGAGCAGCGCCTGGCCGGTCACCTCGACCTGCTCGGCGGTGATCCCGTTCGCCTCCTGCTGCTTGGGGAGCAGGTAGCGCCGCGCGATCGCGACCTTCTCGTGCTCGGTGTACCCGGCGAGGTGGATGATCTCGAGGCGGTCCTGCAGCGGGAGCGGGATGCCCTGGAGCGTGTTCGCCGTGCAGATGAAGGTGACGTTGGACAGGTCGTAGTCGAGGTCGAGGTAGTGGTCGTTGAAGGCCTTGTTCTGCTCGGGGTCGAGCACCTCGAGCAGCGCCGCGGCCGGGTCGCCGCGGAAGTCGGCGGTCATCTTGTCGACCTCGTCGAGCAGCATGACCGGGTCGATGGTCCCCGCCCGCTTCATGGCGTGCAGCAGCTTGCCCGGCATCGCGCCGATGTAGGTGCGCCGGTGCCCGCGCACCTCCGCTTCGTCGCGCACCCCGCCCAGCGTGATCCGCACGAAGGGGCGGTCGGTGGCCCGCGCGATGGACCGCGCCAGGGACGTCTTGCCCACGCCCGGCGGCCCGACCAGGCAGAGGATCGGCCCGCGCATGCGCTCCACGAGCCGGCTCACGGCGAGGTACTCGACGATCCGCTCCTTGACGCGGCGGAGCCCGAAGTGATCCTCGTTCAGGATCGCCGCGGCCTCCTCGATGCTTGGCGGATCCGCCGAGACCTCCGCCCAGGGCAGCGCCACGATCCAGTCGAGGTAGCTACGCACGACGGTCGCCTCGGCGCTCATCAGGTTCATTTGCGAGAGCTTGCGCAGCTCCTTCTCGGCGCGGTCCTGGACGAGCTCGGGCAGCTCCTTGTCGGCGATGGCCCGCGCGAGCTCCTCGAGATCGCTCCGGCCCTCCTTGTCGCCCAGCTCCTTCTGGATCGCCTTCATCTGCTCGTTGAGCCAGTACTCGCGCTGGCTCGACTGCCGCTCCTTCTTGACCCGGCTCTTGACCTTGCGCTCGACCTGCAGGAACTCGATCTCGTCGAGCAGCGCCCGGTAGACGCGCTCGAGGCGCTCGCGCACGTCGAACAGCTCGAGCAGCGCCTGCTTCTCGTCGAGCTTGAACTCGAGCGGAGCCACGAGGATGTCCCCGAGCTTGTCCGGATCCTCGATGGCGTTGACCGTGAGCAGCATCTCGGGCGGCACCGAGCGGTCGAGCTTGACGTACCGCTCGAAGGTGCTCTTTACCGTGCGGATCAGCGCCTGCACCTCGGTCGAGACCTCGTCGGGGACCTCGGGCCCCTCGAGGGCGACCTCGAAGTGGGACGGGTTGTCGACGTAGCGGACGATCCGAGCCCGCCGGCGCCCCTCCACGAGGATCTTCGTGTTCCCGTCGGGCAGGCGCAGGGTCTGCGCGATGCGCGCGATGGTGCCGACCTCGTGGATCTCGTCGGGCCGGGGATCGGTGCGGTCGCCGTGCCGCTGGGTGACCAGGAAGATCTCCCCGCCGGTGGTGTTGGCCCTGGCCACCGCCGCCACCGAGCGCGGCCTCCCGACGATCAGCGAGACGTGGGCGTGGGGGAAGACGACGATGCCGCGCAACGGAAGCATCGGCCAGGTCCGGTCCGCCTCGCTCCCGTCGCGCCTTTCACGGAAGAACATCCGCCTCCCTCCGCGGCGGGAAGCTCGGACGCCCGCCGATCAGGCCCACTCGGCCTCGTTCTCGTACACGAGGATCGGGTCTCGCTTCCGCTGGACCACCTCCTCGCTGATGATGCACTCCTTGACGTTGCTCCGCGACGGCAGGTCGTACATCGCGTCGAGCATGATCTCCTCGAGGATGCCGCGAAGCCCGCGCGCACCAGCCTTCTTGGCGAGCGCCTCCTTGGCGATCAGCCGCAGGCTCCCCTCGGTGAACTTGAGCTTGACGTTCTCCATCTCGAAGAGCTTCTGGTACTGCTTGATCAGCGCGTTCTTGGGCCGCACGAGGATCGCCTCCAGCGACTCCTCGTCCAGCTCGTCGAAGGTGGCGAGCACCGGGACGCGGCCGATGAACTCGGGAATCATCCCGAAGCGCATGAGGTCTTCGGCCTCGGCCCGGGCGAGCAACTCGTTGGCGGAAAACCTCTCCTTCTTCTTGAGCGCGGTGCCGAAGCCCATGTGCGCCTCGCCCAGCCGCGCCTCGACCACCTTGTCGAGGCCCACGAAGGCGCCGCCGCAGATGAACAGGATGTTGCTCGTGTCGATCTGCAGGAAGTCCTGCTGCGGGTGCTTGCGCCCGCCCTTGGGCGGCACGTTGGCGACGGTGCCCTCGATGATCTTGAGCAGCGCCTGCTGCACGCCCTCGCCCGAGACGTCGCGGGTGATCGACGGGTTCTCGGACTTCCGGGAGATCTTGTCGATCTCGTCGATGTAGATGATGCCCTTGGTCGTGCGCTCGACGTTGTAGTCGGCCGCCTGGAACAGGGACAGGATGATGTTCTCGACGTCCTCGCCGACGTAGCCGGCCTCGGTGAGGCTGGTGGCGTCGGCGATGGTGAAGGGCACGTTGAGGAACCGCGCCAGGGTCTGCGCGAGCAGCGTCTTGCCCGAGCCGGTGGGCCCGATCAGCATGATGTTCGACTTCTCGAGCTCGATGTCGTCGTGCCCCGTGCGGGACTCGATGCGCTTGTAGTGGTTGTGGACGCCGACCGAGAGGATCTTCTTGGCCCGGTCCTGCCCCACCACGTACTGGTCGAGGTAGTCGTAGATCTCCTTGGGCTTGGGCACGAGGCCCCGGGTGGCGTAGAAGTCCTCCCGCTCGTACTCCTCCGTGATGATGTCGTTGCACAGCTCCACGCACTCGTCGCAGATGTACACCGACGGCCCGGCGATCAGCTTGCGGACCTCCTTCTGGGACTTGCCGCAAAACGAGCAGCAGAGCTCTTTTCCGTCGCTTCCCTTCCTGCGCAAGTCGATGCTCCTGTCCCGGCCCTAGACCGGGTCGCCCTTGTCGTCGAGCTCTCGGTTGCCTGGCGAGATCACCTCGTCTACCAGACCGTACTCCAAGGCCTGGGCGGCCGTCATGATGTTGTCGCGTTCGGTGTCCTTCGCGACGCGATCCTCGGGCTGCCCCGTGTGGTTGGCCAGCGTCTTGATCAGGGTCTCCTTCCAGCGGAGGATCTCCTTCGCGTGGATCTCGATGTCGGTCGCCTGCCCGCGGAACCCGCCGAGCGGCTGGTGGATGAGGACGCGGCTGTGCGGCAGGATCCGGCGCTTGCCGTGGGCACCCCCCGCGAGGAGCACCGCGCCCATCGAGGCCGCCTGGCCCACGCAGATCGTGGCCACGTCGGAGGTGATGTACTGCATGGTGTCGTAGATCGCCATGCCTGCGGTGATCACGCCACCCGGGCTGTTGATGTACAGGAAGATGTCCTTCTCGGGGTCCTGGCTGTCCAGGTAGAGAAGCTGGGCGATGATCAGGTTGGCGACGGTGTCGTCGATCTGCGTGCCCAGAAAGACGATCCGGTCGACCAGCAGGCGGGACCACAGGTCGTGTCGGGTCTCGCCGCGGTGGGTCTGCTCCACGACGTAGGGGATCGTGTAGTTCTTCGGCTGCATGGGGGATTGGCTCCTCTCGGCCTTCCATCGGCCGACATGGACAAGGGTTAACCACGCGATCGATCGCCTGCGACTGCCCGATCGGCGGGGACCTCCGGTGAGCGGGGGCGGGCCGGTCCGTCGGGCCGCCCGATCACGGCCGCCGGGCAAGCGGTCAGCGGTCAGCGGTCAGCGAGGCAGGGTGGATCGGCGACCGCACGGGCGTCGGCGATCCCCGATCGGCCCCGCACCACACCCCTCGACGGAGGCCGGGAGTCTAGCTGATCGCCTTGTTGCGGGACGCGATCGCGCCGAGCACGCCCTTGCGCGCCTTGCCCGCCTCCTCGGCGGCCTGCAGGGCGTCGAGGTGGGCGTCGTGGGCGCCGCGCTCGATGGCGGCCTTCACGTCGCCGACCTTGCCGTCGAGGATGCTGGGGTCCGCTTCGGCCGCCGGGGCGGCCTCGGCCTCGGGCGCCGCAGTCTCGGCCGGACCCGCGGGCTCGGTGACCAGCTCGGAGTGCTCGAGCAGCCAGTCCAGCGTCTTCTCCTCGAGCAGCCGGGCCCGGAGCTCGTCGACCGCGTCGTCGCGGACGAAGTAACCCTTGATGGTCTCGACCGCCTGGCCGCGCTCGTCGGCCATCTCCTGGTACTTGCGCTCGAGGTCGTCGTCGGAGACTTCGATGCCTTCCTTCTCGGCGACATACTCGAGGATCAGCCCGCCCTTGACCGCGAACTGGGCACGAACCGCGAGGTCGCCCATCTGCGCGTCGTCGAAGGTGAGGTTCCGCGGATCCTGGCCGCGGTAGGCGGCCTGCAGGCGGAGCTCCTCGACGAGCGCCTCGAGCTGCTCCTGGATCATCCCGTCGGGTACGTCGAAGGGATTGCTGTCGATGAGCACCTGGAGCACGTTCGCCCGCGCCTGGTTGCGGGCGGCGTCCTGCAGCGCCTGCTCGATCTCGCCGCGGAGGGCGGCGCGCATCCCGGCGATTCCGCCCTCGTAGCCGAGCTCCTCGGCGAGCTCGTCGGTCGCCTCGGGGATCTCGTTGGCTTGGATGCTCATGACCTTGGCGGTCACGTCCAGGGTGCGGCCCGCGATGGCCTCGGTGCGCGCGGTCTCGGGGAAGGCGATCGACTCCGTCTTCTCGTCGCCTGCCTTCATCCCGATCACCAGGGCGTCCACCCCCGGGTAGTACGGGTCGGCCTCGGTGCGGATCATCGTGCCGGGCTCGCTCGCGACGACCTCGTCGCCGTCCCTGGCGGTGAGCTCCACGAGCACCATGTCGCCCGAATGGACGGCGCGGTCGGTGACCTCGACGAGCCGGGCCTCGCTCTCGAGGCGGTGCCGCACGGCATCCTCGACCTCGTCGTCGCCCATGGTCGCCTCGGGCCACCCGACCTCGAGGCCGGTGTGGGCGTCCAGGGCGATGTCGGGCTTCACGTCGACGGTGATCGAGAACTCGAAGGGCTGACCGGCGGCCAGCTCCCCCTGGCTGTCGACCTCGGGACGGCCCACCGGCTGGACCGCCTGCTTGTCGAGCGCATCCGACCAGGCCTGCTGGATGAAGTTGGCGGCCACGTCGTTCGCCACCCGAGCGCCGAAGCGCATCTCGAGCACGTTGCGGGGCGCCTTGCCGGGGCGGAAGCCGGGCAGCCGCACCTGGCGGCCCAGGTCGCGGTACGCCTTGTCGAGCTCCGAGCGGACCTCGTCGGCGGGGATGGAGAACTGGAGCTTCTTCTGGAAGGAGCCGAGCGCGATCACGTCCATCTTCATCACGTCCTCTACCGGGTGTCGTCGGGGTCGGGGTGGGTGCGAGAAGGGGGACTCGAACCCCCACGGGTTGCCCCACCGGATCCTAAGTCCGGCGCGTCTACCAGTTCCGCCATTCTCGCGCCGATCGGTCCGGACCCCGAGATCGGCACGGGCGGCCCACGAGGGGCCGCCCGGCGGGGAAGGGGTGGTAGGCCGTGTAGGAATCGAACCTACAACCTACGGATTAAGAGTCCGGTGCTCTGCCAATTGAGCTAACGGCCCAACCCAAGGAACTATAGCAATGTGTGGGGTGGGAGATGGGACTTGAACCCACGACCCCTGGAACCACAATCCAGTGCTCTGCCAACTGAGCTACACCCACCGTGGGACGCCCGTATTTACTGTCCCGGCAGGAACCTGACAACCCCCCATGCGTTCGAGCTCGCTGCTGCTGGCCGGATGGCTCGCTCTAACGGGCCTTTCCTGCAAACCAAAGGGCTGGGAGGTCCCGGCCCCCGCCGAGCAGGCCGTCGTCCAGGACCAGCTCGACCGATTTGCCCGGTCCTGGCTGTATCCAGCGAAGATCGCGCCGCCGACGGTCCCCTTCGACGAGCAGGAGACCCACGAGGGGGGGATCACGGTCCGGGTGCAGCCCCTGCGCCCCGAGGACGCTCCGTGGAACACGTGGCCCGGCCCCTCCGCCCGGCTGTTCAACAACCGGGCTGCGCTGCTGTTCCACGTCACGATCGAGGCCTCGAGGCCGGTCCGGTGGCTCCCCGGCAGCACCGGGCTGGAGCTCAACGATCCCGGGGATCCGCTCCCGCCCGCCCGCACCCCCGACGAGCTGCTCGCGCCGTTGCTGCGCGCGGCCCTGCTCCAGGAGCGCTACGCACTCGAGGGCGACTTCGTGCAGCGCACCCGGGCCGCCGGTCCCTTCCGTGCGGCCTACCTGCCCCCGGACAGCGCGAGCACGCCACTGACCGGGGTGATCGGGTTCCCACTGCCCGATCCCGAGAAGCAGGTGATCGCCCTGCAGCTCACCGTCGGCCTGCTCGGTCCGGACGGGCGCCACGCCGTCCGCTTCCTCTACGACTGATCGCCGGTGCCGATCAGCGACACCCCTGGGCGCCGTTCTCGAAGCACACGAGCGTCGTGGGGCCGATCACGTCGATCCGCGCCGACTGTTTCGTACCGCCCACCTCGGCGCCCACGTCGCATGCACCGCGGGTCGCGTCGGGGACCACGACCCGGCCGACCCCCGTGGCGCGATGACCCCGGCAGTCGACGGTCAGATCGGCGCCGGCCGGCCCGACCACCACCACCTGGAACCCGTCGCCGGCGACCTGCCCCGAAGCACCGCCCTGCGGATCGCCGAGGACGTCGGCGATGGAGTGCGAGGCCTCGCCCGAGTCGCTCTCCCGGGCCGCCGAGCGGCTCCACAGGAACAGGTTCACCGCGAGCAGGACCACCGCGACGAGTCCGAGCAGGATCCCGGCCGTCCACAGGGCGCGGGGGTTGAACCATCGGTTGTCGAGGCGCGAGACCGGAAGCTCCGGGTCGGTGTGTTCGTCGAGGAACCCCGGCGGCAGCGACGGCCGGCTGCGCACCGCCTCGGGCGGCGGCCCCACCTGCACGGGGATCGGCAGCAGCGAGGTGACCCGGATGGGCGGCTTGCTGTCGGCGACCTCCGGCTCCGGTTCCCTGCCCGCCTCCTGGGTGGGGTCGTCCGCGATCGTGTCGTCGTCGGTCTCGGGGAATGCTTCCCGGACGTCGAAGGGCGGCAGCGAGGGCGGCACGGCGACCCGGCGCGCCAGGATCTCCGGGTCGGCCTCGTCGCCCTTGCGCGCCCGCTGGTGGGCGCCCCGCCCGAGCACCGTGCCCTCGCCGCCCCCGCGCCGCTCCGCCGCAGCCTCCTCGACCCGCTCGCGGAGCCGGTCCACGTTCGCAGCCGTCCAGGTCACGAGGCCCTCCCCGGCGGTCCCTTCGGCCACCACGCGCAGCCCATCGGGGACCGTGGACAGGGCCGGCCGCTCCGACGGGTCCCAGGCCAGCAGGCCGCGCAGCCAGTCGCCGTACCGCTCGGAGAGCACCGGCCCGGGACGCGACATCGCGCGGATCAGCGCGCGGCGGATCATCGAGGCGTGTCCGCCACGATCCGACGCGAGGCCCGGGGTCGAGCCGCTCACCAGCTGAGCGAGGAGCACGCCGAGGCGATAGACCAGCGCCGGCTCGCCCTCGTCCCCGAGGGGCGCACGCATCGCGGGGGAACGGGGGAACGGGCTCGCGAAGCCCGCGATCCGCAACACCCCCCACGCGTCGAGCAGGAGGTCCGTGGGCTCGGGGCCGGGGTGGGTGAAGGCGTCCGGACCGATCTCGACGAAGATCTCCGCGACCCGGGCGATCACCTCGGCCACCGCCCGGGTGGAGAGCAGCGCATCCTCCCCCTGGCCCAGGGTGTGCCCGAGGCCGAGGCCGTCGACCGCCTCGTAGACCCAGGCGATCCGCTCGCCGAAGGGGCGCACCGCGAGCAGGGAGACCACCGCGGGGTGGCGTAGCGCCAAGGCCTGCCCCGCCGCGCGCTGGGCCTTGGGGAGCGCATCGGCGGTGAAGGTCTCCGGCCCGAGCAGCACCCGCACCTCGACCCGGGAGCCGTCCTGCTGTACCAGTCGCCCTCGGTGCGCTGCCCCGTGCCACGCGTCGTAGGGCCCGAGTAGCTGGAGATCGTCTGTTGCCAACCCGACTCCGACGTTCGCTCGCAACCTAGCACGGACCCGGCTCCCAGCGTGATAGGAGACCCTTGTGACCCCAGGTCGCCCCACGTCCATCTCCCCCCCAGCGCAAGAGCAACGCGCGGTCCTGCAGGACATCCTGCGGCGAGCGGGACGCACCGCCTTGCGCTGGCTCTACGACACCAATCCACGCCAAAAGGCCGACGGCAGCGAGATCACCGAGGCCGACCGGGCCGCCGAGGAGGTGATCGTCGAGGGACTGCAGCGGGAGTTCCCCCACAGCGCGATCGTCGGGGAGGAAGGCGCCCATGTCGAGGGCAGCCGCGGCACGTGGCACGTCGACCCGATCGACGGCACGAGCGCCTTCGTCGAGGGCCTCGCCCACTGGGGCCCGACCGTCGCGCTGGTGCAGGACGGCGCCCTGCGGGTCGGGGCCTTCTACCAGCCCCGCATGGACGAGCTGTGGTTCGCGGCCCGCGGCGCGGGTGCCTGGCGTGACGAGACCCGCCTGGAGCCGGAGCCGATGGCGAGCATCGGGCGAAACGACAGCCTGTATCTGCCCTCTCGGTTCCACCGCACGATGCCGCTGCCGTGGACCGGCAAGGTGCGAGCCCTCGGGTGTACCGCCGCCCACCTCGCCTTCGCCGCGTCGGGGGGTGCGGCCGCCGCGGTGGTCGCCCGCTGGGCGATGTGGGACATCGGCTGCGGCGTCCTGCTGGTCTCCGAGGCCCACCGGGCCCTGCTGGACTTGACGGGGGCGCCCTTCGACCCCATGCAGACGCCTGGCGCGGCCTTCGTGGCCGGCGATCCGCTCGCCGTGCGGCAGGTGGTCGACAACCTCTTCGCCCGACCGCCCACCGGGGTACAACGATAGAAATGACCGCCCGAGACACGAGCACCAAACCGACGGACCCCTCCGCCGAGGACACGGCGACCGGCGACGACGCCGGCGACAAGGAGGACGGGAAGGCGCGTCGCACGCCGCCCCTCGTCAAGGCGCCTCCGCGGGGGATGACCCGCAGCAAGGATCTGCTCCAGTACTACCTCGCCGAGGTGCGGCGCTATCCGCTGCTCGACCCCGAGGAGGAGAAGGAGCTCGCCATCCGCTACCAGGAGACGGGCGACCGCGTGGCCGCCGAGCGCCTGGTCACGGCCAACCTCCGCCTCGTCATCAAGATCGCCTTCCAGTACCACCGGCAGTGGGCCAACGTCCTCGACCTGATCCAGGAGGGGAACGTCGGCCTGGTCGAGGCGCTCTCCCGCTACGATCCCTACCGGGAGATCCGCTTCAGCAGCTACGCCCAGTACTGGATCCGCGCGATGATCCTGCGCTTCCTGCTGGACAACTTCCGCCTGGTGCGCCTCGGGTCCACCCGGGCCGGGCGCAAGCTGTTCTTCCAGCTCCAGAAGGAGCGCAACCGGCTGGTCAAGGAAGGCGTCGACCCGACGCCCAAGCTGCTGGCCGAGCGCCTGGGAGTCAAGGAGTCGGAGGTCAACGCGGTCGATCGGCACATGCGCGCTCCGGCGCTCTCGCTGCACGGCCCCGCCGGCGGTGACGACAGCGACGGCCGCACCCTGGCCGAGGTGGTCCCCGAGCGGGTCCCCCACGACCCGGAGGACGCCGCCGCCAAGTCCGAGCTGGGCGAGCTGATGAAGGAGCGCCTGCACGCCTTCGCCGCCACCCTCGAGGACGAGCGCGAGCAGGACATCTGGACCAGCCGCATGGTGGCCACCGACCCGGAGAGCCTCTCGTCGATCGGCGAGCGCTGGGGCGTCAGCAAGGAGCGGATCCGCCAGGTCGAGGCGCGGATCAAGAAGCGCCTGAAAGCCTACCTCGAGGAACAGCTCGGCGACGAGATCGCCTTCGAGTTCGATGTCCCCGAGGACTGAGCTAGCAGGTCTCGGGAGCAAGCCGGACCGAGCCCGCTGAGCCAGGCTCGAGTCGAGGTCGACGAGCCAGGCGAAGCCTGGCGTACCAGAGGAGGGAGCGTGCTTGTAGCACGTGACCGACGAGCGGGCGCCGGCATCGGCCGAGACCGGCCAGCGGGCGATGGGAGGATTTCCCCGAGCCCTGCTAGCAGCCCTCGGGAGA
>Ga0114931_10001313_pt1 | contig 31700 bp, 36 predicted proteins | sample 2SBtaG_FD_89579 | JGI IMG/M metagenome (GOLD analysis project Ga0114931, IMG submission 89579) | Deep subsurface microbial communities from Kolumbo volcano to uncover new lineages of life (NeLLi) - 2SBTROV14_V59a metaG | ecosystem: Environmental > Aquatic > Marine > Volcanic | place: Kolumbo...
CTGATAGATGAGGGGTGTGTCCCCGAAATCCTGCCTTTGCAATCGCTGACGGGAACCGCTAGAATAGCGCGCTCGCCCGGGGTGAGCACGGGCCTCAGCGCCGTTTTGAGCTGGGCCGGGTTTCCGGAAATTGTTCGACTCCTTGCCTTACCGCAGTGGGCGGAAGGCTGTTAAACCGAAAGGGGATGTTATGAGACATTATGAAATCGTATTCCTGGTCCATCCGGACCAGAGTGATCAGGTGCCTGCCATGATCGAGCGTTATCGCGCGACCATAGAGGCTGGCAACGGTACCATCCACAGGCTGGAAGATTGGGGACGGCGCCAACTGGCCTATCCCATCAACAAGGTCCACAAGGCCCACTACGTCATGATGAACATCGAAGCGGATAAGGCCACGCTGGATGAGCTGGTCAATGCTTTCCGTTTCAATGATGCGGTGATCCGTAATCTGGTGATTCGTCGTGATGAGGCGGTTACCGAGCCCTCTCCGCTGGCGCGTCCCAAAGAGGAGCGCAGTGCACCGACAGAGTCGCGTTCCAGGGAGGAGAGTAGCACGCCGGGAGAATCACAGGACAAGCAGCCGGCAGTCGAAAGCGAGGCAGCCGTTCCTCCGGCGTGATGGCGTGTGCCGGTTAATCAGCTGGCTATTGCGGGGACTGTGGTGCGTGAACCCCGGACGCGTGAAAATCCCTCCGGTATCGCCTTGACCTCTTTCACCCTGGAGCACTGCTCCCGACAGTGTGAGGCAGGTATGCAGCGGGATGTCTATTGCCGGATCATCGTTATGGCCTGCGGGCGGGAGTTGGCGCCACTGGCTCGGACCCTGTTGGCAGGCGAGGCGGTCAGTGTGGCCGGTTTTCTTTGCCAGCACAATTACCGTGCCGGTGAAACCCGCTTGGTGCTCCATGCCCGCACTATAGACCGGCATGCCGTATAGTATTTTTTATTGATAAGATTGTAAGCTCGAAGCATTATCAGTCTGAACTGAATCCAGGAGAACATCATGGCCCGTTATTTTCGTCGCAAGAAGTTTTGTCGTTTCACCGCGGAAGGGATCAAGGAGATCGATTATAAGGATCTCGGCATTCTGAAGAATTACATCATGGAGACCGGCAAGATTGTCCCCAGCCGTATTACCGGGACCAAGGCCAGATATCAGCGTCAGCTGGCGACCGCCGTCAAGCGTGCCCGTTATCTGGCACTGCTGCCCTATTGCGACGCCCATTGAACCGTCAAGCGGCCACTGACTGACAAGGACGGTGTCTGCAGCGCCGCCGCTGGTCTGAATAACAGGGAACAAACACAGGCCCGATATCGTGTTGCGGTCATTTGCATCCTATATTCTGCGCGGGAGGAGCCATGCGATACTGGTGGCGACCAGTACCGCTATCCTGGCCTTGTTGTTGCCATTGTTGAGCCACCTCAGCGGGGCGACGATTGCCCTGGTGACCTTGCGCAAGCGCCTTCCGGAAGGTTTGCTGGTGTTGTGTGGGGCGGGGCTGATTCTGGCCGTGATCGGCTATTTTTCTTCCATCAGTTTCCCTATGGTGCGGGCCTTCCTGGTATCCACCTTGCTGGTAGTGTGGTTGCCGGTGGTGTGCGCGGCGGAGGTGCTGCGCCGCTGGCGTTCGCTGGGCGCAGCACTCAGTACCGCTGCGGTATATGGCGTACTGGCGATGCTGATTCTTTACCTGAGCGTCGATGATGTCGGTCAGTGGTGGCGTACCATGCTGGATAATGTGCTGACACCCTTGCTGGAAGGGGCGCCCGTGCCCCTGTCCGCCGCAGACAAGGCGCGTATGCTGACCTCTCTGTCAGGTGTCATGACCGGATTTATGGCAGCAGCCATCGTCTACAGCACCATGATTAATCTTTTCATCGGGCGCTGGCTGCAGGCAATGTTGTATAATCCAGGCGGTTTTGCCAGCGAATTCCAGGCGCTGCGCCTGGGGCGTGGTATGGCGGTTGCCGCCGGTATTGTGCTGTTGCTGTCCAGTGTTACCAGCGGTGGAGGAAGTCATTTCCTCGTTAATCTGGTGATTCTGGTGGTGGCGGTGTATTCATTTCACGGGCTGGCATTGGTCCATGCTCTGGTGGCGGCCATGCATGCCCGCAAAGCCTGGCTGTATGGGCTCTATATTTTGATGCTGTTTGTTTTACCGCAGGTGTTGATGGTGCTGTCTGCGGCGGGTTTTGCGGACAGCTGGATAGATTTCCGGGCACGTCTGCGGCATCGCAACGGCCGCTGATTCGAAAGATTCTGACAGAAGTTAACTGTGTATGAGGTGTTGAAATGGAAGTAATATTATTAAACAAAGTGGAGAATCTGGGTAACCTGGGGGACGTGGTCAACGTCAAGTCAGGATATGGTCGGAATTATCTGATTCCCAGCGGTGCGGCGGTGCTGGCAACGTCCGAGAACCGCAAGGTTTTCGAAGAGCGCCGGGCGGTATTGGAACAGGCGATGGCAGAGACCCTGGCGGCAGCACAGGCACGTCGCGATGCCTTACAGGATCTGAGCGTGACCATCGCCCACAAGGCCGGTGAGGAAGGCAAACTGTTTGGCTCGGTGGGGACCGCTGATATTGTTGCAGCAGTCGTCGCTGCGGGAGTGTCCATTGAGAAGCAGGAGGTTCGTCTGCCTGAAGGCCCGATCCGGCAGATCGGCGAGTATGAGATCGAACTGCACTTTCACCCGGAGGTCAACGTCAGCATCAAGCTCAATGTGGTGGCGGAAGCCTCATAGGCATTCGCGGCTGAGCATGGATTCGCAGGAAGGCAATGCAGGATATCAAGTCCATTACTGAAGGCCTGCAGCGTACTGCCGGGCAATTCAAGGTGCCGCCCCATTCCATCGAGGCCGAGCAGTCCATTCTCGGGGGGCTGATGCTGGATAATGCTGCCTGGGACCGGGTTGCCGACCTCATTTGTGAGGAGGATTTCTATCGTCGTGACCACCGGCTGATTTTCAGGGCGCTCACCGCCTTGTCGGCTGAAAGTCAGCCGATGGATGTGGTGACGGTGTCCGAGTGGCTGGACAAGCAGAACGAGCTGGAGCCGGCAGGCGGCCTGTCCTATCTCGGCATGCTGGCCAATAATGTGCCCAGCGTCTCCAACATCAAGGCCTATGCCGGTATTGTCCGGGAGCGCGCCATCCTGCGACAGCTGATCCAGGTCAGTTCGACGATCGGCGAGCGGGCCTTCAATCCTGAGGGCAGCGATTGTGCGGAGATACTCGATGAGGCGGAGCAGGCTATTTTCCAGATCGCCGAGCGGGGGAGTCGCAGCCAGCGTAGCTTTACTGCGGTCAAGGATCTGCTCAGCAAGGTGGTTGACCGCATTGATACCCTCTCGCAATCGGCCGGTGCGATCACCGGTGTTGCTACGGGCTACAAGGATTTTGATAAAAAGACCTGCGGACTGCAGCCGGCCGAGCTGGTGATCATCGCCGGACGGCCCTCCATGGGGAAAACCAGCTTTGCGATGAATATTGCGGAAGATGCCGCGATCAACAGTAATACCCCCGTCGCGATCTTCAGCATGGAAATGCCGGCGGAGGCATTGGTCATGAGGATGCTGTCCTCGCTGGGACGTATTGATCAACAGAAGATTCGTACTGGCGCCCTGGATGACGATGACTGGCCGCGATTGACCTCTACCATGAATATCCTCAGTAATGCCCCCCTGTTTATCGATGATACCCCGGCGCTCAATCCCACCGAGCTGCGCGCCCGGGAACGGCGTCTCAAACGGGAGCACAATCTGGGCATGATCGTGATCGATTATCTGCAGCTGATGCAGGTGCCCGGCAATAAGGAGAACCGTGCCACTGAAATTTCGGAGATTTCCCGTGGTCTGAAGGCCCTGGCTAAAGAGCTTGAAGTGCCGGTACTGGCCTTGTCGCAGCTGAATCGCGGCCTGGAGTCCCGACCAGACAAACGGCCGGTGATGTCCGACCTGCGTGAATCCGGCGCCATTGAGCAGGATGCGGATCTCATTGTTTTTATTTATCGTGATGAGGTCTATAACCAGGATAGCCCGGACAAGGGTATGGCAGAAATCATCATCGGCAAGCAGCGTAACGGGCCCATTGGTATGGTGCCACTGACCTTTCATGGCAGCTATACCCGCTTTGATAATTTCATTGCCGATAATTATGTGCCTGAGGCCTACGGGTGAGCCGTGCCGCTACGGCGCTGATCAATCTTGCGGCCCTGCAGGCCAATCTGCAGACTGTGCGCCGGTGTTGTCCGGCAGCCCGGATACTGGCGGTGATCAAGGCCAATGCCTATGGGCATGGCATGGTGCGTGTGGCGCAGGCGCTGTATCAGGCGGATGCCTTCGGCGTGGCCAGCATCGACGAGGCCCTGTGCCTGCGGGCGGTGGGTATCCGTCATCCGCTGGTGCTGCTGGAGGGGTTTTTTGAAGCGGCGGAACTGCCGCTCATCGCCCGGGAGCATTTATCTGTAGTGATTCACGATCAGCGACAGCTTCGGGTGCTGGAAGGCGCTCGCCTGGAAGCGCCCTTGCGGGTATGGTTGAAGATCGATAGTGGCATGCATCGCCTGGGATTCCCTCCCGATGAGGTGACCGCAGCCTATCAGCGCCTGCGTTGCTGTTCCCAGGTGACAGGCATCCACCTGATGAGCCACCTTGCCTGTGCCGATGAACGCGGCAATGATGAGACCGTGCGGCAGATGCGTGTTTTCAATGCTGTGGTCGAGCATCTGGAAGGGCCGCGCAGCATGGCCAATTCCGCCGGCATTCTTTACTGGCCGGAGACGCATGGCCACTGGGTACGGCCAGGCATTATGCTCTACGGTGCCTCTCCCTGCAGTGACAGGGTGGGTGTTGACGATGGGCTGCAACCGGTGATGAGCCTGCAGTCCGCCCTGATCGCCGTCAGACATTGCCGGCGTGGCGAGGCGGTGGGCTATGGTGGCAGCTGGCGTTGCCCTGATGACATGCCGCTGGGCATTGTGGCCATGGGTTATGGCGACGGTTATCCCCGCACTATCTTAAGCGCGGCCAAGGTCCTCATCAATGGGCAGCGGGTGCCCATCGTGGGTCGGGTGTCCATGGATATGTTGACGGTGGACCTGCGTTCCTGCCCAACGGCCCGTTGTGGTGATCCGGTGATTCTCTGGGGTGCAGGCCTGCCCGTGGAAGAGGTGGCCTCTTGGGCCGTTACGATTGCCTATGAACTTCTGTGTGCGGTGAGCAGTCGGGTCTGTTTCAGCGAGCAGCGGAATGAAAGCAGTTCATGGCAATGACCATGGTGGATAGCGCACGGAGTAAAAAAACTAAAAGACATTATCACTGTGGTGAGTGCGGCGCCCAGGCGAGCAAGTGGGCCGGGCAGTGTGGTGAATGTGGTGCCTGGAATACCCTGGTGGAAACACTGGTCTCCGCCGCTTCCCGCCGGCCGGTGTCGCTGCCGGCAGATATTGTGCAGCGCGCTGATATTCAATCCATGGACGAGATCCACATGGTCGATGAATTGCGTATCAGCACAGGTTTCAGTGAGCTGGATCGGGTGCTGGGCGGTGGTCTGGTGCCGGGCTCTGTGATCCTCATTGGCGGGGACCCCGGCATTGGTAAGTCGACCCTGCTGACCCAGACCATGGCCGCTTTCTCGTCCCGTTTACGTACCTTGTATATTACTGGTGAGGAATCCCTGCAGCAGGTTGGTCTGCGGGTGCGACGTCTCGGCATCCCTGCCGCTGATTTACGCCTGCTGGCGGAAACGGAAGTCAAACGCATACTGTCACTGGCTGCCGGCGAACAACCTCAGGTGATGGTGGTGGATTCCATCCAGACCGTATTTACCGCTCAGCTGTCGGCGGCACCGGGCTCGGTCAGTCAGGTGCGGGAAAGTGCAGCACAGTTGGTACAGTATGCCAAACAGACGGCAACCGCCCTGTTTCTGGTGGGCCATGTTACCAAGGAAGGCATGCTGGCGGGGCCGCGTATACTTGAGCATATGGTGGATACGGTGTTGTACTTCGAGGGAGATTCCGACAGCCGTTATCGCCTGCTGCGGGCCGTGAAAAACCGCTTCGGGGCAGTGAATGAAATCGGCGTGTTCGCGATGATCGATAGTGGCTTGCGGGAAGTCAGCAATCCCTCTGCAATTTTTGTCTCCCGTCACGAGCAGGCCGTGGCGGGCAGCGTCGTGATGGTGACCCGGGAAGGCAGCCGTCCTTTGCTGGTAGAGGTGCAGGCATTGGTGGCTGAGAGCCATGCGCCCAATCCCCGTCGCCTGGCCGTGGGGCTGGATCAGAATCGTCTGGCAATTCTGCTGGCGGTGCTGCAGCGTCACTGCGGTGTCGCCATGTACGATCAGGATGTTTTCGTTAATGTCGTCGGCGGTGTTCGCGTCATGGAGACGGCAGTGGATCTGGCCGTGGTGATGGCAGCCATTTCCAGCTGGCGCAATCAGCCCTTGCCGGTCGACCTGGTGGTCTTTGGGGAAGTCGGGCTTGCCGGTGAGATCAGGCCGGTGCAGAACGGCCAGGAGCGCCTGCGGGAGGCGTGTCAGCATGGTTTCAAGCGTGCCATGATCCCGCTTGCCAATGCCCCGCGTGAAGCCTTTACGGGCCTGGAGACTATCGTGGTGCGCTCGGTGGGTGAAGCCGTCGATTATTTGCGGAATCTTTGATACAAGGCTATTGGGAACTCCGGGGTCTCAGGCTTGTCTATTTAGAGGGAGGATCATCAATATGAAAAAACTTGCTGTGATTATGATTATGCTCGTATTGCCGCTGACCTTTGTCGGCTGTGCGTCTGAGCAGACTGGAACGACTTATTCCCGGGGAGACGTGGGTCAGGTTCAGGATGTGGCTTTTGGGGTGGTGGAAAATGTGCGCGCAGTGCACATCGAAGGCACTAAAACACCGATTGGTACGGTAGCCGGTGCGGCAATCGGCGGTCTTGCAGGTAGTACAGTAGGGCATGATACCACCAGTTCTATCGCTGCCATTGCAGGTGCGGTAGCCGGTGGTCTTGCAGGCAGCGCTGCGGAAGAGGGCTTAACCCGTGCGGATGGTGTCGAAGTCACGGTGCGCCTGGAAAGCGGAGAGATTATCTCGGTAGTCCAGGCGGTGGATCCCAAAGTACAATTCAAGGTGGGTGACAAGGTGCGTGTGCTCACCCTCAATGGGGTCACGCGCGTCGCGCATTAGGACGCTCTGGATTCAGTCGCTGGCCTGGCTCGTGGAGTGCGTCTCCAGCAGTGTGTCCAGTTCACGCTGCAGCAGTGCCGGATCCCCAAGATTGAGTTCCAGCAGACGTTTCAGATGGGAGATGCTGTCGATATCGATATCCAGGCATTTGAACCCGATGCAGGCGTCTTCGATATGGGCGACAACGGCGACCTCCATACGCAGGGCAAGCGAATCATCTGCGCCATCCAGTTCAATTTCCAGGGCAAAGCGGTCTGCCGGTGAGCCCTGCCAGTCAGTCGGTCGTTCCAGCAGAACACCATTCAGGGAGATATCGATCAAGCGGCACTGCCAGTCCTGCGACGTGCCGATAATCCGTGCCCGGGAGTCGTGTAATATGCGGGTGTAACGACGTCCGGTTTTGTCGGTGTCAGTCATGCGGGTGCTCCGTTTGCTGAGAGGACTCTGATGCCAACAGCTTATGCAGTATCCGTTCATAAAGCAAAGACAGGGTGTTCAGATCCCGGATGTTAACGCATTAATCAATTTTGTGAATGGTGGCGTTAACCGGACCCAGTTCAACCACCTGGGCGCCGGCAGGGGCAATAAAGCGACCGTCAGAGGTGCCGCCATCTGTGGAGAGTTCGCATTCCAGGTGGCAGATTTCGCGGATGGCATCGCTCACCGCATTGACCAGCCTGCCCGGTTGGGTGAGAAAGGGACGGCCGGATAATTTCCATCTCAGATCATATTTCAGACGGTGGCTGTCCAGCAAGGCGGTGACCGTTTTTTTCAGCTGTTGCTCATCTGTGGCCGTGGAATAGCGGAAATTGAACAGCACTTCGAGAGTGCCGGGGATGACATTATCGGCCCCGGTGCCGGCATTGAGATTGGAAATTTGCATGGAAGTCGGAGGAAAGAACTCATTTCCCCGGTCCCATTCCAGCGCGACGAGCTCCGCCAGCGCGGGGGCAAACAGGTGGATAGGATTCTGTGCCAGTTGTGGATAGGCAATGTGTCCCTGTACACCCTGAATGTGCAGCCGGCCGTTCAGTGATCCACGGCGGCCGTTTTTGATGACGTCGCCCACCTGTGTCTTACTGGTAGGTTCACCCACCACGCACCAGTCGATGTGTTCGCCACGCGCCTGCAGGGTGTCGATGACTTTTCTGGTACCGTCTACGGCCGGGCCTTCTTCATCGCTGGTAATCAGGAAACCGATGGAACCGCAGTGGTTGTTTTCGGTAGCCAGAAAACGTTCGCAAGCGGTCACCATAGCGGCCAGGCTGCCTTTCATGTCCGCAGTGCCGCGGCCGAAGAGGCAGTCAGCCCGTACCTCGGGACTGAAGGGTGGGCTTGTCCAATGGGTCTCCGGTCCGCTGGGTACGACATCGGTATGACCGGCAAATACCAGTAGCGGTCCTGCCTTGCCGCGGCGCGCCCAGAAGTTGCGGACCTTCCCGAAGGGCATTTTCTCGATGGTGAAATCCAGTCGCGCAAGCCTTTCCATGAGCAAATCCTGGCAGCCCGCATCCTTGGGTGTGACGGAGTTGCGGTGAATCAGTTGCCTGGTGAGTTCGAGGGTCTCAGACATGCCGGTAGACACGTGCAATGCTCGGTTGATTAAGCGGATTATCCTCGTCGGTTCCCTGCATTCAGATATCCCTCAGCAGTTCATTGATCCCCACCTTGCTGCGGGTTTTTTCATCGACCTGTTTGATAATGACCGCGCAGTACAGGCTGTGACTGCCGTCTTTGGCGGGCAGGCTGCCGGGTACGACGACGGCGCCAGGTGGCACAAAACCGTAGTTGATTTCGCCACTCATGCGGTTGTAGATTTTGGTGCTCTGGCCAATATAGACGCCCATGGAAATGACGGCGCCCTGGCCAACAATGACCCCTTCGACAATTTCCGACCGGGCGCCGATGAAGCAGTCGTCTTCGATGATGGTGGGATTGGCCTGTACCGGTTCCAGCACGCCGCCGATACCGACACCACCGGAGAGGTGAACATTCTTGCCGATTTGGGCACAGGAGCCCACGGTCGCCCAGGTGTCTACCATGGTGCCACTGTCGACATAGGCGCCGATATTGACGTAAGAGGGCATCAGCACGACGCCGGGGCCAATATAGGCACCGCGGCGGGCGGCGGCGGGCGGGACCACTCTGACACCGCTGTCGCGGAAATCGCGGGAGTTATAGTCACTGTATTTGGCCACGACCTTGTCGTAGTAGTTGGTAAATCCGCCCTTCATGAAGCTGTTATCCTCAATGCGAAATGACAGTAGAACAGCCTTTTTCAGCCACTGATTCACAACCCAGTGACCGTCTTGCTTTTCCGCTACCCGACGCTCGCCGCGGTCCAGCAGTGCAATGGCCTCACTGACCGCCTCCTTGATGTGGGTATCCACGTGGCGGGGGGTGATCTCCGCCCGGTGTTCGAAGGCGGTGTCAATGATGCTTTGTATATCACTCATGTATTGTGCTCCCAGTTGTCATTAATTGTATAAGGTTTCAACATATTCACAGATCTGCCTCGCCGCCCGGGTACATTCTTCCAGACCGGCTACCAGGGCGATGCGTACATGGTTGCGACCGGGGTTCAGTCCCTGGCTGGTGCGGGAGAGATAGCTGCCAGGCAGTACGGTGATATTTTGCTGAGCATACAGTTCACTGGCAAAGCGGGTGTCATCCACGGGGGTTTTCGGCCACAGATAAAAGCTGGCGGGCGGGGCGCTGACATCCAGCGCAGGGGAGAGAATGTTGCACACCGCAGTAAATTTTTCCCGATAGCGTTGGCGGTTGTCATGCACATGCTTTTCATCCTGCCAGGCAGCGGTGCTGGCCGCCTGGACATAGGGTGCCATGGCGCAGCCATGATAGGTGCGATATCGCAGGAAGTTTTTTATCAGGGTAGCATCACCGGCGACAAACCCGGAACGCATGCCCGGGACATTGGAACGTTTCGACAGACTGTGAAAAACCAGGCAGCGGTGGAATGTCGTATTGCCGATAGCGGCGGCGGCCTGCAGCAGCCCGACGGGTGCTGCTTGCTCGTCAAGGTAGATTTCAGAGTAGCATTCGTCAGAGGCAATGACAAAGTCGTGGCGCTCTGCCAGCTGGAGCAGCGTGGCGAGCTGTGCGCTGTCCATAACCGCTCCGGTAGGATTGGACGGTGTGCATAGGTAGAGCAGCTGGCAGCGTTGCCAGGCCGCTTCCGGGACCGCCTCGAAGTCTGGCAGCCAGTGGCTTGTCGCGCTCGTATTTAGATAATAAGGCGCTGCCCTGGCCAGTAATGCTGCACCTTCGTAGATCTGGTAAAAGGGGTTGGGCATCATGACCAGCGGCCGACGGCTGCGGTCCACTAGCGCCTGGGCGATGGCGAAGAGGGCTTCGCGGGTGCCGTTGACAGGGAGTATTTGTTGTTCAGGGTCGGGTGACAGCGGTAGTTTATAGCGACGCTGTAGCCAGTCGGCAATGGCCTGGCGCAGTATTGTGCCGCCGCGGGTGGCCGGATAGCGGCCCAGGCCATGCAAGTGGGTGATCATCTCCTCGGCGATGAATGACGGTGGCGAATGTTTGGGTTCCCCGATGGCGAGATTGGTGCTTGCCAGTCCTGCCGGCGGCTGGACGCCCTGGTGCAGGGCAGCCAGTTTTTCAAACGGATAGGACTGTAACTTGTTAATATCCGGGTTCATCGACAGGAATCATTATTTTGAAGGTGGCGTTACTCGTCACTTTAGTTGGAACCACCAAACTTGCACTCCTTGTGCCTTGCCTGGCCCATGTTGGAGCAGCAATGCAATGGTGTAACGAGTGTTAACAGGTGCTGGTGTCGTGTCCTATATTGTTTGAGGTTTTCAGAGGCCCCCAAATGATTCAGGACAAGACGCGGCCCGCAGTGAAGGCTTGTTCCCCTGACAAGGGCTGCAATGCGGCATTGAGTCATTTGTGGGCCTCCCTGCGGGCGCGACGAGAAGCCGTCATCTGCGGCGTTGCGTTCCTTGAAAAGGGCGGGCCATTCTTTGCGGAACGCGCCTTGCAGCTAACGGCTTCTCGTCGCGCTGAAAACGTCAAACAATATAGGACACGACACTAGTATAATTCATCCCGGCATGTCGTCCAAACCACAGCTTAGCTTATTACCGGTTTTCAGCCTGCTACTCAGCGCCACGCTCTGGGGCGTGTTGTGGTATCCCCTGCGTTTTCTTGATGGCAGGGGGCTTAATGGTCTGTGGTCGACCTTGATGATCTACGCTGCCGCGGCTCTGGTGAGCCTGCCTTTGTTGTGGCGTTACCGCCATGAGTGGCACCAGCCCGGTTTGTTGTGCTGGCTGGCCGGTGCCAGCGGCTGGTGCAATATCAGTTTTATTCTCGCGGTGATTGATGGCAATGTGGTACGGGTACTGCTGTTGTTCTATTTGTCGCCGCTGTGGACCGTGCTGCTGGGCAGGCTGTTGTTGGGGGAGCGGCTGTCGTCCGCCGCGCGCTATACTCTGCTCTTGGCGATGCTCGGCTCGCTGATTATGTTGTGGAATCCCGCGCTGGGGATTCCCTGGCCGGAGAGCCGGGCTGACTGGCTGGCCATTTCATCCGGTTTCACTTTTGCGCTGTCGAATGTGCTGGTACGTAAGATTCAGCGCGCGCCCGTCATGGTCAAGGCGGCAATCACCTGGTGGGGGGTTGTCGCCCTGGTTGTGGTGATGCTGTTTGTCGGTGGTGAAACGTTTCCCGAGGTCAGTATGGGTACCCTTGCACTGGCGCTGGCCCTGGGTGCTTGCGGTATTGTGCTGATGACCCTGGCAGTGGTTTATGGTGTAACCCACATGCCCGCCCATCGTTCCGCAGTGATTCTCCTGTTTGAGCTGGTGGCCGGCAGTCTGTCTTCCCAGTGGCTCACCGATGAGGTGGTGCAGGTGAATGAATGGCTGGGTGGCGCTCTGATCCTGGGCCCTGCTTGGTTGGCTGCACGGTCCGCGCGCTGAGCTAGCCACTGCGTTTCCTGGTGAACAGGTTTCGCCATGGCAGGATGATCCCGGTGCCCAGTAGTCCACCGAGAGCCCCGTAGAGATGGGCATCCACCACCACATGACCACCGGCGAATGATTCGGAACCGGGCAGGGCGCCGTAACGCTGTTCCCAGGCCAGTTTGCCAATGACAAAGGCCAGTAACAGATATTCGGAGTGCTCACCCCGGCTGATGCTGGTGATGACGCCGGCGATGAACAGGCCGTGAAGCACACCAGACAGGCCAACGTACCAGCGGATTGCCGGGTCGAACCACAACAGATCGCCGCTGACTGCTAGGGCGCTGGCGCACAGGACTGTCAGCCAGGCCCCCAGACTCAACAGTCGTCCAAACAGCGCCCAGATGAGCAGCAGGCCGGCGATATTCATGATCAGGTGTGGCCAGCCCAGGTGGCAGAGATGGGCAGTGAAGAGGCGCCAGTATTCTCCCGCCAGTATCGCCTCGCGATCATAGCGCAGCCATGTTGTCCAGCGCTCGCCCCCCATGGCGATGATGAGGCTCAGCAGGGTGAGGCAGGAAGGCAGGTAGAGCCAGGCATATTTGCTGTGAGATTCAGCTGCCGTCATCTTCTTCCAGATTGGAGGTGATCGCTTGCTGCAGGGTATTGAACTGCTTATCCGTCTCGAGCGGCCGGTTATCCTGGTCGGTGATAAAAAAAACATCCTCGACGCGTTCTCCGAAGGTGGCGATCTTGGCATTCAGCACGCGTAAGTTGCAATGCATGAAGGCCAGCCCTACCTGTGCCAGCAGTCCGGGTCGGTCGGTCGTGATCAGATCGACAATGGTGTAGCGATTGTGATGGTCGCAGCTGAAGAATACCTGAGTCGGGATGGAGAAATGTTGCAGTTGTCGTGGTCGGCGGCGGTTAACCCGGATTGGCTTCAGACTCTGGCTCAGGTGTTGTTCCAGCCGGGCCATGATTTCCTGGATATGGATCGGGTTATGGATGGTATTGCCGATAGCATCCAGAACGATGAAGGTATCCAGGGTATAGCCGGTATTGGTGGTGATGATGCGGGCATCGACGATGTTCAGGCCCATCTGGTCCAGAGCCATGGTGGCCATGGCAAAGAGATGGGCCTGATCCCTGGTGTAAATGAAGATTTCTGTGCCTCCCCGCTGGGTTTACTCACGGATGACAACCAGGGGCTGGTCTGTCTGCCCGTGGTTCAGGATGGCCTGGCTGTGCCAGGCGATTTCATCTGCGGAGTGTCGCATGAAATAGTCATGTTCCAGGCTGCGCCACAGGTCCTGGAGGCGGTCCATAGGTAGCTGTGGAAGTAGTTCCAGGGCTGCCTGCTGGTTTTCCCGGACGCACTCCTGGCGGTCAACCGCCTGCTCCAGGCCACGTTGCAGGAATTTGCTGCAGGCCTTGTAGAGATTGATCAGCAGGGAATCTTTCCAGCTGTTCCAGATGGTCGGGTTGGTGCCGCGGATATCGGCTACGGTCAGCAGGTAAAGATGGTCCAGATGCAGGCGGTCGCCCATTAGATGGGCGAAATCAGCGATGACTTCCGGATCGCTGATATCTTTGTGTTGGGCTATGACCGACATCAACAGATGGTGCCTCACCAGCCAGGCGACCAGGCTGGTGTCAAACTCGCTCAGACCATGATGGTGGCAGAAGGTGACAGCGTCCTGGACTCCCAGTTCGGAATGATCGCCGCCTCGGCCCTTGGCGATATCATGAAACAGGGCTGCAAGGTAGAGGATTTCCAGTTTTGGAATGGTCTTGATGATCCGGCTGCAGAGCGGGAATTCGCGGGTGAATTCAGCGACTGTGAAGCGCCGCAGATTTCGCAACACCATCAGAATATGATCATCCACAGTATAGACGTGAAACAGATCGTACTGCATCTGCCCCACGATCCTGCCGAAGGCGGGAAAATAGGCCGCCAGGATGCCGTAACGGTTCATGCGCCGCAATTCATGGGTAATGCCACGTGGTTGTCGCAGGATTTCCATAAACAGGCTGCGGCAGCGCAGATCATTGCGGAAATCGTCGTCGATCAGATGGCGATATTCACGAATCAGGCGGATAGTGGCCGCTCGTACACCCAGGATCCGCGGTTGCTGCTGCAGGTGCAAAAAGATTTCCAGCAGGGCAAAGGGCTGATGGGCGAAGACCTTGTAATGAGTGACCTCGATAAAACCGTTGCGAATCCTGAAACGTTTATTGATCGGTTCCAGCTTGACGGGTGAATGCTGTAGCAGGATGGCCTCCTGAAACAGCTGTAGCAGCATTTCATTGAGGCGGCTGAGCATCGTGATATTGCAGTAATACTCCCGCATGAAGTTTTCCACCGCCATGTGGTGGTCATCGTCCTGGTAGCCTAACTGTTTGGCCAGGGTGGCCTGATAATCGAAGAGCAGTCGGTCTTCCTCGCGGTCGCTGAGGTTGTGCAGGGCATAGCGTACCCGCCAGAGAAAGGCCTGGCCACTGCTCAGATCCTCATATTCACTCGGGGTCAGGAAGCCGTGACTGACCAGCTCCTGCAAGCTGGCGGCGCCGAAATGGCGCCTTGCCACCCAGGAAATCACCTGGATATCCCGTAGACCGCCAGGTCCTTCCTTGACATTGGGTTCCAGATTATAGGCGGTGTCATGGTACTTGCGATGCCTTTGACGCTGTTCTTCAAGTTTGGCGGTGAAGAACGCATTGACCGGCCAGATATGCTCAGCGTCGGTTGCCGCACACATCTGCAGGTAGCATTCCCGATCACCGGTGAGAAGTCGCGATTCCATCAGATTGGTCATGACCGTGATATCCTGAATGGCCTGTTCGCGGCATTCAGTCACCGTTCGGACGCTGTGTCCCACGGTCAGCCCCAGATCCCACAGGAAGGTCAGGAATTGTTCTATGCCTTCCTGATGCTCCTCGGGGCTTTCATCCGCCAGGAGAACCAGCAGGTCAATATCCGATGCTGGGTGCAGTTCACCCCGCCCATAACCGCCAACAGCTACCAGTGCGCAGCCCTGCGCATTGGGCGGGATAAAGAGCGACCAGGCTCTGGTCAGCAGTTCGTCCATCAGATGGCTGCGCTGCTGCACCAGGATGCCGACCGGCTCTCCGGCCAGAAAACGTGTCTGCAAGGTCTGGCTGGCAGCTTTCAGGGTATCGCGAAAGACCTTCAGTGGCGTCGGGTTCGCGCACAGTGCTTGTTCAAAGCGGCGGGGTGAAAAGAGCGACATCGGTGGTTTCCATGTGGATCGCTGGAGCGGTATCCTCTGTGCTGTTCAGAGTGCCTGGCCAGGCAGTTGGGTCAATACCTCATGGCCCGTTGCGGTTACCAGGATCGTGTGTTCCCATTGTGCCGACAGACTGTGGTCCTTGGTCACCACAGTCCATTTGTCCGACAGAACCTTGACATGGCGTTTGCCGGCATTGACCATGGGTTCGATGGTTAAGGTCATGCCCGGTTCCAGGCTAATTCCGGTGTTGGGTCTGCCGTAATGCAGTACCTGTGGCTCTTCATGAAAACCTCTGCCGATACCGTGACCGCAGTATTACCGCACAATGGAGGTATTGTGTGCCTCGGCGTGCCGCTGTATGGCGTGGCCGATATCCCCCAGGTGAATGCCGGGGCGGACCATCTCAATACCGATGCACAGGCATTCGTGGCTGATGCGGCTTACCCGCCGGGCGATTACGGAAGTTTCGCCGACGGAGAACATTTTGCTGGTGTCGCCGTGGTAGCCATCCTTGATAACGGTGATATCGATATTGATGATGTCACCGTTTTTCAACGCCCGTTTACCTGGAATACCATGACAGACCTGGTGGTTGACCGAGGTGCAGATTGATTTGGGAAAACCATGGTAATTGAGCGGCGCGGCGATGGCCTGTTGTTCCTGGGTGATATAGTCATGGCAAAGCCGGTCCAGCTCCTCGGTGGTGATGCCTTCCTGCACATAGGGTTCAATCATGACCAGGACATCTGCTGCCAGGTGACCTGCAATGCACATTTTCTCGACTTCGTCCGGTGTTTTAATGTGAATGCTCATAATGCGCCATAGGATAGCAGAATTGATGACCAGAAGGAGGGGTGTGGCCTGTTTTTCAAGGCCCTGCCGAGAGCGTGGGTTTTCCCTGTATTGAGATGAATCGGTGTTTTGTGTTATAAACGCGCCCGGAGAAGAATTTTCCCGCCCTCGGGCGGTTTTTCTTGAAATCAACGACACACATACATCGTCACATGTCTCTGGGTGCCCGCGAGGGTGGATGCATGGGATGTATGGAGGCTTAACCCGAAAAAGGAGCGTATTACATGTCTAACGTAACCATGCGTCAGATGCTGCAGGCTGGCGTGCACTTCGGTCACCAGACCCGTTTCTGGAACCCCAAAATGGCGCCCTATATCTTTGGCGAGCGCGGCAAGATCCATATTATTAATCTGGAACAGACGCTGCCCTTGTTTAAGGACGCCATGAACTATCTCGGTCATCTGGCCGCCAACAAGCGGCGGGTGCTGTTTGTCGGCACCAAGCGGGCCGCCCGTGAGGTGATCCGGGAAGAGGCCATCCGTTGTGGCATGCCCTATGTTGACCAGCGCTGGATGGGAGGCATGCTGACGAATTTCAAGACCCTGAAAATGTCAATCAGGCGCCTCAAGGAACTGGAGTCGATGTTTGCCGACGGGACCGCCGAGCGTCTCAGCAAGAAGGAAGCGCTGGGTTTGAAGCGCGAACTGGACAAGCTGGAGCGCAGTCTGGGCGGCATCAAGGATATGCCGGGCCTGCCGGATGCATTGTTTGTGATCGATGTCGGGCATGAAAAGATTGCTGTCAATGAAGCTACCAAATTAGGTATTCCGGTGATCGGTATTGTCGATACCAATAACAGCCCCAGCCATATTGACTACATCATTCCCGGCAATGACGATGCAATCAGGGCGACCAAGCTGTATGCGGCTGCGGCGGCAGATGCCATTATGGAAGGGCGTGCAATGCTGGTGCAGGCAACGGGCAAGGAAGACGATTTTGTCGAGGTGGATGATGGCGCTGCGCAGGCGAAGGAGAAGCCGGCAGCTCCCGCCAAGGCTGCCAAGAAAGTGGCTGTGAAGCGCAAGGCACCTGTTCGTTCCAGTGCCGGGAAAGAGGATGCCGCTGATACCGTACAGGCAGATTCCACCGAGGTCGCTGAAGAAGTTGCTGTTGGTGGTGATGCGACTGATACCGACGCTTCGCTGTCAACCTCCGTTCCTGCAGAATAGGGGTTGGTCGCCGTACCGCCAGTAACTGAAGCTATTGCTATGGCTTGCTCCGCTGCTTGCAGTGAATGTCCTGGCGATGGGAATAATTCGACTTACCCAGCGTTGTTTATGAGGTTATCAAGATGAACATTACAGCAGCACTCGTCAAGGAATTACGTGAACGCATCGGTTCAGGGATGATGGAATGCAAAAAGGCCTTGGTAGAGACCAATGGCGACATCGAGGCCGCAATAGAACAGATGCGCAAGACAGGTCTTGCCAAGGCCGGCAAGAAAGCCGGGCGTACCGCTGCCGAGGGCGGTATTTTTCTGGAGATTGGCGAGGGTGGCAATAACGGGGTCATTCTGGAAGTGAACTGTGAAACGGATTTTGTTGCCAAGGGCGATGATTTCCATGATTTCGCCAACCGCCTGGTGCGCCTGATTCTGGCCGAGCAACCGGCCAATCTGGAGGCTTTGCTGGCCTTGCCAATTACCGCCGGAGGGGAGACGACAGTTGAGACCGCACGCAAGGAGCTGATCGCTAAAATTGGCGAAAATATTAATGTGCGCCGTTTCAGCCTGTTCAGCGGCAGTGAGTCCGGGGCAAGGCTGGGTGGCTATCTGCATGGCGTCAGAATCGGTGTGCTACTGGAACTGCAGAACGGTGATGATGTTTTGGCCAGGGATATCGCCATGCATATTGCCGCCAGCAGGCCGATGGCCATTGATGCGCAGGATGTGCCGGCGGGGGTGCTGGAAAAAGAACGGGAAATTATTACGGCACAGGCCGCTGATAGCGGGAAGCCGGCAGAGATCATTGAAAAGATGGTCGATGGGCGAATGCGAAAATATCTTGCTGAAATCACCCTTTGTGGCCAGCCCTTTGTGAAGGATCCCGATGTCACTGTGGCCAAGCTGCTGGACAAGGCGGGCGCCAGCGTGAAGCGTTTTCAACGCTATGAGGTCGGCGTGGGAATCGAGAAGGAATCCGATGATTTCGCTGCCGAGGTGATGGCTCAGGTGCGTGGAGCCTGAGCTGTGGAATCAAAGGCAGATTCAGCCAGGCCCCTGTACCGGCGCATTATGCTCAAGTTGAGTGGTGAAGCCCTGATGGGGGCTGACGAGTCGGGCATCAATCCCGCTGTGGTGGAACGCATTGCCCTGGAGATCCGGGAGTTGACAGCGATTGGTGTACAGGTGGCCATGGTCGTTGGTGGCGGCAATATTTTCCGTGGGGCGCAGCTGGCAGGTTCCGGTGTTGACCGGGTGACTGCTGACCAGATGGGAATGCTGGCCACCGTGATCAATGCGCTGGCCCTGTAGGATGCGCTGGAAAAGAATGGGCTCTTTGCCCGCGTGATGTCGGCGGTCAAGATCAATCAGATCTGCGAGGACTACATCCGACGGTGGGCGATTCGTCATCTGGAGAAAGGCCGGGTAGTGGTGTTGGCTGCCGGGACCGGCAATCCCTTTTTTACCACCGATTCTGCGGCCAGTCTGCGCGGCATCGAGATCGGCGCAGACGCAGTTTTCAAGGCGACTAAAGTGGACGGTGTCTATTCCGCCGACCCCCGGAAACATGCCGATGCCGTTTTTTTTGAACATCTGAGTTATGATGATGTCTTGAACAAGAAGCTGGATGTGATGGATGCCACGGCGATTGTGCTGTGTCGTGACAACCACATGCCCTTGCGCGTTTTCAATATCACCAGGGCGGGCGCTTTGAAGCGGGTCGTGATGGGGGAAGCGATCGGGACATTGGTCGGATGAGGAGTCAGCGATGATCGGGGAGATTAAACAGGATGCTGTGGCGCGTATGGAGAAATCCATTACCGCACTGCAGCAGGAATTTGCCAAGATCCGCACCGGCCGCGCGCATACCAGCCTGCTGGATCACGTCAAGGTGCCATACTATGGGGATGAGATGCCGTTGAACCAGGTGGCCAACATCAACGTGAGCGATGCCCGTACTTTAACCGTGACCCCCTGGGAAAAGAACATGGTGCCAGCGGTTGAAAAAGCTATTATGAGCTCTGATCTGGGGCTGAACCCATCCACTTCCGGTAATGTCATCCGCGTGAATCTGCCGCCCCTGACCGAGGATCGTCGTCGTGAAATGACCCGTATCGTCAAAGCCGAGGCGGAAGCGGCACGCGTGGCAATTCGGAATATCCGCCGTGATGCCAATAGTGATTTCAAATCCCTGCTCAAGGAAAAGGAGATTACTGAAGATGAGGCGCGGCGAGCAGAGGATGAGATTCAAAAGTCGACTGACCGCTTCGTTGCCAGAGTAGACCAATTGCTGGTGGAGAAAGAAGCCGAGCTGATGGAAATTTAGACCAGCGGTCTCTTAAACTAGAACACACTCCGCCTCTTGATCATGTCACGCATCGAGACCCAATCCGAGCCTCATCAGGGCGATCAGAATCTGCCGCGTCATATCGCAATTATTATGGATGGTAATGGCCGCTGGGCGAAAGGTCGGCTGATGCCCCGGGTTGCCGGGCACCGGGCGTGGGTTGAGGCCGTGCGCGGGATTGTACAGGCCTGTTCCCGGCGCGGGGTCGAGGTGCTGACTCTGTTTGCATTCAGCAGTGAAAACTGGCGACGTCCGCGGGAGGAAGTCAGCCTGCTGATGGATTTATTACTGACCGCCCTGCAAAGGGAAGTGCGCAAGCTGCATGAAAACGATGTGCGCCTCCGAGTCATCGGCGATCATGGAAAATTCTCCCGCAAACTATCCGGCAAAATCCTTGAAGCGGAACAGCTGACCCGGAACAACCGCGGTCTGACGCTGGTGATTGCCGTTAACTACGGTGGACGCTGGGATATTAGCCAGGCAGTGAAAAAAATCGTCTGCCAGATTGAAGATGGTCAGCTGGCAAGCGATGAGATTGATGATGAACTGCTGTCTTCCCATTTGTCCCTGGCTGATTTGCCTGAACCCGATCTCTTTATACGCACTGGCGGTGAACAGCGGATCAGTAACTTTCTGTTGTGGCAGTTGGCTTATACGGAACTGTATTTCACCGATATTCTGTGGCCGGATTTCGATGTGTCCGCCCTGGATGCGGCACTGGCCTCATTTGCCCGTCGCCAGCGTCGCTTTGGCCGCACGGGAGAGCAGGTGGAGCAGCATCAGGGTGCTTAGACAGCGCCTGATCACTGCTGCGGTGCTGGTGCCCACCTTGCTGTGGGCAGTGCTCTCCTGGCCCACTCGCTATGTGATGGTGTTATTTGCCTTTGTTGTGGCGCTGGGCGCCTGGGAGTGGGCGGCGTTGAGCGGTCTGCAACGCCTGGGACAGCGCTACGCCTATGTGGCTTTGGTGGTTACGCTGTTGCTTCTGGAGGCCTGGCTCATGCGCTCTCCGATCATGCTGTTTGCAATTTTCTTTTTTTCCCTGTGTTGGTGGGTGGTGGCTTTGGCCTGGATCAGGCAGGCTGAAGCAGCGGAGGAACCCGTTGCTTTCCCGGTAGCGTCATCCCAGGGTTTGGCGCTGACAGGTATTGTGGTATTGGCGCCAGTGTGGCTGGCCTTGGTGGTGTTGCATGATAATGGTACGGCCGGTGTTTACCTGATGCTGAGCCTGTTTGCCATCGTCTGGGGGGCGGACAGTGGCGCCTATTTTGCGGGCCGCCGCTGGGGAAGGCATAAACTGGCTCCGCGGATCAGTCCCGGCAAGACCTGGGAAGGGGTGGCGGGTGGCCTGGGTGTCGTGGCCATCCTCATGATGCTGGCGGCCTGGGCAATGGATTATGACTGGCTGAACAGCCTGTCTTTTGTGTTATTAGGCATTGTCACGGCGCTGTTTTCCATAGTCGGTGATTTGCTGGAAAGCTTGATGAAACGCTGTCGTGGTGTCAAGGACAGCGGTCACCTGCTACCGGGACATGGCGGTATTCTGGATAGAATAGACAGCCTGACGGCTGCGGCTCCGGTCTTTGTGCTGGGCTTGTTGCTGCAGGGGATCAGTCTGTGAAGGGTGTATGTATTCTGGGTGCGACGGGCTCCATCGAGATCAATACCCTGGATGTGATTGCTCGTTACCCGCAGGACTTCCGGGTGGTGGCCCTGACGGCCAATTCGGAAACTGAACGGCTCTATCATCAGTGCATGAAATTCAGGCCAGCCTATGCCGTGATGGCGGATGAGCGCGCTGCCGAATTGCTGGCCGCGAAATTGCGCGAGCATTTACCGGAAACAGAGGTCTTGGCGGGGGTCTCCGGTTTGCAGCAGGTGGCCGCCCTGCCGCAGGTGGATTACGTCATGGCCGCCATTGTCGGTGCTGCAGGATTGCTGCCGACCCTGGCAGCCGCCCGGGCGGGTAAGCGTGTGCTGCTGGCAAACAAAGAGGCACTGGTGATGGCCGGGGCCATTTTTATGGAAGAGGTACGGCGGCATGGGGCGGAGCTATTGCCCATCGACAGCGAACATAATGCAATATTTCAGTGCCTGCCCGCCGCTTATGCCAATGGCTGGGAGCAGCTTGGCCTCAGGCGTCTCCTGTTGACTTCATCAGGGGGGCCTCTGTTGCGCACCCCTGTTGAGGCACTGTCGCAGATTAGCCCTGATCAGGCCTGTGCTCATCCCAACTGGGCCATGGGCCGGAAGATTTCAGTGGATTCCGCGACCATGATGAACAAGGGGCTGGAGGTGATCGAAGCCTGCTGGCTGTTTCATACCACACCGGAGCGGGTTGAAGTCGTCATCCATCCCCAGAGTGTGGTCCACTCTATGGTGGAATATGCGGATGGCTCGATTCTGGCGCAGTTCGGCAGCCCTGATATGCGTATTCCCATCGCCCACGCCATGGCCTGGCCCGGGCGCATGGAGTCCGGCGCTGAACGCCTGGATCTGTTTAAGGTTGCCCGCCTGGACTTTGAAGCACCTGATTATGACAGATTCCCCTGCCTGCGTTATGCACGCGAAGCTGCGTTTGAGGGGGGAACGGCGGCGACCATACTGAACGCTGCAAATGAGATTGCAGTGGCGGCATTTCTGGACGAGCAGATTCGTTTTACCGATATTCCCCGGATAATCCGCGCGACCATGATGGCGACCAGCCCCCGTCCCATGGACTGCCTGGAAGATATCCTCGAAGATGATCAACGGGCCCGACTGGAGGCGAGAAGCCAGGTCGTGGCAATCAGGGCATGTTAATTCACTTTGCAAAGCAGCGTTTTTCATGACTAATTTTTTCTCTTCACTTTTCTTTTTTATTCTGGCCCTTGGTGTGCTGATCACGGTGCATGAATTTGGTCACTTCTGGGTGGCCCGCAGGCTGGGTGTTAAGGTGCTACGTTTCTCCATTGGTTTTGGCAAACCTCTGTGGAAATGGCACCGTAGCGGCGATGAGACAGAATATGTGTTGGCCGCCCTGCCGCTGGGCGGCTATGTGCAGATGTTGGATGAGCGCGAAGGCCCGGTGGCGCCCGAGGAATTACCCAGGGCATTCAATCGCCAGCCACTGGGCAGCCGCTTCGCCATCGTGGTGGCAGGGCCGCTGTTCAATTTTCTGCTGGCCATTGTCGCCTACTGGCTGATGTTCATGGTTGGCATTAGCGGAATGAAACCACTGCTGGGCGATGTCGTACCCGGCAGCCCCGCCGCCCGCGCCGGGCTGCATAAAGGCGACCTGATTCTTAGCATAGAACAACAACCGACCCCGACCTGGAACACGGCTTTTCTCGCCTTGATGGAGCGTGGTCTGGATGGTGGCCGAGTCAAGATGGTGATACAGGATGATGGGCAAGTTAGCCATCAGCGCGTGCTGGACATGGGAAATATTCCGGAATCAGCGGAACAGTCTGACTTGATAGCCAATCTTGGTTTACGTCCCTATACACCGATTATCCCGCCGGTCATCGGCAGGCTGGAGGCCGGTGGCCCTGCTGCCCGCGCCGGACTTCAGGTGGGCGACCGGGTTGTTGCGGTGGACGGTGTCGCTATTAAGGACTGGGAAAGCTGGGTTAAATATATTCGTCAGCATCCGGCTCAATCATTGCGGGTGAGCATCGTGCGTGGCGCAGACAGGATAAGCCTGGATTTAAAGCCCCAGAGCATTCAAACCGCCAAGGGAGAGATCGGACGCATCGGTGCCGCAGTGAAATATCCAGAGAAATTGATTGGCAGGCTCAGTGCCGTAGAGCGCTACTCGCCACTAGCCAGCGTTGGGATGGCATTGAAGCGTACCTGGAATATCAGTATGTTGACCGTGCGTATGTTGTGGAAGATGGTGGTGGGTGAGGTGGCGCTTAACAATCTTGGTGGGCCGATCCGGATCGCCCAGTATGCCGGCGCTTCAGCCAGTGCGGGCTTTATCACCTTTATCGGTTTCCTGGCCTTGATCAGCATTAGTCTGGGGGTATTGAATCTGCTCCCCATCCCGGTGCTGGATGGTGGGCACCTGTTTTACTATTTGATCGAGCTGGTTAAGGGTAGTCCTGTATCCGACAGTATGCAGGCCTTCGGTCAGCGTATCGGTATCATGATACTGATCGGTGTGATGGGGCTCGCTTTCTATAACGATCTTGCACAGTTTTTCGGTTAGTATAAACCAAATGATGGCGGTATTACGGTTTGTATCCCTTGCACTGGTGCTGATGGTCGTCCAGATAGCGTCCGCTCGCGCCTTTGAGTCTTTTGTCATCAAGGATCTCAAGATTGAAGGACTGCAGCGTATCGCAGTGGGGACGGTGTTGAATTATCTTCCCGTCAACGTCGGCGATCGCATGGATGACAAGCGAGCCGCCGCAACCATTCGCGCCTTGTTCAAGACCGGTTTTTTTGATGATGTGCGGCTGGGTCGACGGCGTGATGTGTTGGTGATCACCGTAGTGGAACGGCCGGCCATTGCCAAGATCGAGTTATCCGGAAACAAGGATATCGAGTCGGACCAATTGCTGGATGCCCTGAAGAATATCGGTCTGAGCAAGGGCCGGGTATTCGATCGCTCTTCCCTGGACAAGGTGGAGAAAGAACTGGAAAGACAGTATTTCGCGCGGGGAAAATATGGCGTTAAAATTACTTCTAAAGTCACCTCATTGAAAGACAACCGTATCAATCTGGCGATTAGCATCGCCGAGGGTGGGGTGGCGCAGATTCGGCGTATCAATATCGTTGGTAATCAGGTCTATACCGACAGCAATCTGCTGAGCCGCTTTCAATTGAGCGGGCCGACAATTCTGTCCTTTTTGTCAAGCAGCGATCAATATTCGCGGCGCAAGCTGTCGGGTGACCTGGAGACCCTGCGCTCCTTCTATCTCGATCGTGGCTTTATCAATTTCACAATCGACTCAACCCAGGTTTCGATTTCCCCGGACAAGCGCAATGTCTTTGTGACGATCAATGTCACGGAAGGTGAAAAGTATCGGGTTCGGGAGGTTAAATTATCCGGTGAGCTGATCGTTGCTGAGGCCGAGCTGCGCAAATTGCTGAAAATTAACGGCGGTGATATTTTTTCACGCCGGCGGGTCACCGAAACCACGGCGGCTACCAGTCAGCGTTTGGGAGAGGAGGGCTTCGCCTTTGCCAATGTCAATACCGCACCTGATATCGACAAAAGCAAGCGTGAAGTAACACTGACCTTTTTTATCGATCCGGGGAAACGGATCTATGTGCATCGCATCAATATTACCGGTAACAGTCATACCCGCGACAAGGTAGTGAGGCGTGAGATGCGGCAGATGGAGTCGGGCTGGATCTCTACGCAGAAAGTCCAGCGTTCCAGAGTCAGATTGCAGCGCCTGGGATTTTTCGATGAAGTGAATGTGGAAACCCCGGCAGTGCCCGGTCTTGCCGATCAGGTGGATGTCAACTTCAATGTGCATGAAAGATCCTCGGGTAGTCTGCAGGCCGGTGTCGGCTTCTCCCAGGGGCAGGGTTTACTGCTAAATGCCAGTATTACCCAGAATAATATTTTCGGCACTGGCAACCGGATATCAGTGAATGTAAACAACAGTTCTGTCAACAGAATTTATAGCTTCAGCTACAATAATCCGTATTACACCATTGATGGCATCAGCCGCGGTTTCCGGATATTCAGCCGGTCGACTGATGCTGGTAAGGCGAATGTGGCCAATTACACCTCGGATGTTTATGGTGCCAGTGTCAACTATGGCATTCCCATCAATGAAAACGACCGGGCCAGCGCATCACTGGGTTATGAAAACACCAAATTGAATACCTCCAGGTTTACTCCTGTTTCTTTTCTGAAATTTATTGCGGACAACGGGGACAATTTTGATATCATCAAACTGAATCTGGCCTGGTCGCATGATACCCGCAACCGGGCTATTTTCCCGGATCGTGGGGTGCGGCGTATTCTCACAGCTGATTTTGCTACCCCACTGGGCAACCTTGAATTCTACAAGCTGCGTTACCGCGAGTTCACGTATCTGCCGCTGACAGATGACTTTACCCTGTTGCTGAGGGGGGATATCGGCATTGGTAACGATTACGGAGGGACTTCCGAGCTGCCTTTTTGGGAGCGCTATTTTGCCGGTGGCATCAGTTCGGTGCGCGGTTACAAGAGTAATTCTCTGGGACCGCGAGAGAACGGTGACCCCCGCGGCGGTGCCTTGAAGACCGTGGCTAATGCTGAAGTTATTTTTCCCGCACCTTTCGCGGCCGAGAATAAATCATTGCGTCTCAGCGCGTTCTTTGATATTGGTAACGTTTTCGCGAGCACGCGTGATTTTGATACGGGTGGGCTGCGTTATTCAGCAGGTGTGGCAGTGAAATGGCTGACACCAGTGGCGCCGCTGATCTTCAGTTTTGCCTGGCCATTGAATGATGAGTCAGGTGATGATGTGGAACGCTTCCAGTTCAGTCTTGGTGCAAGCAATTTTTAATCGTAGGGGTGATATCTTGAAACAACTGATTTTTATTCTGACCTTATTGCTTTCGGGCCTTTCTTTTGTGACCATCGCAGATGCCGCCAGCGTCAAAATCGGTTATGTGGATACTGCGCGCCTGCTTGAACAGGCCCCCCAGGCCCGGTCGGCCACCAGTCAGTTGAAAGAGGAATTTGCGCCGCGGGAAGATGAACTGCGGCAAATCCAGAAGGAACTCAAACAGATGGAAGATCGTCTTGCCAGAGACAGCGCGATAATGAGCGATACGGAACGCAAGAAGATCGGCCTTGATGTGCTGGCCAGAAAACGTGCGATTCGTCGCAAGCAGGATGAATTTCGCGAAGATATTAATTTTCGTCGCAATGAGGCCCTGGGAAAATTACAACAGATGATCAAACAGGCGATTCAGGATGTCGGCAAGAAAGGCCATTATGACCTGATCCTCTATGACGGCATTGCCTTTGCTAACCCGGCACTGGATATCACCAGTGTTGTGCTGGATATGCTGAAAAAACAAAAACCGGCAACGAAGAAAAAATAATCAGCCCCAAGAGGGATAAACCAACGAGGAAGATGAGCATTTGGTGGCCCAATTATGACATAAGAAAAAAACAATTCCGCGGCGCTACCCTCCGCAATGGATATCCACGAGGTGTTGAAGCACCTTCCTCACCGCTATCCTTTTTTGCTCATCGACAGGGTGCTGGAATGTACGCCGGGAGAATCCCTGACTGCGCTGAAAAATGTCTCCTATAATGAACCCTATTTTAGCGGCCATTTCCCTGTCAGGCCCGTTATGCCGGGGGTTTTGTTATTGGAGGCGCTGGCTCAGGCGACGGGTATCCTGGCCTTCCGAAGTACCGCCTCGCACCCGGATGACGATACCCTGTACTATTTCGTCGGAATAGACGGTGCACGCTTCAAACGGCCGGTGGAACCGGGGGATCAGGTGATCCTGGATGTTTCCATTATCCGCAATATGCGCAATATCTGGCGCTTTAATGCCGCCGCCAGGGTGGATGGGCAAATCGTGGCCAGCGCGTAAATCATGTGTGCGGCCAAATCAATGGCAGACTGAGTTCATGTCCGGGGAATGCAGTGCTGTACTCGCAGCCATATCCTGTTGCTAGGTGCACGAGGCGGGCATGCTGATTGCCGGTGTTGATGAGGACGGTCGTGGACCGCTGGCCGGGCCGGTGATTGCCGCTGCGGTGATTCTGGATCCCGAAAATGCCATTGTTGGCATCAGGGACTCCAAACGCCTGTCGGCCCGGCGCCGTATGCAGCTCGATGTCGAAATTCGCCACCATGCGCTGGCCTGGGCAGTCGGTCGCGCCGAGGTCGAGGAGATCGATCGCCTGAATATCCTCCAGGCCAGTCTGCTGGCCATGCAGCGTGCCGTGAACGACCTGTCCCTGCTGCCGCAGCAGGTGCTGGTGGATGGAAATCAGTGTCCACAGCTGGCCTGCCCTGTAGATGCCATCGTCAAAGGTGATAGCAAGGTGCCGGCCATTGCTGCCGCATCTATCCTGGCCAAGGTAGCCCGGGACCGCGAGCTGGAAGTGCTGGATGCCTATTATCCCGGATATGGGTTTGCGCAACACAAGGGCTATCCCACCAGAGACCACCTGGAAGCCCTGAGATGCCTGGGTGTCACACCTAAGCACCGGCGTTCCTACAAACCGGTGCAGGCCTGTCTGACAAGACCCTGACGTATAAATTCTTTCCCTAAATGATTCGCGGGCATGGTGGCACTGCGATAAAATGAACCGTATGGCCGCCAGTTTTGTACACCTCCATCTTCATAGCGAATATTCACTGAGCGACAGCACCATCCAGGTGAAGCCGCTGGTCTCTGCGGTCGCTGCTGCCGCCATGCCGGCAGTGGCGGTGACGGATCAGTGCAATCTGTTCGCCATGGTGAAATTTTATCGTGCCGCTCTGGCGGCCGGTATCAAACCGATCATCGGCGTCGATCTCCAGCTGCAGAGTAGTCACGACAGAGAGACTGCGGCACTGGTCCTGCTGTGCCAGAATCAGCAGGGCTATCTGAATTTGACCCACTTGATTTCCCGTGCCTATATCGAGGGGCAACACCAGGGCAAGCCCGTGGTCTGTGCGGACTGGCTGCAGCAGCACAGTGAAGGCCTGATTGCTCTTTCCGGCGGCCGGGTGGGGGATGTCGGCCAGGCCCTGCTGGCGGGTAAGGATGATCTGGCCAGACGGCATCTGGAGACCTGGATGCATCTGTTTCCTGATCGTTTCTATCTTGAAATACAGCGCACCGGACGACCGTAGGAGGAGGAATACCTGCATGCCACCGTGGCCCTGGCCCTGGAAATGTCCTGCCCGGTGGTGGCCAGCAATGATGTCAGGTTTCTGTCCCGCGGTGATTTTGAGGCCCATGAAGCCAGGGTCTGTATCCAGGAAGGGCGGGTGCTGCATGATTCCCGGCGATCGCGCCTTTATAGTGAGGCGCAATATCTGCGCTCACCGGAGGAGATGGCGGATTTGTTTGCCGATATCCCCGAGGCCCTGGAGAATACCCTGGAGATCGCCCGTCGCTGCAATCTGGCGTTCAGCCTGGGAAAAAATGTGTTGCCGGAATTTCCCTTGCCTGGTGGCACGACTACGGTTGACTACCTGAACGAACAGGCAGCAGCCGGTCTGGAAAAGCGTCTGCAGGAACGTTTTGGCGATAGCCTGGAAATTCTGGAAGCGCAACGGGCCGGCTATGAGGCGCGCCTTCGTCATGAGCTGGATGTGATCGTCAAGATGGGCTTCCCGGGATATTTCCTGATTGTCGCCGATTTTATTCGCTGGGCGCGGGACAATGGGGTGCCTGTGGGACCGGGCAGGGGCTCCGGGGCCGGTTCACTGGTGGCCTATGCCCTGGGCATTACCAACCTGGACCCGCTTCAGTACGATCTCCTGTTCGAACGCTTTCTTAATCCGGAGCGGGTATCCTTGCCGGATTTCGATATCGATTTCTGCATGGATGGTCGCGACCGGGTGATCGACTATGTGGCCCAGCGTTATGGCCGTGAACGGGTATCGCAGATCATCACCTACGGCAGTATGGCCGCCAAGGCCGTGGTGCGCGATGTGGGCCGGGTGCTGGGTCATCCCTATGGCTTCGTCGATCAGATCGCCAAGCTGATTCCCTTTGATCTTGGCATGACCCTGGACAAAGCGCTGCAGCAGGAAGAACGTCTGCGCCAGCGTTACGAGGACGATGAGGAGGTCCACAGCCTGATCGATCTGGCGCGTTCTCTGGAGGGGCTGGCACGCAATGCCGGAAAACATGCCGGTGGGGTGGTGATCGCCCCCTCGGCGCTGACCGATTTTACCCCCCTTTACTGCGAACAGGGTTCTCACTCGCCGGTGACCCAGTTCGACAAGGATGATGTGGAAGCCATTGGCCTGGTGAAATTCGACTTCCTGGGCTTGCGCACCCTGACGATCATTGATCGCGCCGTCAGAATCATCAATGAAAGGCAGCAGGACAGGGAGGTGGCAGCAGTGGATATTGATGCTATCCCCCTGGATGATCCGGCCAGCTATACGCTATTGAAAAACAGCCAGACCACCGCTGTCTTTCAGCTGGAATCCCGCGGCATGAAAGAACTGATCAAGCGTCTGAAACCGGATTGTTTCGAGGACATCGTGGCTCTGGTGGCCCTGTTTCGGCCGGGTCCACTGCAATCCGGCATGGTGGATGATTTTATTGACCGCAAACATGGGGCCCGGGTTATTTACCCCCACCCCGATCTGGAGCCGGTGCTGAAACCGACTTACGGCATCATTCTCTATCAGGAACAGGTGATGCAGATTGCCCAGGTCCTGGCGGGCTATACCCTGGGGCAGGCCGATTTGCTGCGTCGTGCCATGGGGAAGAAAAAACCCGAGGAAATGGCCAAACAGCGCAGCATTTTTATGGCGGGGGCTGCGGCCCGCGGTATTGAAGCGGAGCAGGCTGCCGGCATCTTTGATTTGATGGAGAAGTTCGCCGGTTATGGTTTCAATAAGTCACATTCCGCTGCCTATGCGCTGATTGCCTATCAGACCGCCTGGCTGAAGGCGCATTATCCGGCTGCCTTCATGGCGGCAGTGCTGTCTGCCGATATGGACAACACCGACAAGGTGGTGATGTTGATGGATGAGTGTCGCACCATGGACCTGAAGGTGTTACCCCCCAACATCAATGAGTGCGAATACGCCTTCACGGTAAGTGATAAGCGCAGCATTTATTATGGCCTGGGTGCCATCAAGGGCGTGGGGTCGGCAGCCCTGGATGGCATTGTCGAGGAACGCCGTCGCCATGGGCCGTTCACCGACCTGTTCGAATTCTGCCGGCGCATCGATCTGCGGCGGGCGAATCGCCGTGTGCTGGAGGCCTTGATCCGTTCCGGTGCGCTGGATGTGCTGGACGCCAACCGCGCCCGCTCCATGGCCCTGCTGGGAAAATCACTGCAACTGGCGGAGCGTCATCTGCGGGATGCCCAGGCCGGTCAGACCGATCTGTTCGGTAGTTCGCCTGGTTTCGGGCAACAGCAGGCCGTAGACAGTCACCATGATATGCTATTGCAGGCGGTGTCACCGTGGAGTGATTAGCAACGCCTGCAGGGTGAAAAGGAAACTCTCGGGCTCTACCTGACCGGTCATCCCATCCAGCGTTATGAACAGGAGCTGGCGCAGTTTACCAGTGGCCGCATCAGCGCGCTGAATCCCGGCCGGGAGCAGACGGTGACCATTGCCGGCCTGGTAGTGGCTATTCGCACCATGAACAGTAAGCGCGGCGACCGCATCGCCTTTGTGACCCTGGACGATCGCAGTGGCAGGATCGACCTGGGGGTGTTCGCCGAGGCCTATGGGCGTTACCGCGACCTCATCGCCAAGGACCGTTTGTTAGTGGTGGTGGGCACCGTCAGTCCTGACGAATACAGCGGCGGTTTGCGCATGAGTGCCGACAAGATCTATGACATCGATCAGGCGCGCGAACGCTACGCCAGACGGCTGGAGATCGATCTGCAGGGGCAAGCCATGGGGCGGACATTCAGCCGCACACTGCAGGAGACCCTGTTGCCATTTCGTGAAGGTGACTGTCCGATTAGGATTAACTATTCCAATGGCCAGGCCAGCGCCTCCATGGCCCTTGGTCCTGTATGGTGCGTACACCCCACCGATGAACTGCTGCACCGCCTGGGTGAGATATCCGGGTCGGAGGGGGTGAGGGTGGTGTATGAATGAGGGGCAGATAAAAGAGAAAAGATACAAGATACAAGATACAGGAATCTCAAGATGATATGATGAAGGGAGCGCTAGCGACCCTCAATCCTTTTTCTCTTTCCTCTTATCATCTTTTACCTTTTTTCCGCAGCTTGCCCGTGAAACGCTTCTTGAGGGGGCTGAGGAGAGGGGCATGAGGGTGTGTCCACGGTTGCAAAAAGGTGAC
>Ga0114931_10001314_pt1 | contig 31692 bp, 31 predicted proteins | sample 2SBtaG_FD_89579 | JGI IMG/M metagenome (GOLD analysis project Ga0114931, IMG submission 89579) | Deep subsurface microbial communities from Kolumbo volcano to uncover new lineages of life (NeLLi) - 2SBTROV14_V59a metaG | ecosystem: Environmental > Aquatic > Marine > Volcanic | place: Kolumbo...
TCAGATAGTAAATTATTTTGACCTGATAAGGTTAATTTTTGGAATATCTCTTTTACTTCTCTTTGTGTTATCATATCGCAAATATACATATATTAGCTGATATAACTAGAACTTAACTAAAATATCTAAATTAAATTCAGGTGAATTCGGCTGCACACTAATTGTTGATAACACCGGTATATTATTGCCATCCAACAATGAAACACTTACTGACTCTACTATTCGGTTGTCTATTATTTTCCCGGTTACATGAACAGTGTCTCCAACTTGCACTTGTTGCATATCTACAGGAGAAGCAACAAGAATAATAGGTGGTTGTTCGTCTGTTTCTTTTGAACAAGAAAAAGCAATAAACATCGTCAGAATAATTACTATTTTTTTTATCTCCACATTATAAAGTTAGGTCTTTTTCATAAGATCTATTCATAAGATGTTAGTAAGCTGTTGATTGAAAGTTAATAAGCTGTTAATTCCTTCGACATTAATCATTTTAATATACGTTAAAAACTAATCCTAATTATTATCTATTTTGAATCGCTTTAAATGCACATATTCGTAACTTTGAAGCATGGCAGAGCCTAAAAAAATACCTACTAGAAAAAGAACCAAACCTGATTTTCAAAGTCCTGTAGTTGCTAACCATGGGAAATTACCCCCTCAAGCTGTAGATTTAGAAGAAGCGGTTTTAGGAGCTCTGATGCTAGAAAAAGAAGCTGTTAATACAGTTATTGACATTCTACAACCTCAAAGTTTTTACAAAGAAACACATCAAAAAATATTTGCTGCCATTCAAGATTTATTTCAACGCTCTGAACCTGTAGACATTTTAACCGTAACACATGAGTTAAAAAATCGAGGAGAATTAGATGTTGTTGGAGGGCCATATTATATCACCCAACTAACCAACAGGGTAGCTTCTGCTGCTAATATTGAATTTCATGCTCGTGTAATTTCTCAAAAATACATTCAACGTGAATTGATTCGTATTTCATCCCAAATTATTACTGATGCTTACGATGATACAACAGATGTATTTACTTTATTAGATACCGCTGAAACCAATTTGTTTGGAGTAGCAGAAGGAAACATTAGGAAAAGTTATGCCTCAATGTCTGATTTGATTAGAGAGTCTATTGAGCAAATTGAGAATGCGAAAAATAAAGAGAGTGGTGTTATTGGTGTAGCATCTGGTTTTACTGCCTTAGATAGAGTTACATCAGGCTGGCAACCTTCCGATTTGGTAATTATTGCTGCAAGACCTGCAATGGGTAAAACTTCTTATGTACTTTCTTTAGCCAGAAATGCAGCTGTAGACTTCAAAATTCCTGTTGCTTTTTTCTCATTAGAGATGTCTTCCGTACAATTGGTAACACGTTTAGTTTCTGCTGAATCTGAAATTTCTTCTGAAAAATTAAGAAGTGGAAACTTAAGAGGGGACGAGTTGCAACAAATTCATTCTAGAATTACAGAATTATCCGAAGCTCCACTGTTTATTGACGATACAGCAGGTTTATCTGTTTTTGAATTACGAGCAAAAGCAAGAAGATTAAAATCAAAACACGACATCCAATTGCTCATTGTTGATTATTTACAATTGATGAGTGGTGGTGGTGATAACAAAACAGGAAATCGAGAGCAAGAAATCAGTATGATTTCACGTTCCTTGAAAAGTATTGCAAAAGAATTAAACATTCCTGTTTTAGCGCTCTCTCAATTAAGTAGAGCTGTAGAAACAAGAGGGGGAGATAAACGTCCTCAACTTTCAGATTTAAGAGAATCTGGTTCCATTGAGCAAGATGCCGATATGGTACAATTTATTCATCGCCCTGATTATTATGGACTCACTGAAGATGAAGAAGGAAATCCTACAAAAGGAATCGCTAACATTATCATTGCAAAACACCGTAACGGTTCTGTTTGTGATGTTCAACTGAAATTTATTGACACATTAGCTAAATTTCAAGATTTTGAGCAAGGAAGTAATGATTTTGGTGATTATGATAATTCCAACTTTACATCAATGCCTATAGGAGAAGATTTTGACAATGACAACACAGTTACAAAGTCTTCTAAAATGAACGACCTGAATGATGATGCTCCATTCGATTATGGTGCTGATGACGATGATGAAGACCCATTCTAGTCGTTATTAGTCAGAGGAAAACACCCTTACTTTTGTTATGCACTTTGAAAATTCTGCCATTTGAACTGACATTTTGTAACCTAAATACTCAAAATACACAATGGGTCTATTTTTATTATTTCAAATAAATTCAATTAATGCTTAACTTGGTCAACGTATGCATCATCTTAAAAAAATAAGTTTTTTTGTCATTTTCTTACTTTTCTCCTTTAAAGTAAGTGCTACGTATCTACTTATCCCAATGGATCATGCTCAAAAAAACCACCTCAAAGCATATGGTATAGCTTATTGGATTTTAGAAAACAACCTAGAGATAGACTGGCTACTCAATTATAGAGGTGGTAGTTTTATGGTAAAACACATTAAAACCATCGAGGAAGAACTCATTATAAGAGGAGTTTCTTTTGAAGTAATAGCCAACGTAAAATCTACCGCCATACTACAAGAAATTGCCGATCCTGAAGTAAACATGGATATTGTTAAACTAGAGAAAGCACCAAAAATTGCCGTTTATTCCCCTAAAAACAAACAACCTTGGGATGATGCCGTAACATTGGTTTTAACGTACGCTGAAATACCCTACGAAGTAGTTTATGATGAAGAAATTATTGGAGAAAAATTACCTACTTACGATTGGCTACATCTTCATCATGAAGATTTTACAGGACAATATGGTAAATTTTATTTTGCCTATAAAAATGCTCCTTGGTACAGAGAGCAAGTACGATACAATGAAGAAATGGCTACACGGTTGGGTTTTAGCAAAGTGTCTCAATTAAAATTAGCAGTAGCTAAAAAAATAAAAGATTTTACCATAGGCGGGGGCTTTCTCTTTGCCATGTGCTCAGGTACTGATGCGTTAGATATTGCATTAGCTGCTGAAGGATTAGATATTTGTGAAAGCATGTTTGATGGAGATGGGACTACTCCTAACTACAACACTCAACTGGATTATAGCAAAACTTTTGCTTTTAAAGATTTTACTTTAAAACCCAACCCTTTGGAATATGAATTTTCGACCATTGATGCCACTAATCCCACACACATTAACACCCCTCAAAAACTAGATAACTTTACTTTATTTGATTTTTCTGCTAAATGGGACATTATTCCTACCATGCTTTGCCAAAACCACAAATCGATCATTAATGGTTTCTACGGGCAAACCACCAGTTATAACAAACAGTTTTTGAAATCGAACGTATTAATTATGGGAGAAAACAAGGCTCTTGGTGTTGCTAAATACATACATGGAGAAATGGGCAAAGGTACTTGGACTTTTTATGGTGGCCATGATCCTGCTGATTACCAACATAAAGTAGGAGATCCTCCAACCGATTTAAATTTACATCCTAATTCTGCTGGGTATCGTTTAATACTCAACAATATTTTGTTTCCTGCTGCTAAAAAGAAAAAGCAGAAGACTTAAATCAAATTTAATCTAATCATAATGAATTTACACTTCGATAAACTCAGTGTGACAATAGATTAACAATCTATTAATTAACTTGTCATCCTGAGCTTGTCGAAGGATTTTTCTTTGATTTTGATAAATGAACTAATAAATCAAAATCTCCATCTACCAACGCTTGCTTTTTCTTTCTACTCCAACCTTTAAGTTGTTTTTCTTTTTCTATTGCTTGATTAACATCATTATAATATTCAGACCAAACTAATTTAACAGGTCTTCTGCTATATGTATAAGCTGATTTATCTTCTCCCAAATTATGCTCCATGATTCTTCTTTCAATGTCATTTGTTATGCCAACATAAAAAGAATCGTTAGCACACCTTATAATGTATACATAATATGTTTTCATAGATTAGTGAAATGATTTTTTTATCCTTCGACAAGCTCAGGATGACAAATTAGTAACAAGCTCAGGATGACAAATTAGTAACAAGCTCAGGATGACAAATTAGTAAAAAAATGAGGGTGATAGCAAGTCTAATTAACTAGTTAGATTCCTTATGTCCGCTTTCGCTCCCTAAGGAATGAGAATTAACCTGCCAACTCCTCTTTCACCAATTGAGAAATGAGTGCTCCATCGGCTTTTCCTTTCAGTTTTCCCATTACAGGTCCCATTACTTTACCCATATCTTGAGGTCCTGATGCTCCAGATTGTGTAATAGTTTCTTGTACTATCTTTCTCACTTCTTCCTCTCCCATCTGCTCTGGCAAATAAACGCTTAACACTCCTATTTGAAAATCCTCATCTTTCGCTAAATCTTCTCTCCCTTGTTCCTTAAATATAGTAGACGCATCTTTTCTTTGCTTTACTAATTTTTGAACGATACTCAGTGCTACCTCTTCAGAAACCTCTCCACTTCCGTCTTTTGTTCCTTCTAGCAACAATGCTGCTTTCACAGCCCTTAAAGCTTCTAATTTTTCTTTTTCTCTTGCCAGCATGGCAGCTTTAATATCTCCGTTAATTTGTTCTGTTAAACTCATTTTATTTTTTTTAAGGAAAGAATAATAAAATGATTGAGTGCGAGAATTCTTTGCGTTTTACTCATTCATTCAATCATTCTTACATTATAGCATTATAGCATTATAGCATTATTCTACTCTAATCTACATTATCATGTAAAAAAGAATTATCATCATTCAATTTCGGCTTTCCTTCTTCATCTTCGGAAAGGGTAAATCTCGAAATTGGATTTTCAGAAGAATGTGGGATAGAATCTAAATCAATCTTTCTTCTTTTATATGCTGGTTCTTTTTCTAAATCATTAATCCCTGATGGAGTTTTCATTTTCATCCCCAACTCTTTAATCTTCATGATTCTTTCTTGAGATTTTTTCAATTGGTCTTCATCTGGAATTCTGTTGGTATAAACTGGAGCATCATCATCAGTAGCTTCTTCTTCAACTTTCTTTTCTTCAAAAGTAAAATCACCTTCTCCTTCAGCTGTTACTTCATCAGTAGCATCATCATCATTTAAGTTCCATACAATGGTGTCTTTTTGTTCCTCTACTTCTTCTTCTTCCATTTTTTCGAAAGAGATATCAGCATCATCTATATTATCTGTTGGCTCCGGAGTAAAAACTCCTTCTTCATTCTGATTCGAAAAATCATCACTTACATCACTCATATTCCAGTTCACATCTTCCCTCTTTGTTTCAATTTCTTCTGATGTATCCTCCAAACTAAAAACTACTTTTTCTTCTTCCTCTTTTGGATCATCAAATGCTAAAGTAGGTTGTTCAATAGGTGGCGTTTTTAACATTGGTTCTTCAACACTATCTTCACCTGTTGGTGCTTCAACCTCATTAGTAGGTTCAACATTATCTTCTACTGCCTGAGTAATAGTAGTAGGAACATCTGTTTTATCTAAATCGTATACTTTCTTCTCTGGTTTTTTTCCAAACTCAAAAGTAGAAGTGGTATTCTCTCCAAACCCTGTAGCGATTACCGTAACAGAAACTTTATCTCCTAAGTCAGCGTTAGTTCCGTTCCCCCATATTAGTTCAGCAGTATATCCAGCTTCATTTTGAATATAGTCAGTAATCTCATCAATCTCATCCATGGTAATTTCTTCTTCACCAGAAGTAATGTTTAGCAAGATGAAATTAGCCCCATTAATTTCATTATCGTTTAATAGTGGTGATGATAATGCTTTCACTACGGCATCCATAGCTCTATTTTCTCCTTCACCCTGTGCAGAACCCATAATAGCAGTGCCACCATCTTTCATTACTGTTTTTACATCTTCAAAATCCACATTGATATATCCTGCAACTGTAATAATCTCTGCAATTCCTTTTGCTGCTGTAGTTAAAATGTCATCCGCTTTAGAAAAAGCTTCTCCCATTTTTAAATTACCATGCATCATTCTTAACTTATCGTTATTAATTATTAACAACGTATCTACATGCTTTTTTAATTCTAATAAACCTTCATCTGCTTGTGCTTTTCTTCTTCGCCCTTCAAAAGAAAACGGAACCGTTACAATTCCTACAGTTAAAATCCCCATTTCTCTTGCTACTTCAGCAATAACAGGTGCTGCTCCAGAACCGGTTCCTCCACCCATTCCAGCAGTAATGAAAACCATTTTAGTATTGTTTTCTAAAATAGATTTAATATTCTCTATATCTTCTATTGCAGCATTCTTACCAACTTCAGGGTTTGCTCCTGCACCTAAACCTTCAGTAAGTGTTGTACCTAATTGTATTTTATTAGGAATTGGACTTAATTCTAAGGCTTGTGCATCAGTATTACAAATAACAAAATCAACTCCTGTTATTCCTTGGTTGTACATGTGGTTTACGGCATTGCTTCCTCCACCACCAACACCAACTACTTTAATAATTGACGCCTGATCTTTTGGTAAATCAAATTTCATAATATGGGCTTTTATTTGTTTATAATTCACCGTTGTAGGTTTTCAGTTTCTCTACAACCATAAACCTCAACGTTTGTTTAACTATTAATTATTGTTCTTGGTCATCAAAAAATTTCTCTCCCACCTTGATAATCTTATCAAAGAACCCACCTTTATCCTTTTTTGAATGACTTACTACTTCTCCTGTATTAGAGCTACTCATGCTTTCAAGTGCATCAAATCCTTTAATCACTAACCCAACACCTGTTGCATACATTGGGCTCGTTAACTCATCTGCATTTCCACTTGCTAAATGCTCATTAGGGTAACCAATTCTGGTATCCATTCCTGTTACATACTCTAACAATTGAGCGATATGCTTTAATTGAGAACCACCACCAGTAACTACAATTCCACAAATCAATTTGTTCTCATATCCAGAATTTTTTATTTCGTAATAGATATGTTCTATTATCTCTTCCATTCTAGCCTGAATGATGTGTGCTAAATTTTTTAATGAAATCTCTTTAGGGGATCTTCCTCTCAATCCTGGAATGGAAACAATTTCATTCTCCTGACTTTCACTTGCCAATGCCGAACCGAACTTCACTTTTAACTGCTCTGCTTGGTTTTTAATTATTCCACAGCCTTCTTTAATATCTTCTGTAATAGAGTTACCTCCAAATGGAATCACAGCAGTATGGCGAATTATTCCATCTTGAAAAATAGCAATATCTGTTGTCCCTCCACCTATATCTACTAATGCTACTCCAGCTTCTTTTTCTTCAGAACTTAATACTGCTTCTGAAGATGCTAAAGGTTCTAAAATTAAATCTGCTACATCTAGTCCTGCTTTATGTACACACTTGTATATGTTTTTAGCTGCAGCAATTTGTCCTGTAATAATATGGAAGTTAGCTTCTAAACGAACCCCAGCCATACCTATCGGATCTTTAATTCCCTGCTCATTATCAATGATATATTCTTGAGGTAAAACATGGATAATTTCTTCGCCAGGCAACATCACTAGTTTATACATATCATCAATCAGTGAGTTAATGTCGTTCTGACTAATTTCATCATCAACATTATGTCTTACCTTAATTCCTCTATGCTGCAAGCTTTTAATGTGCTGACCTGCAATTCCAACATTCACCACTTTAATATCTACTCCAGACTTACTTTCAGCATCTTCTACTGCCGCCTTAATAGATTGAACAGTCTTATCAATGTTAGAAACTACTCCTCTAGAAACACCAATTGAATCAGAACGTCCCATTCCTAGAATTTCCAATTTCTCGTGCTCTGTTTTACGACCAACTATTGCTACAATCTTCGTTGTACCAATATCTAATCCTACTACTATTTCTGAAGTTTTTTCTTCCATTTAATTATACATTTTTGTACAAACTACCTGATTTTTATACTTTAAATCGATGGTTGAGTATTCATTCCATCCCGTTTTACTTAATCCCTTTCGATAAAAAATCATCAGCTTCTCAAACTTACCTTTTAAGTTTTGTACCCCTCCGAATACAATTTTATGATTTCCTACCTTTGGTATGAGCTCGAACTCTAAATCTTTATTAACATACACTTGTTCAATTTGTGCCTTCCAAAAGGAAGATTCATCAATGAATTTTGAAAGCAAATAAATATCGTCCAACAAAGTTTTCGATTTTAATGTATCACTAATATTAGCGTAATTAAACTTATATCTTTTGGCATGAGGCTCATTTAAAAATCCATTTACCACCAACAAACGAGAAGTATATTTATCTGAAGTAGGCATGAGATTCCCAAATTCATCAATATAGTACGAACTGTTTCCCGAAAAAATGCGCACAATTGGTCTGCGTTGCTGAACATCTACCACCAATTTTCCATCAATTGTTGTATAAACTTCTGCTGATTTAATTGAAGAATTGTTATTTATCTTTTTCTCCAATTCATTCACATTAATGCTATTCATAATTAATGGTAAGCTGTCTTCTTGATTGATGATTTGACTCAACACATCTTCCTCATCAATAAACCTATTTTCTGTTTCGTAATCAATATTGATAATTGGTTTTTGAACAACTAACATCTGTTGTTGTTTATTTACAAAACCTAAGGCTATTATAGTCCCTACTAAAACAATTGCCCAAATCGATATTTGAATAACCTTATGCATTAATCTTTTCCAATTTCTTTATGAATAATTCCTTTATAGGCTGAACAAAAACATCTATATCTCCTGCTCCCATTGTAAGCAACACCTCGTAATCATTCGTGCTAATATGATCCAACAGCTCTCCGCTCTGTAATTCTATTTTTTTTTTGCAATTCACTTTATCAAAGATTACGGTTGATGTAATTCCTTTAATCGGCAACTCCCTTGCAGGGTAAATATCCAACAATATGAGTTCATCTAACAAGGAAAGACTTGAAGCAAATTCATCTACAAAATCACGCGTTCTACTATATAAATGAGGTTGAAAAATTCCCGTAATTTTTTTGTTAGGATACAATTCCCTCACCGATTTAACACAGAATTCTATTTCTGTTGGATGATGTGCATAATCATCAATATAGACTAATGATGGTGTTTTAATTTGATACTCAAATCTACGTCTCACTCCTTTAAAGGATGATAAAGCTGCTTTTATTTTTTCTTTAGACATCTCTAGAGCTTTTGCTATAGCAAAACTTCCAATAGCATTTTCTACATTATGAATGCCTGGTAACCCTAGTTCAATTTCATTGACACTTTCATCTTCTCCTTCAATACTCACAAAATAACTACCGTTCTTTATCTCTAGTTTTTTTGCGTTAAAACTTGCCTCTTGATGCAAATCGTAAGTCTGAATTTCAATAGCTGCATTCATATTTAAAATTTCCTTATAGCTAGGCTTTGTAATAAGTTTTCCTCCTGGCTTAATTTTCCCCACAAATTCTTGGTAAGATTTTATCATCTCATCCTGCGCTTCATAGACATCTAAATGATCTGCATCCAATGAAATTATTAATGCGATATCGGGAGATAAGGTTAAAAAAGAACGATCAAACTCATCCGCTTCTACCACTAATACTTTGGCTTCATCATTCAGCAACAAGTTAGAGTTAAAGTTTAAACTTATGCCTCCTAAAAATGCCACACAATCAACTCCACATGCATCCAATACATGTGCTACCATAGAGGAAGTTGTTGTTTTTCCATGTGTTCCGGCAATGGCTATTGTAAAATAATTTTGACTTATTAAGCCTAACACCTCAGCTCTTTTGTAAAGTCGTATGTTTTGTTCTTGAAAAAACTGAAACTCCAAATTGTCTTTTGGTATTGCTGGAGTATAAACCACCAACCCTTTATTTTGAAGTTGAGGCAGTAACCCTTCAACGAATTCTACATCTTCCTGATAATGAATTTTTACTCCTTCTTGCTCTAACTCTTGAGATAAAATAGTTGATGTTTTATCATACCCTATAACTTCACACTCATTGGCTAAAAAGTAGCGGGCAATAGCACTCATACCTATCCCTCCAACTCCTAAAAAATAAACGGTATTTATCTCTTTAACATTCATCTACGCTAAACCTAAGCAGCCTAAAACAAGCTACTATTTGTTTTATTTCTTTATCAATTTCATCACCTCATCAGCAATAATGTTTGCTGAATCTTGAAAAGCCATTTTAACAATGTTCATTTTTAAGCTCTCCAATTGGTCTTCATTCTCTAAAAGAGCTAACAATGTGTTTATCAACTGCTCTTTAGCCTCCACATCTTTAACCAACAATGCTGCCTTATGATTAACCAAAGCCATTGCATTCTTAGTTTGATGATCTTCTGAAACATTGGGAGAAGGAACAAAAATAGCCGCTTTCTCAGCCAAACACAATTCAGATATTGAACTAGCCCCAGCTCTTGAAATCACAACATCGGCAACTGCATACGCATAATCCATCTTTGAAATGAAAGCCATTGTTTTAATCCCTTGATCTTTATATTTCTCTACAGCTTGTTGAGCTCTTTCGGCATAAAATTTACCTGTTTGCCACAAGAGTTGTATGTTATTATTTGCTAGTTCCTCTAAACCTCCCTCTATACTTTCATTAATGGTTCTAGCTCCTAGGCTTCCTCCAATAACCAACACCATTTTTTTATCGCTCGATAATCCAAAATGCTCTAGCCCCCTTTCTCTTTTAACTTTTAAATTCTTAATATCCTGACGTACTGGATTACCTGTTAACAAAATCTTTTCTTTAGGAAAGAATCGCTCCAACCCATCATAAGCCACACAAATTTTTTGAACTTTAGTTGCTAATAATTTATTCGTAATTCCTGGGTAAGAATTCTGTTCTTGAATCAATGCAGGAATTCCTTTATTAGTGGCTGCTTTTAACAAAGGTCCACTAGCATAACCACCTACACCTACCACCACATCTGGCTTAAAATCACTAATGATTTTTTTTGCCTTAAGCATGCTCCCCAACAACTTAAAAGGAAATTTCAGATTTTGCAGCGTCAATCTTCTTTGTAAGCCCATTATTGGTAACCCAATAATTTTGAACCCTGCAGCAGGCACCTTTTCCATTTCCATTTTTCCTTCTGCTCCCACAAACAAGATTTCAGTATTGGGATATTTCGCTTTTATAGCATTGGCAATAGCTATTGCCGGAAAGATATGTCCTCCCGTACCACCTCCACTTACTATTACTTTATACTGCGACATTGACCTTTTTTGCTTTTTGTTTTGATTCTGTTTGGGCGCTCACACTTAAAATTATTCCTATAGCCAAGCAAGTAAACCAAATGGACGTACCCCCCATACTAACTAAAGGTAAAGGCTGCCCAGTTACTGGAAACAAATTAACTGCAACCGCCATATTGATCATTGCTTGAAAAACTAAACTAAACGACAGTCCAATAGCCAGTAATGCCCCGAACGTTTTCTCAGACTTTTGAGCAGTTCGTATTCCTCTAAAAAACAATATGAGGTACAATATGATTACTGCGACTCCTCCTATCAGTCCATATTCTTCTATAATTATTGCATATATAAAATCAGAATAAGGATGTGGTAAAAAGTTACGCTGGGTACTCCCTCCTGGTCCTTTCCCAAAAACTCCACCTGTTGCAATAGCAATTTTTGCTTGATCAGCTTGGTAATTCCCTTCTCGTTCTCCGCTTGAAAATGATTCTATTCTTTTTACCCAAGTATCCATTCTGGGTAATAATTCAGGTTTTGCTTTGGCGATTAACAACATCAGCATTAATGCGCCTAACCCGATTCCTATTAAGGAAAATATATATTTCAAACTTATCCTACCTATAAACATGACTATTAAGCTCGTAGTAAAAAGCATGGCTGCAGTAGAAAAATTGGCTGGCAAAATCAACCCACATATTAATAATACAGGTATCATAATAGGAACAAAAGCTGTTTTAAAGTCTTTAATCTGCTCTTGTCTTTTAGACAGCTCTCTAGCTAAATAAATGATTAAAGCCAGTTTAGCTAAATCAGATGTTTGAAATGTTTGATTGATTACAGGAATCACCAACCACCTACTTGCATCATTAATGTTAGCACCAAATGATAATGTTAATAATAGCAATGGAGCAGAAACATATAATGCTATTTGAGAAATTCGAGAATAATACTTGAAATTTAAACGATGTACTAACAACATAAAACCAAAGCCGATAAGCAACATCATTCCATGTTTAAATAAATAATAAAAGGTATCTCCTCCGTGGTACTTGTATGCCAATGTAACAATTGAACTATATACTGCTAATAATGAAAGTATTGACAATAAAAGTACTACCGCCCATATTACCTTATCTCCTTTTAAATATTTATCTAAAAAATTCATCTACAACTACTAAACTAAAAGCTTTTCCATTACTTCTCCTACTTTATTTTTACTTCCTTTTGAAGAGCAAACGATATTATTATTTAACTCCGTGCTTAAAATTGCCAAGCGAATTGCTTCTTCAAAATTGGTAGCCGACAACAATAAAACATCTTTATCTTTTAAACTTTCAATAGGTATATTCAAACTATCACCAATAATTATTAATTCATTAATTCCATCACTAGTAATAGAAAGATTACTTATTAGCGTATCTAAATCTGATTCATCCAAAATGATAGCACATTTTTGTATTTGGGTGCTTTGACCAACAACATCTTTAATAGATGAATAATAGAATTGTTGACCAGCTATTTTAATCAACTTTTCCATATTATAATGATCTTACTGCTTTTTTAAATTGGTGACCTCTGTCTTCATAATTATCAAACAAATCAAAACTAGCACATGCTGGAGATAATAGCACAGTATCTCCTTTTGTTCCTAGTTGATAAGCCATATTCACTGCCTCTTGAGCACTACCTGTATCTACTATCGTATCAATAATACCTTCAAATGCTTCATGAATTTTTTCGTTATCCTTACCTAAACAAACAATCGCTTTCACCTTGTCTGTTACCAATTCGGCAAGCATTTCATAATCATTTCCTTTATCAACTCCTCCAACAATCCATATTACAGGACGTTGAAAAGTTTCTAAAGCATACCATGTTGAATTTACGTTAGTAGCTTTAGAATCATTAATAAAAGCGATTCCATGAACCGTACCAACCTCTTCCAGTCGGTGTTCAATGTTTTGAAAATCAGACAGGCTTTCTCTGATTATTTCTTTTTTCAACCCTAAAATTTTCCCTGCTATGCCAGATGCCATAGAGTTATAGATGTTGTGCCTTCCTTGTAGTGCTAATTCTTGAATTGTCATTTCAAATAATTTATTATTAGTATTTATATATAGTTTTTCATTATTTACATATGCTCCATTACCGCCTTCATTATTGATACTGAATGGTATTTTTATTCCTTTATAATTTTTCTTCTCCATCAAATCCACAATCACCTTATCGTCTGCATTATAAATCACATAGTCCGTACTAGTTTGATTTTGCAGTATTCTAAATTTCGATTGCGCATACTTTTCAAAGTCGTTTTCATAGCGATCTAAATGATCTGGTGTAATGTTTAATATCATTGCGATATTCACATGAAAATCAAACATCCCATCTAATTGAAAGCTGCTCAATTCCAACACATAAAAATCTTTATCATCTTCCGCCACTTGTTTCGCCAAACTGTCTCCAATATTTCCTGCCAAACCAACGTTCATCCCCGACTTTTCCAGCAAGTGATAAGTTAAAAGCGTTGTAGTCGTTTTTCCATTACTCCCAGTAATTCCAATAAATTTTGCCTTAGAATACCTTCCTGCAAACTCTATTTCAGAAATCACATTGATTCCCAACTCTTTTAGTTTTAAAACCAAAGGAACCGTATCTGGTATTCCTGGACTCTTCACCACTTCTCTCGCATTCAGAATTTTACTTTCCGTATGTTTCCCTTCCTCCCATTCTACATCAATATTTTTAAGAACGCTTTTGTACTTGTCTTTCAACTCTCCTTTATCCGAAACAAATACTTCCCACCCTTTTTGTTTTGCCAAAATAGCCGTGCCTACTCCACTTTCTCCTCCACCTAAAATGACCAAACGCTTACTCACTCTACCTCAATTTTAAAGTCACAAATGTTAATAGTGCCAACATGATTCCTACAATCCAAAATCGTGACACTATTTTCGCTTCGTGCATATTTTTCTTTTGAAAATGATGATGTAAAGGCGCCATCAAAAAGACCCTTCTCCCTTCACCATATTTCTTTTTTGAATACTTGAAGTAACCCACCTGGATCATCACCGATAGATTTTCCACTAAAAAGATTCCACACAACAATGGAATCAACAACTCTTTTCTAACAGCTAATGAAAAGACTGCAATAATTCCACCCAAGGCCAAACTTCCCGTATCTCCCATAAAAACCTGTGCTGGATATGAATTGTACCATAAGAATCCCACACAAGCTCCCACAAAAGCAGCAATATAAATCACCAATTCACCAGAGTTCGGGATATACATGATGTTTAAGTAATTCGCAAAAACAGTGTTACCAGATACATAGGCGAAGACTGCTAAAGTGATTCCTATAATAGCTGATGTTCCTGTTGCTAAACCATCCAGTCCATCAGTCATATTAGCCCCATTAGATACTGCAGTAATGATGATGATTACAATTAATGTAAACAGAACACCCCCTAACAATCCGGCATGTTCTCCAGCCCAATTGGTTAAAGAAGCATAGTTGAATTCATTGTTTTTTAGAAAAGGAATAGTTGTTACCGTAGACTTTACTTCTTCCCAACTATAATTTTCTACAGAAGTTTTTTCTTCGTCATTTTGCAACTCATAACTAACATGAGAAGGTGCGCCTTCCTTGTACACCTTTTGCTTCACTACCACATCATTATTGAAATACAGCAGTGTTCCAACAACAATTCCAACTATAATTTGACCCAGTATTTTAAATTTACCGGCTAACCCTTCTTTGTTCTTTTTAAAAACTTTGATGTAATCATCAATAAATCCAATAGTGCCCAACATTACTGTTGAGACAAGCATTAAAATGATATAAATGTTATCGAGCCTAGCAAATAACAACGTGGGAATCAGAATTGACGCCAATATAATTAACCCTCCCATGGTTGGAGTACCTTGCTTCTCTACTTGTCCTTGCAGCCCTAAGTCTCTTACTATCTCCCCAACTTGAAGCAACTGCAATTTTTGTATAATCCTTTTACCGATAACCATCGATATTAACAAAGAGAAAATCAAGGCAAATGCAGCTCTAAAAGTAATGTACTGGAAGACTCCTGCTCCAGGAATATCTAATTCGTTTAGGTATGTAAATAAGTAGTATAACATTTCTTTAATTTTTACATTAACATCTCCGTTAATATTTGCATGTCATCAAATGGAAATTTCTCTCCATTGATTTCTTGATATTTCTCATGACCTTTTCCTGCTACTAATATGATGTCTCCATCATCGGCTAAAGAGCACGCTGTTCTAATAGCTTCTTCTCTATTAACAATTGCCAAAACCTTCTTAAAATGCACTCCATCTACACCCTCGCGCATGTCCTTAATAATTTCTTCTGGATTCTCTGTTCTTGGATTGTCTGATGTTAGTATAATTTGATCGCTTAATTCACACGCTATTTTAGCCATCATTGGCCTTTTCTCCTTATCTCTATCACCTCCACACCCAACCAGAGTGATTAATTTTTCATTTCTAGTTCGGATATCATTAATGGTTTTCAATACATTTTTTAATGCATCTGGAGTGTGTGCATAATCCACAATACCGGAAACATTATTGGTTGACTTGATATATTGAAAGCGTCCATCAACAGATTCTAGCTGACTAATAGATGTAAGCACTTTTAACTTTTCTTGCCCTAATAAAACTGCCGTAGCATAAATTGCTAAAATATTATAGGCATTAAACCCTCCTATCAACTTTGTCCACACTTCATTTCCATCAATATTTAACAACATCCCTGAAAAGTCACTCTCCAATACTTTACAACTAAAATCAGCCATACTCTTTAAAGCATAAGTGAATCGATTGGATTTCGTATTTTGCTGCATTACCAACCCATTTTTATCGTCCTTATTCACTAAAGAAAATGCTGTTTCTGAAAGGTTGTCAAAAAACATTTTTTTTGCCTTGATGTATTCCTCGAATGTTTTATGGTTATCCAAATGATTATGCGTAATATTGGTTAACACCGCTCCTGAAAAATCTACCCCTGCAATTCTATGTTGGTGGATAGCATGTGAACTCACTTCCATAAAGCAGTACTCACAACCTTCCTCAATCATATATCTCAATAAAGCATTCAATTGAATAGCATCAGGGGTAGTGTGAGTAGATTCTATTTCTTTTTGGCCTATTTTATTGACTACTGTAGAAAGCAAACCTGATTCACAGCCCATATTGGTAAACAAATCATGCAATAAAGTGGCTGTAGTTGTTTTACCATTTGTTCCAGTTATACCTACTAACTTTATTTCTGAAGAGGGATTATCATAATAGTTCGAAGCAATTACTCCTAAAGCCAATGCACTTTCCTGAACTTTAACATAGGTAATGTGCTCTAATAGTTCCGCTGGAAACTCTTCACAAACTACAGCAACAGCACCATCTTCTATTGCTTTCGCAATAAATTGATGTCCATCAACCTGAGTACCAGAAACAGCAACAAAAAGGCTAAACTTTTCTACCTTTCTAGAATCGAAACAAATTTGCTCAATAGCCAATTGAGTTGAACCAATCACCTCTTCGATTCCTGTTTTGTACAGTATGTCTTTTAACAATTTCATTAAGCCAATTCCAATATTATTTTACTGCCTTTTATTATCTTTTCCCCTGCTTCTATTGATTGTTTTTTAACCACTCCATTTCCTGTAAACAACACACGCATGCCTTCATTCTCTAAAATATAAAGTGCATCTTTAATACTCATCCCCGTAACATCAGGAACATATATTGGAGCAATTTTTTTGTTGTAAATCTTTACATCTTCTTCCCCTGTACTCACTTTTACCCAGTCTGTTATATTTTCAGAAGCATCAACCTTAATATCAAAGGCAGTGTATATCTTGTTTAAATCACCATAAAAACCATCTTTAGAGTAAGGTATTCTTGAGTTTGCTTTATTTTTAATTTCATCTATTTCATCATGAATTTCAATGCTGCTTGCATAAACCTTATCTGCCACTTCTTTAAATATTGGACCGGCTACTAGGTTACCGTAGTATACATCTCTCGAAGGGGCATTAACAACAACAATACAAGTATATTTAGGATTATCCGCTGGGAAATACCCTACAAAGGAAGCTTGATGACTCACTTTTGACTCGTACTTGTATCCATATTTTGCGTTAGCTATTTGTGCTGTTCCTGTTTTCCCTGCTATTTTATAAATGGAATTCCTCAGATTCTTAGCAGTTCCTTCTTCAACAACACCCTCTAACATTTCTTTTACCTTAGCAATGGTTGCTTTGGAGCAGATAGAATTATTAATCACTTGGGTATCGATTTCTTTTACCAACTTTCCTCGCTTCATTATTGCCTTCACAAACTTTGGTTTTACCATTTTACCATCATTAGCCACTGCATTATAAAAAGTTAGAATTTGTAGTGGTGTCATCTGAATTTCATAACCTATTGACATCCATGGTATAGTTACTCCAGACCATGAGTCATTATCCGTACTTTTTATAAAAGGACTGCCCTCTCCTGAGATCTCAACCCCTAATGGTTTATTAAGATTCATCTTATATAAGCGATCTACAAAATCTTGAGGATGAGCTTTGTAAATTCGATTAATCTCTTTAGAAATAGCAACATTTGAAGATTTGATAAACGATTCTTTAATAGATATCACACCATACCCTCCTTTATGAGAATCCCTCATCGTTGCATCATAAAACTTAGTAGTTCCATCTTCTGTGTCTACCATATCACCCAATTCCAAATACCCATCTTCAAAAGCAGCCATCAACGATGCCAACTTAAAAACAGAGCCAGGCTCAGTACTTTCACCTATTGCATAGTTATAGCTCTCATAATAATTACCATTTTTATTTCTTTGAAGATTAGCTATTGCTTTCACCTCACCCGTAGCCACTTCCATCAAAACCACACATCCATGATCGGCCTGATGGGTTTTTAACTGATTCAACAATGCATTTTCAGCAACATCCTGGATATTTACATCAATAGTGGTATAGATATCACTCCCATCTTCTGGCTCACTACCTTCGCTCTCACTAACAGGCATCCAAACACCTCCAGCAATTTTTTGTTCCAAACGTTGCCCTTTTACACCAGATAATTCCTTTGAATAAGCACCTTCCAAACCAACAGGTTTTACCCCCTCTCGTTCATAGCCTATTGTTCTGGCTGCCAAAATTTTAAAAGGCTTAACTCTTTTATTTTGTTGTGCATAAATAAAGCCTCCCTTATATTTTCCTTTTCTGAAAATCGGAAATTGCATTGCCTCCTTGAGCTCTGTAAACTTTACATTTCGTTTAATAAGGTGATATCGCTTTTTGTTTTTTCGAGCTGAAATTAATTCCGCACGATAGGTAGCATGACTTTTTTCGGGGAACAACAGCGAAAGTTGGTACGCTAAAGAATCTACATTTTCATCAAAATAAGTATCCGTTAATGCATCTGTATTCGCATCAAATCTAATTTCGTATTTCGGAATTGATGTTGCCAGTAGGCTTCCGTCACTAGCATAGATATTACCTCTTACTGCTTCAATTTCACGAAATTTTCTTGTTAAACTTTCTTCTTTCTTTCTCCACATCTCTCCTTCTATCATTTGAAGTTTAAATGTTTGAGCTAAAATAATGAGAGCGAAAAGCGTAATCCCGACATAAACCAGATAAACACGAGACAATATATCTTTTCTTAATTTCATTAATTAATCGGCAACATTTATTTTTTGCATCACCTGCTCATCCACTACAATTTTTTGAGGTGGAGTCGTAGATTCTTTAATACCTAATTCAGCAGTTGCTTGTGCAACCTGAGACTGTTTACTTTTAAAATTTAGATCTGATTTAATAGTGATGTATTCTGAACGTAGCTCCTTTAATTCATTACCCACCTTGTTTAATTGAATAACTGTTTTTTGAGCATTGTAGCCATTAGCAATGTAGAGCACCCCCAATAAGGTTAGAAAGAATATATATGGCACAGAACCCACCACATTTTCCTTTGATAAAAAGTTGCCAGAAAATATATTCACCAACGATCGTGAAACTCGTCCGGCTTCTTTTTTCTTTTTAACTTTTTCTTCTTGTTTTAAACTATTCACCTAGTCGTTTAAATTTTTTCTGCTACTCGAAGCTTTGCACTTCTTGCTCTGTTGTTCTTTACTATCTCTTCCTCTGTTGGAAGTATTGGTTTTCTATTTATTTGTTTAAACTTCAATTTCGGGTTACCGTAAAAGTCTTTCTCCAGCTCCCCTTCAAACTTTCCTTTCTTGATAAAGTTTTTTACTAATCGATCCTCCAAGGAATGATAAGTAATTACCGAAAGTCTTCCTCCTATTTTTAACACATCATAACTCTGCTCCAACATATCTTTCAGCGCTCCCAACTCGTCATTCACTTCAATTCGTAATGCCTGGAATACCTGTGCTAAAAATTTATTCCTCACTTTACCTGGAACCATCTTTTCAACTATTTCCACCAACTCGTTTGTTGTGGTTATCCTTCCTACTTCCCTCTGAAAAATTATTGCTTCAGCTAACTGCCTTGCATTATTTACCTCCCCATATTCTTTTAAAATTCGAATCAGCTCCTCCTCCTCATATTCATTCACAATTTTTTCAGCCGTCAATTCACCAGTTTGATTCATCCTCATATCCAAAGGCCCTTCAAAACGAATTGAAAAACCTCTAGTAGATTCATCAAATTGATGAGAAGAGACTCCCAAATCAGCCAGCACCCCATCTACTTCTTTTACATTGTAAAACCGCAAGTAATTTTTCAAATAACGAAAGTTCTGTTTCACCAACTCAAAGCGATTGTCCTCCAATTCATTTGCTTCTGCATCTTTATCCTGGTCAAAAGCAAACAATTTCCCCTTCTCACCTAATCGCTTCAATATTTCTTTCGAATGACCACCTCCTCCAAATGTCACATCCACCAACACTTCATCATTCTTTATATCCAATCCATCAACAGACTCTTTTAACAATACAGGATTATGATAACTCATCTCCCTCATTGTTTTTAGAACCACCCATCACCTCTTCTGCTAAATCAGCAAACTCATCTGGCTCATCAGTCAACAGATTATTATATGTTTCTGCATCCCAAACTTCTATTCTATTGGAATATGCAAACAGTACTACTTCCTTTTCAACTCCCGCATAACCCAACAAACGCTTAGGAAGTAAAATTCTCCCCGTAGCATCCAACCCTAACTCTGAGGCCCCTCTGTAGAAATAGCGAATAAACTCCCTATTCTTCTTCACATACTGGTTTAGTTTATTTACCTCAGCACTAATATATTTCCAGTCATTTTTAGGATATAGCACCAAGCATTTTTCAAACCCTCGATTTAAAACAAATCGCTCCTGAGCAGCTGGATCCAACTGCTTACGAAGACCTGAAGGAAGCATCAATCTCCCTTTCACATCCAGCTTACACTCAAATTCTCCAATAAAATTTGTCATCTCAATTTGCTTATTATCAAGCGGTTAAAATTTTAAGATGTAAATATAATTCAATTTTTACCACAACTTACCACTTTCTACCACTTTGTTGATAACTTTTAACGCAACAAATCCGAATTTGTTTCATAAACATCTTTATTCTTCTGAATTTCTGTGTTTTAAAAACTATTTACTTAGTGGGAGAAATCAACAAGAATAAACTGAATTCAATACCTCTTTCCGTCCTTTTTGAAATGACTATTTTTGTACAAGAATTGAAGAAAAATGGAGATTAAAACTGCTGAATTTGTAATTAGCAATACCAAACTTTCGTTGTGCCCTAAACCAGACAAGGCTGAATATGCTTTTATTGGAAGATCTAACGTAGGAAAATCATCATTAATCAATTACATTACTGACAACAAGAAATTAGCTAAAACTTCTGGGAGACCAGGAAAAACACAACTCATTAATCACTTTCTCATAAACGATGAGTGGTATTTAGTTGATTTACCTGGCTACGGATACGCTAAAACCTCGAAAAGCAACCGTACCAAGTGGGAGCAATTTATCGCTGATTATATCTTAAAAAGAGAAAACCTATTGAACCTTTTTGTTTTAATCGATTCGCGACTACCCCCACAGAAAATTGATCTAGATTTTATGGAGTGGCTTGGAATTAAAGGAGTTCCCTTTGCTATTGTTTTTACTAAAATAGACAAACTAACCAGTGGAGCACTAAACAAAAACTTATTGGCTTACAAAAAAGAGATGCTGAAGTATTGGGAAGAAATGCCTATGTCCTTTACCTCTTCCTCTACTGGAAAAATGGGAAAAGAAAGCATCTTAAACTACATTGAGCAAATTAGCGAAGGGTACAACAACAAAAATAAATAGCACACCAACATATGAATAATTTGAAACATATTATTCTATTTGATGCACAATGTAATTTTTGCAATTTTTGGGTAGGTTACATTCTAAAAAGAGATCGAAGAGATATTTTCCATTTTTCCCCATTATCATCTGAAACTGGAAAAAATCTTTTACAGCAATATCAAATAAATCCAACAATAGATACTATTGTATTAATTGAAGGTAAAAAATATTTCATCAAATCAACTGCAGCTCTCCGCATTTTAAAATCACTTGCGGGACTTAACATTGTTTTTTATGGCTTAATAATTCTTCCTGCTTTTATAAGAGACTTTATTTATGATATCGTAGCAAAATATCGCTACAAATGGTTTGGAAAATCAGAATGTGAATTTATACCTCACTCAGAAATCAAGCATAAATTTTTAGATTCGTAAAGAAGTTTTACAGCAAACTAATAAGAGTTGTTCGTTTAGACGACAAACAATTTCAGCTAAATGATTATCTTTACCCTGTGTACGCAGTTGTAGATATCGAAGCCACAGGGGGTAATCATATTAAGGGGAGAATTATTGAAATAGCCATTTATATTTTTGATGGTCAAAAAATAATTAACGAGTACTCCACTTTAATTAATCCTGGAACCAAAGTAGATTGGTACGTCACCAAACTTACTGGAATAACCAATGAGATGGTAAGCAAAGCACCTACATTTCAAGAAGTTTCAAAAGAAATTGTCAGCATTTTAAGTGGGCAGATATTTGTAGCTCATGATGTAGATTTTGATTACAAGTTCATTAAACATGAACTCAAAAAAGTGGGACATGATTTAAATGAACCTAAAGTTTGTACCATTAAATTAAGTGAAAAACACTTGCCCGATGCTGATTCCTACAGTTTAGGAAAGCTGTGTGAAGCTCTAGGGATTCACATACCAGCAGAAGATCGGCATCGTGCCGCTGGAGATGCATTAGCCACAACAAAACTATTAAGTTTATTACTGTCGAAATCTTAAACCTACTATGGCTTCATCACCAATCTAGCCGTGTGCCTACTTTTTTGCTCTACTAAGATTTCTTTATCAATGGTTACCCTATCAATCGTCTGCTGATCATAATGACGAATGGTTACCAGTTCTAGGTTATCGTTATACAACACTTTGTATTCTTTTTTTAACTCGTCAATTAAGGACATCGTTTGCTCATCAAAATTGATGCACACAGAAAAACTCAATGCAGAATTTTGCATCAGGTTTACCTTAATTCCTCTTTCAGCAAAAACACCAAAAATATGACTCAAATGATCTTCCATGATAAATGAATAATCCTTAGACGAAATAGAAATAAGCACCTGATTCATTTTAAAAATAAAAGAGGGAACTAATCCATCAGCTTTTGTATTCTCATTAATTACAGACCCTTCATCTTGAGGCAACAAAAACGACTTTACGTACAAAGGAATATTCTTGTTGTGTAAAGGTTTAATGGTTTTTGGATGGATAACTGTTGCCCCATAATAGGCCAATTCTACGGCTTCGTGATATGAAATATTATCTAACTTCTCCGTATTGTCAAACCATTTCGGATCGGCATTTAACATTCCAGGAACATCTTTCCAAATAGTAACTCCTTGTGCATTTAAACAATAAGCCAAAATTCCAGCAGTAAAATCAGAGCCCTCACGCCCTAAAGTGGTGGTAAATAACTCTGAGCTCGACCCCATAAAACCTTGAGTGATTAATATTGTTTGTTCTTTCGTATTGATTAAAGGGATTATTACTTTTTGGGCACATTCTTCCGTCAGCTCCCAATTTACCTTAGCATTTCGATGCGTGTTATCTGTTTGTATCACATCCCTAACATCCAACCATTTGTTTTGAATGCTTTGCTCATTTAAAAAAGCACTCACTATTTTTGTAGAAAGGACTTCTCCTACCCCTACTATTTGATCATAGATGTAATCGTAGTTTCGACTTGGAGCATCTTCAATTTCCCATTCAATTTCTACAAAAGTGTTGTGAATTTCATTAAAAATAGGGTGTTTTTTATTCTCAAAAAGGTTATTTAAAATTTCAAAATGAAAGTCTTTCAATGCTTGTAAATCTGCCGCTAATGAAGATTTATTGTTATAATAAGCATCAACTACCTTTTCTAATGCGTTGGTTGTTTTTCCCATTGCAGATACTACCACTACTAAATCTTCATCATATCGTTGTATGATATTCCCTACATTTCTTACCGCCTCTGCATCTTTTACCGAAGCACCTCCAAACTTAAATACTTTCATAATCATGCCGGACTTGTTCCGGTATCTTTAAATATACAGATCCCGCAACAAGTGCGGGAATAATCACTTTTAATCAAATCTTAGTTTCCCATTAATCCATTCACCATCCAGCTCTGCATTAAACTTTTTGTAAAAATTAATCGCTGGCTCGTTCCAATCTAACACCTGCCACGTCATTAGCTTAGCGCCTATTTCTTTTGCTGCTTTTATGGTTGCCTCAAACAATAATTCTCCTATCTTTTGACCTCTACACTCCTCTTTAACTACTAAATCTTCCAAATACAAACACTTTCCTTTCCATGTAGAATACCTGATGTAATAAAAAGACATTCCTACAATTTGATCATTATTCTCTGCTATGATGATCCAATATAAAGGTTGATTACCAAAACCATCTTCCTCTAAATTTTGAAGCGTAATGGTTACTTCTTCTGGCGCCTTTTCATACAAAGCCAATTCTTTTACCAAATTTAAAACTTGTGGTAGATCATTTTTTGTAGCTTTTCTTATTGAGATATTCATACAACAAATGTAATTGAAAACTTGACAATTAAGCCGACCATTTCGCTATAAATTCATTACTTTGCAAAATCAAATTAAGAGCCATGCGGAATATTATTACCTTAAATGAATTTATATTAGACAAACAAAATGAGTTTCAATATGCTTCGGGCGAATTGACTCGTTTATTGAATGATATTGGTATTGCTGCCAGAATTATTAACAGCGAAGTACGTAAAGCAGGATTGGTAGATATATTGGGTAATGCAGGTTCTGAAAACATACAAGGTGAAGAGCAACAAAAGTTAGATGTTTATGCCGACAATCAAATGATTAACTCATTTAAGTATGGAGGACAAGTTTGTGGTATTGCATCAGAGGAAAATGATGACTTTTTAGCTTTTGATAACAACAACTCCGAAAGTGGAAAGTATATAGCTGTTTTTGATCCACTAGACGGATCATCCAATATCGATGTGAATGTTTCTATAGGAACCATCTTTTCTATTTACAGAAGAGTTTCTACTGACGGGCCAGCTCAACTGGAAGATTTTTTACAAAAAGGCACTGAACAGGTAGCTGCTGGGTATGTAATTTATGGCCCATCCACTATGCTGGTTTATACTACTGGAAAAGGAGTAAATGGGTTTACTTTAGATCCAAGTATTGGTGTATTTTGCTTGTCTCACCCTAACATGAAAATGCCAGATGACGGCAGGCTATACTCTTTCAATGAAGGGAATTACAATTCTTATTCTGGAGGGCTTCAGAAATATTGTGACTGGGTTAAAGAAGAAGACCCTTCAACTGGAAGGCCCTACTCTTGTAGGTATATCGCTTCTATGATTGCTGATATACATAGAAACCTAATTAAAGGTGGAGTATTTTGTTACCCCGCCACATCAGGTTCTCCTAATGGAAAATTACGTTTGCTTTACGAATGTAATCCAATGGCTTTTATTGTAGAACAAGCCGGAGGAATTGCTACAACAGGACATGAAAGAATCATGGATATTCAGCCAACTGAATTACACCAACGAGTTCCTACCTTAATGGGATCAAAAAACATGGTAAACAAAGTGCTCAAAATGATTGAACAATACGGATAAATGATGTCTAGAGTATTGCTGCTTTTTTTCTTATCTATTTTTCAAACTACTTTTACTCAAGAGGTAGAAGAAGTAATTCAACTTGACACTTCATCCATTACACTCAATGTTATTTATCGCCAACCGACCGAAGGTTATTATTTTAAAAAGGTGGCTGTTTACGCAAACGACACCAATAAAATTGCCATTGAAAAATCATTTACCAACTACGGACAAAATGGGATGACCAAAGTTTTTTATCCTTCTGGTAAATTAATGGTTTCCACAGTCTATGCTAACAGCAAGATTAATGGAGACTGGACCTGGTTTTACGAAAATGGAAACATTAAAGTAAAAGGGCAGTACAAAAATGGAGTTAAACACGGTTATTGGGCATACAAATACATAAAAACCTACGGAAAGTATAAAAACGAAAAGAAATCAGGAAAATGGAAATATTTTGATGAAAATGGTATTAAACATTTATCCTATTATAGAGATGGAGTATGCTATAAGGGAACGGACAACCAAGCTCAAGCATTCAATATTTATGCTCCCATTCCTGAAAGCCAAAAGACCCCAAAAATTGACAGTAGCTATTACCCCATTATTCACCACTTAAACAAGAACTACCTATTCAGAAAAAAGTTTAAATACTTCTTTGGAAACAGCAAAAAAGAAAGAGCTGCATTAGACAAACACTTTAACTACAAGAAAGACTATTTTAAATTTAGGGTCGCTCCAACACAAATTCCAATTGTGCTGAGTCCATTTGATAATTACGCGAACCAAAAAACCATTGAAAATACTGTTATTGATTCTGTCTTAAACAACATTACCATTCCTCAAAACGAATCTTTTTTTGCTGATAGTGGATTATACTATCAATCTACCGATACCTTAGCTGAAGTGATTATCTATTTCTCTAAACCTCACAATAATATCATCAAGGCCGAAATTTTAAAATGCGTACTACCAAAAGAGAACATCAATTATGAGCAGTTTTATCAATCTCATAAATGCAAAAAATGGAGCGTGCTTTTTTATATAGATCCGAACAGAAAAATTGGAGGGATTGAATACGAAAAAACTCAATAATCAACCTTCAAACTTTCGTAATGCTCTAATTGTCGATTAGCTTTTTTTCGCACCCAATTAGGCATACTTTGAGTGTTTTTATATTCCTCCAACACATTGAGTAATTTCTTGTTCCTATACTTTACTAACATATAGGCTCCATTCATGAAAAGAGGCGCACTAATAAATGTTAAACCTACTCCTATTACTGCTGTTGGTGGAAACACAGCTAAAACAAGAGTAATAGGAAGAAAAGACATTTGTCCATAAGCAGCATCCCCTTTCTTGCTTAAGAATATATCCACAACAACAGCCGATGTATCATTAATAGAATACTTCATAAAGTCGTTGTAATTCATTTTTCTAGGTTTTAGACTTGTATAATCCTCTTTCTGAGAAAAAGAAGATAAACTAAATAAAAGTGCAAAAAAGAAAAAGAATAACTTGTTCATCTATAATGTAAAAAGGCTAAGATATAAATTATAAATGCTTTACACCTCAATGTTTAGCTAAATATTACATTGCTTTTCTTACTGTCTTTCTAATTATATCTTAATTTTATGCGCCTATGAAAGCTCCAGAATTAAAAGCGCTATTTTCTACTGCTGAAAAAACTAAAAAAATAGTTCAGCAATTTAAAGATTGTGAAACATCTCACATTCACCTTAAAGGTCTAGTCGGTTCTTCAAGTGCTTTTAGTGCTAATGGAGTTTATCAAAACTTCCCTATTGATCAATTATTTATACTAAACGACAAAGAAGAAGCTGCCTATTTTTTTAATGATTTAGAACATATCGTTGGAGAAGAAAAGGTTTTGTTTTTCCCAAGCTCTTACCGAAGACCATACGAAATTGAAGAAACTGATAACTCCAACATCTTACTAAGAGCAGAAGTACTCAATGCACTTTCTAAAAAAAGTAATACCAAGTTGGTGGTTACCTATCCTGATGCTTTATCTGAGAAAGTAGTTACTAAGAAAAATCTAGAAAAAAACACCTTAAAAATTAAAGTAGAGGATGAACTCTCTTTAGATTTTATTAATGATGCTTTGTATGAATACGGATTTGAGCGAGAAGATTTCGTGGTATCTCCCGGACAGTTTTCTATTAGAGGTGGTATTGTTGATGTGTTCTCTTTTTCTAATGACAATCCTTACCGTATTGAATTTTTTGGTGATGAAGTGAACTCCATCAGAACATTTGATCCTGTTACACAATTAAGTATTAAAGAATATCAACGCGTTTCTATTATTCCTAACGTGCAAACTACATTGATTGAAGAAAGTAGAGAATCGTTTTTGGAGTTTTTACCAAAAAACAGTTTGATATGGATTAAAGATGCACAACTAACTACTGAACAAATTCAACACGATTTCGACAAAGCTATCGCTGCATATTCCGATACTGAAAGCTCTCCATTAAAACACCTTCAACCCATCGAACTATTTACCAATAAAGAAGAGTTTTCTGAACAAATTAACACTAGCAACACTATTGAATTTGGGACACAATTTTTACTCACTCCCGATTTAACAATAACTTACCAGCAAAAACCTCAACCAAGTTTCAATAAGAATTTTGATTTACTTCATGATGATTTAGCTGTTCAGAAAAAAGCAGGCTTCATCAATATTATTTTATCCGATAGCAGTAAACAACTGGAACGGCTCTTTAATATTTTCGAAGATATTGGCAAACAACTTGAAGTCTCGTCAATTCTTCTTCCTATTCACGAAGGGTTTATTGATTTAGATGAAAAAATTACCTGCTACACCGATCACCAAATATTTAATCGTTACCAACGCTTTAAATTAAAAAGCAGTTACAAAAAGAAAAAAGAGGCCCTTACACTTAAAGAAATTCACGGCTTAAAAACAGGTGATTTTATTACGCATATTGATCATGGAGTAGGTAAATTTTCGGGCTTGGAAAAAATTGATGTACAAGGAAAATCTCAAGAAGCTATCCGAATAGTATACTCCAATAACGACCTACTTTATGTGAGCATTCATTCCCTACACAAGATTTCAAAGTTTGTAGGTAAAGATGGTACTGCTCCAAAAGTAAACCGATTAGGCTCTAACCAATGGCAAACATTAAAAAAGAAAACCAAAACGAAAATTAAAGAAGTTGCCTTTGATTTGATTAAGCTGTATGCGGAACGAAAAACAAAAAAAGGATTTCAGTATTCTCCAGACACTTATTTACAAAACGAACTAGAAGCTTCTTTTATTTATGAAGATACGCCCGACCAATTGAAAGCCACCCAGGATGTAAAAAAGGATATGGAAGCCGATTATCCTATGGATAGACTAGTTTGCGGTGATGTTGGTTTTGGAAAAACAGAAATAGCTATCCGAGCAGCTTTTAAAGCAGTAACCGATAGCAAGCAAGTGGCTGTGTTAGTTCCAACCACCATACTAGCACTTCAACATTATAAAACATTCAAAAAAAGGTTAGAAGAGTTTCCTTGCAAAGTAGATTACATCAACCGATTTAAAACGCCTAAACAACAAAAGGAAACACTCCAAAAATTAGAAAAAGGAGAAATAGACATCTTAATCGGAACACATCGAATTGTTGGAAACGATGTAAAGTTTAAAGATTTAGGGTTATTAATTATTGATGAAGAACAAAAGTTTGGCGTTAGCATTAAAGACAAATTAAAAACCATTAAAAAGAATGTAGATACCCTTACCCTAACAGCCACACCTATACCTCGAACGTTACAGTTTTCTTTGATGGCCGCACGCGATTTATCTAACATCAACACACCTCCTCCAAATAGGCAGCCTGTAGAAACCAAACTTCAAACCTTTAGTGAAGAGGTTTTTCGTGATGCTATTATTTACGAAACTTCTCGTGGAGGACAAGTTTTTGTGGTCAACAATCGTATTGAAAACATTCAGGAAATTGCAGGTATGATTCAGCGTTTATGTCCTGATGTAAAAGTATTAATTGCTCATGGCCAAATGAAAGGAGACGAATTGGAACAAAAAATGATGGCGTTTGTAGATGGCGAATACGATGTGCTAGTCGCTACCACCATTATTGAATCTGGATTAGACATTCCTAATGCCAACACCATCATCATTAATAACGCCAATAATTTTGGACTGAGTGATTTACATCAAATGCGTGGTAGAGTTGGGCGATCTAACAAAAAAGCTTTTTGTTACTTACTTTCTCCCCCTATGCACAATTTAACTCCAGAAGCAAGAAAACGATTAACAGCCATTGAGCAGTTTTCTGATTTAGGAAGTGGGTTTCAAATTGCCATGCGCGATTTAGATATTCGCGGTGCTGGTAATTTATTAGGTGGAGAACAAAGTGGTTTTATTTCAGAGATAGGGTTTGACATGTATCAAAAAATATTACAAGAAGCCATTGATGAATTAAAAGAAAAAGAGTTTAAAGAAGTATATGCCGAAGAACTAGCCAATAAAGATTACGTGCGTGATTGTCAACTAGAAACTGATTTAGAAATTTTAATTCCTGATGATTACATCAGCAACATAGAAGAGCGCCTCAATATTTATCGTGATTTAGATAACATTGAAAGCGAAGAAGCGCTAGCCTTTTACCGAAAACAACTAGTGGATCGTTTTGGAGAGATACCTAGCAGTACTGAAGATTTATTCAATGCCATCCGTTTAAGGTGGATTGCAAAAAGAATAGGGTTTGAAAAAATGGTGCTTAAACAACAAAAGTTAATCGGTTATTTTATTGCTAACCAAGACTCTCCTTTTTACCAATCGGCTACTTTTACCCAAGTACTACAATTTGTGCAAGCCAACCCTTATACCTGCAAAATGAAAGAGCGAAATGAAAAATTGACCTTGGTATTTGAAAATGTTACTTCTATTGAAAAGGCTATTGAGTTACTCGAACCAATTACCGCTAAAGCAACTCCAAGCATTTAATTTAGTAAATTTGAGGTAAACGTATAATGCGAATAAAGAGCACTAGTGTTCTTTATTCGGTTGTTGTAGCACATTAAAAAAATGACCGAAAAACAACATAACATTTTCTTTCTGACACTTTTAGTCGTTTGTGTTCTTTTAACATTGACACTAAATCCACCGACAAGAAATTATATACCAGTTGTTTGGGGACTTTTAGGCTTTGGACTACATGGGTTTTGGTTTTGGAATACTTGGATAAACTTGAGTAAAAAGCTAATTACTGAACACAAATCTGAACTGAGAGATTTAAAGGTAAGCTTCAATGACAATCAATTCAAACAGACAGTTGACATGTTTGCACTGTTTCAAGACCGAAAAAAAATTGAAAATATATCGGACGACATAAAAACAAGACTTTCATATTACCGAACTTATTTTCGTCTGACTTTGATTGCTTTTCCAATGTTCGCAGTTCTCGGAATTTTAACAGTGGTTATGACATGGAAATAAGAAAGAAGTAAAAAATAAAAACGTGCTACAACACGGTATATAGCAAATAGGGCGGTTTGTGGTTTAAGAAAGTTCAGTGCTATTTACAAACACCGCCAAATCGTTGATTTGGCTTTTAAAATGAATAAGATAAAAACAAAATACAACGATTGGGCTCAGTGCAAACATGAAAGATTATCCCTTTCTACTGCCCTACTTGCCATATGCTAAACGTTGGGGGTAATTAAATCTATAAATGAAACTCATATTTAGCATCACAATTCTGGTTTTTATGTGTGTTAACTCATACGGACAAGTAGATTTTGATTTCAACAAAACTCGTTTACTAATGATAAATGTAAAATTTGTGGATTCAGATAGTATCCCCCTGAAAAATTTCTTGATAAAACATAATGGGATTTTTCATCAAACTAATGACGAAGGAATTATAAAACATAAATCTTATATATCAACAAGTTTTCCCTGTACTGACCAAGTAGATTATAATGATTCTTTGAGAAATAGAAAATTCTCACATATTCTTGAGTACATCAATGCTGACCAAACATATAAATATAATCAATCAGAATTGATATACAATATTGATGAATTACAGATGTTAATCTCAAATAAAAGAAGTTTTAGTTCCACCTTAATAATTAAAGAATAAATAATTATGACAAATTATGACAGACTAAAAATTGGTGTATATGGTCTTGGCATATTATTAACTGTAATTGAAGTTGTTGAAAAGATACCGTCCCAAAAAGTGTGTCTGAATTACAAAGACAATCATCTCAACAATTAAATTTGAAGTTCACAAAAACTTATAAATTAAATAAAAAGAGATGATTGAATTAA
>Ga0114931_10001315_pt1 | contig 31689 bp, 30 predicted proteins | sample 2SBtaG_FD_89579 | JGI IMG/M metagenome (GOLD analysis project Ga0114931, IMG submission 89579) | Deep subsurface microbial communities from Kolumbo volcano to uncover new lineages of life (NeLLi) - 2SBTROV14_V59a metaG | ecosystem: Environmental > Aquatic > Marine > Volcanic | place: Kolumbo...
CCAGACCGCAGGAATGGCCCCCATTTTCTGAAGAAAGGAGGCGTGGAACGCTATTAATCCGACTCATTTGCTCGGTTATTGCGGGTTGAGTGGCTGCGGAGATCGCTACAGCGTAAATGCCTCTGGTTCGAGGGGTGTTGCAAATCCGCCGGGTGGACGGCAGGGGTCGCGCGGGATTTGTCCTGGACCTCCTGGGCACCTATCCCCTCCGCCGCCAGACAGGCCAGAAGTTCGCCATAGAAGCGATCGATCTGGGTGAACATCACCCGACTGAAGGCCTGGAAGACGATCTGTTTGACCTGGGGCGTAAAATCGAGGTCATCCACCGATGGCTTGATCGCCTGAAGCAGGCTGATGGGTGTGAAGGGGTTGAGCTCGCTCTTGACCGGCCGCTGCAGCAGGTGGGTGAGGGCCAGGTTCAACTTGAAGATCGCCTCCCCCAACTGCCCATCGAGCCGGTAGGCGATACCGTTGAGCAGGACCCACTCGTCGAAATCCTCCTTGTCGACCAGTTCCAGCTCCTGGGGCGTTTCGGATAGTGCCCCCGACTGGCTGGCGGCAGACTGCGGATCGGTCGCCAGCAGCCGCTGGAAGCCCTCCTCCACCTGGTTGAAGAAGCCCTGACTCAACGCCTCTGCCTGCTGCTCCAGACGGGTGACGGCGAAGAAGAGGTCCGACTGGGCCTCGCCACTCAACCCCTGGTCGGTGGCGAAGATGAGGTCTTCCCGCGCCACCACGGGAAAGGCCGCGTACTGCTTGCGCAGGAAGGTCACAAACTTGTCATGCAGCCGCCGCACGATCACCGGCGTGGCGGAACCTGAGCCGGGTGATGCCGACGGCGGCTCCTGCCGGGCGCCGCGGCCCTGCTCCTGGAGGTAGCTATGGAAGGGGCCGGCATCCTCGGAGAAGGCCACGCCAAAGCCGAGGCGGGTGACATGCACCAGGGCAGCGGCGACCCCCAGGCGGGCTTTTGGCAGCTCGATACGCACCGGTTTGCGCGCCGGCTCCTCCCAGTAGCCCGCTTCCAGGCGCCCCTCCAGGCCGGAGTCACCCCACTCCAGGAACAGCCCACCGGCAGAGAAGTTGACGATCTGGCAGCCGCTAAAGCGTTCGCCTTCGAATTCCACCTCGGCGGGGTGGCGTATCTCCAACCTTGGATGACGTCGACGATTCATAAGTTTCGCTGCTTGTACGGCCCCATCGTTGGAATCTGCTGAGTGGCGATCACCGAAGCCTCGACCCGGCCTTCACCGGCCATCCTGAAGGCAGGACTCCCGCCATCCGATCGCACTGTTGCTCTATCGGCCCGTCCTGGCGGAGCTTTAATCCCTATATCGATTCTTCCCTCACCTGAACAGGCGCCGCAACCAGCCGATCCCCTCATCCAGTTTGCTGGAGAGGCCACTGGCACAGGGCGCCCGCTCCCGGGGGGCGCTGCCTTGGATAAAGGGCAGTTCGCGCGCATCGGCACAGCCCTTGCCCAGACGACCGCTGGCGGGATCGATCTCCACCAGCTCCACCCCCACCGGGACCCGATCGGAGAGTGACACGACCCCCAACCGGCGCAGCAGGCGACCCCAGATGCGCATCGCCCCGGAGGCGCCGGTCAGTCGGGTGCTGCCATTGTCGTCCCGGCCGACCCAAACCACCGCCACGTGCCGGCGGTCGAAGCCGGCGAACCAGCTGTCGCGCAGCTGATCGGTGGTACCGGTCTTGCCGGCCACCCGCGCCCCGGCGGACAGCAGTTTCGCCAGGCCCTTGCCGGTGCCGCTACTGACCACCTCCTGGAGGGCGTGCCTGAGCAGAAACACCGACCTGGGGTCGACCGCCCTCGACGCCGCTAGGGGGTAGCGCGAGAGTACCCGGCCCTGGTGGTCCGTGACCGCCCGAATCGCCTTGAGCGGCGCCAGGCTGCCCCCCGCAGCCAGGGTCTGGTACATCTGGGCCACCTCCAGGGGGGAGAGGCGGGCCGCCCCCAACAACAGCGATGGGAACGGCTCGAGGGGGCGTTTGATGCCCAGGGAGCGGAGGGTCTTCAACACCCGCACCAGCCCCAGCCGCATTCCCAGCCGCACGGTGGCCTGGTTGTAGGAGTTGGCCAGGGCCTCCTCCAGCGTCACCTCGCCGTGGCTGTGGCGGTCGTAGTTGCGTGGCGTCCAGAGCTGGCCGTCGCCGGCGCGCAGGCGGATCGGGCCGTCGTCCAGACGGCTGGTGAGCCGGTAGCTCTGGGGCTGCAGCAGGGCGGTGAGATAGACCGCCGGCTTGATCAGCGAGCCCACGGGCCGTACCGCATCTAGGGCCCGGTTGAAACCTGCATAAGCGGCCTGGCGCCCCCCCACCAGGGCGCTCACCTCGCCGCTGATCGCATCCGCCAGCACCAGGGCGCCCTGCAGGCCCCCGGGGGCGATCGAGTGGGACTTCTCCAGCCGTTGCAGGCCCGATGCAAGGGCCTGCTCCGCCTCGCCCTGGGCCCAGGGGTCGAGGGTGGAGAAGATCCTCAGCCCCTCGCCGTCGAGGTCCGCCTCCCGGTAGTCACGCCGCAACTGGCGCCGGATCAGTTCCATGAAGGCCGGGGCACCCGAGGCGCGCCGCCGCCCCTGCTCCACCCCCAGGGGGGCCACGGCGGCCTGGCTGGCCAGCTTTGCGCCGATCAGCCCCTGCTCCGCCATGATCCGCAGCACCAGGGCGCGGCGCTTGCGCGCCCGTTGCGGGTGGCGCCTGGGCTCATAGGCGGAAGGGCCGCGCACCAGGGCCACCAGCAGGGCGATCCGCGGCAGGTCGAGTTCATGCAGCGGGCGGTTGAAGTAGAACTGGCTGGCCAGCCCGAAGCCGTGGATGGCGCGCCCGCCGTCCTGTCCCAGATAGACCTCGTTGGCGTAGGCCTCGAGGATCTGATCCTTGCTGTAGCGGGCCTCCAGTAGCAGCGCCATCAGGACTTCGTTGAACTTGCGCCAGAGGGTACGCTGGGGGCTGAGGAAGAAGTTCTTCACCAGCTGCTGGGTCAAGGTACTACCCCCCTGCACCACCCCGGCGGCCCGCAGGTTGGCCCAACCCGCCCGGACCATGGCCCCTAAGTCGATGCCGATGTGCTGATAGAACTCCCGGTCCTCCACCGCGATCAGGGCCTTGACCAGCCCCTCGGGCAGCTCGGAACGGCGCAGCAGGATGCGGTCCTCGCTATTGGCCGGATGGAGGCTGCCGATGCGGCGAGGTTCCAGACGATAGCCGGTGAGCCTGGCGCCGTTGCCCGCCCGCTTGAGGCTGTACAGGCGATGGCCTTGGAAGCGCACCTCCAGGTAGTCCGAGGGGCGCTGTCCCCCGGGGAAACGGAAGGGGCGGGTACGCAGCAGGAAGCGCCCCTTATAGCTGGAGTAGCTGCCCGGTCGGTCCGGGTGCTTGACCCGCCGGTAGCCGAGCCCCTGCAGCTCCAGGGTGAGGCGCCGGGCGTCCAGGGGGGCATCCGGATAGAGTCGCAGGGGACGCCCGTAGACCTGGGCCGGCAGTGACCAGCGCCGCCCGGCGAAGCCCTGCTGGACGATCCGGTCCAGGTAGACGACATAGAGGATCAGCGTCAGCAGCAGGGCCCCCGCTCCCAACCAGAGCCAGCGCCGGACAGGGGACCTGAAATGCCCGCGCCGGGCGGGCCTGCTACGTCTGCCCTTCGTTCTCGCCATCCGCAATCAGGGGCTGGTCAGCCGGCGCTCCACGGCGACCCGGCAATCCGGCTCGCACCCCGCCCGCTTGGCCGCCAGGGGAAACTGATCCAGTCAGCGCTGGAGATACCCGTACAGCTCCCCCAGCCAGGCCGGAGCCCCGGCCGGCAGGCGCACCGGCCGGCGGCGGAAATCCCAGGGTGCAATCAGCACCTCCACCCGCCGCAGGCCGACCCGCGCCACCAGGGTGTAGAGTTCCTCGATCCCCCGGTTGCCCATGGCCAGGCAGCCGGTCGACCAGGCGCTGCCGTGGATGAAGATGTTGGAACCGGGCCTCTCCCGTCCCTCCAGGGTGGCGTGCAGGCGATCGAAGGGGTTGGGGTAGTCCAGCTTCATGGAGAGGTGAAAGTGGCTGTTGGGGTTGAGCGCCGCGATCCGGTAGAAACCCTCGGGCACCTGCCGGTCCCCCTCGCGCAGCTTGGGCCCCGGCTGCCCGCTGGCGGCGAACACCGGGTAGTCATGGAGGTGACGCCAGCCCCCCTGCCAGACCCAGACCTCCAGGCGCCGGCCCTGCTTGAGGGCGATCAGCTGCACTCGCTCCGGCGGGTAGTCGAGACCTGCCGCGGCGAAGCGGGCCTGGAGCCGCATCTCGGCCTGGGCGCCGCTGGGCGGCGGGGCGTGCGGCCCAGCGAGCGCCTGGCCGGCGGCCAGCAGCAACAGCAGCAACCTCTTCAACCTCTTCAAGAGCCGACTTCTCTCTCCAGCACCCGTTTCAACCAGCTGCCATAGATCACGTCCGAGACCTGGTGCAGGCGCCGGATGCGCCCTGGCAGGTCCTGGGTGATGGTCTCGGCCGACTGGATGCAGCTGGAAGGGAGCTTCAGGTCACTGCCGTAGCGCCTGATCCAGGCCTCCACCATCTCCACAGTCATCTCCAGGTGGAACTGCATCCCCAGGTGGTCCTGTAACACATAGCCCTGATTCTTGTAGCAATCGCTCATCAACAGGGGCTGGCTTCCCGGCGGCATGGAAAAGGTGTCGGCGTGCCAGTGGAAGGTCTCGAACTCCACCGGCAGGCCATCCAGCCAGCCCTGTTGGTCGCCATCGCCGAGGCGATAGAGGGGGAACCAGCCGATCTCCATGCCCTCGCCGCGGGTCACATCCCCCCCCAGGGCCTTGCTGATCAGCTGGCCGCCGAAACAGACTCCCATCATGGGCACACCGGCGGCGCTGGCGCGGCGGATCAACTCCAGCTCCGCATCCAGCAAGGGCAGGTGGTCGTTCACGCTCACCGCCGCCCCCATGAAGACCAGCCCGGAGACATCGTCCAGCTGGGGCGGCACCGGGCGATCCGCGTCCACACAGATCAGCTCCCAGGGCACCTGCCGCTGGTCGAGGAAGTCCCCCAGATAGCCCGGCCCTTCGCAGGCGATATGGCGGAAGATACGGATGCGTTTCACGTTGACCCCGTGTTAATAATTGCCTCCTATTGTAACGGCGGAGCCCTCCTGGAGGAACCGCCGATCACGGGTGGCAATCACCAGATAGCGCTCGGGGCCCCCGTCCCCAGGGCATCGAAGGAAGAGCAGGTGATCAGGGGCAGGCGCCGGCCATCCAGGGTGGAGCGCGCCAGACGGCCCTGGGTCGGTTCACCGGGAGCGGCCTGGACGCCACCGTTGCAGGCAAACACCAGCAGGATGAACAGGGCCGAACTGGCGATCCCACTCCACAGGGCGGCGGCCAGGGTCAGCAGCAGGTCGCGGAGAAAAGGGCGTTCACGCAGCGCCCATGGGGCCAGGTCCACGCCGACCTTACTGCGCATGCCGTGCTGCTTCATCCTCCCCTCCTCCTTGGTTCCTGGTCCCGGGATTTCTCATCAGGATAGTCACCACAGCGGCGCCAGCGCCGGTCGTGGGCCGGTCGAAATTCGGGCGAAGCCTCCAGAAACTCATGGCTCAGGGGCTGGGGGTAGAATCTCCCCACGCCCTCCGCCAAGGCGCGCCGCCGGCCCGGGCTGGCTTCAGGTTGCCCGATTATCGGAAGGGTCGTCTGCATATTGTCACCTCCATCTGGCCCAGCGCACCCTCCCTGGTGGTACGGTCTCCTGACCTGCGCCGGATTGCATTGAACACAGGGGCCATTCAAGCCCATGGAGATGGCATCAGGCGTACGGAAAAGTGGCGATACGGTGGCAGAGCATGGCCATTAGGGAGGTGCCGGTCGGGGTCAGGCGTGCTATCCTCACCCCGGCAGGAATATAAATCTTGCCGGGATCGCCAGGGTGTGCCGGTTTAGTTGATGGCTTCGTTCTATACCCGTTGATTTGTATGGCCTTTCTCAGGCTGTGGGAAAAAGATAACTCAAGTATCGAGGCCTACTGGCCGCTATAGGGATAACGCAGCAGCAACCTTACTTCCTTCCATCCGATGATCATGCGCACCCGACTCGCCATCGTCGCCATACTCCTGCTGTGCATCCCAGTCTCCAGCCCGGCGGTGAAGGTCATCTCCAACCCAGATGTCGTGGTCGGGCAGATCTCCCTGAGCAAGCTACGGGCGATCTTCAGCATGCGCACCACCGCCTGGTCGAACGGCCGGCCGATCCGGGTCTTCGTATTGGGCGACAAGGATCCGCTGCATTCCGAATTTACAAAAAAGATCCTGGAGATATTCCCACATCAGCTGCGCCGGGCCTGGAATCGGCAGATCTTTTCGGGCACCGGACAGGCGCCCACCCGGGTCGGCTCCAAGGCCGAGATGCGCGCCCGGATTGCCGCTACGCCTGGCGCCATTGGCTATCTATCTGAGGACCAGATCGATGAGCATGTCAAAACCATTCATATCAAAAAATAGCCATCAGCCCGGACAGGGAGCCGCGGCCAGGCCCTCGGCTATCGTCCCGGGTGGGAGCGGGTTGACGACGATCTGTTGCCTCCTCCTGCTGCTGGGTATGCACACCCGGCTGGCGCGGGCACTGGAACTGGCGGACTGGAACGACGCCCTTCAGGTCCACGGTTTTCTCACCCAGGGCTTCGTCAAGACCAGCGCCAACAACTTCTTCGGCGACAGCGAGGACGGCAGCTTCGATTTCACCGAACTGGGGGTGAACGCCTCCTATCGTCTCAACCCGCGCCTGATGGCCTCCGCCCAGCTGCTATCACGCAAGGCGGGGCTGATGTATGACGGCTCCCCCGATGTGGACTATGCGCAGATCGACTACATGCCCTATGCCAGGAATGAGAACCGCTTTGGCGTCATCCTCGGCCGTTTCAAGAATCCCTATGGCCTCTACAACGAGACCCGGGACGTGGCCGCCACCCGTCCGAGCATCTTCGTGCCCCAGGTCATCTACTGGGACCGGGTACGCAACCTGGTGCTCTCCAACGACGGCGGCCTGCTCTATGGCAACCTGCACCGGGGGCTGCACGACCTGTCGCTGCGCCTCTACGCCGGCAAGAGCCCGATCGACGAGAACGTGGAGAAGACCTATCTGCCTCCCAATGCCCACCCCAACCTGAGGCAACAGGGTCTGACGAAGGGTGGGCAGCTGCTCTACGAGTGGGATGGCGGGGTGTTCCGTCTGGCCCTCAGCGGGGTCTTCCTCAAGCTGGATGGCGAGACACACCCAGCGCCGGGGGTCGATCTGAGCGGGGACCTGGATCTCAAGGTCTACGTGGGCTCGCTCCAGTACAACAGGGGGCCCTGGAGCCTGACCATGGAGTATCTGAACGAGCCCATCGATTTTCACAACTTTGGGCCCATGGATGCCGGCGATACCACGGTGGACGGCTACTACCTGCAGAGCCAGTACCGTCTCTCGGCTGACTGGGAGTGGCTGGTCCGCTATGAAGAGGCGCACTTCGACAAGGACGATCGCAGCGGCACCGATACGGCCGCCCGGATACCCGGCACCTTCCCCTATAACCACTACGTCCGCATGTGGACCCTCGGCATGCTCTGGGAACCGACCGAGAAGCTGCTGTTGAGGGCGGAGTTGAGCCGCGCCGACGGCACCATCTTCCTCTCCAACCTGGAAAACCCCGATCCCCGGCAGACGCAGCGTTTCTGGAATATGTTCGCCCTGCTTGTATCCTATAGTTTCTAGCGAGGACTTACCAAACAGCGATGTCTGAGGGCACCACCAGCAACGGCCGCCACTTCTTCAGTCTCAAATGGAAGGCGGTGCTACTGCTCAGCCTGATCCTGATCCTGGTGAACACCGGCCTGGCGGGCCTGGGCTATGTGCAGCTGAAGCGCCAGTTCACCCACCAGCAGGAGCAGCTGCGCCGGCAGCAGGTCCAAGAACTGGAGGCCCTGCTCGACAGCAGCTTCCAGGAACTCGAACAACTCGCCTCGATGGTGCCCCACATGGCGCCGGACGGACCCCAGGGGCGCTCCATCTCCTCCCAGTTGCTGACGGTCTTTCGCGAACAGTCCAGCACCCTGGAGTTCGACTGGGGCTTGGATGGGGCCAGCTTCTACGGCCCGGACAACCAACTGCTCTTCTCCTGGCGGCCCCTCGAAAAGCGCGGGCGCTATCTCAGCATGATCCAAGAGGTGAACCAGACCGAGCAGCCCGACCATCGCCTGGAGTGTCGCGATCTCTGCCGCCAGCTGGTGGCCGTCCCGATCCTCAAGGGGACCCGTATGGCCGGTGTGCTGCTGCTGAGCCGCCCCCTCGCGGATGTCATCATCTCCTTTCGGGAGATCACCGATGCGGATATCGCCATCGTCGAGCAGCAGCGGTTGGCCGTGGGCAAGGGACCCACGGCACGCCTGCTGCCCGGCTGGCGGCGAAAAGTCCTGGCGGTAACCCGGGCCCAGACCAACCTGCCGTTGCTGCGCGAGGCGGCTGCCCTGCACCCTTTCGAGGAACTCCTGACAGCGCCGGTGGAGATCGAGCACAGTGGTCACACCTTCATCCTGCAGCTGGTGCCCATGTATTCGGACGAAGAACGGACCCTGACCTACTTCATCGTCATCAACGACATCACCCCCCAGGTCCAGCAGATCAATCGGGCCACCCAGCGCAGCCTCGGCTTCGGCCTGATCGGCTTTCTGCTCTCCGAGTCCCTGTTGCTACTGCTGCTGTGGCATCCCCTCAATCGCCTGTTGCGGCTCTCCGAGAGCCTCCCCCTGCTCGCCCAGAACGCCTACGACAAGGTGCGCAAGCAGTTGGGAACGGGTCGTCACGATGGTTTTAAGGACGAGATCGATATCGCCAGCGAGACCACCCTGGAACTCGCCAACACCCTGGAGACCCTGCACCTGGAGGTGCAGGCGCAGACCCACCACCTGGTCGCCCGGGGCGAGGAGCTGAGCCGTGAGCGGGACTTCGTCACCGGCCTACTCAACAGTGCCCAGGTGATCATCCTCACCCAGGACAACCTGGGCAACCTGCTCAGCCTCAACCCCGAGGGGCGACGGTTCTTTGGCCAGGAGCAGGGAGAACAGTTCAACTTCTTCGAGCGGGTCAGCATCCGCAAGATCGACGATCAGCTGTTCCGGATGGCCATGGAGGACCTCAAGGCAGGCAAGATCCAGGTCTACCAGCACGACGGCACCGTCATCGGTCATGACGGCCGCCACCACAGCATCTCCTGGATCCATTCGCGCCTGCCGGGACAGCAGGAGGTCGGTACGGCCTCCATCCTTTCGGTGGGCCTGGACATCACCGACCGGGAGGAGGCGGAGCAGCGGCTCTCCTGGCTGGCCAACCATGACCCCCTCACCGAACTGTACAACCGGCGCCACTTCCAGCAGGCCTTGGACGGCCTGCTCAGCCAGGCCCAGCGCTACGGCCACCGGGTGGCCCTGCTGTTCTTCGACCTGGATCAGTTCAAGTATCTCAACGATACCAGCGGCCACCAGGCGGGTGACGCCATGCTGCGGGTGGTGGCCGAACGGCTGGTCAAGCTGACCCGCACCAGCGACCTGCTCGCACGTCTGGGTGGCGACGAGTTCGCCCTGGTGGTCCCGGAGACCGATATCGAGGGGGCCTGCCAGGTGGCGGACAAGATCCTCGACGACCTCAGGCAGATCACCCTGCCCACCAAGGGACGCACCCACCGCGTCTCTGCGAGCATCGGCATCGTCATCTTCCCCGACCATGGCGCCAGCAGCCAGGACCTGATGTCGAACGCCGACCTGGCCATGTACCAGGCCAAGGAGAGCGGCCGCGACCGCTGGCACCTGTTCGCTCTCAACGAGCAGATGCGCGAACAGACGAGCCAGCGCCTGACCTGGAAGGAGAAGATCGAACAGGCCCTCTCCGAGGATGGCTTTCTGCTCTACTACCAGCCGATCATGGAGATCCGTTCCGGCCAGATCTCCCACTACGAGGTGTTGATCCGCATGCGCGAGGAGGACGGCACCATCATCCCGCCCGGGGAGTTCATCCCAGTGGCGGAGCGCACCGGACTGATCCACAGCATCGACCGTCTTGTGCTGCGCGAGGCCATCGGCAAGCTGGCCCAGCTGTCGAAGTGCTGCAAGCGCGAGATCAACCTCTCGGTCAACCTCTCGGGCCGGGTGGTGGACGACCCGGAGCTGCTGCCCCTGCTCAAGGAGTTGTTGAAACTCAGCGACGTGAACCCGCAGCACCTGGTGTTCGAACTGACCGAGACCGCCACCCTGGCCGACATGGCCTCGGCGGAACAGCTGATGCGCGAGCTGAGGGTCCTGGGCTGCCGCTTCGCCATGGATGACTTCGGGGTCGGCTTCTCTTCGTTCTACTACCTGCGCGAACTGCCCCTGGATATCGTCAAGATCGACGGCTCCTTCATCCGCCAGCTCCCCTCCAGCCCGGAAGACCGCATCTTCGTCAAGGCCCTGACCGAAATGGCCTCGGGCCTGAAGAAGAAGACCATCGCCGAGTTCGTGGAGGACCGGGAGACCCTGGATCTGCTCAAGGAGATCGGCGTGGACTACGCCCAGGGCTACTATATCGGCAAACCTCTGCCGGAGATCCTGCCGGCTGCCGATCCAGTCAAGTCGTCCGCTCTCTGAGACGGCCGAAGAACTCCCGCCGCGACAACTCCCGTTGCCAGGGACAATCCCTGTGCAACCGCTGCATGCTGGCGTCGCGCGCCTCTATCACCCCATTCCATGCACTGAACACGGCCTCGGGAGAATCGTAGGGCGGCATGTTGAGCACGATGGGCTGTGTCAGATAGTGCCCCAGTCGAGGCAGGTAGCCGAGGTGCGCCCGCTGCCTCTGCCCCAGCAGATCGAACTCCAGGGGCGGGCCCAGCAGCAGATACCCGCTCCCCTCTCGTGCCCGGCCTTTCCAACCCTGTGGCAGCTCCAAGGCAGGGACGGCCTCGGAAAACAGCAGACGGCTCAGCATCCAGGGGGTGAGGATCAGCAGCAGACGCCAACCGGCGAGTCGCCGATAGGCGTGTAGCCGCATGCCCAGCCCATGATCCTAGATTCCTCAGTTGATCGCTCCATCCAACTGGCGGGACGGAACCTGAACTCACCCCGCTTGCTGCCCTCGATCCGGATCAGCGGGGTCTTCAGCCGATCCACGTCGTAGGTCTGGCGCAGCCCCGCCTGCCCCCTGGCGCAGATCTTGCCCCGATTGAGGGTGGAGTGGGGATTGCCTTCCAACTTGACGATCCGTTTGTCGCCCTGCCGGGTGCGGGTAGTGACCTGGATATTGCACAGGGACGGGCAGAAATTACAGAGACTGTAACCGGTCTCGGTCGTCACTTCGTCGTCCTGTGCGGCCTGGGAGACCAGGCCACCGAGGGGCGATAAGAGGGTGAGGCCTGCGCCGCCGGCACTCCCTTTGAGAAAGACGCTGTGGGACGAGGAACGAGGCCCGGCGGACCCGGGCCCGAGATGGGTTAGCGGGTGGATCAGATATTGAACTGGCTGACCAGTTTCTCCAGGTCGTTGGCCAGCTGGGCGATGCGCCCACCCGACAGGGCCAGGCTCTCGGCGCCCTGGCCGGTGTGCTGGGCCAGTTCGTTGATGCGGGCCACGTTGCGGTGGATCTCCTCGGTCACCGCCGACTGTTCGGTGGAATTGACGGCGATCTGCTGATTCATCTCGGCGATGGCCACCACCGCCTCGGCGATGGTGGTGAACGACTGGGCGGTAATGGCCGCCTGCTCTACCGTGGCCTCCGCCTGATGACGCCCCTCACCCATCACCCGCACCGCCTCGGAGGTGCCATTCTCCAGCTTTTCGATCATCGCCTGGATCTCGCTGGTGGAGTCCTGGGTGCGTCCGGCCAGGGTCCTGACCTCATCGGCCACCACCGCGAAGCCCCGTCCCTGCTCTCCGGCGCGGGCCGCTTCGATGGCGGCATTGAGGGCCAGCAGATTGGTCTGCTCGGCGATCCCGCGAATCACGTCCAGCACCGTGGCGATATTGGCCACGTCGCTCTCCAGGGTCTGGATGACCGTCGCGGCCCCCTCCACGTCCCGGGCCAGACCACCGATGGCGCCGATGGTCTTGTCCACCATTTCACGGCCGGCCACGGTCGCCTGATCGGCCTTCTTCGCCGCCTCCGCGGCCGCCTCCGCGTTGGCCGAGACCTGGGCCACCCCCGCCGCCATCTGGTCCATGGCAGTGGCGACCTGGCGGATATCCGCCTGTTGCTGATCGAGATCGGACTTGGTGGTCCCGGTGATACTGGTCAGTTCACCCGAGGCCTCGAGCAGATCGCTGGAGGAGCCGCGGACCTCATGGATAATCCGTCCCAGGTGCTCGCGCACCCGCTGGGCATTCATCAGCACCTCACCCAATTCCCCCTCGTGGGTGGCTAACTCCCGGCGGGTGAAATCACCCTCCGAAAACCTGTTCAGGCACTCCGAGATATCCCGGGTCGGCAGCAGGACGATTCGGCGCACCATCCAGACACTGACGACCACGATGCCGAGCAGCGTCAGCAGGGAGATGATGGCGGTGACCTCCATGGTGTGAGCACCACGCTGCTTGAGGTCCGCGGTGGCCTGGCGGACCGCCAGGCTGATGGCCTCGGCGGCCTGGTCCAGGGCGCGGGTGGGTCCCCGGTCTATCCCCTTGACCGCCCTGTCCCCCACCCTGGGGTCGAAATCCGCCGCCTTGAACTCCTCCAGACCCCGCCGATAGGCCTCTCCCATGGCCTGGTGGGACTTGAGAAACTCCTGCAGCAGGCGTCGCGCCTTCCCGGCTGGGAGCCGTTGGCGCAGTGCCTGGCCATGCTCGCGGATCGCCCGCTCCTTGGCCAGGAACTTGCCCCAGTATTTGTCGTAGTTGCTCTGCTCGTGGCCCCGCAGGAGGACGTCTTTCCACTCCTGCACCTGTTTCTTGAAGTCGTTCTCGATGGTGAGTATCTGGCGTTCATGGGCCACCTGCTGGTTCAGGGCGTCGTCGTAGATGGCCAGGATCTGAGACAAGGAGGTGAAGCCGTAGAGGGTGGTGCCGCCCAACAGGATGGCGCCAAGCGACAACAGGCTGATCAGTCGAAACTGGATGGATTGAGTATTGATGGACATGTTCCACTCCTGGCAAATAAACTGAAACCGAGCTGCCTCCCGGGTTCATCGCCCGTCCCCTGGCAGATCGCTAAACTGGAATTTTTCTCATGCTGGCCATGACCGCCTCTGGCCATTGCGGCCTCTCGGCCCGCTGGCAACCGGCCAGGCCCAAGGGCCCGGGTCATGCAGCTCTTAACGGCCCCCGGACCGACTTCTTGAGGGGGTCTTGCTATCATGGCCATGAACCCATGCACTCAGTAGAAGCCATGCCCAAAAAGATCGCCATCGTGGAAGACGAAGCGGTGATCCGCGACAACTATTGCGACTACCTGCGACACCAGGGCTACCAGGTGGTGGGCTACGGTTCACGCCGAGAGGCCCTCGAGGCCTTCACCCGCAGCCTCCCCGACCTGGTGATCCTGGACATCGGTCTGCAGGACGACATCGATGCCGGCTTTGCCCTCTGCCAGACCCTGCGGGCCCGCTCGGCGACCCTGCCGATCATCTTCCTGACCGCCCGCGACTCCGATTTCGACAGTGTCGCCGGCCTGCGCCTGGGGGCCGACGACTACCTCACCAAGGAGATCAGCCTGCCCTGCCTCACGGCGCGCATCGCCGCCCTTTTCCGTCGCCTGGAGGCCCTGGCCCAACCCACTTCGGAGGCCCGGCTGATCCGCCTGGGAGAGCTGCTGCTGGACGCCGAGCGCCTGCAGGCCAGCTGGCAGGGGCAGCCCCTGGGACTGACCGTCACCGAGTTCTGGCTGGTCCACTCCTTGACCCGCCGGCCGGGCCATGTGCGCAGCCGCCAACAGCTCATGGAGGACGCCAGCATCCTGGTGGACAACGCCAGCATCAACACCCACATCAAGCGGGTCAGGCGCAAGTTCCAGGCCATCGACCCCGACTTCGCCGCCATCGAGGCCGTGTATGGCGCCGGCTACCGCTGGCGGCAGTGAGCGGCAGTGGAGATCCAGGGCAAACGCCGCTTCTATCAGGGCCTGCGCTTCCGCCTGCTGCTGATCTCCCTGTTGCTGTTGCTGGCGCTCCCCTGGTTCGGCTACCGTTACCTGCAGGAGATGGAGGGCCTGCTGCGCCACTCCCAGGAACAGCAACTCCTGGCCCGGGCGGAGATGGCCGCCCAGCTGTTACGCGCCGCGGCCGCTCCCCGACTGCGCGAGAGCAACCGGGCGGCACAACAGCGGCTGGCCAACGCCCTCTATGCCCACCCCCTGGCGGCGCCACCACAGCTCGATGGGTATGGGGAGGAGTGGCATCCTCTGTGGGGGCAGCGCCGGCACTTCCACGCCAGCGCATCCAACCCCCGGGCGATCGCTTTCGATCTGCTGTTGGGCTTCCACCAGGAGTGGCTCTACCTGTTCATCGAGGTGGACGACCCCCAGCGGGTCTACGCCCAGGCGGAAGACCGGCCCACTGCCGGTGACCACCTGCTGCTCGCCCTGCCGGGTCCCCGGGGGCGCACCCGGCAGTTCGTCGTCGGCGGAGTGGCGCCGGGCTGGGTGGACGCCCGGCGGCTGGACGATAATACCCGGGAGACGGCGATTCGGGGGGAATGGCAGGAGACCGAACGGGGCTACAGTCTGGAGCTGCGCCTGCCCCGACAGCTCGCCGCCGGTCATCTCTCCATCGCCCTGGTGGACATAGACCGGCCCGGTGGCCAGCCGGTCGGCCGAGCCAGCAGTTCAGGCCTGGACTACAACCGCAACCTCTCGTTTATCGTCTACCCCTCCAGCGCCCTGGCGCAACGGCTCGCGCGCCTGGGACGCAACCACACACGATTCCTCATCATCGACCGCCAGCGCCTGGTCATCGGCCAAGGCGGGGAGATCGGGCCCGCGTCCCCACGGCGCCCAGGCGGCCTGCTGGATCGACTGCTCGGCTGGCTCCTGCCGGAGACCGGCCAGGGGTTCGCTGACCGGCGCGAGACCCTCGGGCGCCTGGATAGCCCGGAGATCCGCCAGGCCCTCAGGGGCCGACCGGCGGTCTATCGCCACCGGGGGGATGCCAGCGGCCAGACTCGCGTCTCCGCCGCCTACCCCATAGGGGCTGAACAGGACCCCCTGGGGGCCCTGGTGGTGGAACAGGGGAGCGAGCAGATCCTGCTGCTGCAAGAGACCGCGCTGGAGCGGCTGCTGCGCTCCAGCCTGCTGCTGTTCCTGCTGACCCTGGCCGCCCTACTACTCTTCACCACCCGCCTGACCGGCCGCATCGCCCGCCTGAGCCGCCGGATCAACGCGGCGATCAGCCAGGACGGACGTATCATCGGAGAGATAGAGAGCGCGGGGGTAACGGACGAGATCGGCGAACTGGAACGCCGCTTCGCCTCGGTCATGCAGCGCCTACGGGGCTACAACCACTACCTGGAGGCCATGGGATCGCGCCTCGCCCACGAGTTTCGCACCCCCCTGGCGATGGTTGGCAGCTCCCTGGAGAACCTCGCCGGGGCGACGGACGGGAAGGGCCGTGGACGTTACCTGGAGCGCGCCCGGGAGGGGACTCGGCGCCTCTCGCGTATCCTGGAACAGATGCGCGAGGCGACCCGCCTGGAGCAGACCCTGCAACAGGCCGAGCTGGAGACCGTCGACCTGCAGCGGGTGCTGGAGAATCTGAGCGAGGGTTACCGCACCACCTACCCCGAATGCCAGATCCACTATCGGGGTTGTGCGGATCCCTGCCAGGCGCGGGTCGCGCCCGACCTGCTGATTCAGGCCATCGACAAGCTGCTCGGCAACGCCATCGACTTCCACCAGCCGGACAGCCCGATCCAACTCCTGCTGAACCGGCCCGGTCCCGGCATGGCCCGGCTGCAGGTGATCAACCAGGGACCGCCCCTGCCGGCGGGGAGAAGGCAAGAGTTGTTCCAGTCCATGGTCTCGATCCGCACCCGGCCGGACTCCCAGCCCCACCTGGGACTGGGCCTCTATCTGGTGCGCCTGATCGCCGAATTCCATCAGGGCCGGATCGAGGCCGACAACACCCGGGAGGGGGTCTGTTTCAGCCTGTGGCTGCCCCTGGCCCCGGTGGCGGATAATCTGACAAAGTAGGATTATTGCGCGCGCACAAAAAAAAGCCCCGGCTGGTCCGGGGCTTTTGCGTGAGGCTGGTTGTGCGCTAGTGCTTCTTCCCGCCGAACATCTTCATGGGATTGCCCATCATGTTCATGGGGTTGGGGAAACCGCTGGAGTTGTTGTCGCGGCGATGGTCGCGGAAGCGCGGTGGCGGAGGTGGCGGGTAGCCGTAGCCCGGGCCGCCGTCATAGTAGCCGGGCTGACCATAGCCACCCTGGGGTGGCGCCGGGGGTTGCCCATAGCCCCCGCCCTGGGGTGGCGCCGGGGGTTGCCCATAGCCCCCGCCCTGGGGTGGCGCCGGCGGTTGCCCATAACCCCCGCCCTGGGGCCCTGCCGGATAGCCATAGCCCGGATTGGCCTGGGGGGGTGGCTGATAGCCGCCGGGTGGATTGGAATAACCGCCAGGACCCTGGGGACCGGACTGCCGGTAGCCTCCTTCCGGCCCGGTCGGGCGATAGCGGCCATAGGCCGGGGGTGCCGAGTGGCTGGCGGGACCCCCGCCAAAACCACCACCAGAACCTGAACCCGGATTACCATAGCCAGGACGTGAGCCCGGGTTGCCATAGCCGGAACGCGGTCCCGGGTTGGAGCCGAACCCATAACCCGAATGGCGCGGGGCGCTGTTGCCACTGCCCATGCCGAAGGCCAGCACCTGGCCCGAGACGAGCAGGGCGGAGCTGGCGGCGGCAAGAAATATCATTTTTTTCATCATCAACATCTTCTCCTTTGGAAATGTGCGGCCAGCTTAGCATCCGGACGGGTGCGGGCACCAGCGCCTTGCCGGCCCCGCAGGGTTGCCGGAGCCCTCGAGGGGATCATCCTAGAATCCTCAGTTGGACAGGGTAAATGGAGCGATCAACCGAGGAATCCAGGATCATTCGCGTTCTTCGATCCAGGCCATCTGGATGGCCTCCAGGACCTTCTCCCCCGAGTGTTGCGGATCGTCGTCGAAACCCTCAAGGGCCATCACCCAGTCGTGCAGATCAACGAAATTCACGTAGCGTGGATCCACCTCCGGATGGGCCTCGTCCAGCTCGATGGCGATCTCCAGTGTGTCCACCCATTTCAGTCCCATGCTCTTCTCCTTACGAATTCACACCGAGGGGGAGGCCACGCTGAGTTTCTCACGGATCTCCCGTTTGGCCTGCTCCATGATGGAGTCCCGGTCCAGGTGGTCGAGGATCTCCCGTACCACGAACTTGGGCCCGCCCTCCCCCCAGGACTTGCCTTGGGCCAGATAGCGCTCACCCACCTGACCCACCACGTAGGTGCTGTAGTATGCCACCGCCCCCTGGGTGCCGCCGGTGACCACCGCGGAAAGCCCACCGGTGCCCAGTTTGAGGGCCGAGGAGACCAGGTTGACCCCCCACACCGTGCCCATCAGCAGCAGCATCTGCGCACCGATGGTCTTGATCAGCCCGCCCGCCTCGCGGCGGCTCAGGGGCAGGCCATAGAGCTTGGAGAGGTGTACCAGCATGGAGACATCCACCATGGCGGCGGCCAGCAGGTCGGCCACCGGCACCGGGTTGAAGGCCACCGCCACCCCCTTGCCGATGCAGTAGCTGCGGATCACCCGTTGCCCCAGGGCCTGGCGCGCCGCCAGCACCCGTTCCCCCACCTGGTCGCTGAGCCGCCCGGCGAACAGGGAGGCGTTGAGGGCCGCCAGGGTCTTGCCCTCGGCCTGCAGGATCTCCCACAGGCGCTCGCGCACCCGGCTCACGTCCGGCGACAGGCGCCGTTCGCTGACCTCCTCGTTCCCCTCCGCGTCCACCCGGATCAGCAGCTGCGGCGCCGGGTCGGCGGCGGCGGTGACCAGGTTGGCCGGGTCCACCAGGCCCGCGCTATGGCGCCGCAGGGAGGCCAGCAGGGTCTCCCGTTCGGCCGCCGTATAGTGGTCCACCTTGTTGAGGATCAGCAGGATCGGCCGGTGCTGATCGGCAATGGCACGCAGCGCCTGGGTCTCGGTATCGGTCAGGTCCCCGTCGACGATGAACAGCACCAGGTCGGCGCGCGCCGCCACCTCCCGGGCCAGGCGCTCGCGGGACTCGCCCGCCGCCTCGTTGATCCCGGGGGTATCGATGAGAAAGACGTTGCCCTCGCGAAACTCCCGCCACTGGCCATAGTTGGCCTGGCGGGTCTCGCCGTGCAGGGGGCTGGTGTAGAAGCGCCGCTCCCCCAGCAGGGCGTTGAGCAGGGCCGACTTGCCGACACTCACCCGGCCGAAGGCCGCCATGTGCAGATGGCCCTGCTCCAGCTTGCGCAGCATCTGCTCCACCTCCTGGTAGTCCTGGGCCAGGGCCTCGCGTACCTCCGCCGGCACCCGCGGGTCCTCCAGCAACTCCCGCAGGCTCTCCCGCGCCAGGGCGAGGGGGTCCTCAGTCGCCCCCGGGGGGCTCTCGGCGCTGGCCGATTTGTTCCAGCGCCAGTTTGGCATAGCGTCGCGAAGACGCCTTAAGATCTTCACCAAAGGTCTCCTTGAATTGCTGCGCGGCCTGCAGCGGATGGAGTTCCCCGCGACTGGCCAGGGAGGCCGCCACGCCGTGCCCCAGGGCCTCGAACAACCCCCCATAGGCTACCGCATGCAATACCCCTCCGGCCAGGGTGCCGACCCCGGGGAAGGCCTTGAGGGCGTTGCCGGCGATCGCCAGCACCAGGGTGGAGTGGCCGCGCACATGCTGCTGCACCAGTTGCAGCAGCAGTTCCACGTCCATCTTGCGGACCGGCACCTCATAGAGTTCGCACAGGGACTTCACCAACTGGCTGGCGAGATAGCCCTGAGAGGATGTCGGTGCCCGGGGTCATGGCCGCCACCGCCCCCACCATCGCCTTGCGGGCATGCCCCCTCACCAGCTCCTCGGCCCGCTCCCGGCGGTGGTTCTCCAGGGCCTGGTCGAGCTGTTGCGAGACCAGCACGAAGACCGCGCTGTCGCGCAGCTGTTCCAGGGCCGCCGGGTCGCTGTCGATGTGGCGCTGGATCGCCTGGGCCAGTTCCTCGACCCGCGGCGGCAGCCGCCGGATCTCCTCTTCTTCCCGGCCGTCCGGCAGCACCCGGGTCACCTTCTGCCGGCCGCCGCTGCTGATCGCCACCAGCTCCACCTCCCCCAGGGGCTCGACCTGCTCCCGCAGCCGAGCCTTGAACTGTTCCAGCTGCTGCGGGTTGAGCCGGTCGATTTTGTTCAGGGCCAGAATCAGGGGCTTGCCGAGCGCCAGCAGGCGCCGCAGCTCCTCCAGCTGGCTGCGCGTCAGGTCCCCCTCGCAGACATAGATCACCAGGTGGGCGCGCAGCGCCTCGTCGCGCACCCAGGGGTCCTTCTCGCGCCCGGGCTCGTCCAGCCCAGGCATGTCGGTGAGCACCAGCCGGTCCCCCGCCGGGCTGTCCCAGTGGTAGCTGTGCAGCTCCCGGGTGGTGCCGCCGGTGACCTCGATGCGGACCTGGGCTTCGGGCAGCAGGGCCTTGATCAGGCTCGACTTGCCGCTGCTGATCTCACCGAACAGGGCCACATGGATCTCGCCGGCGGCGCGCCGCTGTTCCAGGCGGGCCAGCTCCTTCTCCACCCGGCTGGTATCCAGCTGGGCGGCGCGGGCCTTGGCCAGGCGCGCTTCGATCTGTTCCTGGTCGGGGGGTTCGCTGGGCCGCGGGGTTGCGCCACCGACCCGGGGCGCGGGACGCAACAGGCGCAACATGCCATAGCCCATGGCCAGAGAGAGCAGCCCCAAGCCTCCCAGCAGACCCCAGGCGAGCCAGTCGGGGACCTGCTGCAGCTGACGGTAGAAACTCAGCAGGCGGTCGCTGACCAGCAGGGCCAGCAGCAGTAGCAGCAGCAACAGCACCGCAGCCCCGAGGACGATCAGCAGGCGCAGGGGGTGCAACCTGGGGAACCACTTCCGTGCCGAGGGGCCGCTCATCCGGGTGGGACGTCAGTGGCTTTCCGAGACCATGTTGATGGTGTATTTGGGGATCTCCACCACCAGGTCCTCTTCCCCCACCAGGGCCTGACAGCTTAGGCGCGACTCGGGTTCTAGGCCCCAGGCCTTGTCGAGCATGTCCTCCTCGGTCTCGTCCGCCTCCGGCAGGGAGTCGTAGCCCTCGCGCAGGATCACGTGGCAGGTGGTGCAGGCGCAGGACTTCTCGCAGGCGTGTTCGATCTCTATGCCGTGTTGCAGGGCGGCGTCGCACAGGCTGATGCCCGGTTCGGCCTCGAACACCGCCCCTTCCGGGCAGAGCTCTTCGTGGGGTAGAAAGATGATTTGCGGCATCGGGGACTCCTGATCACTCGAAATCTTCAACGTTATGGCCGGACATCGCCGCCTGGATACCCTGATTCATGCGCCGCTCCACATAGAAGCCGCAGCTCTGCTCCAGAGCCTCGACGGCCGCCTTGATGGCGGCCGGATCCTCTCCCCGGGCCACCGCCTTGAGCTGGGAGAGGGCCTGATCGATGGGCTGGCGCTCCGCGGCGCTCAGCAGGCGCTCGCCGTCCGCCGCCAACGCCGCTTCCAGGGCCTCGATAACCCGTTCGGCCTCCACCTGCTGCTCACGCAGGCTGCGCGCCTGCTTGTCCTCCTCGGCATGGCTCAGGGAGTCACGCAGCATCTGCTCGATCTCCTGGTCGTTCAGGCCATAGGAAGGCTTGACCTCGATGCTGGCCTGCACGCCGCTGCTCTCCTCCAGCGCGGAGACACTGAGCAGGCCATCGGCGTCCACCGCGAAGGTCACGCGGATGCGCGCCGCCCCCGCCACCATGGGGGGGATGCCGCGCAGCTCGAAACGGGCCAGGGAGCGGCAGTCGCTGACCAGCTCCCGTTCCCCCTGCACCACATGGATCGCCATGGCGGTCTGGCCGTCCTTGAAGGTGGTGAACTCCTGGGCCCGGGCCACCGGGATGGTGGTGTTGCGGGGGATCAGCTTCTCGCTCAACCCACCCATGGTCTCTATGCCCAGGGAGAGGGGGATCACGTCCAGCAGCAGCATCTCCTCGTCCGGCTTGTTGCCCACCAGGATGTCGGCCTGGATCGCCGCCCCCACCGCCACCACCCGGTCGGGATCTATGTCCACCAGGGGCTCGCTGCCGAATAGCTCGCCCACCAGCTCGCGCACCCGCGGCACCCGGGTGGAGCCACCCACCATCACCACCTCCTCCACCTGCTCCCGCTCGACCCCGGCATCGCGCAGGGCCCGCCGGCAGACCATCAGGGTCTTCTTGATAAGGGGCTCCACCAGTTCATCGAACTGCCGACGGCTCAGGGTGCCCTGCCAGTGGCCGCCATCGGCCAGCTCCACCTCCAGGCGGGTGCTCTCGGCGCTGCTGAGGGCCTCCTTGGCGGCGCAGGCGTCGTGCATCAGGCGGCGCAGCTGGGCATGATCCGCGTCCATCTCTATGCCCGCCTGCTGCATGATCCACTGCGCCACGGCGCGGTCGAAGTCGTCCCCTCCCAGGGCCGAGTCACCGCCGGTGGCCATGACCTCGAAGACCCCCTTGTGCAGGCGCAGGATGGAGATGTCGAAGGTCCCGCCCCCCAGGTCGTAGATGGCGTGGATGCCCTCGGCCTGCTGGTCCAGGCCGTAGGCCACCGCCGCCGCGGTGGGTTCGTTGAGCAGCCGCAGGACATGCAGGCCGGCCAGTCGGGCGGCGTCCTTGGTGGCCTGGCGCTGGGCGTCGTCGAAATAGGCCGGGACCGTGATCACCACCCCGCTCAGGGGGCCGCCCAGGGTCTCCTCGGCGCGCCGGGCCAGCACCTTGAGGATCTCCGCGGAGACCTCCACCGGGGTCACGTCCCCCCCCTGGGTGTGGATCCGTGGACTGGCCCCCTCGCGGGAGACGAAGTGATAGGGGAGACGGTCGCCCAGGGTCTTTATCTCCTCCACCCCGCGGCCGATCAGGCGCTTGGCGGAGGCGATGGTGTTGAGTGGGTCCTGGGTGGCGGCCTCCCGGGCGGCATGGCCCACCTCGATACGATCCGACAGGTAGCGCACCACGGAGGGCAGCAGGTGGCGGCCCTGGGCGTCGGCCAGGGTCGCCGCCCTGCCGCTACGCACCGTCGCCACCAGGGAGTTGGTGGTCCCCAGGTCGATCCCGGCGGCCAGCTTGTGGGTGTGGGGCGCCTGGGCCTGGCCCGGCTCGGCGATCTGCATGAGTGCCATTGGTTGTTCCCCTGTCTGTTGCTCGCTTGATCAGTGGCCGGACGCCGTTCAGCTCAGCTCGTCTTCCAGTTCCGCCGCCACCGCCGCGGTCTCCATCCGCAGCTTGTCGAGGAAACGCATCTTGCGCAGGATCTCCCGCGCCGCCTCCAGCTGCTCCGGGCTGGCCGACTCGAACTGCATCGCCATCTGCGCCACCAGGGTCTTGATCTGCTGTTTGACCCGCGCATCCAGGTCGAGCACTGCGGCATAGGGATCGGCCTGCTGGCGCACCGCCGCCAGTTCGTCACGCAGCTCCATCTGTTGCATCAGGAACTCCATATCCTGGGTGGTCTCCTGCTGGGGATCGATCTCGATGCCGTGCAGCCCCAGCAGGTAGGCCGCTCGGGCGATCGGATCCTTGAGGGTTTCGAAGGCCTCGTTGATGCGCGCGGCCCCCTGCAGGGAGAGGCGCCGCTCCTGTTCCGAGGCATTGGCGTAACGATCGGGGTGGATGACCCGTTGCAGCTCTCGATAGCGCTCGCCCAGGGCCTCCGCATCGACGATGAAGCCCACCGGCAGGCCAAAGAGTTCAAAAAAGTTCTTCGAAAAGTCCAGCATATCGAAAAAACGGCCGCCTGGGCGGCGGCCGGTCATGGTTCCTTACAGTCGATCCCCATGGGGTTGGGCCCTAGGGCCCCGGGAAGGTGTGTGGTTTCACGGACCCTCAGACGTTGAAACTCTCGCCGCAGCCACACTCGCCCTTGGCGTTGGGGTTGTTGAACTTGAAGCCCTCGTTCAACCCCTCCCGGGCGTAGTCGACCTCGGTGCCGTCCAGGTAGACCAGGCTCTTGGGATCTATCACCACCTTGATGCCCCGGTCCTCGAACACCAGGTCGTCGGCGCCGATCTGGTCGGCGAACTCCATCTCGTAGGCCATGCCGGAACAACCGGAGGTGCGTACCCCCAGCCGGATCCCCACACCCTTGCCGCGGTTGTCGAGAAACTGCCGGACGTGCTGCGCCGCGGCCTCGGTGATCGTGATCGCCATTGCTTCTCCCCCGCTCCCGCTCAATCCGTCTGCTTGTCGGAGAAGTCCTTGATCGCCGCCTTGATCGCATCCTCCGCCAGTACCGAACAGTGTACCTTGACCGGCGGCAGGGCCAGCTCTTCGGCGATATCGGTGTTCTTGATCTGCTGTGCCTCGTTGAGGGTCTTGCCCTTCACCCACTCGGTCAGCAGGCTGCTGGAGGCGATGGCGGAACCGCAGCCATAGGTCTTGAAGCGGGCATCCTCGATGACCCCCTCGTCGTTGACCTTGATCTGCAGGCGCATGACGTCGCCACAGGCCGGCGCCCCCACCATGCCGGTGCCGACCCGCTCATCGTCCTTGTCGAAGGCGCCCACGTTGCGCGGGTGTTCATAGTGGTCGAGGACCTTTTCGCTGTATGCCATAACCTTTACCTCTCGAATTAGCTCGAATTAGTCAGTGTGCGGCCCACTGAATCGATTTGAGATCTATGCCGTCTTTGAACATCTCCCACAGTGGCGACAACTCGCGTAACCGCACCACCTCGCTGCGGATCTTGTCGATCGCGTAGTCCACCTCCTCCGGGGTGGTGAAACGGCCCAGGGTGAAGCGGATCGAGCTGTGTGCCAGTTCGTCCTCGCGGCCGATGGCACGCAGCACATAGCTGGGTTCCAGGCTGGCAGAGGTACAGGCGGAGCCGGAGGAGACCGCCAGGTCCTTGAGGGCCATGATCAACGACTCGCCCTCCACGAAGGCGAAGCTGACATTCAGGTTGCCGGCCACCCGCTGATTCTCGTCACCATTGAGATAGACCTCCTCCATGTCCTTGATGCCGTCCCACAGGCGCTGGCGCAACCCGAGAATACGCTCGTTCTCGGCGCCCATCTCCTCGCCGGCGATGCGGAAGGCCTCACCCATACCGACGATCTGGTGGGTCGCCAGGGTGCCGGAGCGCATGCCCCGCTCGTGGCCACCGCCATGCATCTGCGCCTCCAGGCGCACCCGCGGCTTGCGCTGTACATAGAGGGCCCCTATGCCCTTGGGGCCGTAGATCTTGTGGGCGGAGAAGGACATCAGGTCGACCTTCAAGGCCGCCAGGTCGATCGGCACCTTGCCGGCGCTCTGGGCCGCGTCCACATGCAACAGGATCTTGCGCGGGCGGGTCAGTTCGCCGATCCTGGCGATGTCCTGAATCACCCCGATCTCGTTGTTGACGTGCATGATGGAGACCAGGATGGTGTCGTCCCGCAGCGCCGCCTCCAGCTTGTCCAGATCGATCAGGCCGTTGGGCTCCGGATCCAGATAGGTGACCTCGAACCCCTCCCGCTCCAGCTGGCGGCAGGTATCGAGCACCGCCTTGTGTTCGGTCTTGCAGGTGACGATGTGCTTGCCCTGCTTCTGGTAGAAGTGGGCCACGCCCTTGAGCGCCAGGTTGTCGGATTCGGTGGCGCCGGAGGTCCAGACGATCTCTTTGGGGTCGGCGTTGACCAGGCCGGCCACCTGGGCCCGGGCCCGGGCCACGGCCTCGTCGGCCTGCCAGCCGAAGGCATGGGAACGGGAGGCGGGATTACCGAAATCACCCTCCAGGGTGAGATGGTCGCACATCAACTTCGCCACCCGCGGATCGACCGGCGTGGTGGCAGAGTAGTCCATATAGATCGGTAGTTTCATCTAAGGCTCCAATAACCTGTTCAGGCGCTGATCTGGCTGCCCGCCTGCTTCAGCTCGGCAAGCTCCAGCTCCACGCTGTCGGGGTGTTCCTGCCGCTGCGCCACCTCCTGCACCGCCTTGCGGTCCATCAAGTCCTGCAGGCTGATCTGGTTGAGGTAGTTGTAGATCTGGTTACTCAGGTCGGTCCACAGATCGTGGGTCAGGCAACGCTCGTTGTTCTGGCAGTTGTGGGCGCCATGGCAGCGCGTGGTATCGACATTCTCGTCCACCGCCGTGATCACGTCGCCGATGTAGATATCGGCGGCCTCGCGTCCCAGGCTGTAGCCGCCACCCGGACCTCGTACGCTGGCGACCAGCGACTTCTTGCGCAGGCGCGAGAAGAGCTGTTCCAGGTAGGAGAGGGAGATCCCCTGCCGCTGGGCGATATCGGCCAGGGTGATGGGCCCCTCTCCGTAGTGCAGGGCCAGGTCCAGCATGGCGGTCACGGCATATCGTCCTTTCGTGGTAAGCTTCACTTGTTCGGCTCCAAGAATATTTTCAGGCGCTAATATACATTACCAACCATTTTAGTCAAGTATTGCGCGCATCCTCCCCGTCGGCGCCGCTCTCCTCCGTCCCCTCCGCATCCAGTTTCATCAGCTCCTCGGCGGTGGAGGCGATCTCGCAGGAGTCGAGGTCCGGCAGTCCCCGCAGGTCCTCCTCCAGCCCCAGACGCTTCATGGCTTCGCACATCTTCTGCATCTTCCGGTCCATGACGTGCATGTGGTCGAGCATGCAGTTGATGGCGTGGGCCACCGGATCAGGGGCGTCCTTGGTGGCGCCATAGGCGTCGAAACCGATCTTCTTGGCGATTGCCTCGCGGTGCTGGGCGGCGCCGCCACGAGTCTGGTTGATCAGGCGCCCCGGCACCCCCACCGCGGTGGCGCCCGCCGGCACATCCTTGACCACCACCGCGTTGGAGCCGATGCGCGCCCCCTCGCCGATCACGATGGGGCCGAGTACCTTGGCGCCGGCGCCCACCACCACGTTGTCCTCCAGGGTTGGATGGCGCTTGCCCTTCTGCCAGCTGGTACCCCCCAGGGTCACCCCGTGGTAGAGGGTGCAGTCATCGCCGATGATGGCGGTCTCGCCGATCACCACGCCCATGCCGTGGTCAATGAAGAAGCGGCGGCCGATGCACGCACCGGGGTGGATCTCGATGCCGGTCAGCAGGCGTGCGACATTCGACAGCAGGCGCGCCAACCACTTCAGACCGGCATTCCACAGGCTGTGTGCGAGGCGGTGAAACATCAGGGCGTGCACCCCCGGATAGGTGGTCAACACCTCGAAGGTGTTGCGCGCCGCCGGATCGCGATCGAAGACGCTTTGAATCGCCTCGCGCCAGCTGGAGTCCCGCGGTTTCACATCGGTTTTCGACTGCACTGCCCTTTCCTGCGAGCTTGCGAGAGAAGATAGACGCACGGGGCAAGCCACCCGGGCGTCACTGGATCGGGCCGCACTCACCGGACCGGCCCTTCTCGGGGAGCATCAACCCGCCTATTTTGAGCGCAGGCTGAGAGATTATCCAGATTACCACTCAAATTACTAGGGTATTCCCCGGCCTCGGCGGGATCACCGAGGCCATGGCCTGAGGAAAACGTCCGCTGGAAAAACGCCCCCCGGCAGTCGCGAGGGCTAACGGTCATGGCGGGAGGCCGCCCAAAATGATGAAATCGTCTCGCCATGACCGTTCCCTCACCCCGGCCCTCTCCCATAGGGAGAGGGGGGGAAGGAGACGCTTCGCGTTGTTCCATACTAACGGCGCATCGACTTACGCCCCTGGGCGGCACTGAGGATACCGCGCAGGATGTTGATCTCGTCCGGGTCGGGGCGGGCGCGGTGAAACAGCCCCCGCAGGCGCCTGAACAGCTTGTCGGACTGCTTGGGATCGGCGAAGCCGATCTCCTCCAGGGCCTGGACCAGGTGGTGGTAGAAACCCTCCAACTGCTCGGCACTGGCCACCTGACGGGACGCCGGGACATCCGTCGGCCGGCCCTCGAGCCAGGCCAGATGGACCTCATAGGCGAGCAGTTGCACCGCCGCCGCCAGGTTGAGGGAGCTGTAGGCCGGATTGGTGGGGATCTGTACCAGGGCGTTGCAGCGATCCAGTTCCGCATTGCTCAGGCCCGAGCTCTCGCGCCCGAACACCAGGGCCACCTGGCCCTGGGCCGCCTCCGCCACCAGTCTCGCGCCACACGTCCGCGGGTCGACCCGGGGCCAGGCCACGGCGCGCTCCCGGGCGCTGGCGCCGATCACCAGGCGGCAGCCGGCCAGGGCTTGGTCCAGGCTCTGACAGACCCGGGCCCGCGCCAGCAGGTCGTCTGCACCGGAGGCCCGGGCGGTGGCCTGCGCATGGGGGTAGTGCCTGGGGTTCACCAGCCAGAGCTGTTCCAGGGACATGTTCTTCATCGCCCGGGCGGTGGCCCCGATGTTGCCCGGGTGGCTGGTGTCGATCAAAACGATGCGGATATTCTTCAACACGATCATTTCCGGTGGTGGGGGACCGAGGCACAGGGTTGGCTGCGGATTATCTCCATTTCCCAACCGGCTGTCGCCGCCAGATTAGGCTTTATCACCCCGATGGCTTGCTGTATCCTCGCCGGCCATGAATCCTATGGTAACTATCGCGGTACGCGCCGCTCGCGAGGCGGGCCGCCTCCTGACCCGCTCCCTCAACCACCTCGATACCCTGACGGTTACCGACAAGGGCAAGCACGACTATGTGAGCGAGGCCGACCGCCAGGCGGAGCAGGCGATCGTCGCGGTGTTGCGCGACAAGTACCCGGACCACGCCATCCTGGCGGAGGAGAGTGGCGCCCACGCCGGCAACGACTACCAGTGGGTCATCGACCCCCTGGACGGCACCACCAACTTCCTGCACGGCTTCCCCCACTTCGCGGTCTCCATCGCCCTGCGGGTCAAGGGCCGGCTCCAGGTGGGGGTGGTGTACGACCCGGTCAAGGAGGAGATGTTCACCGCCAGCCGGGGCGAGGGGGCCCTGCTCAACGACCACAAGTTGCGGGTCTCCAAGCGCAAGGGGCTGGCCGGCGCCCTGCTCGGCACCGGCATCCCCTACCGGGACTTCCGTTTCACCCGCCACTACATGGGCATGTTGCAGGAGCTGATCAAGGACACCTCGGGGATCCGCCGCCCCGGCTCCGCCGCCCTCGACTTCGCCTATGTGGCTGCCGGCCGCCTGGATGGCTTCTGGGAACTCGGCCTGGCCCCCTGGGACATGGCCGCAGGCGCCCTGCTGGTCCGGGAGGCGGGTGGGCTGGTGACCGATATCGGTGGGGGTGAGCGCTTTCTCGATACCGGCAACGTGATCGCCGGCAACATCAAGATCCACCATGCCATGCTGCGCTGTATCCTGCCCCACCTGGATGCCGATCTGACTGCCTGAGCCCCATCACCCCGAATGCGGATCGGGGGTTCGGGAAGCTGTTTCACAGTTTCCTGCAGATAGCGTCGATCCACCTCAAGATTGGCGGAGGGAAACCGTTACCGCCTGTAACCTGGGCGGAATGGGCATCGAACGATGGCGATAGAGAGACCGGCTGACAGGATTCTCAGTGATCAGGCCCTGGAACGGGTGATGCTGGACCTGTTCGGAGGCTGGAATGCCCCTCGGGACAGACCGCCCCAAAACGCCCTTGAGGATCCGACATCCCATGAAGATCCGGGGCTGCCCCCCGAACCGGGCAAGAAGTAGACCCTCAGGGCAGGGTGTCTGCCCCCTCCCCCTCCTTCTTCACCGACATCAGATCCTCCTTGCTGATGCCCATCATCACCGCTGCGGTGCTGGCCACGTAGATGGAGGAGTAGGTGCCGATCACGATGCCGACGATCAGCGACAGGGCGAAACCGTGGATGATCTCGCCACCGAATACGAACAGGGCGATCAGCACCAGCAGGGTGGTGAGAGAGGTCATCAGGGTGCGTGACAGGGTCTGATTGATCGCGATATTGATGATCTCCAGGGGTTCACCCTTGCGAATCTTGCGGAAGTTCTCACGTACCCGGTCGAAGACCACGATCGTATCGTTCAAGGAGTAGCCGATCACCGCCAGAATGGCCGCCAGCACGGTCAGATCGAACTCCACCTGAAACAGGGAGAAGACACCGAGGGTAATGATCACGTCGTGGATCAGGGCGATCACCGAGCCGATGGCAAAACGGTATTCGAAACGCAGACCCACATAGATCAGGATGCCGATCAGGGCATAGAGTACGGCCAGACCCCCGTCTTCGGTGAGTTCATCCCCCACCTGGGGACCGACGAACTCCACACGTCGCAGCTGCGCCTGGGGATCCACCTTCTGCATGGCCGCGAAGGCCCGGTTGCTGAGCACGGAACTCTTCATGTCCTCCCGCGGGGCAAGACGCACCAGCACGTCTTTCGAGGTGCCGAAGTGTTGCACCACCACATCCTTGAAACCGCCCGCGTTCAGGGTATTACGCACCTTGACCAGGTCCACCGGCTGGCTGAACCCCACCTCCACCAGGGTGCCCCCGGTGAAGTCGATACCCAGGGTGAGTCCCCGAGTGGCCAGCGAGCCGAGGGCAATCAGGATCAGTGTGGCGGAGAAAATCACCGCCTTGTACCTGGCGCCCATGAAATCCAGTGAGGTCTTTTTGAAGAGCTGCATATGCTATTGGTCCACTAAGAATAACAATCATTATCCAGAACTAGATGGCCAGGCTGGTCACGCGCTTGCGGCCATAGAGCCAGTTGATCACTGCACGGGTGCCAACGATCGCGGTGAACATGGAAGTGAGGATACCGACCGCCAGGGTGACCGCGAAGCCCTTGATGGGTCCGGTGCCGAAGCTGAACAGCACCACCGCCGCGATCAGGGTGGTGATATTGGCGTCCATGATGGTCGAGAAGGCCTTTTCGTAGCCGGCCTGGATACTGGCCTGGGGCGAGCTGCCGTTGGCGATCTCCTCGCGGATACGTTCGAAGATCAACACATTGGCATCCACCGCCATGCCCACGGTCAGGACGATACCCGCAATACCCGGCAAGGTCAGGGTGGCCTGCAGCAGGGAGAGGATCGCCACGATCAATATCAGATTCATGAGCAGTGCCGCATCCGCCACCAACCCGAAGATCCGGTAGTAGAGGGCCATAAAGATCACCACCAGGGCCATACCGATGACCACCGATTCGAAGCCCTGATCGATATTGTCCTGACCCAGGCTGGGGCCGATGGTGCGCTCCTCGATGATCTCGATGGGCGCCGCCAGGGCGCCGGCGCGCAGCAGCAGCGCCAGGTCATGGGCCTCTTCCGGTGAATCCAGCCCGGTGGTCTGGAAACGCCGGCCGAAGGGCTCGAGGATATTGGCGATGCTGATCACCTCCTCTACCTTGACCTTGTGCTTGACCGGCTTGCCGCCGACCTTACGGGTGGTGGTGCGGTTCTCGATGAACACCACCGCCATGGGCTTGCCCACGTTGGCGGTCGTGATATGGCGCATGCGCTTGGCCCCCACCCCGTCCAGGCTGACGAAGACCGCCGGCTGGCCGGAGCGTTGATCGAAGCCGGAGGAGGCGTCCGTGATCTGGTTGCCGGTGACGATCACCTGCTTCTTCAGCAGTACCGGCTGGCCATTGCGCTCGTGGTAGAGCTTGGAACCCGGCGGCACACGGCCATTGACCGCATCCTCCACGCTATGTTCGGTATCCACCAGACGATACTCCAGGGTGGCGGTGGCGCCGAGGATCTCCTTCAGCTTCGCCGGGTCCTGAGCCCCCGGCAGCTGCACCACGATGCGCCGCTCCCCCTGCTGCTGAATCAAGGGTTCCGATACCCCCAGGGCGTTGACTCGATTGCGCAGTGTGGTGATGTTCTGCTGCAGTGCAAACTTCTCAACCGAGTGTCGTTCGGCCGGATTGAGGGTCGCCTTGACATAGTAGCCATCGGCCCGCTCCAGGGGCTCGACCACCAGGGTGCGAAACTCACTGCCAATGAGGTCCTCCGCCTGGTCCCGCTTGGCCGCATCCTTGAACTTGACCATCACCTGGTTACCCTCCCGGGAGACCCGCAAGTAACGCAGCTTGTGCTTGCGCAAGAGACTGCGGATATCACCGCTGTACCGGTCCATCGCCTGCTGGACCGCCGCATCCATATCCACGTCGATCAGCACGTGAATACCGCCACGCAAATCGAGCCCGAGGTACATGGGTTCGGCCCCTATGCCGCGTAGCCAGTCCGGCAGATCGGGCGAGAGGGTCAGGGCCTGGTTGAAGTCATCCCCCAGGCGCTGTGCCAGCAGTTCCTTGGCCTTCAGTTGCTGCTCGGAATCCTTGAAACGGATCAACAACTTACCTTTATGAAGGGTAACCTTCTTATAGGCTACATCCGCCTTCTTCAGGGTCTGCTCGACCCGTTTCAGGGTGGACGAGTCCACCTTCGCGCGGCGGGTACCGGAGATCTCCATCGACGGGTCCTGAGAGTAGATGTTGGGTAGCGCATAGAGCGCCCCAAGCAACACCACCATCACGACCAACAGGTTTTTCCACATGGGGTACTGGTTCATTGGACTCGGTCTTGTCTGCGCCGCCGCCGGAGAGCGGGGCGGTAAAAAACAGCTTCCCTCTCACCCCGCCTGTAGACGGG
>Ga0114931_10001316_pt1 | contig 31685 bp, 39 predicted proteins | sample 2SBtaG_FD_89579 | JGI IMG/M metagenome (GOLD analysis project Ga0114931, IMG submission 89579) | Deep subsurface microbial communities from Kolumbo volcano to uncover new lineages of life (NeLLi) - 2SBTROV14_V59a metaG | ecosystem: Environmental > Aquatic > Marine > Volcanic | place: Kolumbo...
AAATGGTATAGCATTAAAGTCATTGTTAACAAGAGCATACGAAGTATATGGGGATATAAGATTTGAGATGGTTTGCAATATTTCAGTTTCGTACCTGTACGTAATAATGCAAACTATGACATTCAAGAAAATAGCTGGAGATTACGAAAAGACAAAACCTACAGTATCAAATATTGTGTCTAACAAATCATTTGTATCAGAAGGTGAAAATGTATAAAAAAGTATCTGTTTAGGAGCAATATTTCTATTTTGTATCAAATGATCAAGGATTTGTAATAGTAACAATATTTCTTTGTTTAGTCTGTACATTAGATGTTAAACCTTGCCAATGTAAGTTTTGTGAAATTATATCTATCATAACACATTGTTATATACTCAATATAGCACCTTGTCAACAAAACACTATACTGGGTGTGGGATTTTGTTGTGTTATTCTGTAAATCGGCAAAATCGGGTGAAAAACTCAAAAATAGCTAAAATCTAAGAGAATCAAAAACCGTGTTAGAATTAATGTTATATTCTGCAACTGGATCATAAGGAGAGTACGTGGATATAGTATAGAACTTGTCAAACCTTGAACCAAAGTATTCTGCACCGCCACCGCTATTGTCCACTGAGATTGCCTGATACCCATCTAGATTACCAATTGTAGTACGTTCAAAAGTCGTCACTCCATCAATACAATAGTCCACCTGTACCTCACAATAATACTCTTGTTCGCTAACGCTTGGGTCGTAATCATACACATTAATTGCAATAAATCCACCACCTTCAGTCGGATAAATAAACAAATCATTACTCTGATCGTTCGATCCTTCTAAATCAGCAACCCAACCTGCCGGAAGAACATACCCTATATCACGTGCTTCTGCCCCATGAACAACGACAGTTGGCGTGGGTGACGCTACTGTTTTTAATGGTATTTCGACAAACTTAAATGTCGAGAGGATTTTGTCAAGGGTAGTTAAGGCATTGTTTGAGTCACTTTTTGAATAACTAAAGCTTATAAGATACCATATGTTTTTATTTGAAAATGCAACTTTAGTTGAAATACTACCGTTTGGATTAGAATCATGACCACAAATGTCATCAACTCTCCATGTTGTAGTAGATTTTGTTGCACGAATTGAACCTAAAATAATTTGATCTTCATTTAACAGTTGTTCACAGGGAAAACCTAAACCTGGAGGACTCCCAACTTGTGTATAAATTCTTAATAATTCGCCTTTATCAGACCTCAATGTAGCAATATTCTCCATACTCCAACTTTGTGGATATTTAAAAGTTAATCCATTAACCTCATCTGCATAAGTCTTCCACCCACTTATATCATCTACCACTGTTTTACCTCCACCAAACCCCATTAAAACTACCAAAACCGTTGCCAATACAAATACAACAATTGTTATTAGTAGTAGTTTTTTCTTTGTTATGATTGGTTGTTTTATAGGGGGGATTTCATTATTAATCTCTGAATTTTGGGGTTGTTGTATTTCTGTTTGCTCCATTTGTTAATTATACACTTAATTTGTTTGAGATTTCAATTATCCGGTCTTTAAATGGAGGGAGGTCATCTGTAATAGTTTTCCACAAAATGTCTAAATCTATTCCAAAATATTCGTGTATAGTTTTGTTTCGCATATCTGAAACCTATCTCCACGGAATGTCAGAATACTTAATTTTAATATCATCCGAAATGTTATTAACTGCCTAACCAATGACAGATATATTACCTACGACCGCATCAATTGTTTTGTTATCTCTAACAAATATTCCTATTTTAACATGATTGGTATATTTCTCTATTTTTGTATTGGCTTCTAAAATATCTTCAACATAAAGTTGATTACCCCTTTTAGACATATAAAGTTTCTTTTATAATTTGTTTTTTAATAACACTTTTTAATGCATTTTTTGTAACTAAATCAACTTTTTGTTTTAACATTTCTGACAAAAAGTTTTCTAGCCTAATAAAGTCAAAAAACCCCACAGAAGAATTAAACCCTACTAATACATCAATATCGCTACCTTGTTTTTCTTCTCCTCTTGCAACAGAACCAAACACCCCCAATTTTTTTACATTATATTGCTGTTGCAAAAAGGAGAGTTTCTTACTTATAGTTTTTATAACATCTTCTTTATTCATAATTACAAGTATATCAGGTTGTTAATAAAAAGAAAAACCAGCAAAATACCACAAACCTTGACAACTGCCCACTTTTTCCTTAAAATTCCTTGACGATGAAACTAAAAGCAAAAGAACGTACATTACTTGGTAAAAAAGTAAAAACCCTAAGAAAACAGGGGCTTGTTCCTGCTGTTGTTTTTGGTAAAGATCAAAAGTCTACACCAATAACAATTAACAAAAAAGATTTTTTAGAGGTTTTTAAAAAAGTAGGTGAAACAGGTTTAGTTGAGATTGAGCTTGAAAACAAAACTCCTAATGTTTTAATACGAAACTATACCATCCACTCAGTAACAGGAGATATTCAGCATATTGATTTATATAAGGTTAATTTAAAAGAAAAAACTACTGCAATTGTTCCAATTATTTTTGAGGGTACACCTGAAATGGTTAAATCAGGAGATGCAATTATACTTGAGATATTAAACGAGATTGAGGTTGAATGTTTACCAACAGACATACCAAAACAATTTGTTGTTGATATAACAGTACTTAAAGATTTAGATTCAATCATTACTGTTGCTGATCTAAACTACGATAAATCTAAGATTGAAATTTTAGAACACGAAGAAACCGAACCTGTTGTAAAACTTGACTATGCAGTAATGGAAGAAGAACCAGAAGAAGAAATATCAGAAGAAGAAGCAATTGAGGATATTGAAGCTACAGAAGAGAAAGAAGAGGAAAAAAAGGAAGAAGAAACAAAAGAAAAAGCAACAGAAAAAATTGAAGATAAAAAATAATTATTTAACCTCAGGCCAATTTTCTACTATTAACATACCTTGTTGTTTAGCTTGAAATAATTTTTGCCAAACAGCTTCTGTTATAAAAGGCATAAATGGATGTAAAAGTTTTAACGATCTCTTAAACACTTGTTTAAAGTTTTGCATTGAATTTATGTTGTTATTATTTTTTATTTCTTCTAAATACTCATTTGCAAGCCTTTCCCAAACAAAACTGTAAATTTTTTCTAAGGCTAGTTTAAACTGATATTGCTCAAGTTTTTTCGTAACATATTTTGATAAAAGTATGGACTCTTGTATTATCTCTGTATCTTTTTTTGTAAGCTTACCAAGATCAACACTATCTGGCATTTGTGTTTGTTCCTCATACATCTTTATAAAACGAGCAATATTCCAAATCTTATTTGAAAAGTTTCTGTAACTTTTAACCTTGTCAATATTTAGCGGGGTAAATTTTGCAGATGTGTCTCCTCCTGTAATTAGTCCAGCTCTTAAAGAGTCTGCACAATACTAATTAATAATCTCAACTGGGTTTATAACATTGCCCTTGCTCTTACTCATTTTTTTTCCATGTTTATCTGTAACAGCCCCGTGAAAATAAACATTTTTAAATGGTACCTAGTCGGTTAAATATATTCCAAACATTAACATACGTGCAATCCAAAAAAAGACTATATCCCACATAGAGTCTAAAAAGTCAAAAGGATAATATTTTTTATAGTCAAGACCATCAGGAAAATTAGTAGTAACCTGTGGCCACTGACCACTACTAAACCAAGTATCAAATGTGTCTGTTTCTTGTAAATAATTTTCCCCAGGCGACTCTACCCTAATTACAAATTTAGCGTTTTCAGGTGCAATAAGCTTTTGTAACCCTTTTTTAATTGTCTCTATGTTATAGTCTTTAATAAGATCTTTAATATAACCTGAAACTATTTTCTCTTTATAAATAAATGAAACATAAATATTAGGATTTTCCTTTATGTTATACCAAGCTGGTATTGGTATTCCAAAAGCTATTTGTCTACTAATTGGCCAAGGTCTTTTTTCACTAAGCCACCTTAAAATCTCCTTTTTCCACGTTGGTTTGTAAAACTTTACCTCTTCGTTTTCTATAGCATTTACAACCTTATCAAATAGCTTATCGGTTTTAATAAACCAATTAGTCATTACCATAGGTTCTATTGGGTACCCATCTTTATAATCTACTAAAATTCTATTGGTATAATTATTATCGATTTTTTCAAGTGCTCCTTTTTGCTTTAATATTTCGGCAACTTTTAACCTAGCTTGTTTTGGGTATAACCCATCAATACCGTTTTGAGTGTTAATCATTTTTCCATCTAAACTAATAACACTAATAGTTTTTAGGTTATGTTTTTTCCCAATATTAAAATCATTTAAATCATGCCCCGGTGTAATTTTAAGCACGCCTGTACCAAAATCCATATCTACGTACTCATCTTCAATTATTGGGATTTCCCTACCATTTAAAGGGTTAATTGCAACTGCTCCTAAAAACTTTTTGTATCTTTTGTCTTTTTGGTTAACAGCAATAGCAACATCAGCATAAATTGTTTCTGGTCTAACTGTTGCTACAGAAATTGACTTATTTAAATCCTTAATTAAATACTTAACGTAATAAAGAGGCGACACTGAATCTTTATATTCTGTTTCTAAGTCACTAAAGGTGGTTCCATAAAAGGTGGAGTAATTAACCATATAACCTTCTCTATAAACATAACCATCTTTATTCATTTTTTCAAAAGTTGAATATACCTGCTTTATTACATTTTTATCTAAACTAAATGTACTCCTTTTCCAGTCTGCACTTAATCCTAGTCTTTTAAACTGTTTTAAAACTAAGTTTGAATTATTTAAAACAAATTCTAAAATGTTTTTGTATAATGTTTGTCTATCAAAATCAAACCTTGATTTACCCTCTTTCTTTAGTTTGTTTTCATATACATACTGTGTTTCAAAACCAGCGTGATCCATTCCTGGAAAATAACAAGTATCATAACCCCGCATTCTTTTAAACCTAATCATTATATCTTGAATAACATAAGTTACATGCCCACAATGAAGCGAAGCATTAGCATTTGGAGGAGGCATAATAACAGAATATGTTTTGCCATTAAAAAAAAGCCCTTTGTTTTTTCTGTACGCTTTAACACTTTCAGGTGAAAAGTAACCATCATTTTCCCATTGTGTATATACCTTTTTTTCATATTTTATGTGATCGTATTTTTTATCCATACCCTAATTAATTGGCGACTGATCAATAGTCAAACCAGATATTGCTTTTAATTTATTTAATTCAACTTCATATGGCAAGTAGTATGCTGCACTTGCAATTGTTGCTCCATTATCAATGGATAAACACTTTGGTGGAAAGTGTACACTGTTTTTAAAATTGTTTGTAAATTCTTCTCTTAAAAAACTATTTGCAGAAACTCCTCCTCCAACAATTATACTTTTTGCATGAAAATTTTTAAACGCTCTGTTAGTTTTTTTTAATAAAATTTCTACTACCGCCCTTTGAAAGTCAACAGCTATATCAATATTATTATAACCACCCAACATATAATTAACAGAGGTTTTTAAACCAGAAAACGAAAAGTCATAATCTTTACTATTGAGCATTGGTCTTGCAACAATTTTTTTATTAAATTTTTCTCTGTTTTCACAAAACACTTTATCTATTTCAGGACCGCCTGGATAGCTGGCGTGTAACAATATCCTCGCAACCTTATCAAAAGCCTCTCCTACAGCATCATCTCTTGTACTACCTAATCTTTTTATTTTTAGCTTTTTATCAATAATAACTAGGTCTGTGTGCCCTCCTGAAACAACCAAACCAACAGCAGGAAGTTGAGGTTTTTGTGAAGAAATAAAATTTGCAAATAAGTGTGCTTGTAAGTGATTAACAGCAATTATAGGTTTTTTGTAACAGTACGCTAAAAACTTTGCAACCTCAACACCAACTATTAAAGAACCCTGTAGCCCTGGTCCAACAGCAACGGCAATTTTGTCAATCTTACCAAAATCAAACTCTTTTTTTAGATCAAACAACATTGGGAAAATATTTTCAAGGTGTGCACGTGCAGAAATTTCTGGTACTATCCCCTTTGTTTTCTTATGTAATTCTAGTGACGATGCAACTTGGTGTTTTAATATATCTTTTCCATCTTTTAATAAGCATATAGCAGTTTCATCTGCTGTTGATTCTATTGCTAATATTATCATTGTAGTATTATAACACTGAGAAAATAAAATATGACTAATTAAAACTTATAGGTTAAAGGTTTAGTTCTGTTTTACCAAAACTATACCAACAAGAAATAATCCAAGTGCTAAAAGATAAATAATAATTGGGCTAGTACCCGTTTCTATATTATCCCCTGTAACTGTTGGGGCAACTTTTGTTGTATCTGTGTTGTTTGTAATAGTAACTGTTGTTGTACAAGATTGTACATTGCCATCACCCGAAACTGGGGTAAAAGTTACCAAATATGTACCATCCTTTAAATATGTATAAGAAAAAGATTTTGTGTTTACAGTTGCTGTGGTGCCATCACCATAATTAACACCATAACCATTAGAATCTATAGCATTTTCTACAGTTGCTGTAAAATCTACAGAATAACCATTAACAGTTGCAGAAAGATTTTTACAAAGTGGTGTTGATGTCAAATTTGCATTGTCAGTGCTTGGTACAATTTCAGGTGGTGTGTTTCCCGTAGAATTACTAGAAAGAATTAATGGGCAGTTTTCTGCAGTTCCTATTGTTCCAATATTAGAACTTGCAAGTAAGCTTTCAATTGTAGTTTTTGCCTCTGCTAAAGTTTGTGTGCCACTTATAACACTTGCAACAGCATCTCTATATGAAAGATTTCCAGCACAATCTGCAATAAGACCACTTGTTGCTTTATCTGCACCCTTTATAACTGGTAATATAAATTCTTCTGAAATAGAGCTATTAAGAGCTTTATTTCCAAAAGGTGGAACAGCTGTTTCAAATAGTTTTAATGAGTTTCTGTATTCTTTTTGTTGCTCATCTTCTGATAAAAACTTTAAAAAATCCCATGCCACATCAGCATTTTTAGAGTTTTTAGAAACTGTTTCCATCCAAAAATTTGCCCAATATGTGTCAGTTAAGTTGTTACTTCCTTCTAAACTTGGAACTTGTGGAGCATTTGTAATACCCATATTAACGTTTTTATTTATCGACAATATGTCACGCACAGTCTCTGTTGTTCCAAATATCATAGCTACTTTTCCATTTGCAAAAGATGTTGCAGTGTTAGGTAGGTTTAAACTCCAAACATTGTCAGAATCCGCAAGACCTTTGTAGTAGTTAACAACAGATAGTGCAGCTGGATCATCTAAAAAGTTAGGTATTGTTACATCAGACTGACTAAACATATACCCTAATATATCTGTTGCATACTGCACATTATTAACCACACCAACCCCAGCACCAGCCTGTGAAATTGCACCTGTTCCATCCTTTTTTGTTAGTTTTATTGCGTTTAACCTAAACTCTTCCCATGTTTCTGGTGGTTTTACTATTCCAGCTTCGGAAAAAAGATCTTTGTTATAAATTAAAATTAACTGATCATACTCAAGAGGAATCCCGTAAATTTGCCCCCCAATTTTTGATGACTGTAAGGCTATATTATAAAACCTATCTAAGTATTGTTGCTCAGTCATAACTTTTGCAGAAAGGGGTGCCATAATATTGTTTAGATACCCAAACCAACTGTTATGCGCTCTAAATATATCAGGGCCACTTCCACTTGTTATTCTTGTTGCAACTTTTTCTTTGTACTCTGCTATTGTTGTTGGTTTTTGTTCTTCGTAGTTAATTGTTACATTTGGGTGTGTTTCTTGGTATTTTTTAATTAAAGGGTCCATAACCTCTTTTGGTACATATAAACCCCAATAGGTAAGTGTTACTGGTTCTTTTGTAATAGGATTTGTTTGTGTTTGGTCTGTTGGTACCTTGGTCGTACTTGTTTTGTTTTTACTTAAATATTTTCCAATTATGGGCCAGGATGATATATCTGTAGGCGATATATTTGTAGGTGATATATCTGCAACAGTACAAGCACTAAAAAAAGTGGTTACAAACAAAAAGAGAATAATTTTGATAATAATGTTTTGTTTATTCATGAGCAGACCTAAACTTATTCTATACAAAATTTTAACTTTTGAAAAGATTTTTGTTTGTTTTATGAACCTGTATCTCTAATCTATCATTTAATTTTTTAAGTTCGAATACGTTTAAACCAATAGCCTTGGCTATTAATAAGTCCGCAAGGTGAAAATTTAAATGTAAAATTGGACCATGCAAATAACTGCATATAAAGTTTTTTGACATTAAACCTTCTTGTTTTGATTTACCATTATTGCCAAAACCTTTAGAAATATTAAGTAGTGGTTGGTAATCTTTTAAGAAAAAGGTTCTGCCACCATGGTTTTCAAAGCCTATAACACTGCTAAAACCATAACAATCGTTAGTGTTTTTTAACAAAACCGTGTCTGAAATCTCACCAACAACATTACCTACCAACCTTTTCTCTTTAACACTTGGGCTTTTTGTATAAAATTGAAAAAGATTTAATCCATCAATTTTTGTTCCATCAGCTAGTTGGTAATATTGACCAAGCAACTGAAAAGCCCCACAAATAAATAGGCCAACACCATTTTTTAGGTAATAATTATCAATAAACCTTTTTTTATTTGTAAATAAATCATCATAAATACTAGCTTGCTCACTATCTGGTCCACCACCCATAAATATTAGATTACAGTCTTTATATTCTTCAGGTTTTGTTTCTTTGTTAACCTGTACAAGGCTAAAATCTATATCCCTCCATAAACAACGCCTTTTAATAATCTCAACATTACCCCTATCTCCATATAAATTAAGTTGTTGTGGATAAAACCATGCTAATTTAATTTTTTTCATGCATTTATAGATTTTCCTAAACTACTATTACCAAAAACACTACGTATTCTTAACATACTTGTATAAGTTGGTAAAACCCAATAGTTTTTGTTTTGTGTGCCATTAATATACTCTTTAAATTTAAAAAAACTTTCAACCAAAACAATTTTATTTTCTTTAATACCAGCATACTTAAGTCTATTTGCAATATCTAAATACCTTCCACCTAAACATACCCATTTTGAAATATTTTTATCCAAATTTTGTATCAAAACTGTTTTAACATCATAAATCCAAGAAATATCTTTCCCATCTGCTATGTTATTGTTTAACCCAATTGCCACTATGTTGTTTTTTTGTGGATAAGTTGTTGACAAATTGGTTAATAATTTAAGATTTTCGTTAAAACTTTCTGGGTTTTTGTTTAAGAGCAATGTAATTTCGTTATTATTATACCTAAATTTTTCACCCCTACCAAAAACTGGTGTAAAGTTTTTTATAAGGTTAGTAATTTTCTTCTTTTCTTTTGGAAAAAATGAAAGCAAAACTTTGTAACTTGCACTAAGGTTTATATTGTTAAAATCACCTTTTATTAAAGAAACAAGGTTAGCGTTTTTTGAAAATGTTTTTATATTCTTTCCTTTTAGTTTTTGTAAATATGGGTCTTTGTTATAAACATATATATCTGTATTTGTAAGATTACTTATACTTTCTTGCCAACTACTTAAAATATGGTCAAGTTCTGCATATCTATCTAACTGATCTCTTGATAGATTTAAAAATATAATACTTTTTGGTGTAACATTTTTTAGTATAATTTGCAGGTTAAGTTCATCTACTTCAAAAACGCCATAGTCATAATTACCATTGGAAAAATATGGTAAAGCTTTAACAAAAGAGCTAACTATACCATTTTCTAAATTTGCGCCATTATTACTAAATATTACTTTTTGACCAAGCCCAATTAAACCTTTTTTAATTATATGTGTTGTTGTTGTTTTTCCGTTTGTACCTGTTACTAACACAACACCTTTTTTTATCTTTTTAAAATACCATTTTAATATGTTTTTATTTAGATATAATGCAAAATGTCCTGGTATAGTACTTCCATTACCATAATTTAACCTAATAATAGCCTGTAATAAAATTTTAGAGAAAATATGGATTACTTTATTCATATTTGTTTTTCCACTTAATATTTATTTTTTAACTTTAGAGTTAATTTTATATTAAAATAGTAGAATTAGTAGTAGGTGTTGTTGATAAGTTGAAAATCTAATAAAACCTAACAATTAAGTCAAAAATGAACGAAAACACTATGTGGATAACTTTCTTTAGTTATCTTTAGGATTTTTATAAAAAACCTATTATTTTCAACATATTTAAAATGTGCACAACAATTGTTTATAAACTGTTGTCAAAAACGTATTTTTGTTGAAAATTATTTTAATCCACAATTTGTAAGGTTTTTTCAATATTTTTTAAGTCAGTTTTCAACATATTATTTTCACTACATTTTAACCCAACCTTGTTTACCCCGTGCATAACTGTAGAGTGATCTCTACCACCCAAAATATCACCTATAGTTTCAAAAGGTGTGTTTGTAACCTCTCTCATCAAATACATACAAACCTGTCTTGCATGAGAAATTTGTTTTTGTCTTCTTTGTCCTTTAATATCGGCAATTTTAACATCATAATAATTTGAAACTGCTTTTACAATATCATTTACCGATGTGGTTGTTCTAGTGTTTTTTATACCTTTTAAAATTTCATCTACAAACTCTGCAGTTAAAACTGTTCCTCTAGATCTTGCTACTGTTACAACTTGTAAAAACGCTCCTTCAAGTTCACGAATATTAGTATCAATAATTTCTGCAACCTTGTTAATTACTTCATGGTCAGCATCAACTGCCATTTGTTCGTTTTTACTTTGTAGTATAGCAACTCTGGTTTCAAAATCAGGGGTTTGAATATCAGCCATCATACCAGCAGAAAGTCTTGATGTTAATCTATCTTCAAGGTTTTTAATATCTTTAGGAGGTCTGTCAGATGTTAAAATTATTTGTTTGTTTGCCATATGTAAAGAGTTAAATGTGTGAAAAAATTCTTCTTGTGTAGCCTCTTTTCCAGCTAAAAAATGAACATCATCAATTATAAGAACATCTACCTTTCTATATTTTTCTCTAAACTCTTTCCCTTTATTATTAGCACCACGTATTGCTTCTAAAAGTTGATTAACAAAATCTTCTCCAGATACATAAACTATTTTTTTGTCAGGAAATTTAAAATGTATCTGATTTCCAATTGCTTGAACAAGATGGGTTTTTCCAAGACCAACCTTAGAATATAAAAAATAAGGGTTATATACCTTTCCAGGGGTTTCTGTAATTGCTAAGGCTACTGCATGGGCAAGTCTATTATGTGAACCAACTATATATTTATCAAAAGTAAACTGTGGAAAAAGACCTTCGCTTTTTGCAAATTTTGGTTTTTCCATTTTTTCAAACATTGGCGTATCTGAAAAATCTCTGTATGTTTTTTGTCTGGTATCTTCTAATTCTTTAACATTTATTCTTAAAACATTTTGTGCTTGTGTTAGTCTATTGATAATAGATAAAATCTTGTCTTGGTATTTATCTTTTACAAGTTTTTTTGAGTACTCAGATGGAACAGCAATATCAAATAATTTATCCTTATAGTTAACTGCACTTGAATGTTTAAAAATGGTTGTATAATGAGACACGTCGGTGTCAATTTCCAGTTCTGCTAAAACAACTTTCCAAATTTTATTTTTGTCCATGATTATATAATCTATTGTGGATAACTTAACTAGTCAAGTAGTTAGGGTAAAATATGTTTTCAAATATTAATATAGAGAAAAAATTAGAGCTAACCAACATAAAAAAACTAAAACAATATCTTGTTCAACTTAGGTACAAAGTTTTATAGTAAAACACTGGTTTTTGTATAATAACTATGATAACATCTCTTTCCGGTAATAAAGTTTAATTTTATATTGTGCCAAAAAGAACATATCAACCTAAAAAAAGAAGAAGAATTAGAGTTCATGGATTTAGAAAAAGAATGTCAACACCAAATGGACGAAATGTAATAAAAAGAAGAAGAGCAAAAGGAAGAACAAAGCTTACTGTACCTTCAACCCGAAAGTATTCCTAAATTAAGCTTAATTATCTGTTTTATTTTATCTAGTTGTTTTACAATTAGTTAGTGTTTGTTTTAGGAGAAACAATTAATGTTTAAACAGAAAAATAGATTAACAAGCAAGTTTGAGATTGGGCTAGTTAAGCGTGGTGGTGTAAATATTAAAGGTAGATATTTTATCTGTTTATATTTAAAAAAACCAGAAGAGAAAAAATTAACTATAATAGTTTCAACGCGATTTGATAAAAAAGCTGTTATACGTAATAAGGTTAAAAGGCAGATAAGAGAAGTTGTTAGCAAACAAATTAACAACTTACCAACAGGTTTTTACCTTTTTATACCTAAAAAACATATTGTAAATGCAAAATATGAAGAAATTAGTTTTGATATTAATCAGGTTTTATCAAGATACTTTAAGTTTTGATCACTCTAGTTGGGGAAAAAAACTTGAGATTCGTGTTTGTAGGTTTCACCCTTCATGTTCGCAGTATGCTTATGAGGCAATAGAAAAATATGGACTAACCAAAGGTATTATTAAAGGTGTTTACAGAATTTTACGTTGTAACCCTTTTAACAAGGGTGGTGTGGATAATCCATAGTCTTTGCAAACCCGTAAATTTTTATTAAGATGTAACTTGTTCAATTTATTATGGATATTTTAAACGACGCAATACTAAATGGAATAATATTTTTCTACCATATTTTAGGTGGCAACCTTGGTCTTGCTATTATTGCTTTTACTGCAGTAACAAAAATAATTCTTTTTCCATTATCTGCACCTCAGCTTAAAATGTCTGCAAAACAAAAACAAATTGCACCAGAACTGGACGAGATTAAAAAAAAGTTTGCAAATGATAAAACAAAGCTTTCACAGGCCCAAATGGAACTTTTTAAAAAGCATGGAGTTAATCCGTTTGCTGGGTGTTTACCTATGATAATACAGCTTGTGATACTTTTTGCCTTGTTTAGAACATTTAACGAGTTAACAAATTCGACAGATATATCTATGATAAACGATCGCCTTTATCCGTTTATCCAACCGCTAACAAATGGTTTAAACTTTAAATTTTTATACTTAGATTTAAGTCAGAAAGACCAACTATTAATTATTCCTGTTCTTGCTGCTATTGCACAGTTTTATGCTTCTAAAATGATGATGGGTACAGCTTCTGCTGCAACTAAAATGGCAAAGAAAACAAAAGAAAAATCTGATGATTTAATGGCTGGTATGCAATCTCAAATGTTATATGTGTTTCCAATTATGACTTTGGTTTGGGGGGTTATGTGGCCATCTGGAATTGCTTTATACTGGCTTATTAGCACATTGTTTATTATAATACAAAACCATATAATACTAAGAAACATGCCCAAAACTTAAATTACTAATTTGTTAACATTTACTTGTCTCATAAATGTTGCTATTGAATATGAATTTTGAAAAAAACCTAAAGGAAAAAACAGAACAGTTAATAAACCTAATTGGATTAGAATGTAAAGTAACAGTATCAAAAAATGACGAAACATATAACGTTGTAATTGATGGTGCTGAGGCAAGTATATTAGTAGGCTATAGAGGAGAAGTACTAGATTCAATTCAACATATATTATCTTTAATGGTTAGAGAAACAGATGATAGCAACAAACGAGTGATTGTAGATGCTGGTGGTTATAGGGAGTCTCGAAATAAAGCATTAAAAGAGTTAGCAAAAACCACAGCAGATAAGGTTCGTTTTACAGGTAAACCTATAGAACTTTCTCCTATGTCTTCGTATGAGAGAAGAGTTGTTCATATGGTTGTTTCAGAGCAAGAAGGGGTAGAATCTGGCTCTGTTGATGAAAGAGAGTATAGAAGAGTTGTAATTTCTCCAAAACAAGGTACTAATAAAGATAAAAAAACAGAATGAAATTTATTTACTTACAACAAAATTTAAAAGAGGGTTTAGCTAAGGTGACAAAAGCAGTTGCAACTAGAACTACTCTTCCAATTTTATCTAATGTATATATAAGTGCAGAAGCAGGAAGTTTAAAACTTGCTGCAAGTAACATGGAAACAACAATAGTTACATGGGTTGGTGCTAAGGTTGAAGAAGAAGGGCAAATAACAGTACCTGCAAAACTGTTTTCAGAATTTATAAACTCACTGCGTGAAGGAACTGTTAACGGAGAAAAAGATGGGAACAACTTAAAGATTGTAGCAGAAAATGCTAAGTCTACATTTAATGGAACAACTGCCGATGAATTTCCAAGTTTACCTTTATTTCAAGAAAGCACTCTATTTCAACTTAACCCCGAAGTTTTTGAAGATTCTGTTAAAAAAGTAGCATTTGCTTCTGCAATTGATGACTCAAGACCAGTTTTAACAGGGGTTTTATTTAGCGTAGATAAAGATAAGGCATTTATGGTTGGTGTTGATGGTTTTAGACTATCTGAGGTTAAGTTTAATATAGAAAACACAGTTGAAAGTGGAACAAAGTTTATCGTTCCTGCAAAAACTTTAATTGATGCTTCAAAGTTAATGGCAAGCTCTACCGAGGTAGTTTCAGTTGCTTTGTTGCAAGAAAAAAATCAGATATTGTTTCAAAGCAGTGAGCAAATTGTTTCTTCACGTTTAATAGATGGAGAATTTCCTGATTACAAACAAATTATTCCAGATAATCATAAAACTACTGCAAAATTTACATATGATGATTTTCAAAATGCAGTAAAACTAGCCTCTATTTTTGCAAAAGATAGTGCGAATATTATAAAAATGATGATAGATGTAAAAAACCAAGAGATTGTAATTTCTTCAAACACAGCTGATATTGGTGAAAACGAGACAAAATTTAAAGCAGAGATTAAAGGTGAAGATTTAGAAGTAGCATTTAATAGTAGGTATGTTATAGAAATGCTAAACAACATTACGACAGAAGAATTTTTATTTGAGTCAGAAGGTCCAATAAATCCTGGTGTATTTAAACCTGTGGATCAAAAAAACTTTTTACACATTGTTATGCCTGTAAGATTAAACAGCTAATCTGCAACCTATTCTAAATAATCTTTTAGTTTTCGACTTCTTGATGGGTGTCTTAGCTTTTTTAAAGCTTTTGCTTCAATTTGTCTGATTCGCTCTCTTGTTACCCCAAACTCTTTTCCTACTTCTTCAAGTGTTCTTGATTTACCATCTTTAAGGCCAAATCTTAACTCAAGTACTCTTTGTTCTCTAGGAGATAAGGTTTGTAGCACATCGTCCATATGCCCTTTTAATAACTCGTAACTTGCTAAGTCCTCTGGTCTAATAAAATTTTCATCAGGTATAAATTCTTTTAGTCTACTATCTTCTTCTTTACCAACTGGTGTTTCTAAGCTTGTTGGTTCTTGTGCAATTTTTACTATTTCATTAGCCTTTTCAGGATCAATTTCCATCTCTTTTGCTACTTCTTCTGGGGTTGGTACTCTTTCAAGTTCTTGTTCTAATCTTCTCTCAATTCTTTTATATTTATTAATAGTTTCAATCATATGTACAGGAATTCGAATTGTTCTTGCTTGGTCTGCAATTGCCCTTGTTATTGCTTGTCTTATCCACCACGTAGCATATGTTGAAAACTTAAACCCTCTTCTCCAGTCAAATTTTTCAACAGCTCTCATTAACCCAATATTGCCTTCTTGTATAAGATCTAAAAAGCTAAGACCACGTCCAATGTATTTTTTAGCAATAGAAACAACAAGACGTAAATTAGATTGAATTAGTTTTTGTTTTGATTTTTCATTTCCTTTTTCAATTGCTTGGGCTATTTCTACTTCTTCTGCTTTTGTAAGCAGTTTGTGTCTTCCTATTTCTCTAAGATACATTCGAACAGGATCTGATGTTATGCTTTTATCAAGCGATGATTGAATTTCTACACTTTTAACCAGTTTTTCCGCATCTGCAATTTCAATATCTTCTGGATCATCTAAAACATCAATCTCATTTTCAATTAATATTTCGTAAAGCTTATCAAGCTTTGCTATATCTTCTTCTGCTTCTGGAAAGCTTTCAAGTATTGTGGTTTGAACTAGGTATCCATCTTTTTTACCTTTTGTTATTAAATCTGTAACTCTTGGGTCTAATTTTTTTGGTTTTGCCATAAATGTTTTTTACTTATTACTGTTATATTCTTTGGTTAAAGCAACGTGAGTATATACTATTTTTCCATTCTTTTCATCTTTTTAATCTCTAAAAGAATCTTTTGTATGTCATTCACCTTTCCCAGTTTTGATATTTTTCTTAGTTTTTTTTCTAAATTATTAATTATAGTTGTTGATAAACGTTTTTTTAGTTCACTTTCTGCATCATCTTGATTTTGTCCAACCCGCAACATTGTTATTTTCTCTTTCAAGTTTTTATCTTTAATTTCATATTCGATTTCTGCCTTTTTAATTTGTTTTTTATACTCTGACACATAGTTTGGGTAATTAATTAATATCGATGTAATAATTTCTTCATTTGTTCCCTTTGCTTTTATTTGTTTATTAGTTAGCTTACCTTTTGATGGTCTTGCTAGTTTAATGTTGCTTTTATTTACCCCCAAAGCTTCTGAAAGTTGCGTTAAATAATAATCTCTGTTTATTGGATCGTTGATTGTAGATATTATGTCACTTACCTCTTTTGCAACTTGTTTCCGTTTGATTGGAGAGTCAATATTTTCATTAAGATAAGATTTTATCAAATAACTATAACCATCAATTGCACTATCAATCATTGTTTTAAATTTTGCAACAGAAGCTTTTATAGCATCATCTGGATCATGATAATCTTGTAGGTTTAAAACTTTAATATTAACATCTATCTCTTCTGCAAGTTTTATGGCTTTTTTTAGTGCATTAATTCCTGCTACATCAGAATCAAAGCTTAAAATTACATTATTTGTAAACCTTTTAATTAATAAAAGCTGTTCTTTTGTTAGTGCTGTTCCACCCGGTGCTGTCGCAAAATCAAAACCTGCTTGATGTGTTGATATTACGTCCATTTGACCCTCTACTAGTAAAACCTGATCATTATCTCTAATGCCCTTTTTATTTGTATAAAGACCAAATAAAGTTTGACCTTTTGTAAATATCTTAGTTTCAGGAGTGTTTATATATTTAGCACTGTCATTTTTATTTAAACTACGGGCAGAAAACCCTAAAACTTTGCCTGTAATATCGTAAAATGGAAACATCACTCTGCCCCTAAATCTATCGTAGTGTCTGTTGTTTTTGTTTATAACAATACCAGCAAGCTCTAAGGTTTTAAGTTTTACACCTTTTTTTGTAAGAGTTTTATAAGTTTTATCCCAACTATCAGGAGAGTACCCAATTCCAAATTTCTCAATAGTTTTTAATGTTAACTTTCTTGTTTGTGTTAAGTATTTCAATGCTTTTTTACCTTCTTTGGTTTTAAGTAATGAAAATCTAAAAAACTTTTCTGCTAATTTATTTGTCTCAAAAATAGGTTTTGTGTTTTCACCCTTTTTTTCAGTTATCACAACACCTGCTTTATCGGCTAGTATACGTAAAGCTTCTGCAAATTCAACACCCTCTTTTTTCTCAATAAAATTAAAAATATCACCAGCTTCACCGCACCCAAAACATTTATATATTCCAAGCTCTGGAGTTACTATAAATGATGGTGTTTTTTCAGAATGAAAAGGGCAGTTTCCCTTATAACTCTTTCCTGTTTTTTTAAGGGTTACGTAAGGCGTTATAACATCGACAATACTAAGTCGGTTTTTAATCTCTGCAATTTCATCCATATAATTATTATACAACAAGTATTCGGGGTTGTTTTGTGTTTAAATTTAAATTGACACAATTGTGTAGGTTTTGTAAAATAGTTTCATGGAAAGAACACAAGTAATGCTGGGTGAGCAAGATAAGAGAAAACTAAAAACTATAGCTAAAAAGAAAAATGTTTCCATGGCAAAGATTCTTCGTGATGCAGTATCTGAATATGTTACAAACAGAAAAGTAACAACTCATTTTAATCAAGCAGAAAAATTAATTGAGATGGCTGAAAATGCAGTTACCCCAAAGCATGATTATTATCCATATATAAACTCTTCTAATTTTAGAAAGTATTTACCAGAGCTATTAGATTAATGAGGATTTTTGTTGATGCATCTGCATTGATTGCATTAAAGATACCTACTGAACCAAAACATATTAATGCTACAAAGTTTTTGAAAAATCATCTTGAATCTGAATATTTTTATAATAATTTGGTTTACTGTGAAGTTTTAACAGTTATTTCTCAAAGATTTGGATTAACTTATGCAAAAAGTTTTAAAGAATATTTTAATTCAATTGGTTTAACGAAATTGTATACTGATAGCAATGAAATTACTTTAGCTGAAAAAATATTGTTTTCTCAAAAATCTAAGAGCTTATCCTTTTTTGATTGTGTTTACGTGTCTTTAGTTAAGTCTAATAGGCTAGATGGAATATTTACTTATGACACTGATTTCAATAAACTTGGTGTAAATGTTTTAGGATAAAGTGTAAAGTGAAAAAGGAGACACACATGCACAAGTTGCAAGTTTTGTTTTGTGTGTCTCCCTTTCATTTACCTAACTATCTAGTTAGCTTAGTTAATTAGGGGTTCATTCCATTTTCTTTAGGCAATACACACTCTTTTCAATGCGTATTACAGTGTGTATAATAAAAGTATGAAATCTAAGAAAAAAACACCAGATAAAAAAATAAAATATACAGTCGCGGAAATTAAAGAGATGATTCTTCGAGATTCTCCTAAAATTGAGTATGGTCGGTATAACATAACTGCTCCGAAAATAGTTATGGAGAAGTTGTCAGAGGAAGTTAACGAACCCAGAAGTACTGCAGTGACTCGTTTTGTACTTAAAGAATTAGAAGATAAGGATTTAAAAAGAAAACAGAAGGCTTTAGCAAAAGATTTGGCTATTTTCAATAAAGAGTCATTAAAAATAGTTAAAGGCTATGATTACAGTCATATAAAATAATATATTATGGAAATTTTTAGAGGAGGAATTTATTTAACCAAATTAAACCCAGGAAACAATAATTTAAAAAAAACTAGACCTTGTATTGTTATTCAATCTGATTTATATAATAAAATATTAGAAACAACTATAGTTATTCCATTTTCTAGTAAAACGTTTTCTGGTCAAAAAAGACCAAAAAATGTGCCTTTAGTAATTAATCCAGCTTTAGATAAAGAATCTTATGTCTTGGTTCATATGTTAACCTCTATTGATAAAACAAGGTTAAAAAAATATCTTGGTGCGGTAAATAAGGATGAATTAAAGAATATTCTAGAACAGCTGAAATTAGTAATTTCTTAATAGACATAATTAACTACTATGAAAAACAATGTAACAAATAACATTAATAAGGTTTTAAGTGCAATCAATTTAAGGTTGATTTTATTTACAATTTAAAATAATTAAAATGGAGCCACTCGCCGGAATCGAACCGGCTACCTACCCCTTACGAAGGGGTTGCTCTACCAGATGAGCTAGAGTGGCATAGGTTTTTATTACATCAGCTAGTTTTAAGTAATGTTACTTACTAATTTAAATCTTAGAACCTTAACGCCATCTAGTTCAACATCCTCTAAAAACATTTTTAATGGTCTAACCCAAATAGCGTTTTCCTCATATTTTTCAGAATCATATAATGCTCTGTAAACCACCATTTTTTCTTCTGTTTCTGAGTGATAAGCAATAGATAAAACTTCGTAAAAATTACCCTTATAGTGTTTGTATTTACCTTTTCTTATATGTGTTTTCATATATCTAGCTTGTTCTGAAATACTATGTCTTTATTTGTGCATTTTATAATAAATGCACAGGTATTTGGTATCTTGGTTTTTGTATAGTAATTTCGAGTTAAAATACCCATATGTTCTAGTAGTGATCTAATTATCCCCCCATGTGAAATTGCCAAAATTGTTTGGTTAGGGTGTTTTTGTGTAACTTTGTCAAGAAACAGTTTTGTTCTTAAATACATATTATGATTACTCTCGATAGATTTGTGTAAAGTAAATTTTGTATCTTTAAATGGGTCTTTTTCATTAATACTTTTAAGCTTGTTTTTCGTAAATTCTTGTAACTTAGTTTTGCTTTTTCCTTCAAATATTCCATAACTCCTTTCGTTTATGAGTGCATCTTTTGTAATACGTAAATCTCTACCATTAGTAATTATTGTTCCTGTTTGAAAGGTTCTTGAAAGGGATGAGGTGTAGCAATGTGAAAATTTAATATGTTTTAATCTTTTACTTAGAAACTCTACTTGCCTGATTCCTTTTTGTGTTAGCTCAGACTCAGAGCGACCTTGAAGTATATTTTGTTCGTTTGCAAACGTTTGTCCGTGCCTTATTAAGTAAACTGTAGTCATAAATTTATAGGGTTTTGCTTTATTAAAACTAATTGTTCTTTTTTATTTTTTAGCTTTTTTTATTGTTTTACTTCTTTACATCTTATCTAAGCAAGATAAAAACACATTATTTAAAAGAGATAATCTGATATCCGAATTTTTCAACATCTTCTTTAGACCAAAAGGAAAAATCTTTTGTTTTACCAACATAGGTTACCTTTTTCTCAATTTCTCTTCCTGTATACTTTTTTGTTTTTGGATCCCATTCTTGTAAAACTAATATATCACCCTCTTTACATTCCCAGTCAGCAATTCTTAATTCAAATGTTTTTTTACCCTCAATAATTTTCTGAAAATATTCTGGCCATGTTTTTTTATTATGTTTCATAAGTTTATTATAATACTAATTAAAAACAGATGTGAACATTTACGTGGTAACTTTATGTGTTTAATGGCGGAGGGGGTGGGATTTGAACCCACGTGCCACTATGTGGCGCATAGTTTTCGAGACTAGCTCGTTTGGCCACTCCGACACCCCTCCCTGTTACTTTAAATAGTTGGTGCCCTCGGTGAGACTTGAACCCACGACCTTAGCTTTCGCAAAGCTACGCTCTATCCAACTGAGCTACGAGGACAAGTATTTATGTTTGCTATATATTTTAACAATAATTTGGAGAAATTACTCGAGTGAAAATTTATCCGAAACGTTTTCAACTAATTTATCAAACCAAGAGTTTACTGGTTTTTCTATAAAATCTAGGTGTGTTTTTAGTTGGTCATAGATCTTGTCAACATTTAGATTTGGATTTAAAATAAGATAAATTCTTCCTGGTAATGCTTTTTTTGTGTTTAGATATAAGACATTAACACTGTTTTTCTTTGAAAAATAAAAACTTGATAAATCTCTCCATTTGTATTCAAAACCTGCAAACTCAACCCCTCTATCTGTAATTCTATGTGTTACCTTTTCAGGCTCAATAGTTGAAAATATATATAAAATACCAAAAAGCACCCATATTGTAATAATCACAATAAATTCACGAAAGAAAAGAAATATTAATGAGATAAAAAAAACTAAAACACCTAGATTGACAAAATATTCCTTGTCTCTTTTTTTGAAAACCCTACTTGGAGCATCCCATTTAAAATAGGTAACAACATCCTTTTCTTTTATAAGATCATTAACATCTGTATTTTCTTCCATTAAAAGTAGTATATCTCAAAATTATAAACTTTTATACACCCTGTGTTATTATGTTTTAATGAACAAACTAATAATAATAGGATCAGGCCCTGCAGGCTTAACAGCAGCAATATACGCAAGTCGTGGTGAGTTAAAGCCATTACTGTTTGCAGGCTCAAAGTCAGGAGGCCAACTAATGACAACAACAAAGGTTGAAAATTTCCCAGGTTTTCCTAAAGGGGTACTTGGACCTAAACTAATGGTAGACATGATTACACAAGCAAAAAATTTTGGAACAGAAATATTAAATGAGGATGTTACAAAAGTAGATTTTACAGGAACAGAAAAAAAGATTTATGTTGGCGAAAAAGAATATAGTTCTAAGGCGGTGATTATAGCAACAGGTGCTTCTTCAAGAAAGTTGGGTATTGAAAGTGAAGCTAAGTTTTGGGGAAAAGGTGTATCAACATGTGCAACTTGTGATGGGGCTTTTTATAGAGATAAAATTGTTGCTGTTATTGGTGGTGGAGATAGTGCAGCAGAAGAATCTGGTTTTTTAACTAAATTTGCCTCGAAAGTTTATTTAGTTGTTAGGAAAAATGTTTTAAAGGCCTCTAAAATTATGGCGGAGAGAGTTTTGGCAAACCCAAAAATTGAGGTTATGTATAACTCAGAGGTAAAAAGCGTGTTAGGTGGTGAGGTAGTTAAAGGTTTAAAGATATTTAATTCACAAACAAATAAAGAAAGTGAGCTAGTAGTAGATGGTATGTTTTTGGCAATTGGACATATTCCAAACACCAAGTTTTTAAAAGGACAGGTTGATATTGATGAGCTAGGTTTTATAAAGGTACAAGAAGGTTTGCATACACAAACTAGTGTTGATGGTGTTTTTGTTGCAGGAGATGTACATGATCATAGATATAGACAAGCAATAACAGCTGCAGGAATGGGTTGTATGGCAGCAATAGATGCTGAAAGATGGTTAAACAAAAATTAATTAATACACTGCTAATTTAAGATCAATATTTTTACTGTTATAATTTACCTTACTAAATAATAAACATGGAGGAGTCGGATAGCGGTTTATTCCACAGACTTGGAAAGTCTGCGTCCTTTACTGGACTCATGGGTTCAAATCCCATCTCCTCCGCCATATTTGTCTACGAACGAAGAGAGTAGAAACAAATATGAGCGTGCCCCTTGAGGGTGCACCATTAAATACGAACAAAAAGGGTAGGCACAAATAAGGCTACCACTTAGTTTATTGTTGTTGCAGAACAAGATCAAACCCCGCAGGTTTGACCTTAAAACACCGTTGGCTCTAAGCATAATATAATAAATACCTCTGAAACAGAGGATTTAAAAATGTATACAATTTATTCGCCAGCTCACCATAAAGATGGTATTGTTCGTGAAACTAAAGAACAGGCAGAACTTGATGGTCCTGAGTTTGATGGGGTAATTACAGAATAAAAATTTTTAATATATAGTATCTTTACTTAAGGTTAAGCAGAAAATTGTTTTTGGGTTTACTTTATAAACCTTTTTACATGCTTCTTTCAGGGTTGATCCTGTGGTTGAAATATCATCGACTATTACTATTTTTTGATTTTTTGCTTGACTAGCAAGTTTGGCATTAATTTTAAATGCTCCGTTCATATTTATCATTCTTTCTTCTCTTTTTAGTGAATATTGTGATTGTGTTTCTTTAACACGCTTTAATAGGTTTATGGTTTTGCTTTTTGGTACATATTCTTCTAAATATTTACAAATTTTATTACATTGATTGTACCCTCTTTTTTGTAGGCGTTTACGGGAAATTGGAATTGGAACAAATACACAACCTTTTAAATTTTTTAACTGGTCTGATTTATTGTTGTATAACTTTATTATTGGTAAGTAGGCTTTAAAATTTCCACGATATTTCCCTTTTCTAATTAAAGATTTAATAATACCTGAGTATTTGAACATAGAAATTGTTTGTTCAGGTGCATAGCTAATTTTACAAATTTTGTGCGTAAAGCCATTAACACTTGGGTGACTGCACATTAAACATTCTTGGTGTTCTAAAATATGTATTTTTTTAGAACAATCTGTGCAAATCTTTTCTCCGTATTTGTTGCATCCTTCACAAAATTTTGGGAATAGTAGGTTATAAAATGTTTTAAGCATGTTTTCAACATAAACCATTTTTCAAGTGATTACAACAGTTTAAAGAGGTGTTAACTTATAGTAAACGAGGGTTGAAGCCGATAGTAAAATGGTTTGTAAAAAATACAATCAAGTTAAAAATTTGTTTTAAAAAGGTTTGGAAAAATAATTTTTGTGCTGCACTTATGCAAGTACTGCAGATTTATCTGCGTAGTAGGCGAGGTAGTTTACAAGTTTGCTAAGTCTTTGTGGTGGAGGTGGCGGGAATTCAACCCGCGTGTTGAAAGAATATCTAGTATAAGTTGTTACAAGCTTAGGTTAGTTTTTATTTTTGTGATTTAGTATAAAACTAAACAAAATTTCTAAATCCACTTAGATTGTTAGTCTTTATAATTTTAGGTAACCCATTCCTAAAATTATGCATTATGACTAAATGATGTTTAAGTTTTCGCCATAAGAAAAAGTCTTAAACTGCTGAATAAATTCTATGTTATAGATCTTTCAAAGTTTATGCATAAGCATAAGCTACTGGAAGTTCAGCATAAGGTACATTGCTGTATTCCTCATTTGTTTTTTTAATCCAGTTTAACAAGTTAGATTAGCTTGGCTTGCTTACAGAAGTGAAACTGACAATCGATAGCTGTCACCCCCATTTAAAAATTATTTTTTAATGTTCTTGCAATATCTCGCTTAGCTTCCCTTTTCTTTTCTGTTTCTCGTTTATCAATATTTTTCTTACTCGTACCAATTCCAATGTCTAATTTTATCATATTTTTCACACTTTTCAAGGAGATAGGGACTGCTACATATCTTTTTTGGGTTAATTTACCAAGTATTTTGTTTATCTCTTTTTTGTGCATTAGTAACTTTCTACTTCTTGTTGGGTCATATTCATTTTTAGATGAATCTTTTGTATATTTTGAGATATGCATACCTACAACAATAGGTATTCCTTCCGATGTAATCTGAACATACGAACCTTTTAAATTAGCTCCTCCTGACCTTATAGATTTAACCTCTGAACCTGTAAGTTTTATTCCTGCTTCATATTTTTCTTTAATATCATAGTCAAAGTAAGCTTTTCTGTTTTTTTGCAAAACTTTCATAAGTTAATTTTATCACGAAAATTTTTTATAATATTAATTTTGAAAGTCTATGGGGTGTTTTTTAAAGGAAAAGAGTAAATAATTGTTTTGTTTGCAAGGTAGATTGTGTCTTCTGATACCCATATATTGTTTGTTCCTACATAATTTGATATATCATATTGTTGAATAAATGTTCCATCAGTATTAACCTCAACTATCCTATTATTTCCCGAGTCTAAAATATATAAAACATCTGCTGTTAAAAATAGGTTGGTTGCGTTGTTAAGGGGTTTATCAAGCCCAGTAATTTTAAAGTTTTGTTTTTTCCCTGTAAACATTTTTGTGACTGTGTTGCCATTTTCTATAACATATATGTTTGAGTCGATCTGATTGCCTTTTGCCTTTTGCAAGTTGCTTATCCAGTCTGTTTTCTCGAAAGAGTCATTATTATTTGTATATTTTGTAACCTTGTCAGGTGATGTAAAGTATAGGTTATTTAGATAACAGCTAACTCCTGTTATTTGTTTTGGGGCAACAAGGTTTATAACATCGCCAGAATCAATGTTAATATATTGTGAATTTGACCCTGCTACAAGGCCATTATCACAAAGTGCCATATATATTATATTCTCTATTTTAGAGGCAATTTCTTGTGCTCCTGTATTTTTATCGTAGCTATAAATAACGCCTTTGTTTTTATCTAGTACATATAAAATATTATTTGAAATAAGTATTTTTCCCATCTCAAAATTTGGGTTTTTTAATGAAAAGTCGTAAATGGCATTAGAATTTTCAACTTTTTGAACATTGTTTATCTTATCAAGTAATGTGTTTATTTCTGCAATAACTACATCAGATTTTTCTTTTTCTTGCTCATCCTTTAAGTTGATAAGGATTTCTCTGGCTTTGTCATTATTTATCCCAATGTATGTTTTTGCTTGTTTAATACTTGCTAGTATCTCTGCCTGTTCTGTTTCTTTTAGTTTTTTAGTATTTTCTATAGCTTGTTTTTTAAAGTTAAAAAAAACTGCCGATACAAGTAACAAACCTACCACAACTGTAATTAGCCCAATTTTCTGTTTAGTAGAAAAGTTAGATGTTTTGTTTATCTTGATTTTGCCAGATTTTGGTAATAAGTTTTTAATCGTATTCCCTAAGCTTTTGTGGTCTGGTTGTTCTGGTGTTTCTGTAATAAAAGTAATTTTCTCTTCGGATGATGGGGTTTTGGTAAGTTCCAGCGTAATTAAAATTGCAGCAATCCCTCCTTCTTTTTCTGAATCTTTAAGTTTTTCCTGAAGTTCTGCAATATTTGATGTTGATTCAAAAATATTTGCAAATGCACTGTTTCCAAGAAAAAAAGTATCTTTTTCATCTACTCTACCACTAACACTATTTATGCTTTCAATACTTTCAGAAGAAATAGTATCGGTTTCCCCACTCCTTATTATATAGGCTTTGTTAGTTCCAAGATTTACTATATATAATATTTTCCCCCAGATAGAAGCACTAGTTATATTAAAAGCAATATCTTGCATTGAGATTGATTGTTCTGACTGATCTAGCAAAGCTTTTAACTTTTCTCTGGTATCAAGTGTTGCATTTTCAAGTGCCTGAAGTGGTGTACCCTCTTTATCACTATAGTATTCTTCTTGTAGTGAGTTAAATAATATCTTGCCAAAAAACTCATAATCTAAACTTTCAGGCCCTTGTATACTTATTAGGGTAAATATATGACCTCTAATTGACATTAAATCTTTATCTTCTTGAATATTATAATAAGCTTTTGCCCACACGCCTGTGTTTTTGTTATATTCCCCTTTAATCTCTTGTGCCTTAAACCCTAGTTGTGTTTGCATTATTTAATAAATAAAGTAACTGAGTACAAAAATATCATAATACTACCTGCTAAAAATAAATAAGCAAAAACCTTTAAATATGGGGTTAAGTTTGTACCTACTAGTTCGTGTAATAAATAAACTTGCTTTACAAGTACTCCTGCAAAAAGCACTTCTACAAATAATAATATCATAGCCATATAGCCAAACATATTTAATATTATTTCGTAAACTTGATTAATAAGGTCTTTATTCATCATCTTTTTTTTGCGCTACTAAATCTGTAATTTTATCATATACTTTTTGTGGAGCGGGGATACTTATAAATTCAAACTCATTTTGTTTTGCAGCAGTTTGAACAAAAACGTTTCCATAATTAAATAGTATTTCAGATACGCCAGATTGTGAGTATGTGGTGTCTTCTATTCTATTATATTGTGTTTCGGAAACTTTTTTATAAAAAAAGCCATAAAAGTCAATATCAATTAACCTTCGATCTGTAACAATATATACGTTGTAATACCAAATTAAGAAAGATTCAAAAGAATAAATTGCCGCAAACAAGTAGAAAATAAAATTGGTTACCAGTCCAAACTGTTCGGGAAGAGTAATATCAGAAACCCGAAGAACATAGTTTAAAATTGTTGGTAAAACTAATAAAACAAAGGTTGTAATAATCCATGGAAGGTTTGTAATGGGATGTTTTCGCAAAAGAAATATGATAACCTCACCAGGTTCGCGGTCAGCAAAGTTTATATACTCTTTAGGATTTTCAAGTATTGCAGACAATATTTTCATATCAATTTTATTATATCATTTTCTAACAACATTATAGAGTTGTGTTTTTATAGCTATGTAACCTGGTGCACGAAGGTTAAATACAGTTTTAAATACTTGTCCATCAATAGTTACTTTTCCGTTATTAGTATCAAAAGTTATATTAGATGTATATCCGTCGTTGTAACTTACTGATACACTATTAATGTTTGTATATTTATCGCCTAGCTCGTCTGCCTTATTTGCCATTTCTTCATGAGAATAAGGGTCTCCTCCCCAGCAATCAGTTGTAACAGGCGAAATTCTGTCAGAATCTCCACCATTTTTCCAAACAACCCAAGCATTTAAAATATCAGCCATCTCTTCTTCGTTAAGCCAAGGGTTATCCATACCACATTTTGCAGAATTAATGCTAGTACTTTGTGTGTACCAAGCTTTGTAAAACCATGGAGAGTTTGCTTTTTTCTCATAACTATTATTTGGCCAATCACCATCCCACCCAACATTATTAATATAGCCCCCAGTTGTTGAAGAATATTGCGCCGTATTTGGGTTATCTAAAATCATGTTTTTTGTATCATCTACGGCTTGTTTCCATCTAGATGGAGGGTTGTCAGATTTTGATTTTATAAATACTTGGCAAGCTTGAGTAGTACAAATTGTTCCTCCTCTTTTATATGCATAGGTTCTAGCGGCAATTGCTTGTGCCTTTAATGCCTCCATTGGCCAACTATCTGGCATCTCGCCAAGTCCATATAAGTATCTTTGATAATCCATGTTTCCATAACCCTCAACAGAAATTTCTTCAGGGAAATCGTCTTTGGTATCTATTCCTGTTTTGTAATAAAAACTTAGTATTTCTTCATAACCTTGCCCATCATCGGCTCTGCCCTTTGCACCATATTGGCTCATACCGTTTCTATGTGTGTAAGCACCATAACTAAATGCACCAAATGCAGGGCTAAAACCTGGGTCATAATCAGGTGAGCTTTTGGGATCATCAACACTGGTTCCATCTCCAAGTGATGCACTAAAATCACCACTTTTTTCACCTAATAATTGTTGTTGTTTACTTGTTAACTCACCAATTGCGCTACTGATATCAGACAAATCTCTTTTTATTCCTTCTTGTTCTGATGATAGTTCCCCTACCTTTTCTTCTTTTGTTTCTTTTTCAAGTGCAAGACCTGCAACAATAGTTGCTAATGAGTTTTTTTGAGTTGTTAAGTTAGTAACTAAATTTTCAAGTTGGTTTTTTTGGTCATTATTTTTCTTTATTTCATTATTAAGTCCTGTTATAAAATCTTTGGATTGGTTTATAACTTTAACGTGGTATTGCATTTCTTGTGCAACAGTATCAATCGAGTTGTTATCTAAAATTTTAAACAGAGGGTTAATTCTAGAGGATTTATATAAATTTCTAATAGTTAAGTTTTTTCTTGTTTCTTCTTTATTTAGTTCTGCTTTCTTTTCATCAAGCTCTTTTTTAATCTCTGCTACTGAATTTTCAATATTTGTAATCTCGTTGTTTATTTTGTTTAGTTGTGCTTGGTTATTACTTAAGTTGTTTGATAAATTATTTATATCATTTTCAAGTCCACCAATTTCATTTTTAAGGTCATCAAACTTATCAGAAAGTGCGTCATATTTTTTTTGTAGGTTTTCTTTTTGCCAATCAAGTTCACCTATCTGGTGGTCAATATCATCAGCCAAAGCAGTAATGTTTAAAAACCGAACATTGACCAAAAGGCTTGTAAAACTTATTATGAATATAATGATAAAACGATTAGGTATTTTCACACTTACTATTATAGCTGGTTTTTTTGTTTTTGGGGGAAATGTTTTCGGGGCGGGGTGTGCAGGGATTGGAAGTGGTGCCGAGATTAATGTTGGGTATAATGGGAGCGTTATGTTCTATGAGGCAAAAAATGTTGATTTATCAGTTTTAACTAGAATTAGATTAGATTTTCTTAATAGAACTGATAATACTACACAAACGAGAATTCTTGATATTATAAATTCTGGGGCTGGAAGTTTTACACCTTCGGTTGGTACATATATCGTGCACGCGTACAATAGTGATACTTTAGCACAATTGCAATGCAATTTTTCAGAGGTTATTGTACCAGAAGCTGGACCACCTGTTTTACCACCAAATCTAGGTAAAGATGATTGTAAATCTAAAGTAGCAAATACTTGGTTTAATAATGTTGGTGATCCAATAGCCCCTACTGCATATATTTTATTTAACAATACAACAGGGTTACCTGATAGTTTTACTTTAAATGTGTTGTCATCATCAGGTAGTGTTGTTAGCTCTGTAGATGTTTCAACACCTACTACAAATTTGTTGATACAGCAGCCAATATCTTTAGCTGGAAGCGATAATTACACTTTTGAATTGGTATCACCTTTTTGCACAGAACCAATAAAAAGTTTAAACTTTTCTTTTACAGCAATAGAGAATGAGGCTCAATGCAATCCAAATGCAGATGCTTGTGGTTCTGGATATAAATGTACCAGGGTATCTGACTGTTCCTCATTTAAAAATGGTCAATGTGCTAATGGGGGTTATTATTGTATGCCGGATGGAACACCTGCCGGTTCATTAAAACCAAATCCAGTGGGTTCTATCCCCTTCTCCACTGATCCCACTAATATCCCGCAACTTGTAAATTTAATTATAAAATTTTCTGTTGGTATTGCAGGGGTGGTTGCGTTTTTTCTTTTAGCAGTTGGAAGTTATAAGTTTATGATGAGTAGAGGAGACCCTGCAGCCATTCAGTCTGCGCAAGAAACAATATCATCTGCAATAGCAGGTTTAGTACTTATTATACTTGCTGTTAGTATTTTTGGTATAATGTCTGGGATACTACAAATACCAGGTATAGATTTGGGTGGTAATAGTTTAAGTATCGAAGCGCCAAACATACCAGGTAATTAAATAGTTAAGGTATAATATTAATTATGATAAATTTTATTGCAAATGCAGCAGAACTTACAAACCCTGCTGGGTCAAACTTTAGTAGTTTGGCAAGTATTGTTAATGTTTTTGTAACCCCTATTTTAACAATTGCTGGTATTGCACTTTTTCTATTTATTGTTGTATCAGGTTTTAAGTTTATGACATCTGGAGATGACCCTAAGGCAAAAGATAGTGCTAAAGGTCAATTAACAAGTGCTATAATTGGTTTTGTCATTATATTTAGTGCCTACTGGATAGTACAAATTGTTGCATCAATATTTGGAATAGAAACACAAATTTTAGGAACATAAAAAATATGTTATTAGTTCAAAATTCAACTGAAGAAGCAGTTGGTAAAATTGCAAAACCAGATTTTATAGGTGATAAAACTATTGGCAGTTTTGTTAGTAATGTTTATGCAGCAGCACTAACTATTGCTGGTATTGTGCTGTTTTTAATGTTGATTGCTGCTTCTTTTAAATGGATGTCTGCAGGAGGAGATGTTAAGGCAAAGGAATCTGCGCAAAGTACCATAGTAAATGCTATAATAGGTATAGTAATAGTTGTTATTGCATGGTCATTAACAATAATTTTAGGACAGTTTTTAGGAATTAGTTCTAACATTTTAGAAAATATTACATTTGGAACAAACTAAAAATTATGAATAATTTATTATTATCATTAGATGTAGGTAGTGTTACCCCACCAGCAGATTCATTTTGGAACAGTACAAACGAGTCAAGTATATTTGGTATTGGTACCTTAACTCAAAATGCAATTACAACAGTTTATGCTATTTCTGGAATATTGCTTTTAGCTTATCTTTTATATGGCTCTATTATGTGGATGATGGCAGGGGGGGACAGTAAAAATGTTCAAAATGCAAAAGATACAGTAATGAATGCAATTATTGGTATAATTTTATTAGTGGCATCAGGTTTTATTGTAGAAATTGGAACTGGGATATTAGGTGTTCCTTCTCCATTTAGTATATCAATACCTACGTTAATACCTTAATTTATGAAATTAGCAGGCGAGCTTACAACAGATTTAGATAGAAGTAAATATTCTAAGTTATTTCCAACTAGTGGCTCTGGTGCAACGGGGTTTAATTCTTTTATTACAAATATAATAACAAGTGTAATTACAATCTCAGGTATATTGTTACTTGCTTACTTTTTATATGGTGCAGTTACTTGGCTTACAGCTGCAGGTGATCAAAAAAAATTAGATGAGGCAAAGCAGATAATGAATAATGCAATTGTTGGAATTGTTCTTGTAGTTTTAAG
>Ga0114931_10001317_pt1 | contig 31670 bp, 20 predicted proteins | sample 2SBtaG_FD_89579 | JGI IMG/M metagenome (GOLD analysis project Ga0114931, IMG submission 89579) | Deep subsurface microbial communities from Kolumbo volcano to uncover new lineages of life (NeLLi) - 2SBTROV14_V59a metaG | ecosystem: Environmental > Aquatic > Marine > Volcanic | place: Kolumbo...
GACAACTGCGCACACCGTGCGCGCCAACCAAGCGCAACCGTTGCGACAAGTCATAACAACCCAACAAAACAAACTCAAGAAAGTACCCATTAGCCACCGATGACTAACGGCCCCTACAGAGATAAAACCGTGTGGCCGGCCATAGCGCGAGCCGTTGCCAAAAAATCCATTATCAAAAAACAAGAACACGTCGGACCACTTCTGGCTTGCGCGATTCCTCGGGTAGCGTTGCCTCTGGTTTGCTCAGTGCGATTGCGCACAAGATCCCAGGGCAGCTTTCCAACGAATAACGACGCAAACTCAAAAGAAAAATGATGACTTACGCGGCCTTCTTCCCTAGAGAAAGCACACATACAACGTGCTGGTAGGTCTTCTGACTCCCAAGCTCAACCAGGCGAGGCCTTCTCACCGCAGTCGACTCATCAAGTCCAATGCAGCAATGGCTAAAAAAAGACGCCTAATCAAAAATGCTTGGTCACAGCGGCGGGGCCGTCCCGGATTCACACCGGTGTTCCCTGTTTGTCGGCTCAAAAAATGTTTGCCTTGTTGGCAACCTGAGCCGACCACCAACACACGATTAACTACTGAAGGGCGAGTTTGGCTGTTACTCTCCAAAATGTAAAGGGGGGGGGAGAACATGAAATATTTACTCCGTTGCCCTATCGGTTTGTTTTTTAGTGCATTCAGTGGTTATCTGAGTCACCAACAAAAACCTCGGATCCTCAAAAAGTGAGGATCCGAGGTTGGTATGGTTGCCGTCCTCATGGAAGCACTTAATCCAAAAATCCCGAAAGCTCTTGGCTACGACTAGGCTGTTGCAGCTTCCGAACCGCTTTGGCTTCGATCTGGCGAATTCGCTCGCGGGTCACCTTAAAAATGTGGCCCACTTCTTCCAGGGTGTAGCTGTAACCATCGCCCAAGCCGTAGCGCAGCTTGATGATCTCTCGCTCGCGGTAGCTCAGCGTCTTGAGCACACTGGTAATGCGAGTCCGCAGCATCTCCTGGGCAGCACCGACAGCAGGGCTTTCCGCGCCGGCATCGGGCAAGAGGTCGCCAAAGTGGCTGTCTTCGCTATTGCCCACGGGACGATCAAGGCTGATCGGATAGCGGCTCATTGCCAACACGCGACGTGCCTCGTCGACGGTGCATTCCGATGCCTTGGCCGTTTCTTCGATCGTCGGCTCGCGGCCGAGCTTTTGCAACAATGCTCGCGACACGTTTCGTACACGGCTCATAGTTTCGACCATGTGGACCGGGATACGAATCGTGCGACTCTGGTCGGCTACAGCGCGGGTAATTGCCTGACGAATCCACCAAGTGGCGTAGGTGCAGAACTTAAACCCGCGGCGGTACTCAAACTTGTCGACAGCACGCATCAACCCGGCGTTGCCTTCTTGGATCAAATCCAAGAAGCTCAAGCCTCGGTTGCGGTACTTTTTGGCAATCGACACGACCAAACGCAAATTGCCTTCCGACAAGCCTCGCTTCGCACGTTGGTAGGTCGAGTAAACCTGCTGCAGATGTCGCACTCGGTTACGCAAGCTCGAAGGTGTTTCCTGAGTCATCCGCAGGATATTGCGGTACTCGACCAAGAGAGGCTTACGATCGGCCATGGGACGACGATCTTTCTTCATTTTCGTAAGTTGCTTCTTGAGATCGTCGACTCGAGCACTGAAATCTTCAACGGCTCCAATCATGGGCTCAATGCGCTGGGTCCGCAAACCTAGCTCTTCGATCAGCATGACGGCGCGTCGTCGTCGACCCGCAAGCCGTGCCCAAGCAGCCCGACGCTGCGCCATTTTGACCGATTTGCTTGTCGCAATGCGGTAATCTTCCTCATTTCTCTCCAGGAGGATCTCAAGCGTTCGCAAGTTGTGTGGCAGCCGGCCTAGGATCTGTTCTTTTTCCAGGCAGTCAGTTACCGAGACCTGCACCGTGCGGTCAAAGGGCAGCTCACCTCGGTGAACTCGATTAAGTACCTTGTAAGCAGCCCGGATGACGTAGTCGCAGGCCAACAGTCGACGTCGGAAATCGGTCCGTGTTTTTTCGATTCGTCGGGCAAGATTGATCTCCTCGTGCCTTTTCAGCAGTGGAATCTCACCCATCTGAGTCAAATACATGCGAACCGGATCGTCAGACCAGGATTCAATATCAGGAGTCTCTTCTTCGGCGTCTGCCGAAGATTCGGTGTCTTTTGCGCTAGCACTTGGGTCGAGAGGCTGATTGCCGTTCTCGGATCCATTCTCTGCATCGCCACTCAAGACTTTGGTATTCAAATCCTTTTCGACATCGGCAACGGCCGAATCTTCATCAATTTCGTGATCCAAAATCGTTTCGTACAAGGTCAACACTCCTCAACAGTGGCGCGAACGAGATAATTTAAGTGGTCGGAAAATTAGGTGATTGTCAATGGAATTGCCAGGGGCGCGGCCGAGAAAGCAGAGGTGGCCCAGAAACAGGTTTGCCATTCCAGGCAACCGCCAAGCAAGGCCGGCGCATGTCCAAGAAAATTTCTGGAACTAGCCAACCCCACTTTTGCAGGAAGGTCCCTAGCGAGATAGCCTTGGCGGAACAAACAGTAAACCTGATCGAGCAAGAAGTCCCTCTGATTTTCACGTCCCCCTATTTTTTCAATTGACAGACAACCCAATTCTAACACCAAGTCGTTGGCTGTTATAAGGCTTTTGATATTTGGCAAAAAATTACATTTGCGGTGACCCCAACGTCTGATTTGAAGGCAAGTCAACCACTCTTTCTTTCCTAAGTCGCAAAGGCGATAGCGTGCCTACGCTCATTTCGGATTACCACCTCAGAAGACACCTTTTCTTCGATTAAGCACTCACGCTTCTTTAGCCCAAGCAATCGCAAATCGAGCAAAGAACACAGGGCCCACCAAGTATGACAAATCCATCCCTGAGGAAACGTAAACCAGCACGTCTACCCCGACAAAGATTCTCAAAGCCCCGTGAGAGTCAAATCAGAGAGTCAAAGCCGTCGGAGAGATTTGCCGTTAGGCGTGGGGTTACCTAGTCGCACACCTCCCCCCTCCTGAGGAGCCGGGGAGAGTGGCTGAGCTAAGTTGAACCGCAAACTATGGGAGGGACGGACTCTTTGTGACCTTTTGAAGGGGAGAACCTAACTGATTACCAGCGTCTTAATTTTATTCACCACAGCAGGCCGGTCCATAGAAAAACCGGGAAAATAAGTACAATCCGTCGATTCAGCTCGTCGGCAAGATGTGAAAGGTTGTCTCGGCAGCGCACTCGAACTGTTGCAAGTCCTTTGGTGAAAGGAGGATACGACCGATAGCAAAGCCGACGGACGAGGCTGCAAGCATATTGCCAGCAGGGAGAGATTTTGCTCCTTGCCATTCACTACATGCATCCCAAATGAGAAGTGGGCGGGCAATGGGTCAGTTGGCCGCCGAGAAATCCGCTCGCTCGGTCAATTCAGCAGTTCAGATTGTGCCACTCCCTCCACAGGCGTCCAACGCGATGTCAGCCTGCTGGCGGTCGCCAGATAATTGACCGAAAGCGTTTCTTTGTCGACGACTACCAATAGCCGCTTCATAAGGCTTTCGGCTTGGGCAATATAAACGCTTTGTGTTTCTGAAAGTTGCCAACGCTTCCAGCGCTCCAGACCGGTGTGTTCGCCAAGGATCCAAATGAGACGGGGATCGTCCTTTTTGATTTTGACCATTTGGCGGCACGCTGCACACGTTTTGTTCTCAAGCACTGATTTGCTTACCCGCTGCTGACAGATGGAGCAATTCGAGAATTCATCGGTGTGGGTAGGTTCCCCAGAGACAGGACAAGGTTCCGTAAACTCTGCAAGTATGCGTTTGCCAGTGACGCTACATGTCACAAGCTCCTGCCGCAAGACGCGGCGGCCCGACAGTTCACAAGTGGTGATCTCCTCGAAGGCATCAATTCTGCCATCGTCTGTTGCTGCTAAATGATAGGAGCTTGTTCCAGATTGCGGGGCGACAAACGGCTGGGCTTCGATCAATTTAGCCCACCCAGAGAAGGGTAGAGCAACGGTCGTATCGCCTACGGTGAAATGCAATTGACCGCTAGCATGTTTCACCCAAATCAACGTAATCGAAAGTGGTTCGATGATCGATGCCGAAGGATCGCGAGAAGTAGAGTTCTTTGCTGCGATACGTCGACCCGACGCAATGAGAGCGTTGAGAGAGGTTTCTTCGATCCGGGGCGGAGATTTTGTGATCGGCTCGACATCGAGCAGGCCAAGCTCTTCGACTTGGTTGTCCGAGACCGAAGTGCCATCATGGGCGACGAACAAGTGTCGTACGCAAGGACTACCATGGTCCTGAGCGGCGAAGCTTAATCTCAGAAAGGGGAAATCTACTAGTTGGCAACCGCCAAGATGGACGCGGCCTCCTTCGACTCGATACGCAGCGAAAAGCCGCGATGAAATATCCTGCACGGCGGTTGGTTGGTTGCGAGGCCGAACATGGGCGGCCTGCCCCTGCGCCCTCAGACGCGTTAACAACCAGTCGCCCAGCCCAGTCTTGAAATCGATGGGTTCAAGCTGTCCGTCCGAGGGAGAGTTTTGTAGGCCAATTCGCAATTCAGACTTGCCACCAAAGGCATCTCGATCCGATTCATCGAGTCGAAACCGCCCTACGCCATCTCTTACTTCCAGATTGAACTCGAGTTGCGCAAGTAACCAGCGCAGAAAGTCGACCGACTCTTCTTGGTGATTGGATTCAGGAACGACGGGCTCAGAAATAGAAGTATTCACGGCAGGAACTGTGCAGATGAACGCGGATGTACGCAGGTTAATTGAAGCTTCTTACTATCCAAATTGTCGGTCATCTCAAGCGAATTGCCAAGTGATTCTTTGAATCGCTCTAAAATCTGCGTTTCTCCGCGTCTATCAGCGGTTCCCTCTAGCACTAGCACCAGGCCACACGCTTTCTAAGAACATAGACCACATCCTCAGTGGCGGGGCCGATTTCTATCGGCTGCTGAATGTCGTAACCAAAATCATAGACCGCAGTTAGCTCGAATGCTGGCACGCTTTTAATCAGCTTGTCCAGTTGGCGATAAGTGTAGGTGCGAAAGTAAATCTGGTCCTCAATACGAAACTGACGTGTCGGCGTGTAGACGTCGAAACTCATTCCGACCGATTCCCGGCGACGCTTCAAATCGCAGTCGACCACCCAGAGCCTCGACAAAACGGCCAAATTGCCTCGCCGTGCCGACCAACTCTCCTCCTGCATCGGCTGGATACTCGTTGGCGTGAGGTGGAGCCCAAGCACATAGAGCCCTCCTGGCTTGAGCGACTGCGCGACACAATTCAGATGGGCTTTCGCTTGAGCTTCAGTCTGCAGATGTCGAAAGCTGTTGATGGTATTCAGTGCCGCGTCGATCGGCTCCTCCACGCGAAAGTCGCACATATCGCCCACGGTCGCCGAGGGCGGATAACCGGCCCGATCGAGCCGCTCGTTACAATATTTTACTGCGAGCGGATTGAGATCGACCCCGCCCACCTCATAACCAGCCTCGGCAAACTTGATGAGCAATCGTCCCGTCCCACAAGCCGGTTCGTAAACGTGTTCTACGGTCAGGTCGGTATGTTTTTCAAAACAGTCTTCAAGAAAATCAAACTCCGCTTTCCAATCCGAGCCGTAAACCAAGTCGTAGTACTTGGGGTAGTCGTAAAGATTGCCTTGGATGGTTTCGAGCGTCATGCCAATAGTTTACTGAATAGAAGTACAGAAAAAAGCCCAGCAGTGGCAAGAGATACGAATCAAGTAGAGTTGACGCGAATCAGGAAGTGATGTATACTCATTGTATATCCATCCTATTTCCAAGGAGCCATGATGGAAGTCCAATTTGCAAAATGGGGAAACAGTGTTGCGCTGCGTGTACCCAGTAAAGTGGCTGAAGCCCTAGGCATTGTCCCTGGTAGTATGGCTAACCTGGATCTCAAACGCGACAAGCTGATCATTACTCCCCAGCAGCACAGCTACCAGCTAGACCAATTGCTCTCAGGGATTACCTCTAAAAACTTGCATCCGGAAACCGGTGTCGGTTTCGCTATAGGTGCCGAGGCTTGTGACTAATGGCCTATATTCCCGATCGTGGCCACATTATCTGGATCAATTTTGATCCCCAAGTAGGCCGCGAGCAAGCCCGCCATCGTCCGGCCCTGGTCCTCTCACCCAAAGCCTACAATCGCAAGACGTCACACTGCGTATTGTGTCCACTCAGCAGTCGCATTAAAGGCTACCCTTTTGAAGTGTTGGTAAAGTCGGGCGAGTCAAGCGTTGTGCTTGCCGATCAGGTCAAGAGTTTAGATTGGAAATCGCGGAAAGCAAAGAAAAAGGGAGAAGTTGATGAAGAGGTATTGGCCGAGGTCGTCGGAAAGCTGAGTGCACTGCTCTTGTAGTAAGTTTACGCATCACCAGCGTATGGATTCTTAGAGATCTTCCTCTTAATCTCTTCCTTCAGCTTCTCCAGCACTGACTGCTTGTCGGTGTTTTCCAAAATTTGCGTAACGACTTGCTTGGGCGATTCGCTGCCCCAACTTGCACCGTGCTGGAAGTAGTAGCGGGCCGCTTGACCGACGATGTACGAGCCGTATCCGGCGGCGGCCCCTTGCGGCAGGGCCGTGGCGACGCTGCCGTAGCCGGCAGTCAAGGCTTTGAACGCTGACGAGGCGTAGCTCACTACCGCTTCGCTGAGCATGACCCAACCCGCGGCTTTGAGAATCGAGGTCACGAGCGAACGTGCGTTGGAGGTCGTGATACTGATGCCATAAACGCGGCCCAGCGAGGCGACCATCGCAGCATCTACCGCTGTACCTCCCAGCACATCGACTGCTGGTAGCGGGTTTAGCGAGACAGCCAGCGATTTCGTCACGGCATATTTCCAGATCGTCCCCGCTGCAATTTCTTCACGCAACCGAACTCGCATCGCAGCCATGCGATCGCTCTTGTCGGCAGCAAACATGGCTGCGTTGAGTGCCAGCAACGATCGACCCTCTGCTTCAAGGATCTCAAGGATTCGTGCGCGGAGCGTTTCAACCTTTGGCGCTGGCTTACGCCACTCTTTCCGTACCGTGCCGTCTGCCGACTCGATGAGGTATTCCACTTCGCGCGGATCGGCCTGCGTCGTGAGTAGATTCGTTGCCTCGACAAGGCCCGCCAAACGTGGCCCACGGAACAATTGGAGCAACTGCTCGACCTCTTCTGTGCGGTACAGATCGGTCTTATTCAGCACGAGTGGAATGGGCTTGTGGCTGGCAACAAGATCTTCCAAGGCGGCATACTCGGTTTCATTGAGATCAGAATCGGTGACGAACAGCACCAAGTCGGCCTGCTCGGCAGCCGATCGAGCCATCTCGCTCCGCTCGGCACCGTCGACTTCATTGAGACCCGGTGTGTCGACCAACACAACTTGCGAACTGGCAAAACCCGGCACCGCAAAGCCGAGGTCGTCCCAGGGAACACGCCACAGGTCTTGAGTCCAGCCGCCTTGGATATTGACTTGCACGATCTTGTCGCCAACAATCGCGTTGACCAATGCCGACTTGCCAGTGCTGATTTCACCAAAGACGACGATATCAATTCGCCCCGCTTTGAGTTTCTCAGCCATCCGCTCCAGTTCATCCAGATCGTGCTGCAGTTCGCGCAGTTCTTCATCGCTACAGTCCTTGAACTTGGCGATAGCCCGATGCACCGCGTCGAGCGCATCGCGGTAGTCGTCTGACGGTTCGTCGAGTTGGCTGCTTGTGGGAGGGATGTCCGTCATTGCGGCTCCTCCGTTTTTGGCTCTGGCTCTGCCGATGTACTCAGCTCCCGCCGCCCTAGTTGAATCAACTTCCGCAGCGAGTCGGGCCGTGTGAGCTCTTGCCACTGGTCGCGTGCCAACTCAGCAAGGCCACTGGGCGGCGTTTTCATCTCCTGCTGGAAATAGACAATAAAAACGTTGCCAATCCAGCGGGTTACCAGCGTTTGAACTACGCCCTGCACCAATCCTCCCGCTATCGTGCCAATACCAGGCACAGTCTTTAGCAGGGCGCCCACTCCGCTAGCGACTGCAGGCGTGGCGGCGGTCGCCCCCACCATGGCAATAAGATTTTTCCCTAACTGTTCCAGCATTTTGATGACCGTGTCGGTGTCGATCGGTTGACGATAGACCTGTGCCAGATCGAGTACCATTTTTACTGTGATCGCGCTGCCGCCAGCCAGATCGAGCAGTGGAATCGGATTGATGCCTGCCGCCCCGCCAGCCGCCCACATGTGGCGACTGACGATTTCCTCCGCCCGCTTGTCCAGCACCGCTCGCACGCGCTGCTTGGCTTCGTCGACCAAGCCGCGAGACTGCAGCAGCAGGTTGGCAAGCAGCAACTCTCGGCCGTCGCGTTCCACGATCTGCATCATCCGCTGGGCAAGTGCCTGCACATCAGGTGGCATTTCCAGCGCTTCGGTCGTCTCCTGCCCATCACTGGCCACACGAACTCTGGTTCGCGCGACAGCGCCCGCCCTGACCGCAACCACGTCGGCCGGCTCGATGCTAGGGAGCTGCTTAGCAATTTGCTTGACAAGTTCTCGCTGCTCCTCTTCCTCATACCAATCTTCTTTATTCAGGCAAACAATGATTCGCTTTTCCATCTCGGTAAGCCGCGCGAAAAGATCGGCCTCATAATCCTTCAGAGGCCCATCGACCACGAGCAAAACAAGATCAGCATCCTTAGCGGCCGCAGCCGCTTCAGCGGCCCGGCTTTCGCCCCGCACCTCGGCAAGCCCCGGTGTATCCACCAGCACAACACAGTCGTCACCCGGCCAGGGAATTTCACTACGCATCGAAGTCGTTCCCCCAACCACGTCTGCAGCAAAAGCATCGCGACCGGCCAGCGCATTGAGCAGCGTGGATTTGCCGCTTGAGATAGTACCGAATGCCACCACTTCCAATCGGCTGCCCGCCTGTTTTTCTTCTAGCGATTGTAAGCCGTGCTCGACTTCCGCGCGCAATTCGGGCGAGACCGAGGAGTCGCCAACAAACGATCGGCTGACCGAGAGATTTTCAGCAAGTTCCGATTGCTTTTGCCCAGCCGACAGTTCACTGGGATTTTTTACTCGTTGCTCATGTCGACGCTGCTTGTCGAGCGTGTTTCGTAGCAGCCGCCAGAGTAGCCAGAGCGAAAGTCCTGCGAGAACTGTCCCGCCGAGCCCTACGAGGACCAGATAGACCATCGCGAGTTTCGAATTGGCTTCGACCAATCCCCGGTAGCTATCAACGATCGTCGGCAACCAAGCCACGAGCGCATAACCGACCGCCGCCAGATAAACCAGCAACAGCAAACCGAACCGTCGAGGAAGCCAAGCCATAGGCTGCTATTTGAGATGAGAGCAGGAAAGTACTTTCAGCAACTTATTCGTTGAAGAAGGAGGAATCTTGTCGACGAAGCGAACAACAAATCATTCTAAACCCTTTACAGTATAGGCTTTGTATTCACTCTTTGCTGTAGCGATTTTGACCCAGCCCTGCGGACACGCAGCACACAGCCCCTAGAATCAAGCGCCGCTTGCCGTGGTAGACGAACCTCGCTAACCTATACACACGTATAGTTCTTCGCGCGGACCAAGATTATCTAGACCATAGGAGCCTTGTTCTCTCATGTCCTCCACCGCAGTTCTGGAAAACGTGTCTACTACAACCATCGAAGACATCCGCCAAACCGTCAGCCGACTATGGGGCTACGATACTTTTCGGCCCTTACAGCAAGAAGCGATCAAGGCGGTGCTTGCCGATCGCGATACCGTGGTCATCCTGCCCACCGGCGGCGGCAAGTCGCTCTGCTTTCAGGCACCCGGATGTTGCCTGGACGGCCTAGCAGTGGTGGTCTCGCCGCTGATCTCGCTCATGAAAGATCAGGTCGACGCGCTGCGTACCAACGGCATCGCAGCAGCATTTTATAACAGTTCGCTTACTCCTGCCGAGCGCAGCACCGTCATCGAAGCAGTACGCTGCGACGCATTAAAACTGTTGTATTTAGCTCCCGAGAGTTTGCTGAACGAAAACATGCTTGGCTTGCTTGGCAGTGTGCAGCTCTCGATGATCGCGATCGACGAAGCCCATTGCATTAGCTCTTGGGGACACGATTTTCGGCCCGAGTATCGTGGCCTGCGTACGCTCAAACAGCGTTTTCCGGGCGTCGCCGTCCATGCCTACACGGCAACGGCTACCGAGCGCGTGCGTCACGATATCGCAGCACAACTAGGGCTCGACGAACCAGTCATGTTGGTCGGTTCATTCGATCGGCCGAATCTCAACTACCGGGTCCAGCGCCGCACGCGAGGCATGGATCAAATGTTAGAAGTGATCGAGCGTCACAAAAACGAGTCGGGCATCGTCTACTGTATTTCTCGCAAAGAAGTTGAGAAGACCGCTGACGCGCTCAACGCATTAGGTCACTCGGCCCTGGCTTACCATGCCGGCTTGTCCGATGCCGTGCGGATGCAAAACCAAGAAGCGTTTCTCGAGGAGAGAATCAACATTGTCGTTGCGACCGTGGCTTTCGGCATGGGCATCGACAAGTCGAACGTCCGATTTGTGATCCACTCGGGAATGCCAAAATCTCTGGAAGCCTATCAGCAGGAAAGTGGCCGGGCGGGTCGCGATGGGCTTGAGGCCGATTGCTGTCTCTTTTACGGCGGCGGCGATTTTGGCACCTGGAAACGGCTGATGGCCATGTCGGGCGAAGCGAACGAAGCGGCTCTTGAAGCCTTGCAAGCGATTGACCGATTTTGCAACTCGATCACTTGTCGGCATCAGGCGTTGGTGCAGTATTTTGGCCAGTCGCTCGACCAAGAAGAGTGTGGTGCGTGCGATGTCTGCTTAGATCAATTGGAACAAGTGGACGACCCGCTGATCGTGGCGCAGAAAATTCTGTCGTGCATCGTGCGGCTCGAGCAAATGTACGGTGCCGACTACACAGCACAAGTGCTAATGGGTTCACAGGATCAGCGGATCTTAGAAAAAAAGCACGATCGGCTCAGCACTCATGGCCTGCTCAGTGAGTTTCCGAAAACCGTCATCCGCGACTGGATCGAACAACTCATCGGCCAAGGCTGTGCGCAAAAAGTTGGCGAATACAATCAGCTCCATGTTACCGAGCTCGGCTTCCAGGTCATGCGCGGTGAACATACTCCTCGACTGCTCAAGCCCGCTTCGAAATCAAGTGGAAATAAAACGCGGACTGCGGATCCAGCCTCCTGGGAAGGCGTCGACCGAGCGTTGTTTGAATCGCTTCGGGCGTTACGTCGCAAGATTGCCACCGAGCAAGCAGTGGCGGCGTACATTGTGTTCGGCGATGCGGCCCTTCGCGACATGGCCCGTCGTCGGCCCTCGTCGCTGGAGAACTTTTTGCAGGTTCAAGGCGTTGGACAAAAAAAGTGCAAAGACTATGGCGAGCAATTTCTGGCCCATCTGACCGAATATTGCGCAGAGAACCATGTCCCGATGGACGAGCCGGTGTTACCGCTTTCGCCCCCACGGCGGGCCAGGGGGCTGAACGCGTCGACGATTGCCGCATTCCCCCATTTTGAGGCAGGAAAATCTATCGCCGAAGTTGCCGAAGCTATGGGCCGAGCGAATTCGACTGTGTGCGGTTATCTTTCCGAATACCTTCGCCACGAAAAAATCACCGACCCATCGCACTGGGTCGACCAAACAACGGCCGAGTGCATACGTCAAGCAATCGAAGAAGTAGGCGGCGAACGACTCACGCCGATTTTTGAGCAACTAGGCGGCGACGTTCCCTACGACAAAATCCGCATTGTGGCCACTTGTCTGGCCAATGCGGCGGACGGCTGAACCACGAACAGCCCTCGTTAGCCGTCGTTGCCAAGCGACCCACCCACCAAAAACCTTCAGCTATGCTAAAAATTGTTGTTGACCCTTAGCGCGAGCAAATCACTTGGCTGCGATACTTGAAAACCTTTCCGTCGGTTGGGTAGGAGGATAATCTTCCGCTCTACACCAACCCCCACCGCTTCCGCAGCCACCATTCGGTGCCTAGCACCGCGACGAGCGTCAGAAACAGTGGCCAAGTATCCCAGAGGGTCCGGTGCTGAGAAATTTCTTCCTCAAACTCGCTGGTACGCGATTGAAGTTGTTCGAGCAGCTCAGGCAATTCTTCCGGCGCTAAGCCTTGCCCCCCTGCTTCGGCGGTGAGGTTGGCAAGCGCCGCCAGCAGCGTAGGCTCTGCCGCAGGTTGATCGAGTTCCATGTCTTGGTCGGGCACAAGGAACCTTGCCTGAGCGGTTCCTTGGATTTCATTGCCATCGCTAGCAGTGACGGTTACTCGATACTCGCCCGCGAGATCGGTTTCCGTAAAATTGCCCAACAATTTTTCACCACGGCTGCTCGGCAGTAGCGACACTTTACTGCCATCGGGTTTCTCCACCTCAAGGTGAAATGAAGCAGCAGGCAGCGATTCTCCATTGTCATTTATCGCACCAAACGAAAATTCCACACGGCTGCCGCGTTGGTAGCGGCGCCCATCGAGATGTACCCACACCGATTGATCGCGAATGTTATCCTTGCGTGCCAGCCACAGGATCAGTTGGCGCCAGAAGCGACGCAGCACCTCGCCATGCCCTTCCATTTGCCATCGCCAAGTGGAGTCGACCGCCAAAGCGGCAGTTCGGCCAGATCCACAAGCACCGGTGACCAACAGGGGCCAGCGCTTCGCATCGTCCGATCGAGCGATAACTTGAGCATTGGGCTTGAGTTGCGAGCGATCGAATCGATTGGCCCCGTCCAGAGGTGGTAGTACACGCCAATCCAGCGGTTTGCCGTCAGCTTGAGAAATTTCGAGGATAGGATGCACCTTCTCTCCGACTTGCTTTGGAACCAAGCGAAGGGGTTTGAGAATGTGCATATCTTCACGGGGACGTTCGCCAAAATTTTGCCGTTCTGCACGACCAATCTTAATCGGCAAGGCACCCTCAAGCGGCGAACCACGGTACCCGCCAGGACCAAAACTATGAAAACCTCCCAGCATAGCCAAGCCGGCGCCCTGTTCAACCTTCTCAGCCATTTCTTCCCAAGATCGATTGTCCAGAGCCATCACATCAAGATCGCCGAGCAAATAGACGTCGTAATTGCCTTCGGCGAGTTGCTGGCGAATGTCGATTCGCTTCTTACGATAATTGAGCAGATCATAGCGGAGGTGAATGTCGGCATGGGCGGCCAGTGCACCCCGGATAAAGCGAGGTTCGACTCCCGGGCCGCCGCCAATGCTGGCGGTCCCCGCGAGATAAAGGACGTTAATGCCGCCCTTCCTCACCGAAACAAAAGTGCTCTGCGAATTGTTGTTTGTCGCGAGTTCGCCTTCAGGCGATTCGACTTGCACGGTGACTTTGAATTCACCAGGCACAAGCGGTGTGTAGGAAAGCGAGACGGGAATACGCCGATGATCGCTGCCGACTTCGATCTGTTGAGTGTCGACAACTTCCATCTCACCCGCAGGAGTTTCCCACAGAAGTTGCACTTTATACTCTTGGTTTGTGTAACCATCTGCGATGACCTCGGCTTGAATCGTAACAGGTGTTTCGGAAAAAACGACGTCGTTTGCTAGGAGACTGTCGACTCGCAAATCCGATTGCAAACCGAGCGCCGGGCGACCATAGGTAAACGTGAATAGCGGAATCTCATCGATCGCCAGTCTCCGCGCTACCGTTTGCGGCGGCAAATCACGCGGAGCATAAGAACGCTGGGCCCCGTCGCTCATCAGCAGCACTGCCACGACCCGCTGCTGGGCTTCTCGCTGGAGAACCTCGTCCAGCGCCGAGCCAATTGCCGTTTGCGGCCCAACGGGCTGCTCGGGCAAGGTGACAAGACCGTCTTTCAGCGTAGCTGGAATAACGTTTTCGTCAAAACGATAAATTTTAATATCCCAAGCTTCCGCCAGCGCGGATAGCTGATCGCTTGCTGAAGCGATCGAGGACCGCAGCGCATCCCAGCGAGAGTTGCCGCCTACCGAATCGGCAATCTGCATGCTTCGCGAGCTATCAAGCATCAGTACGAGCGAACCCGGCAATTTACGAATTTCTGTAACAACAAGCGTCGGACGCAACATGGCAAAGAGTAGCAGCAAGGCCGTGCCAGCGCGCAGCCCTACGAGGATACCCCGTTGCCGGACCGACAGACGTCGTTTGCTGGGCCTCACCAACAAGACCAGCACCAGCAAACAGGCGACCACAAGTAAAAACCAGGGTCCGCCTACCGGATCGACGCCCCAGGATTTCATGGCGACTCCCGATAAAACCGATTGGCCAGTACATATTCAGTTCCCCAGACGATCGCAACCAAGGAAATGGCCCAAGGAAAAAGTCCTCGGCCCGTACGACCGATATCGACGTAACGCTCGACATCGTCCAGCGTCCGAGCAAGTTTTACTTGATCGCTTGGCAAAGCGCCGACCAGTGCAACGGGGTCGACACGCATCAATCGGCTTAACTCGGGCGCCAGGTTGATGCTGAAACCGCGGTCGAGCCGTCGGTCTTCCCCTCCCGACGCGACCCGATAGTTACCCAACTCGCCCGTTGTGCTGATGCGAATCGTCTCCTCGCCGGGCGGCAAGCTACGTCGCAGCGGCTGGCCTATCGGCGGTCGCAACACGAAACTAGAAACCCGTTGTCTGGGGGGAAGCGAAATGCTAACCGTTTCCCCAGCCAAGTACTCAAGAGGACGGTTTTCGCTCTGTGCCATGTAACCGACGATTTGATTCATCAAGGCCACGAATGGCCAAGGTTCGGGGCCTGTAGGCAACAGGTTCCACGGCTCACGCCCGACGGGTTCCAACGGATCGGAAATAGCGGTCGCAAAGGTCAGCGCACGGCCACGCCCAACAGGCCTTTCGAGTAGAGCCGGATGATGATTCGCAAAAGGGGCGATCACGTAGGTGTCCCCCGCCAAATCGGCGAATTCCCAATACTCGAATACGGGATAAATTTGCCAAGGTATCTCCGCCGAAAAATCGCGAAAACCTCGGAGCGCCGGATGATCGAATTGTCTTGGCCGAAAGTAAGTCGTGAGTCGCGACTTTCGTTTCAATACCCCGGGCAAGAGCCTTTGCGCAGCGCTGCGGTTCAGCTCGTTGGCCCGAGCAAGATGCCCAAGAAACAACCCAACACTGCCACCTTGGTCGGCAAAATCAACGATCTTTTGCCAGAGCTCGTCAGAAAGTGGCGGGGGATCTAGGAGGCAGATCGCATCGAAATCGTCAAACGCCACGTTATTCGCCTTGGCGTAGCGTTCAGTCAGGCAATCAAATTGATTGGAAGCATGGTCAGCAATCAATGAAGGACTCAACGCCTCTCGCAAAAAAAGAGCGTCGCTTGCATCTTCGCCTAGCAACAAAATTTGAGCTGCAGGACGGACTTCGACGGTAAAATATCGCGTGTCGTCGATTTGCAGCGGATCGGAAGTTGTAAGTCGCACCGAGCCCTGATGAGTACCTAAGGGCAAATCCGCCAGTTCAAAAGATACTCGACCAATACCTTCCTCAGTCAGTTCCGCAACACGCTGACCACGCTTGATCGGTTTGCCATCGGCATCCTGGAGAAAGAGCTCAACCAGCGGATTGTCGGCCATGCCGTTGGCTGCGACCGGTGCCTCGATATGAAGTGGCTCTCCCAATCGCAGCGAAGTCGCTCGCATCTCAAGTGGCAACAGAGACAGATTCTTGACTTCTTCGACGCCCACATCGACCAAATAGATACGTACATCGGGTGCTTCGGAAAGGGCTTCGTTGATATTCTCGATTGCCGATTCAGTAAACGAATCGGCGTTGAGATCGCTAAACAAAAATACTTCCTGGCGAGATTCCTTGCGATCGGCGACAAGTTGAATCGCCTCGCGCACCGCATCTTCTAGCGGTCGAGGATTGTTCTCGGCAACAAGGTTTTGCACACGAGCTTCCGCGGTACTGGCATCGACGACAAATCCGGCAGACGATCGGCTAAGATCCAGCACACCAATTTCTGCGCTCTCGGGAAGCTGGAGCAAAAGCCCCTGAGCCATGTCCGAGGCTACTTGCCGTCGCGTACTGTTTTGGTAGACATATTGCATGCGTGCCGAGTTGTCGATCACCAGCGCCACGGCCAACGGAGCACCTTCCTTACCACGCAATCCACTCCCCTTGATTGTGGGACGAGCGAGCGCGAGGGCCAACCCCACGATAAATGCACACCGCAAGGCCAACAACAGCAAGTGGCGAAAGTTAAGCCGACGACGATTAGCCGCTTGTCGTTTTCGCACGAATTGCAATGCCGGGAAGTCAAGCTTTTTGGGCTGGCGACGCTTGATGAGATGCAGAATGATTGGCAGCGCCACCAGCGCTACCCCTCCAAGCAAAGCGGGTGTCAAGAATCCCATCGCTTATCCTCGATTCCGGCGATTGATGAGATACTCCGTCAAAGCCCGATCAAACTGCATGCTCGTATCAAGCGGCACATAGTCGATACCGCTTTGTCGACACTCAGTTTCGTACAAAGATCGAAAGCCGCTGATCTCTTCCAGATATTCACTCCGATACGCGTCGGCATCTATTTCGAGCGTTTCGCCCGTCTCTGGATCGCGCAATTCTACGAGCCCATCAAAAGGAAACTTCACTTCGGCTTGGTCGAGAATGTGAAACAGAATCACATCGTGTCCGCCATGTCGAAGCCTGCGCAGCGAGGCAATCACCTCGTCAGAGTCGGTCAAAAGATCGCTAAATAACATGACCAAGCTGCTGTGCTTCAGCATGGCTGCGACTTGGTTGAGACTCTGTCCTATATTCGTTTTGTTGCGCGGCCGGAGATTGGCGAGCAATGAGAGAATATTTCCGATTTGCTGTCGTTTCGATTTCGGAGCGAGGCTGTTCTCGATCTTTTCGCCAAAAGTAATGAGCCCCACAGGATCGTTCTGATGAATCATCAAATAGCAGAGTGCTGCGGCAAGGCAGATCGAGTAGTCAAACTTACTTAGTTCTTGGTCATGGGTGTAAGCCATCGACGCACTCAGGTCCATCACTAGATAGCCGGTAAGATTCGTTTCGGCTTCATACTTCTTAACATAGTATTTGTCGGTCTTCGCGTAGACTAACCAATCGATGTCATCGGGATTGTCGCCGTGAGTATACTTGCGGTGCTCGCTAAACTCGACCGAAAATCCATGGAACGGGCTGGCGTGGAGGCCCTGAAGAAAACCTTTGACGATAAACTGGGCGCGCAGGTCGAGCCGCGAAATATGGCGGATGACTTCGGGTTTTAGATATTTTTCGACGGTGGGCATGAGAAAATAGGACGCGGATGAACGCAGATTAAGCGGATGTGCGCGAATCAAAAAGGTAAAAGGGAAAGATTGAAACGCAGAGACGCTGAGAACGCAGAGAATTGATGTGCCAACATTATTTTCCCTTTCCCCGTTTAAATCCGATTAAACCGTGTTCATCCGCGCTCTATTCTTTCCAGTTAATGAAAACCGATCTTTCGCTTTGGTTTCCCCGGAGGTGGCTGCATGAGTTGTCGGATTGCGTCAAAAACGACGCGGAAGTTTTCGTCATATTTTTTCTCCAGTTGTTCCAGTCTTCGGGAAAACGATCCAAATTTCTTTTCACCGCACGAACGAGCACTTTTGTCTCCACTCCATAAAGAGCTGACAAATCAGAATCGAGCATTACCTTTTGTCCGCGCAGCAACAGGATGGATTGCTCAATCCGTTCGCTAGGCACGAGTGTCGATTTGACTCGCTTTTTAGCCGTTTTTTTTGGCACAAATATCTCTCATTCGCTTTCCCTTTTGAGGTGCCAATTTGGCACCTCAAGTCACGCTAATCTTTGTCCTGCTGCTCTGTCTCTCTCCCTACTGTCCACTATATTTCGGGATTTCAGGCACAGGAATCTCCTCAAGCAATCTCGCAATAAGATCCTCAGTCGACATCCCCTCAGCCTGCGCCTGAAAGTTCGTGCTAATGCGATGTCGCAGCACAGGAACAGCAACGCGCTGCACATCTTCAATCGCGACAGTAAACCGGCCGTCCATCGCGGCGAACGCTTTGCCGCCGTGGATGAGAAACTGCCCGGCTCGCGGTCCTGCACCCCAATCAACCAATTCGCTAACAAATTTCGGTGCTGACGGATCTTTCGGACGAGTGGCACGAACCAAGGAAGCGACGTAGGTGACGATATATTCGCTGACCGCTACCGAGCTCACCAACTTTTGCAGATTCAAGATCGCTCGGGTCGATAGGATTTTCGAGACGACCGGTTTTTCGTGGCGTGTCGTCGAAGCGAGGATCAGCTCCTCTTCTTTTGCCGACGGGTAGTCGACCTTAATGTTAAACATAAATCGATCGAGCTGTGCTTCGGGAAGCGGATAGGTGCCTTCCTGTTCGATAGGGTTTTGCGTAGCGATCGTAAAGAACGGATCGGGCAAAGAATAAGTAGTCTGCCCCACCGTTATTTCGCGCTCTTGCATCGCTTGTAATAGTGCTGCTTGAGTCTTGGGCGGCGTACGGTTGATTTCGTCGGCGAGTAGAATATTGGTGAACACGGGCCCTTCGACAAAACGAAAACTCCGTCGGCCATGCTCGTCTTCGTCGAGGACGTTGGTGCCGGTAATGTCCGAGGGCATCAGGTCGGGAGTAAATTGAATGCGTTTGAATTCCAGATCAAGGATCTGTGCCAAGGTGCTCACCATTAGCGTCTTGGCCAACCCGGGCACCCCTTCGAGCAAACAGTGTCCACGAGTAAAGATAGCCGCAAATATCTGCTCGATCACCTCGCTCTGACCAACGATCACCTTTTGCAGCTCTTGCTGCATGATCTGTCGATGCTGCTGGAACTCTTTAAGGATGTCGCCAAGGTTGCGAGTTTTGGTGGTCAAAGTTCTATCTTTCTTTGGCTTTGAGGGCACGGTCGTATCTTGGATTTCCAATCTGACAATTCTAGTGCTCACCGAGCCTGCAGACAATGTACGCTGCAACGTGCATTGTTTCCCCAGCTATCGCACCTTACGATAGCAATAGGTAAACGCCGTTCGCATAGGACGAATCCAATACAAAAAAGATAGAAACACAGAGGCACAGAGGACTTCAAGTTGTCGTCACCTGCCTCTTCCGTGCTCTCTGTGCCTCTGTGTTTTAAAATAGACCATGAAGAAAATCTCCAAACATTTGCCGATCGCCTTCCTCGCCTTTGCCGGAACGCTTGGCTGTGCCGGCGATTTGTCGGCAGAGCCCATCTCTGCCGAGCAGGTTCGTACGGCCATCGATGGCGGTGTAAAATTTCTGCTGGACGAGCAGAACGAAAATCGCGGCTCTTGGAACGAGATTGCTCGATACAAGGGGGGCGTGACTGCGCTGTGTACTCTGGCACTGCTAAATGCAGGGATTGAGCCAAGCCATCCTCAAATCCAAAAGGCGTTGGCTTTCTTGCGGAGGATCGAGCCGACTGCCACCTACAGCGTGTCATTGCAAACGATGGCCCTTTGTGCAGCGAATTCGCATCAAGATCAGGTGCTCATCCAACGCAATGTACGATGGCTCGAAGAAAAGCAGCTTGCCTCCGGCGTGTGGTCTTACCCGGGCGGTGATGGCGACAACAGCAATTCTCAATTTGCCGTACTGGCTCTGCACGAAGCGGAACGCGTCGGCGCAAAAATCCAGCAAGAAACTTGGGACAAGGCGGCCGACTATTGGTCCAGCAGCCAGAACCCCGATGGCTCTTGGGGTTATAAAGTCGATTGGCCCGACGGCCTAGGCAGCATGACTTGCGCGGGCATCGCTGCCACGGTGATCTGCGCTGGCCATGTCGATCAGCCCGATGCGGAGGTGAAGAACGATCTGATCCAGTGTTGCCAACCACAAGAAGACGATGATTCGCTCGAAAGGGCGTTGGTGTGGCTGGGGCGGAATTTTTCTGTCAGTCGAAACCCCGGACGGCGTGGCATGGGGCACGTTTAGCACCTCTACTATTTGTACGGCCTGGAACGCGTGGGTCGGATGACTGCCAGACGCTTGATCGGCGATCATGACTGGTACCGCGAAGGTGCCGAGTACCTAATTGGTCAGCAAGATGCTTTCAGCCATCATTGGCAGGGTCGAGGCCATGCAGAAGACAATCCTCATATTGCGACTTCCATGGCGCTGCTGTTCCTCTCCAAGGGACGTCGCCCCGTGCTTCTTGCCAAGCTCGCACATGGCCCCAAGGACGATTGGAACAATCATCGTAGCGATGTAGCTAACCTGACCGCCCGCACAGAGGAAAAGTGGAAACTCGATCTGACGTGGCAAATTTTCGATCTCAAAACCGCGTCCGTCGACGATTTGTTGCAGGCGCCGGTACTGTTTCTCTCCGGCAGCAAGGTACCTGAGCTGGCTGGCCAAGAACAAAAAATTCGCGAGTACTTAAATCGAGGCGGTTTCCTCTTTGCCGAGGCTTGTTGTGTCGATGGCAGTCGGTTTGAAACAGGGTTTCGAAAATTTCTTGATCGCGTGTTTTCTGAAAAAGAGTATCGACTACGTATCGCAGGTCCCGAACATCCACTCTGGCGCGTGGAAGAACTCGTTCGCCCCGAGTCGCCTTATGTCACGCGATTGTGGACCGTCGAATACGGCTGTCGCACTTGTGTCGTTTTCTCCGAAATCGACCTCTCGTGCTATTGGGAACTCTATGGGCAGGGAAGGCTGCGAGGGTTGCCAGAAACTATCAAGCTGCGGTTGGCCGACGCCAACTCGATTGGCATCAACGTCTTGGCCTACGCGACCAACCGAGAACCCAAGGCAAAAGAAGCGGCATTTGTCGGCACCAACAACTTGGACTCTCTCAACGCGGCCAGCAGCAGAGGGATAATTCAGATTGCCAAACTACAACATGGGGGCGGTTGTAACGATGCTCCAGGGGCGCTTGTCAATTTGCTTCGCACGGCAGCACAAGGCGAGCTCAAGCTACGAATCAGCACCACCGAATTTCCCATTCGTGCCGACGACAAGAGTTTGTTCCACTTTCATCTTGCGTTCATGCATGGTCGGCACGATTTTCGTTTCTCTACCGCCGAGCGAGAATCATTGCGCCGTTACCTCGAAAACGGCGGTACGCTGTTTGCCGACAGTATTTGTGCTAGCGAGGAATTCGCCCAAGCATTTCGCCGAGAGATAGCAGCGGTAATGCCTGATTCTAGTTTGCAGCGAATCCCTGCCAGCGATCCGTTGTTTAGTACCTCGACAGGAGGATTCGATCTGCGAAAGGTCGATCGCCGCGATCCCGTGGAGCAAAGTTCTGACCAGCCGCTGCGAACACGCGTGCGTAAGGTAGAACCTGAGCTGGAAGGGATTTCGATCGAAGGACGCTGGGCCGTGATTTTTTCGCCCTACGACATTAGTTGTGCGCTCGAACAACACGAATCGCTCGAATGCCGTGGCTACACGCGAAAAGACGCAGCCCGACTGGGGCTCAATGTACTGATGTACTCGCTGAATCCCGATGCGGAGTGAGTTCATGGACTGCCCTCCAGCCATTGAATCAACACCGGTAGCAGCACCAAATTGCCCACCAAGCCGCCGATCATCGAGAGGCTTACCAACGCGCCGAAGTAGATCGTCGGGATGAAATTGCTAAAACAGAGCGTCGCAAAACCTACGACCAGCGCCAGGGTAGCGAACACAGTGGCTCGTCCGACCGTAGCTTGCACCGATTGAAGGGCTGCGACCAACGAAGCCCCTTCGCGGCGTTCTCTTTGGTAAGACATGACGTAGTGGATCGACCCGTCGACCGACAGGCCAAGCGAAACCGCGGCGATCATTGCCGCTCCCATGTTTATCCTTATTCCCAGCCAACCCATCGCGCCAAAAAGCAGCAACGCCGGAAGTGCGTTTGGTATTAAGGTCACCGCGGCCAAGCCGACGCTGCGAAAAGCGACAAGCATCATTGCCAATATCGCCACCGCGGCGACACCAAAAGTTAGCCATTGGTCGCGTAGCAAACTCTCGACCAGCTGAGCCAGCAGGACGTAATAGCCGGTCACTTGGGCACCGGGAAACGATTTCTCGGCAGCGGCTCGTACCTGTTCGATCATCTGCATTTTATCCGCAGCTTCGAGTCGCGTGGGCGATCGCAATAGGATTCGCATTTTGGGTTGGTTCTGTCGGTCACCGCGAAAATAAATCGTCTCGACAAACTCAGGCATGCGGGCGCCGATGAGTGAGAGTCCGCCGCGAATCGCAATTTTTCTTCCTATATCGAGATTCTCAAACCCCCCGCAGCCGGCGTCTAAGATGTCTGCCAGCGAGATAGCTTTGGCCAACTGGGGAACTTCGGCTAAAAGTTGCTTCTCGAAGTGGAGAATTTTGCTGAGGAACTTAAGGTCAAGTTGTCTTGGAGCGGTCAGGGAAATGTCCCAAACGCCTGCGCCATCAAATTTGGTTTCAACGAATCGGTAACCTTGAATCAAAGGACTGTCTTGCCGGAAGTTACGCGTAAAATCTGTTTCGCGTTCAAGGCGAATACTGCCCGACATCAAGACAACGACAATCGCTCCTCCTACAAGCAGTAGCCAGCGCGAGTTTCGAGCCGACCAGCCAAGGAGACGATTCAGAACTTGTTGTAATGCCAATTCATCGATCGCAGGTGTTCGACCCTCGCTGTGGTTGCCGATTAGCACAATAAAAGGTACCGCAAGGACGACGCTTACCAGCACCATCAGCGAGCCGATCGCCATCATCAGACCAAAGTCGTGTACAGGTCCCACGCGCGAGCTCATCAGTGCCGCAAAGCCGGCGGCGTCGGTGAGACATGCAAACAATACAGGAGCTGCCAATTTTCGCCCCGCATCGAGCAGCGCTTCCCTTGGCGCAAGCCCCTGCGACTGCGCGTCACGAAAGCGAACAATCACGTGCACAATGGTTGCCACTCCAACCACGGTAACGATTGCCGCCAACATTGAGCTCACAAAACTCAATTGCATACCCATCAACACGAGCAGTCCGCGCGTGAGAGCCAGAGTCATTTGCACGACCACCAAGGGAAGAATCAGCCAGCGGATCGACCGAAAGCAAGCGAAGATCGTCAGCATCAGTAGCAGCGTACACCAAGTATTCAGCTGACGCCCGTCCTCATCCAGCAAATCAAAAGCTTCTTCCACCACCACGGGTTCGCCAACGATTGTACCGTCAGCATATTTGGCAAGAAGTAGGCGAAGCTGTCGCAATGTTTCGCGTCGTGGCGGAAAATCAGAAGTTGGCTCTGCCAGCAGGCAGACTATCCCTGCCGCGTCGTATGCCGCGCTATGCGTGTAGCCCGAAAAAACTTCGCGTAGTTTGGCCCCCCGATTCTCGTCTGTAAAATCAGCCGCCTTCGGTGGATCAATCAGCGAGACCGCGGCCACGACTCCTGGTACCTTGCGAACGGCCGCCGAAACGACCCCCAATCGTTCTAGGCCTGCCGCAGATCGAAGCTCGGGGTCAGAGTAAACCGCCAGTACAATTTCATGCCGACCAAACGTTTCTTGCAGCTCAAGAAAGGGAGCACGTTCAGGATCTCCATCAGCAAACATATTTTCGATCGAGCGATCGAGCGAGAGCTGACGGCCCACCAGGGCGGCCGCAACCGAGACAAGAACTCCTACGCAAAAGAGCAAGCTGCGGTGACGAATTACCCGATCGAGCCATTCAAAAAATTGGTGGGGGCGAGGCTCGGTCATCCAAGAAGTTGATTTTCTTTAGTAGAAGAATTGAAGTCAGGTTGACGCGGGAAGTATCGCAGTATCGGGCTTAGTCGCAGGGGCTTCAACCGGTGCGTTTTCATGCCAGCAGACTGCCTGTGTCTCATCCCCATGAAGATGGAAGCATCTTTGCTATTTGATGAAATCCTGGGCAGGCGGCCATGCAAGGAGTGCTAGCGACAAAATGGCAGTTTCCCTCGCGTCTCAACCCTTTGGCAGACAAGGAGTTACGAATCACATCTTCGTTCCGAAGGCGACTTGACCCCTAGGTTGCAGGGCACCTATAATCCGCCGCCTCAATTTTTAAGGCTCACTTTTCGTAACTCCTAGCCCTGTAGGTTGTTGTGCGCGTTCGGTTCTCTTGTCGAACGCTGCCAGAAAGAGACTTGCTGATCTCCTCGCGAAATCCATCGCGTTGCTCGCTTTCGGTCCGCATTGAGCGGCCAGGATGGAGTTGCGCGCAGGCTTTTTTGACGCCCTTGATTGTGCCAGCGATTTTCTTTGTGCTCTTTGTTGTACCTTGCTGGTCGGCCGACATCGGCGCAGGCAATGCTGACCCAACCCAGCCGATCACCATTGCTGCCGACTGGTGCTCTCGATGGCAGCAAGGGGAATACGAAGTCTATCATCTACGTGGGCATTGTTACATTAACCAGGGATTAACCTATGCGCGAGCGCCGGAAGCGGTGCTGTGGATTGATCGGTCTGGCGCGCCGCAAGAGCCGACCAAAATTCTCGTCTACCTAGAGTCGCCGAACGCCGAACGCGTCGTGGTCGACTATCAACGATCCTCTGCCGGAGGACAAAACGCAAAGGCACTAGGGCAGGAAAAATCTACGACCTGGTTCAAGCGGTTCTACACTTCAGCTTCGCTACGGCTGCAACTTCCCCCCTCGGCTCCCGCGCCAACGACTAGGCCAGAAATCTACGACCGGGGGCTTGCGCAATTCGACCCGCAACGCAATCGGCAATTGACGCTGGCACAGTTTACCGAGTTCGTGCCTGCTGTCAGCCCTGTGCAGTCCATGCCTTCAGGCATGCGTAGCATTCAAATGTCGCCACGAAACGATTCGTCGCCGGTGATCAACTCGAGACCCCAACCAAATGGCGAACGAATCACGGTTGTTTCCGGTGGCATTCGCGTGTTGGTTGAAGGATTGGCGTCCGAGGGATTGCCCTCGGCATTGGGCCCGGTCGGCACGGTCGACATCAGCACCGATCGAGCGGTCATCTGGACCGCAGGCGGCGACTTGGGCTTCGGTAGCCAGTCGTTGCAGTCTCAGGACACGCCGTTGGAAATCTACATGGAAGGCAACATCGAGTTTCGCCAGGGCGACCGCGTTGTCTACGCCGACCGCATGTTTTACGACGTCCGCCGCCAGGTGGGCGTAATTCTTAATGCTGAACTGCTCACTCCGTTGCCGCAAACTGACAACTTCGAATACCAAGGTTTAGTCCGGCTGCGTGCCTCGGCAATCCGCCAGCTCGACCAAGCGAATTTCACCGCGACTAATGCCCAGATTACGACCAGCCGCCTAGAGGAGCCGAGCTATTATTTCAGCTCCAACGAGATTTCCTTCCAAGACGTGCAAAGTCAGGTTTTCGATCCTCGCACAGGCGAACCGCTGGTCGAACATCAGCAGATGGCCCAGAGCAATGGCAACACGGTTTACGTGGGTGGCATCCCGGTTTTCTACTGGCCCAGCTTTGCCACCGACCTGCGTAAGCCAACTTTTATTATCGATGGGATTCGCGTTGGCAACGATCGAGTTTTTGGGAACCAGGTGCGGACCGATATCGATGCTTACCAGTTGTTTGGCATTCGTAACGCTCCGCAGGGAACTGACTGGGGACTTAGCATTGATTATTTGAGTGATCGAGGCCTTGGGCATGGGACAACGTTTGAATACGACCGCTCCGAAATTTTAGGTCTCGAGGGACCGGCCCGAGGACTGCTGGATTTCTGGGGTATTAGCGACAACGGGCTCGACAATTTGGGTTTTGGTCGGCGTACGATCACACCGGAAAAAGACTATCGTTTCCGATTTTTTGGTCAGCATCGACAACGGTTTCGCAACGGTTGGGAGCTTGCCGGTGAATTGGGTTGGATCAGCGACCGTACTTTTCTGGAACAGTACTACGAACGCGAATGGGACGAACAGAAAGACCAGCGTACTGGCCTGCGGCTGAAACGGCTGGCCGATAATCGATCGCTCTCTGTTGAAGCGAACGGCCAGTTGAACGCTTTCTTTACCGAGACCCAATGGCTACCGCGCGCCGATCACTATTGGCTCGGCGAGTCGCTGCTAGGCGATCGACTGACTTGGTTCGAGCATTCCCAGGCCGGCTATGCCAACCTCAACGTGGCAACCCCGCCGACCAATGCGACTTTGCTGGGTCAGTTCACACAGCTTCCTTGGGAAGCAAATGTCGAAGGCGAGCGACTTGTTACGCGACAGGAAATTGATCTTCCGTTTAGCGTCGGTGCCGTAAAAGTGGTGCCCTTTGCACTGGGCGAACTGGCCCATTGGGGCGAAGCCCTTGATGGCAATGATTTGCAGCGCGCTTATGTGCATACCGGAGTACGGGCCAGCGTCCCTTTCTGGGCCGCCTATCCCGGCGTACGCGATTCGCTGTTCAACCTCAACGGTTTGGCCCACAAGGTGGTATTCGATGCCGAATTTTCCTATGCCGATGCGAGCCGAAATTTTACCGACCTGCCCCTCTACGATCCGTTGGATGATATTTCCATTATCGAAATGCGGCGACGGGTGTTGAATCCGACGCTTTCACCAACCATCACGAGCCTCAAGTTTGATCCCCGGTTCTACGCGCTTCGAACGGGAATTCAAGGATCGGTCACCTCACCCACAACCGAAATTGCCGACGACCTGATGGCTTTGAGGATGGGAATGAGGCACCGCTGGCAAACCAAACGAGGCGGTCCCGGTCGGCAGCATATTGTCGACTGGCTGACGATCGATTCCAATGCGACTTGGTTTCCCAAGCAGAATCGAGACAACTTTGGTGAAGACCTAGGGCTAGTCGACTACGATCTCCGCTGGCACTTGGGAGAACGTTTTACGATCCTCTCTGATGGTGCTGCCGACTTCTTCGGCAATGGCCTGAGAATGGTCTCTGGTGGAGTGCTGCTCAATCGCCCTTCGCGCGGGAACGCGTATTTCGGTTTTCGATCAACCAGTGGGCCTTTCAACAGCGATGTCCTGCTGGGAAGCTACAGCTATCGGCTGAGCCCGAAATGGATTTCTACCGCCGGCACCTCAGTCGACCTAAGCGATGCGGGCAATATCGGACAATCTTTCTCGATGACTCGCATTGGGGAATCGCTGCTCGTAACATTGGGCATCAATGTCGACGGAGGTAAAGATAACGTAGGCTTCCGATTCTTGGTCGAGCCACGTTTCCTCCCGAAGCTGCAACTAACAAGTATGACTGGCATTGAAGTGCCGCCGGCTGGAGCTTTCGGTTTGGAGTAAGGAACAAATATGCCATCGACACCGCCTGAGGAAGTTGACGTACCGTTTCAGCCGAATCGTGGTTGGGTAAAGCGATTCGCCGTCGCTTGCCGAGGAATAAAAATTGCGGTCCGCGGCGAAGCAAGCTTCTTCGTTCATCTCTTTGTAACTGCAATGGCGGTGCTGGCCGGCGTGATATTTGGCATCTCCCGTCGAGAGTGGTGCTTGATCATACTTTGCATTTCGATAGTCCTTTGCGCAGAGTTGCTTAACACATCTCTCGAACGACTTGCTCGAGCGATTTCCCGAGAAGAGAACCCAGACATTCGCGACGCGCTCGATATCGCGAGCGGCGCAGTTCTGGTCGTATCCATCGCAGCGGCCATAGTTGGCTTGCTAGTGTTTGGCATACGCGCCGCTCATATGCTTACTTGATAGCCGTCGTCGGAAGACGACGGTTCCTTTGCTACAAAGTAGCCATTTTCCAGAGGCGACAGAGTTCATAGTTTAAGGCAAGCAGCAGATTAGATCTTAATCCAACCAATCCTTCGCTTTGAGCCGCTCAGGCACGTAAGCTTCAGTCACGTAGCTAATATCCTTAGAGATCAGCGATTCGACTTCGAGCTTGAAATCGTTTTTCAACATCCGCCCGATCTCGCTTTGCCAAGCACGCTTCTTTTCAAACCAAGGGTATTTGGCGATTTGCTTGGCCCGCTTTTTGTCGTTTTCATTTAGCGCAATCTTCACGCTATCAGACAGCTGGCAACGATCGAAATCAATGCTACGTAGGCCAAGGTACTTGGCTTCAGGAATCGCCATGCGTTGCGATTCGAAGGCCAAGTTGATCGAGCCTTGTTTCAGCACACTGTAGATGTAGTAGCCCCACGGATCGTTATCTAGCACGCAGTAGATCGGCAGCTTAAGCTCATGATGCATGCGATGGAGCAGCCGACGTACGCCGCGTGGCGGTTGGCCCGCGCCATGCGTGAGAATGCAGTTGTGCGTTTCCCAAAATCGGTCTTCGTTGAATCGTTGCCAAACCGTCCCTTTTTCAACATGCAGGATAAACTTGGCATCGCATTTTTTTCGGCTTAGCTCGATGATCTCAGGCTCAACGATCGAGGGAATTGCATACCCACCCGAGCCCATACGCGAGCAATCAATCACATCACCCCGATCTCGTAACGTGATATTGCCAACCAGTGCCCCTCGATTCTCAGCATACAAGTGCAGCTCCTCGCGGATCGAGTTGAGCAGCACCTCGACGTCTTCGATGATCGTGTCGCATTCACCCTGATCGTCAAACGTGTTTTCTTTCGCGCCCTCGATCGTGTGCTTCAGCATGTAGTACAAACCTCGAAGGCTAGTCGTCTTGCCTTGGTCGAGCAATTGTTTGCAACCGCTCGCGACCAACATAGTACGCATGTAGGCCTTGGCTTGTGAGAGATCGAACAACTGCCGTCGATTCTTGTTGTTGCCCATCTCAAGGATCCGCTTGCGAGGGCTGTAGCGAATGTTCGACAGGGTGCGTGAAGGGATATCCACATAGGGATCACGACGACCCTTGGCAGCTGCGACAACACGATCAGCAAGCCCGGTCAGCCGCGACATCGTTTTTCTATCACGCGGCGAAAGTTTTACTTTGGGCTTGCGAGTTCTGGATATTGGCTTCTTCTTTGCCATGCGATTCTCCGTATTTATCTCCAGGCAGTGACTCAGGGCTAAATAATGACGTTATGTCCTGGATGCCTATTCTTCTTCGTCGATTTCTTCCTCTTTACAAGTACGGTTAATCGCCGCCGCGTCCGTTGCCGGATCGACGATAAGCACGTTATCACCCAAGTTCAATTCTTCAGGCTTCTTTTCGATCGGTCGACCACGGTCGTCGAGTTTCATGTCGGCTTCGACCGTATGCTTCTTAGCAACTTTTACGAGCTGGTCATAAAGTTGGGTCTGCTTTACCCCATTGATTTCACTGACTGCGTTAGAAACTTCTTTGAGATATCGTAAAAATACTTCGCGACGATCAGTTTGTTGTTTCACTTTGAGCCGACGACGAAGATACATACCCAATTTGCGACCGACCGCCTGCAGACCGAGTCGAATCTCTTTTTGAATCTCGGGGTAATTGGCAATCGCTTCCTTCGATTCGCTGGTGAACGGCACCCAAACGCTCGCGATGTGGATCATCAGCGACACGGGCCCGCGAGGCAGCGAACCGCGAGATTGCCCCAAACCATAGCTGCGCCAATTGGTGGCCAACACGGTTTGGGTTACCGCACAGGCGGCTTGCTGAAACTGCAGCGGCACTCGATTCGCATAACGCATCACTTCCATCGTTTGACCGTCCGAGATGTTTACGTTTTTCATCGCCGAAAAAAGTTTTTCAATTTCTTTGGGTTTTAGCTTGCCGGGCGCTTGCCTGGTGCCCAACGAGCCAGCCTTAATAATCCGATCCGCAGCATCGCTGCCCAGGCCATTGAACGTATGGATCAGAAATTGCCGAATCGTGCGGGCGTCGGTCTCGTCGAGCAACTCGAGCAACAGTTCCTTGGTGATGTTTTGCGTAGGCGCGGTGCCTCCATAGGCCAGTCCCACCTCAATCTGAAACGGATTACCCCGATAGACTGCCGGTGGTCGAGTTGCCGCGACGTAAAACTCGGCCGGCACGACATGGTGCAATCCCTTGAGAATGAGATCCTCACCGATCGGACAGATGCAGTCGGTCGAAGGGTTCGAGATTTTTGTTTTTTGAATTGCCTGATAGAGCGCGTCGGATTCTTGTCGCCCGACTTTGCTTGTTTTTGAGCGAGAACTCACTTTCGCAGTTTCACAGATGCGTTTAGCAATGGCTGGAGTTACGCGCGAAAATCGAGTGCGAAGAAACTCAGAGATCGACATCGGCTCGGCTTCGTCAACCATCGTGGCGAGCCGACCGACTTCGACACCGTACGGATGCGGCTTGATTTCCTTCGGCTCTTTGGGCAGCAACTCAGCAGTCGCCTCGTAGTCGTACTCGAATTCATCGGGATCGCAATAGTGCAGCGAAACGTGCGGATTGGCAATCGCGGTCTGTTCGAGATATTCCCCAACGCTACCTCGTCCACGCGTAAACTTGGCTTGTAGTTCGATGGTTACTCGCGTGCCATGCGGCTGATCGACCCACTCGATGCCGTGTTTTTCGATATACTTCGCGCCTTTTTCGCCGGGGTTAATGTCGACGCCATCGCCTTTTCCGTTAAGAATCTTGGGCTGGTTGATTTTGGTATCGATCTGGATCTCATAATAATGAGCCGGCTTGCGGACCGAAATTTTCGAAATAATTTTCACCGCCTTGCCGGTGGTCTGCACACCGTACATACCTGCAGCGCTGATGCCAATTCCCTGTTGACCACGGCTTTGGCGAAGCCGGTGAAATTTTGAGCCATAGAGCAGTTTTCCGAAGATGAGCGGAATCTGCTTTTTAAGAATGCCTGGGCCGTTGTCTTGGATGCCGACTTTGTAACGGTCGGTTCCCGTCTGCTCGATATGAACCCAAATCTCCGGCAAGATGCCGGCCTCTTCGCAGGCGTCCAGCGAGTTGTCGACCGCCTCTTTGACGGTCGTCAGCAGCGCCTTGCGAGGATTGTCGAACCCGAGCAGATGCCTGTTTTTCGCGAAAAACTCGCTCACCGAAATATCGCGCTGGCTGGCGGCCATCGCTTTGGCTGTGGTGCGACGTTTCGGAGCCGCGACTCCGTTGTTCGATGCCGAAGAGCGGCGATTCTTTGCCGGTGCCTTTTTTCCTGGTGATTTTTTACGTTTTGTCGTCGCCAAGGGGGCGTCTCCTCTTACAGACTTTTGACTTCCAGTGTTCAAAATTAAACGATTGCGGGGATTATAGCGACATTTCGATTTGCTACCCAGGGCGCGTCTACCGCTGCTGGCAGCACATTGCGGATGACCGTTACGTCCGACAGATAAAAACTCATCGTCAGGACTCGAACTGGCCGACATGCAACAGGTAGAGGACCTCGCAGCAAGACCTCGGCTCCCCCCCCGGGGGCCACCTACCGGTTGAGCTCGAAATTATTTCCAAGCGTACGATTTCTGCCTGATTCCCAATGCCGCCACTCTGCGCCGGCCATTTTGAGGATTCAGGCGAGCGAATCGTTGATCACAAGGAGGGGATTATGGTTCACCGATTTGTCCCCGCAAGTCTGATCGTGGCTTTATTGGCCGGATCTTGGCTTTGCGGATCTGATGCCAGTGCTGCCGAAGGCCGTTGGAAGCGAATTATTAGCTATCAGAGCAAAAACGATCTGTTCGCCAACTACCAAGTGGGGCCAAACCCCAGCGGAACCGCTGCGGCGATGTATGTTTCGCCTCGTCCCGTGCCGGTGCATGTTGGTCATACCTACACCACTTACCAGCCGTTGATGCCGCACGAGATGATGTACAAGCACACACGC